>Ga0308159_1005584_pt1 | contig 10531 bp, 9 predicted proteins | sample PhyCR1_FD_201040 | JGI IMG/M metagenome (GOLD analysis project Ga0308159, IMG submission 201040) | Phyllosphere microbial communities from UC Gill Tract Community Farm, Albany, California, United States - DLSLC.R1 | ecosystem: Host-associated > Plants > Phyllosphere > Unclassified | place: USA...
TGGGAGCGAGCCTGCTCGCGAATACGGTCCGTCTGATATCAGAGCAGCGTCTGATACACAGCTTTCGCGAGCAGGCTCGCTCCCACAGGGTTTATGCAGGGCTCCAGAATTGCGTCAGATACGGAACTGCCCGACCAGCTTGCCCAACCGCTGCCCGAGCTCCGCCAGACTGCGCGACGTTTGCGCGCCCAGTTGCGTTTCATCGGCGACGCTGTCCACCGCCACGGCAATCTGATGCACGCTGCGGTTGATCTCTTCGGCCACGGCCGTCTGCTCTTCCGCTGCGCTGGCGATCTGCGCGTTCATCGAGTTGATTGTCGCGATCAACTGCGCCATGGCATCCAGCGATGCACCGGCCTGATTGGCTTGCTGCGAAGTACCGTCGCCAGCCTCGCTGGAACGGCGCATGGCCTCAACTGCCTGCTGCGTGCCGGCCTGCAAGCGGTCGATCATGCCCTGGATTTCCTGGGTGCTGATCTGCGTGCGGCTGGCCAGTGCGCGTACTTCGTCCGCAACCACCGCAAACCCGCGCCCGGCCTCACCGGCACGTGCCGCTTCGATCGCGGCGTTGAGCGCCAGCAGGTTGGTCTGCTCGGCAATCGAACGGATCACCCCAAGCACGCCGACAATCGAACTGACGTCCTGCTGCAAGCTGTCCAGCGACACGCCGCTGTTGCGGATATCGTCGACCAGCGCATGAATCTGTTTGATGCTGCCCGCGACCACGCGCTTGGCGCTCTGGCCTTCTTCGTCGGTCTGCTGCGCGGCGACGGCGGCGTTTTGCGCGCTCTTCGCCACTTCCTGGGCGGCGGCGGACATTTCGTTGATCGCGGTGGCGACCTGATCGGTTTCGTGGCGTTGACGCTCCATCGCCTGATCGGAACGCTGCGCCTGTTCCGAGACCTGGGTGACCAGCCCGGTAAGTTGCGTGGTCATCTCGGTGATCTGCCGCACCAGGCCGTGGATCTTGTCGACGAAGCGGTTGAACGAGCCGGCCAGTTCGCCAAGTTCGTCCTGGCTGGTGATGTTCAGGCGCCGGGTCAGGTCGCCCTCGCCCGCCGCGATGTCGTCGAGGTTGGCTTTCATCAGGGTCAGCGGACGCAGAATGGTGTTGGCCAGCAGCATGCCCGCCGCCGCAATAACCAGCAGCACCAGCACCGCAACGCCGACAATGCTCAGCACCACGCCTTGCACGCGCTCCTGCACTTGCGCCTCGACCAGCGCCACTTGCGCTTCGATGCCGTCGAGGTTGACCGAAGTACCGACCGCCATGTCCCACTTCGGCAGGTATTCGGTGTAGCCGAGTTTCGGCACCAGCACCTTGGCGTTGCCCGGCAGCGGCGAGCTGTATTGCAGATAGTGAGTGCCGTCCTTGGCCACTTTGACCAGGCCGAGGTTGACGTAGACGCCGTTCGGATCGCGGTTGTCCTTGAAGCTTTTGCCCACGCCGTCGGGGTCGTTGGCCTTGAACAGGCGCACGGTCTCGGAGTCGTAGCCGAAGAAGTAGCCGTCCTTGCCGTAGCGGATGCCCGAGAGCAATTTGATTGCCTGGGCGCGCGCCGCGTCGTCGCCCGGTGCGGCGGCGTCGTACAGCGGTTTGATCGTGGTCATGGCCACGGCGACGTAACTTTGCAGGGTGGCCTTGGCATCGCTGAGCAGCCGCTCGCGGGTCTGTTCGACTTCCTTGCGCGCCTGTTCCTGAAGGATGAACAGCGTGGTCACGCTGATGACCAGCGCAAAGAGCAGCACCGGCAGAACGGCAAGGGACAGGACTTTAGCCTTGAGACTCAGGCGCATCGGGGGACTCACTCTTTTGGTTTTGTTGGCGTGGTTAAAGGCTTTAACGGCACGCCGGAGCAAAAGTTGAGTCTTGAAACATCCCGCCCTGTGGGAGCGAGCTTGCTCGCGAAGGCGTCGTGTCAGTCAACCATTAAGTCGCTGATACGCCACTTTCGCGAGCAAGCCCGCTCCCACAGGGGGACTTGTGGTGGGTCAGAGGACCATCGCGGCCACCCAGCCGAATGCCAGCAGCGGCAGGTTGTAGTGCAGGAAAGTCGGCACCACGGTGTCCCAGATGTGGTGATGCTGGCCGTCGATGTTCAGGCCGGAGGTCGGGCCGAGGGTCGAATCGGAGGCCGGCGAACCGGCGTCGCCCAATGCACCGGCGGTGCCGACGATGCACACGATGGCCATCGGGCTGAAGCCCAGTTGTACGCACAGCGGCACGAAAATCGCGGCCAGAATCGGCACGGTGGAGAACGACGAGCCGATGCCCATGGTCACCAACAATCCCACCAGCAGCATCAACAGTGCGCCGACGCCTTTGCTGTGGTTGATCCACGCAGCCGACGATTCAACCAGTGTCTGCACTTGCCCGGTGGCCTTCATCACTTCGGCGAAGCCTGAGGCCGCGATCATGATGAAGCCGATCATCGCCATCATTTTCATGCCTTCGGTGAACAGGTCATCGGTCTCGCGCCACTTGACGATGCCGGACACCGAAAAGATCAAAAAGCCCACCAGCGCCCCGATAATCATCGAATCCAACAGCAGTTGCACGACGAACGCCGAAGCAATGGCCACGCCTGCAATCATCAGGCTCAGCGGGTTGTATTGCACCGCCGCCTGCTCGACTTGTTCGATTTTGGCAAGGTCATAAACGCGCTTTTTGCGATAGCTGATGAACGCCATCGCCAGACCGAAGACCATGCCCAGCGCCGGAATGCCCATGGCGTGGGTGATGTTGATGCCGCTGATGTCGACGCCGCTGCGCGCGACGTTGGCCAGCAGAATTTCATTGAGGAAGATGTTGCCGAACCCCACCGGCAGGAACATGTACGGGGTGATCAGGCCGAAGGTCATGACGCAAGCGATCAGGCGGCGATCGAGTTGCAGCTTGGTCAGCACATAGAGAAGCGGCGGCACCAGCAGCGGAATGAACGCGATGTGGATGGGCAAAATATTCTGCGAGGCAATCGCCACGACCCACAGCAGGCCGATCAACAGCCATTTGACGTTACCGCCGCTGGTCGCGTGTTGCCGATCGACCATGGCCAGAGCCTTGTCGGCCAGTGCATGGGCCAACCCGGACTTGGCAATCGCCACGGCGAAAGCGCCGAGCAAGGCGTAGGACAACGCCACCGTCGCGCCGCCGCCCAGGCCGCTGTTGAACGCCTTGAGTGTGGCGTCGATGCCCAGACCACCGGTCAGGCCACCGACCAGCGCTCCGACGATCAGCGCGATCACCACATGCACGCGCGACAGGCTGAGGATCAGCATGACGCCGACGGCTGCTATGACTGCATTCATTTCACTACCTCGAAAAACACTGCGGTGGACAACCGACCGCCAGACAGGATGAGTCCGCCAGAACTGGTCGGCGGAACCAAAAGGGTCTTGTTAAAAGGGCGCGCACTGTGCCCCAAGCAGCCTCAAGCTGCAAGTTTCGAGCGGCAAGCGAAAAGCAAATCCTTGCGCCCACGCCTCGCTTTTCGCTTGCCGCTTGATCGTTCCCACGCGCAGCAAAGGAATGTCTCAATGGACGCTCTGCGTCCGCTTTGGGACGCGGAGCGTGCCGGGCTGCATTCCCACGCAGAGCGTGGGAACGATCATCAAGGTCCGCCTCTAGCTGCGGCTTGCGGTTTGCAGCTTGCCGCTCAAGAAAGCTGCTTTTCAGCCGTTACAGTGCAAAGTCTCAGATATTTATCGAATAAGGATGTTTTCCATGTCGCTCAGACACCTTTCCATCCAATGGAAAATCACCCTGCTCGCCGGCCTCTGCCTCGCCGGTATCGTGACCCTGCTCGTCGGTCTTTCGCTCTACCGCATGGAGCACAGTTCCGCGTTGGTCAAGGCGTCAAGCATGGAAATGCTCACCGAGTCGGCACAGGCGCGCATCGAGTCGCAGGGTGAGGTGCAAGCGGCGGGCATTCGTCAGCAATTCATGGACGCCTATCAGTACGGTCACGGTTTCTCGCGCCAGGTGCTGTTTTTGCGCGAGCAGGCCGAGAAGCGTTTTCTCGACGCCTTCGACCTGCGCGAGGACATGACCCGTCAGGTCAAATCCGCGCTGCAGGCCAACCCGGACCTGCTCGGCCTGTCGCTGGTGTTCGAAGCCAATGCGCTGGACGGCAAGGACGAACTGTTCGCCGATCAGGCTGAGCTGGGCAGCAACGACAAGGGCCGTTTCGCCCTGTACTGGTCGCAGCCGACCCCGGGCAAAGTCACCTCGATGGCGCTGCCGGAAAGCGACATGAGCGACACCCGCACCGGCCCCAGCGGTCAGGCGGCCAACGCGTGGTTCACCTGCCCGCGCAGCACGCTCAAACCCTGCGTGATCGAGCCGTACTTCTATGTCATCGACGGGCAGAAAGTGCTGATGACCAGCATCGTCTTCCCGCTGTTGCTCAACGGTAAAGTCATCGCCTCGCTGTCGGTCGACATCAATCTCAACAGCCTGCAAGCGGTCAGCCAAAACGCGAGCAAAAAACTCTACGACGGTCAGACCGCCGTCAGCATCGTCAGCCCTGCAGGCCTGCTCGCCGGCTACAGCGCCGACGCCAGCAAACTCAGTCAGCGTCTGGATGCGGTGGATCAAGCCAGCGGCAGCGAGTTGCTGCGCCTGCTCGCCTCGAGCACTGGCGTGAGCAGTCTGCACAGCAATGGCCAGTTGAAAGTGCTCTCGCCGTTCCAGCCGATTCCCGGCGGGCCGGCCTGGGGCGTGCTGCTGGATGTGCCGGAAAAAGTCTTGGTCAGCCGCGCCGAAGCGCTCAAGCAGCAACTGGATGCGAGCAATACTTCGGGCACGCTGATCGAACTGAGCCTCGGCCTGCTCGCGGCGCTGATCGGTCTGCTGCTGGTGTGGCTGATGGCGCGCAGCGTGACCAAACCGATTCTCGGCGTGGCACACATGCTTGAAGACATCGCCAGCGGCGAAGGCGACCTGACCCGGCGTCTGGCCTATGACAAGCAGGATGAGCTCGGGCAACTGGCCGGCTGGTTCAATCGCTTCCTCGACAAGTTGCAGCCGATCATTGCCGAAGTGAAACGCTCGGTGCAGGACGCGCGCAACACCGCCGACCAGTCTTCGGCCATCGCCACTCAGACCAGCGCCGGCATGGAGCAGCAATATCGCCAGGTCGACCAGGTCGCCACCGCGTCCCACGAAATGAGCGCCACCGCGCAAGACGTGGCCCGCAGTGCCGCGCAGGCCGCCGAAGCCGCGAAGGACGCCGACCGCGCCACCCGTCAGGGCCTGACCGTGATCGACCGCACCACCGCGAGCATCGACACCCTCGCCGCCGACATGAGCGCGGCGATGGTTCAGGTTGAGGGCCTGGCCGCCAACAGCGAGAAAATCGGCACGGTGCTGGAAACCATCCGCGCCATCGCCGAGCAAACCAATCTCTTGGCACTCAACGCCGCCATCGAAGCCGCCCGTGCCGGTGAAGCCGGACGCGGTTTCGCCGTGGTCGCCGATGAGGTGCGCAACCTGGCGCGCCGCACGCAGGAGTCGGTGGAGGAAACCCGTCAGGTCATCGAGCAATTGCAGAACGGCACGCAGGAAGTGGTCGGTTCGATGGGCAACAGCCACCGTCAGGCGCAGGGCAGTGTCGAGCAGGTGGGCCAGGCGGTAACGGCGCTGCGGCAGATCGGCGATGCGGTGACGGTGATCAGCGACATGAATCTGCAGATCGCCAGCGCCGCCGAAGAGCAGAGCGCAGTGGCCGAGGAGATCAACAACAACGTGGCGACGATTCGCGATGTGACCGAATCATTGTCCGGGCAGGCGAATGAGTCCGCGCGAGTGAGCCAGTCGCTCAACAGCCTGGCGAATCAGCAGCAGCGGTTGATGGATCAGTTCCGGGTCTGAAATCCACCGTCTATCGAATGTGGGAGCGGGCTTGCTCGCGAAGGCGGTGTGTCAGGCGAGACAATGATCGACTGACACGCCACTTTCGCGAGCAAGCCCGCTCCCACAGGTCAATCTTTGGCAGTTTCAGAGTCACCGCTTAGGCAGTTCAATCACCACTTTCAACCCGCCCCACTCGCTCTCGCCCAGCACCAGCAAGCCACCCCACGTATCGACAATGTCCCGCACAATTCCCAATCCCAGCCCATGCCCATGGGTCTGCTCATCCAGCCGCGTGCCGCGGCTGAACACCTGGGTGCGCTGCTCTTCGGGGATCCCCGGGCCGTCGTCTTCCACGCTCAGCGCAAAACCGTCAGTGCGCTCGATGACGCTCAGGCGCACTTCGGCATCGGCCCATTTGCAGGCGTTGTCGAGCAGGTTACCGAGCAGTTCGAGCAAATCCTCACGATCCCACGGCAATTGCAGCCCGGGCGGTGCGACGTAATTCAAGGCCAGATGTTCGCCGTGGATCATGTTCAGCGTGGCCAGCAGCCCCGGCAGTTCGGCATCGCAGTCGAACAACGCGCCGGGCAGCGCATCCCCCGATAACCGCGCGCGATTGAGTTCGCGATTGAGGCGCTGCTGCACCTGTTCCAATTGTTCCTTGAGAATCCTGCGCAGCTCGGGATGGTCATCGAGCTTTTCGCTGGAAGCCAGGCTCAGCAGCACTGCCAGCGGGGTTTTCAGCGCGTGGCCGAGATTGCCCAAGGCATTGCGCGAGCGCTTGAGGCTGTCTTCGGTGTGGGCGAGCAAATGGTTGATCTGCGCCACCAGTGGCTCCAGCTCCACCGGTACCTGATCGTCGAGTTGCGAGCGCTGGCCCTGTTGCAACTGAGCGATCTGCTCGCGCGCGCGTTCCAGTGGTTTCAGCGCGCGGCGTACGGTCAGACGTTGCAGGAACAGGATCAGCAGCAACGCCGCCAGCCCCAGACCCAGGCCGATCTGGCGCATGCGCTGGAAACTGTCGCTGACCGGCGTGTAATCCTGAGCGACGCTGATCGAGATTGATTGGCCCAGGCGCCGATAGTCCGAGCGCAGTATCAGCAAGCGCTGCCCGCCCGGGCCCAATTGCAGGTTGCTGTGCAGCCCCGGTTGTTGCAGCAGCGGCAGCTCCTGATCCCACAGCGAGCGCGAACGCCAATGGCTGTCAGAGAAGTCGATGCGAAAGTAATGCCCGGAAAAGGGCCGCTGATAGGCCGGCGACAGATGCCGCTCATCCAATTGCAGGCCTTGCGGGCCGCGCACCAGCGCCACCAGCAGGCTTTCGCTGTCGTTGCGCAGGCCGGCTTCGAGGTAGCGCTGCAAACCGACTTCGAACAACCACAGACTGGTCTGCGCCAGCACCAGACCGACGATCACCATCACACTGATCAAACCCAGGCTCAAACGGCGCTGGATTGACCTCATGAAGCTTGCCCGCCGAACAGATAGCCCTGACCGCGACGGGTTTCAATCACGCTTTTACCGAGCTTGCGCCGCAGGTGATTGACATGCACTTCGAGGACATTGGAGTCACGCTCGGTTTCGCCGTCGTAGAGGTGTTCGGCGAGGTGGCTTTTCGAGAGGATCTGTTCGGGGTGCAGCATGAAATAGCGCAGCAGGCGAAATTCTGCGGCGGTCAACTGGATGTCGGCGCCGTCGCGAACCACGCACTGACGGCCTTCGTCCAGATGCAGACCGGCGGCTTGCAGGGTCGGCTGATTGGCCTGGCCCTTGGAGCGGCGCAACAACGATTGAATGCGCAGGTACAGCTCTTCGGGGTGGAACGGTTTGGTCAGGTAATCATCCGCGCCCGCCTTCAGACCTTCGATGCGCTCGGCCCAGGAATCGCGCGCGGTGAGGATCAGCACCGGAATCGCCAGCCCGGCCGCGCGCCACTGCGCCAGCACGTCCAGCCCCGGCACGCCGGGCAGGCCAAGATCGAGGATGATCAGGTCATAGGGCTCGCTGCTGCCCTGATACACCGCATCGCGGCCGTCTGCGAGCCAATCCACCGCGTAGCCTTGGCGTTGCAGGCCAGCGAGCAATTCGTCGGCCAGCGGTACGTGGTCTTCCACCAGAAGCAAACGCATCGATCAATCTTCCTTGTCTTTGACTAACTCGCCGGTATCGGCCTTCAAGTGCAGCTCGCGCGCTACGCCTTCGACCGTCAGCAATTCGACTTCGTAAATGTACACGTCGTGTTTTTCTTCCAGCTCGACCTCCAGCAGTTTGGCGCCGGGGTAGCGGTCCATGGCCTGCTGCAGCACTTGCTCCAGTGGCAGAATCACGCCCTGGCGACGCAGTTCCAGCGCCTCGTCCTGATCAAGATCCCGGGCCATGACAGTGCTGCAGAGCAACACCAGCGCCAGCGCTGTCAGGCGGGTGGCGCGAATATTCAGCTTCATTACGTATCCTGATGATCCCTGAGCACTTCACCATCGACGGCATTCAACTCCAGATCCCACTTCAGCCCTTTGGGGTCACGCAGTTCGATCTGGTAAATGAACTTGCCGTACTCTTCCTCCAGCTCGGTTTCGGTGATTTCCGAACCGGGGTGTTTTTGCAGCGCGATGGCGTTGAGCTTCTCGAAGGAGACGATAGTACCAGCGTCGCGCAAACGAAGCGCTTCGTCAGGCCCGAGATCGCGCGCGCAAGCGGTGCTGGCGGTGAGGCCGATGATCGAGGCAGTGGTCAGGGCAGTCAGGATATTCATGGGTGTCTCCGAATTCTTGTATGTTGCTTACGGTGGGCACCTTAGCGGGGTCAACTTAACTGAAACTGAATGGCCATCATTGTGCCCCTCAGTCTGATCGTTCCCACGCGCAGCAAAGGAATGCCTCAAGGGACGCTCCGCGTTCCAATAGGACGCAGAGCGTCCCCGGCTGCATTCCCACGCAGAGCGTGGGAACGATCTGTACGCCGTCGTCGCGGGCCCTCCCACAGGATTCGGCGGTGTGCTTATAATTCGCAGCTTGCTAACGATCGAGACCGGTATGACCGCCATCCACATCAAGTTTCCTGCCCTTACGCTCAAGGCCGGCCCGCGGGCCATGGCGCGGATTCGTGCGCAGGGGCTGCACGCCGCTGACGTCGGCACCCTGCCCGGCGCGGCCGGTGGGCCGAAGGCGCTGGGGATTCAGGGGCTCGATCTGGCGTTGTTCGGCGAGTGGCTGCCGAGTGCGCCGCGCGAGCGTTCGCTGATCGGTGCATCGGTGGGTTCCTGGCGCTTCGCCAGTGCCTGCCTGCCGGACGCCGCCGAGGGCATTCGCCGCCTCGGTCAGCTGTACGCCGAGCAGAATTTCAACAAAGGCGTGACCATGGCCGAGATCAGTCAGAGCTCGCAGCGCATGCTCAACGACCTGCTCGACGGCCGCGATGCGAGCATCCTGGAAAACCCCGATTACCGTCTGAACATCATGGTGGTGAAAAGCCAGGGACGCCTCGCCGAAGACCATCGCGGGCGCCTTGGTCTGGCGCTGGGTTCAGTGATCGCCGACAACCTGCGCGGTCGTGCACGGTTGTCGCGGCACTTCGAACGGCTGATCATCCACGATCCGCGCCTGGCCCCGCCGCTCGATGCCTTGACCGATTTCCCCTCGCGCTTCGTTGCACTCAATACCGGCAATCTGCGTCAGGCCCTGCTCGCTTCCGGGTCGATTCCGATGGTCATGGAAGGCGTGCGCGACTTGCCCGGCGCCGGCGCGGGGACGTTCCGCGACGGCGGCCTGCTCGACTATCACCTTGACCTGCCCTACAGCGGCGACGGCATCGTGCTCTATCCGCACTTCACCGATCGGGTGATTCCCGGCTGGTTTGACAAGACCCTGCCATGGCGCCGCGCTTCGGTGCAGCGTTTGCAGGACGTGGTGCTGGTCGCGCCGTCGAAGGAATATCTGGCGCGTCTGCCCTACGGCAAACTGCCCGATCGGAACGACTTTAAACGCTTCATGGGCGATGCGCCGAACCGGCAGAAATACTGGCACGCGGCGATGGACGAAAGCCGCCGACTGGGCGACGAATTTCTCGAACTGACGGCCAACGGTCGCCTCGCCGACCGGTTGCTGACCCTTTAGTCAGCACGGTCAAAGACAAGCTGATAAACTCGCCGCCTGCCCGAATCGCTGCGGCGAACGCCATCTGAACAGAGCCGAAAATACTGTGGAAATCTTCAAGGAATTTACTTTCGAATCCGCCCACCGCCTGCCGCACGTCCCGGACGGCCACAAGTGCGGGCGCCTGCACGGCCACTCGTTCAAGGTCGCGTTGCACCTGAGCGGCGACCTCGATCCGCACACTGGCTGGATTCGCGATTTCTCCGAGATCAAAGCGATTTTCAAGCCTCTGTACGAGCGTCTCGACCACAATTACCTGAACGACATTCCTGGCCTGGAAAACCCGACCAGCGAAGTGCTGGCCAAATTCATCTGGAACGAGATGAAGCCATTGCTGCCGGAACTCAGCGCGATACGCATTCATGAGACCTGCACCAGCGGGTGTATTTATCGCGGGGAATGACCGATCCGCAGACCGATACAAAACCTTGTGGGAGCGGGCTTGCTCGCGAAGGCATGCTGTCAATCAGCACATTTGTTGACTGACACACCGCCTTCGCGAGCAAGCCCGCTCCCACAGGGAAGG
>Ga0308159_1005586_pt1 | contig 10528 bp, 10 predicted proteins | sample PhyCR1_FD_201040 | JGI IMG/M metagenome (GOLD analysis project Ga0308159, IMG submission 201040) | Phyllosphere microbial communities from UC Gill Tract Community Farm, Albany, California, United States - DLSLC.R1 | ecosystem: Host-associated > Plants > Phyllosphere > Unclassified | place: USA...
CTCGCGAGGACACACCCATGCCTAAAGAAATCATCCACACCGACGCCGCGCCCGCCGCAGTTGGTCCCTATTCGCAGGCCGTGGTGGCGCCGTCAGGCAAGACCATCTATCTGTCGGGTCAGATCGGCCTCGAACCCGCCACGGGTGAGCTGGTGTCGGAAAACTTCGATGCACAGGTACGCCAGGCGTTCGACAATCTTGCCGCCGTGGTCCAGGCAGCGGGTGGCACGCTGGAGAGCATCGTCAAGCTCACCCTGTTCCTGACGGACCTGTCCAAGTTCACGTCGGCCAATGCGGTCATGAGCGAAGTCATTCCTCAGCCGTTCCCGGCACGTTCTACCGTGGGTGTCTCCAGCCTGCCCAAGGGCGCGCAGTTCGAGGTCGAAGCCATCATCGTGGTCTGAGCCACACACGCAATAGGCGAACCATGTCAGCGTCAACGGTCGCCACCCGGGCACGCGCTGCCGCCCCTGCCAAAGCAGGAGACGGTGCAGGGCGCAAACGCGCTGCGCCCGCAACCAGTGACATCGAAAAAAAGCTGCATCGCCTGGGGCTGGTGCAGGTGGAGGACTTTGTCCTGCATCTGCCCATCCGGTATGAGGACGAGACGCGCGTCACGCCCATTGCCCATTTGCAGCCCGGCACGCAAGCCATGGTGCAGGGCGAGATCATGCACGCCGAAGTCGCCTACCGCCCGCGTCGCCACCTAACGGCGAAGTTGGTGGACGACTCGGGCGAACTGCAGTTGCGCTGGCTGAACTTCTACCCCAGCCAACACAAGCAACTGCTCTCGGGCAAGCCCTTGCGGGCGCACGGTGAAGTGCGTGGTGGAATCTTCGGGCGGGAAATGATCCATCCGCGCATGACAGCGGCCGATCGTCCCCTGTCCGAAGCGCTCACCCCCGTCTATCCCACCACCGATGGCCTGGCGCAACCGGCTTTGCGCCGCGCCATCCTGCAGGCGCTCGCGCGGGCCGATCTGCGCGATACCCTGACCGAGGACGTGCGCGAACAGGAACATCTCATTTCTTTCGAGCAGGCGGTGCGCGTGCTGCATGCGCCCGCGGCATCGGTCATGACGAGCGCCCTGATCGAGCGCACGCATCCGGCCTGGGTGCGGATGAAATTCGACGAACTGCTGGCACAGCAGTTATCGCTTGCGGCGGCGCGTGCCGCACGCCTGCAAAAAACCGCACGCCCGCTGGCGCGCACGAAAAAGAAAAACAGTCTGGTCCAGCGTCTGTCGGCTGCCTTGCCGTTCAGGCTGACCGACGCGCAGCATCGTGTGGTTGCCGAGATCTCGGACGATCTCGCGCGTTCGCACCCCATGCATCGTCTGCTTCAGGGCGATGTGGGCAGTGGCAAGACCGTGGTGGCCGCGCTGGCCGCCGCACAGGCCATCGATGCCGGTGCCCAGGTCGCGCTGATGGCGCCCACCGAAATTCTGGCCGAACAGCATGTGGTCAAGCTGCGCAGTTGGCTCGAGCCGCTGGGGGTCACGGTTTCCTGGCTCAGCGGTAGCCTCGGGGCGCGGGCCAAGCGCGAGGCCGTGGCGCGTGCCCAGTCGGGCGAGACCCATTTGCTGGTGGGCACGCAGGCGCTGATTCAGGATCACGTGAGCTTCCCCAGGCTGGGCCTGATCATCGTCGATGAGCAGCATCGCTTCGGCGTGGGCCAGCGCCTGGCGCTTAGCCGCAAGGGCGAGGCGCACACGCTGGTACCCCATCAGCTCAACATGAGTGCCACGCCGATTCCCCGCACGCTGGCCATGACCGTGTTCGCCGATCTGGATGTTTCTGTCATCGACGCGCTGCCCCCGGGCCGCACGCCGGTGGTGACCAAACTGCTGGCCGACACGCGTCGCACCGAGGTACTGCAGCGCATCGGGCAGGCCGCCCGATTGGGCCAGCAGGTGTACTGGGTGTGCCCGCTGGTCGAGGAAAGCGAGGCAATCGAACTGCAGAATGCCGTGGACACCTTCGAGCGCATGCGGGCCGAGTTGCCCGATCTGCGGGTCGGCCTGGTGCATGGGCGCCTCACCCCGGCTGAAAAAGCCCAGGTGATGACGGCTTTCCGGGCGGGCGAGGTGCAGGTGCTGGTGGCGACCACCGTTATCGAAGTCGGTGTGGATGTGCCCAACGCCTCATTGATGGTGATCGAACATGCCGAACGCTTCGGCCTGGCGCAACTGCATCAGTTGCGCGGGCGGGTGGGGCGCGGGTCGGCCGAGTCGGTGTGCGTGCTGCTCTATCAGGCACCGCTTTCGCATGTGGCGCGGGACCGATTGCGCGCCATGTTCGAGACGACCGACGGCTTTGAAATCGCGCGGCGCGATCTGGCACAGCGCGGGCCCGGAGAGTTCCTGGGCAAGCGACAGTCAGGTCTGGCGCTGCTGCGGTTTGCCGACCTGGAAGAAGATGCCGACCTGGCCGAACGCGCCCGTGATCTGGCCGCCCGGTTACGTGCGCACCACCCCGAGATTGCATCGGCCCATTTGAACCGCTGGATGCGTGGTCGCGAGGATTTCCTGCGAACATGAGCACACAAGGACAACCATGACGCTTACCGAGCTCAAATACATTGTGGCCGTTGCACGCGAGAGGCACTTCGGGCGTGCAGCCGAGGCCTGTTATGTCAGCCAGCCCACGCTGTCGGTGGCCATACGCAAGCTCGAGGATGAGCTGGGTGTGACGCTTTTCGAGCGCGGTGGCGCCGAGGTGGGCGTGACCCCGATCGGCGAGCGCATCGTGACTCAGGCGCAGAAGGTGCTTGAAGAAAGCGCCAGCATCAAGGAAATTGCGCGCCAGGGCCATGACCCGCTGGCCGGTCCCTTGCGGGTCGGGGTGATCCACACCATCGGGCCCTATCTGTTGCCCCAACTGGTACCGGCGCAGATCGCCCGCACCCCGCAAATGCCCTTGCTGCTGCAGGAGAATTTCACGTTGCGTTTGGTGGAGCTGCTGCGTCAGGGCGAAATCGACTGCGCCATCATGGCGCTGCCACTGCCCGAGGCGGGTCTGGTCATGCAGCCCCTGTTCGATGAGCCCTTTGTCGTTGCCGTGCCGGTCAACCACCCCTGGGCCGACCGCGCGCAGATCGCGGCCAGCGAGCTCAAGGAGGAAACCATGCTGCTGCTGGGCAGTGGCCACTGTTTCCGCGATCAGGTTCTGGAAGTCTGTCCCGAGCTTTCGCGCTTTTCGGCGGCCAGTGATGGGATTCAACGCACCTTCGAGGGCTCGTCGCTGGAGACGATTCGGCACATGGTGGCGGCAGGCATCGGCATTACGGTGCTGCCCATTACCGCCGTGCCACTGAACCCCGGGCCGGAAAGCCTGCTGCGTTATATCCCGCTTGCGCCGCCAGGTTCCACCCGTCGGGTGGTGCTGGCCTGGCGGCGCAGTTTTCCGCGCATGAGCGCCATCGATGCCCTCACGCAGACCGTTTTCGCATGCGGGTTGCAAGGTGTTCGAATGTTGCCGGAGGAAACGCCTGCGCAGGCAAGCTGATTTAGTTTTTTGCCGGTGGTACTCTTTAATGCTGCCAGCCAACCATGGAGTCGCTTATGTCCAAACACTCAAAAAATTCCTCTTCGGCCCCTCAGGTCAACATCGGTATTTCGACGGAAGATCGCGCCGAGATTGCTGCCGAGTTGTCCAAAGTCCTGGCCGATTCCTACACGCTCTATCTGATGACGCACAACTTTCACTGGAACGTCACCGGGCCGCTGTTCAACACGCTGCACAACATGTTCATGGACCAGTACACGGAAGAGTGGACCGCGTTGGACGACATCGCTGAACGCATCCGCGCACTCGGCCACAACGCGCCCGGAACCTACCGCGAATACAGCAAGCTGTCGTCGATTTCCGAGCCGGAATCCATTCCCGAAGCACTGGAAATGGTGCGCCTGCTGGTCAAAGGCAACGAAGCCGTGGCAAAAACTGCTCGCAGCGCGTTCGCCAAGGCCGATGGTGGCAACGACGCCCCGACGGCCGACCTGCTGACGCGTCGCCTGGATGTGCACGAAAAGAACGCGTGGATGCTGCGCAGTCTGCTCGAATAAGCGCATTGGGCAGGCGCCAGGAAACAGGGCACGCGGCCTCGGGCGCGTGCCCTGTTTTATGTCCGGGCGATACTTCATACGCGGCTCGCCATAGGATGGAATGAAGGTGCCAGCTCAGGCGGCTCCATATGATCAGATGACGGCGACTGGTTCAGTCGGGTGGTCAGGTGGACATGCGAGGGGGCGGCTAGTTCAGGCGATTGGTCAGATGGGCAGATAAGGGGGCGACCCTGGGTGAGGGCGGCTGGATGCGCCAGGCGGCCCGGCGGCGCAGGGCAGTGAGCAGTTTCAGGCCCTGCGGCCATCTGCCGTAGCCGCTGTCGGCATTGATATGGCCCGCACCAGGCACCACGACCATGCGGCTGCCCCAGGCCTGGGCGAACTGATCGGCGCGTGTGAGGGTGCAATACGGGTCATTGTCGCTGGCGATCACGACGCTCTGAAATGCCAGCGGATGCAGGGCCACCGGCGCGAATGCCTTCAGATCAGGATTGGCGCCCGGTCGTTCGACATCGGCGGGCGCCACCAGCAGTGCGCCTGCCACACGGGCGTGCAAGGCCACAGGCAGCGCCGCCACCGCCAGGCAACCCAGGCTATGTGCAATCAGCAGCACCGGGCTGGTGGCCGCATCGACGGCCTGGGCGACGCACCCGTGCCAGGCACGAGGCTCGGGGCGTACCCAGTCTCTTTGCTCGACACGCCGGCAGTGTGGGAGTGCTTGCTCCCACTCGGTCTGCCAGTGGTCGGGCCCGGAATTTTTCCATCCCGGAACGATGATGGTTTGGAATCGCATGTCGGGCATGATGCCGTGTGACCACCGCCTGCCCAACGAAAATCTCAACGTTTACATATATCTAAAACGACATAAGAACGCTGCCGATCAAATGCCTTCGAGTCGTTTGCCGGTTTCCAGATCGAACCAGTGCAGCGGATGCACGTCGTCCGGCCCCACCTCGATCGAATCGCCGACCTTCGCCTGCGCTTCATTCAACTCGCTCGTGGTGCACCGAACCACCAGCTGCGTTTTGCCATGACGGCAGTGCACGAGCTGTTCCGAGCCCAGCGTTTCCACCATCTCGATTTCGGCGTGTATGCCTGCTGCACGCAGCAGCATGTGTTCCGGGCGCATGCCCAATACCGCTTTGCGGCCGCGCGCCTGCGCAGGCACTCGGGCTGCGGGAATGCGATATTCGCCGCCATCGATCGGTCGGATCTGACCGGCGGCGTCGACTTCGACCTCGGCCAGGTTCATGGGTGGCGAGCCGATGAAGCTGGCGACGAAGGTGGACGCCGGCTTTTCGAACACTTCCATCGGGGTGCCGATCTGCTCGGGGATGCCCTGATTCATCACGATCATGCGTTGGGCCAGGGTCATGGCCTCGACCTGATCGTGCGTGACATAGAGGCTGGTGGTGCCCAGTCGGCGATGCAGCTTCAGGATCTCCAGGCGCATGGCCACGCGCAGCTTGGCGTCCAGGTTCGACAAGGGCTCGTCGAACAGGAACACTTTGGGTTCACGCACGATGGCGCGACCCATGGCCACGCGCTGGCGTTGCCCGCCCGAGAGCTGGCGGGGCCGACGATCGAGCAGGTGGCCCAGCTCCAGGATGGCGGCAGCGATGTCCACGCGGCGCTTGATCTCGTCCTTGGTGAACTTGCGGATCTTCAGCCCATAGGCCATGTTCTCGTACACGCTCATGTGCGGGTAGAGCGCATAGTTCTGGAACACCATGGCGATATCGCGCTCGCCCGGTTCAAGGGTGTTGACCACCTTGTCGTCGATCAGGATCTCACCACCGGTAATGCTCTCCAGGCCGGCGACCATGCGCATGAGTGTGGATTTGCCGCAGCCGGAGGGGCCGACGATGACGATGAACTCGCCATCCTTGACGTCCATGTCGATGCCGTGAATGACGGCAATATCGCCGGCGTAGGTTTTGGAGACGTTGCGAAAACTGAGAGTAGCCATAGGGGTAACTTCAAAAACGTTATGTAGGCAGCCAGGTGTGACCGATCACTTCTCGGTATCGACCAGACCTTTGACAAACCACCGCTGCATCAGAATGACGACCAGCACGGGCGGCACCATGGCCAGCATGGCAGTTGCCATGGTGAGGTTCCATTCCGTCACGCTGTCGCCACCGCTGATCATCCGCTTGATACCGATGACCACCGGATACATGTCTTCCTGCGTGGTGATCAGCAGGGGCCACAGATACTGGTTCCAGCCGTAGATGAACTGAATGACGAACAAGGCGGCCATGCTGGTCTTGGATAGTGGCAGCAGGATGTCCTTGAAAAAGCGCAGCGGCCCGGCGCCGTCAATGCGTGCCGCCTCGATCAGCTCATCGGGAACGGTCAGGAAGAACTGACGGAAGAGGAATGTGGCGGTCGCCGATGCGATCAGGGGCAGCGTCAGCCCGGCATAACTGTTCAGCATGCCCAGGTCGGCCACCACTTTGTAGGTCGGAGCAATGCGCACTTCCACCGGCAGCATCAGGGTGACGAAAATCATCCAGAAGAAAAACATGCGGAAGGGAAAGCGGAAATACACCACGGCAAATGCCGACAGTAGGGAAATGGCGATCTTGCCGATTGCAATCGACAGGGCCATGACCAGACTGACGAACATCATGCGCGCCACGGGTGGTGCGCCATTGTTGCCGCCGACCCCGCCGAACAACACCTGCCTGTAGTTGTCGATGAAGTGCGGACCGGGGATCAGCGACATGGGGGCCGATGCGACCTCCTGTGCAGTCTGCGTAGACGCCACGAACGTGACATACAGCGGAAAGGCCACGATGGCCACGCCAAGCAGCAAAATAGCGTGGGCGAGAAAATCAAGCCAGGGACGACGTTCAACCATTATTTTTAGCCTTGATGCGGATCAGTACTGCACTTTGCGATCGATATAGCGGAACTGGATAGCCGTCAGGCACACCACGATGAACATCAGGATGACCGACTGCGCGGCCGACGAACCCAGATCGAGTCCACGGAACCCATCGCTATACACCTTGAACACGAGAATGGCGGTCGACGTGCCGGGGCCACCTTGAGTGGTCGTGTCGATCACCGCGAACGTGTCGAAAAACGCATAGATCACGTTCACGACCAACAAGAAGAAGGCGGTTGGCGAGAGCAGCGGAAACACGATGGTCCAGAAGCGGCGCGCGGGCGAGGCACCATCGATGGCGGCTGCTTCGATCAGTGAGCGTGGAATCGATTGCAGACCGGCCAGGAAAAACAGGAAGTTGTACGACACCTGTTTCCAGATCGAGGCGATCAGCACAAGAATCATGGCCTGATTGCCATCAAGGCGCGGGTTCCAGTAAATGCCGATGTCACGCAATGCGACGGCGATAATCCCCACCGACGGCGAGAACAGGAACAGCCACAGCACGCCCACGACTGCGGGCGCCACGGCGTAAGGCCAGATGAGCATGGTCTTGTACAGGCTGGCTCCGCGCAGCACGCGGTTGGCCATCACGGCCAACACCAGTGAGACGCTCAACCCGATGCCGGCCACCAGCACCGAAAACACGGCGGTGACTTTGAAGGATTCGAGGTATGACGACTGGCGAAACAGGGCCTGAAAGTTTTCCAGGCCCACGAACTCGGAAGACAGACCGAATGCATCTTCCAGACGCATGGACTGCCACAGCGCCTGCCCTGCGGGGAGGAAAAAGAAGACGACAGTGATGATCAACTGCGGCGCCAGCAGCAGGTAGGGCAAAGTCTTGTGGCTGAAGACGACGCGTTTTTCCATTGGGGACTCGTCTGACGAAGGAAGGCAAAGAAAAAATCAATCGCCCGCGTTACCGAAAAATGCTCGGCAAGGCGGGCGCTAGAGGTAGGACAGACTTACTTCACGCTCTTTTCGAAGCGTTCCAGCAGTTCGTTACCGCGGGTGGTGATGGTTTGCAGACCTTCCTTCGCGGTGGTCTTGCCGGAGACGATGCGCTCGATTTCGGCATCCTCGATTTCACGAATCTGGGGCAGGAAGCCCAGACGCACACCGCGCGATTGAGCCGTGGTTTCCACGTTCAATTGCTTCACACCAACTTCGGTGCCGGGGTTCTTGTCGTAGAAACCTGATTTCTTGGTCAGGTCGTAAGCGGCAATGGTGACCGGCACATAGCCCGTTTCCTGGTGCCAGCGTGCTGCAATTTCGGGCGAGGAAAGGAACTGGAAGAACTTGGTGATGCCCTTGTAGACTTCAGGCGACTTCTTGCTGAAGACCCACAGCGACGCGCCACCGATGATGGTGTTCTGCGGTGCGCCCTTCACGTCCGAGTAGTAGGGCAGGGTGGACGTGCCGAATGCAAACTTGGCGTTCTTCGAGATGTTGGCACGCAGACCCGAGGAGCCTGTGATCATGGCGCACTTGCCCGAAATGAACAGCGAGTTGGGCTCGTCACCGCGTCCGCCATACATGAACGTGCCGTCCTTGCCCATGGTGGCCAGGTTTTCCAGGTGACGCACATGCAGGTCCGAAGACACGGCCAGACGCGCATCCAGACCGCCGAAGCCGTTGTCCTTGGTGGCGTAGGGCACGTTATGCCAGGCCGAGAAGGTTTCCAGCTGGGTCCACGACGGCCACGAGGTGGTGTAGGCGCATTCCTGGCCCGATTCCTTCAGCTTCTTCGAAGCCACGGCCAGGTCCTGCCAGGTCTTCGGGGGGGCTTCGGGGTCCAGGCCAGCCTTCTTGAACGCGTCCTTGTTGTAGTAGAAAACAACGGTGGAGCTGTTGAAGGGCATCGACACCAGCTTGCCTTGGGCCGACGAGTAGTAACCGGCGACTGCACCGATGAATTTCTTGGGATCCAGCGGCTCGCCCGCCTGCTCCGACATTTCCTGCACGGGCTGGATGGCGCCCTTGGCGTTCATCATGGTGGCCGTGCCGACTTCGAAGACCTGCAGAATGTCGGGGGCATTGCCCGCGCGGAAGGCCGCGATGCCGGCGTTCATCGATTCGCCGTAGTTGCCCTTGTACACGGGCTTGATGACGTAGTCGCTTTGACCTTTGTTGAAGTCGGCGGCCAGGGCGTTCACACGCTCACCAAGTGCGCCTTCCATCGAATGCCAGAACTGGATGTCCGTAGCAGAGTAGGCCGGGGTGGTGCCAATGGCGGCCAGTACGGCGGCCACGGACAGGAGCAGACGCGGGGATTTCATGGTACTTCCTCCTTATACCCAACGTGCCGGATCGGTAGATCCTGACACTTGAACCGTGGGCACTTTATGTATTGTTTGTGACAAAGGCGTGACTTTTGCCGATGTGGCGCGCGCTGTCAAATAAAACCAGCAGTTCTGTGCCATTTGCGACATTTTTTGGTGTCTGCATGCGCGTCTCGCTTGCCGTTCGGCTGGTGGCGCCATTATTGTCCAAATCGACGTGACATGTCTTCTACAACTTTTCTCTACAATGCCGACCATGAACAAATCTCTCACCATTGCCCTCATCGGCGGGGGCAATATGGCCTGGGCGCTGGCCGGCGGCCTGGCCGATCGCATCTGTCCTGCCGCCAACATCCACGTGATCGATATCAATGCCGATACCCGCGCACGCTGGCAGGCCCGCGGCATGTCGGTGGCGGCAGCCGCCGATGACGCTCTGGCGCGTGCCGACGTCTGGATCTATGCGGTCAAGCCTCAGGGGCTGCGGGAAGTGGCCGCCGCCACGCGCCCGTTCCTGCGACCCGAGACCCTGGTGGTGAGCATTGCCGCCGGCATTCGGGGCGACACGCTTGCCCAGTGGCTGGGTGAGTCGGGCCACCCCCTGACCAATCTGGTACGTTGCATGCCCAACACGCCCGCCCTCGTGGGTGCGGGTGCCACCGGCATTGCCGCCCTTGCCGGCGTGTCCGAGCAGAGCAGGGCACTGGTGCAGGCCATTTTTTCGGCCGTCGGCGAGGTCGTCTGGGTGGCAGACGATGCCGCGCTGGATGCCGTGACCGCGCTGTCGGGCAGCGGCCCTGCCTACGTGTTTCTCTTCATCGAGTCTTTGATCAAGGGCGGTGAGGCGCTTGGACTGACGTCGGCGCAGGCTCGGCAACTGGCCCTGGCCACACTGGCCGGCGCCACGCGCCTGGCGGCCGAGTCTACCGACTCGCCTGCCACGCTGCGCCAGAATGTGACCTCCAAGGGCGGCACGACCGCCGCGGCACTCGATGTCTTCGGTCAGGCCGGCCTGACCGACATCGTGGGCGCGGCCATGAAAGCGGCATGCGATCGTTCGGCCGCTCTTGCGCGCGACGCGCAGCAATAATGTCGTCCGTGCTCGTGTGCACCATGCGCCCGCGCGCCTTCGCGCTGGCCGTGCTGCTGATGTGCGCCATCGTGGTGGCCTCCAATCTGCTGGTGCAGATCCCGCTCAATGATTGGCTCACCTGGGGTGGCTTGTCCTATCCGGTCGCGTTTCTGGTCAGTGACCTGCTCAATCGTCGTTACGGCCCGGGTGCG
>Ga0308159_1005589_pt1 | contig 10525 bp, 9 predicted proteins | sample PhyCR1_FD_201040 | JGI IMG/M metagenome (GOLD analysis project Ga0308159, IMG submission 201040) | Phyllosphere microbial communities from UC Gill Tract Community Farm, Albany, California, United States - DLSLC.R1 | ecosystem: Host-associated > Plants > Phyllosphere > Unclassified | place: USA...
GCTGGAAAGCCGCTTCCCCGAGCGCGTCATTGAGAAGGCCGTGGAGCGCATGATCACGCGCGGCCCGCTCGGCCGTAAGCAGATGAAGAACCTGCACGTGTATGCTGGTGCCGAGCACCCGCATGCCGGCGCGCAGCCTTCCTCGCTGGACGTCGCTGCCCTCAACCGCAAGAACAAGGTGGGCTGAGGCCATGAGCGAGCAGACGACCGCCACCTCCCTGTCCGAGCTGAAGACCATTGTCGCCGGTACCCCGGCCGCGGGTATCGAGTCGGCTCCGCGTGAGCCGAAGAAGGATCAGTTCGGCCGTTCCTACGGCACGGGCCGCCGCAAGAACGCCATCGCCCGCGTGTGGGTGAAGCCGGGCAAGGGCGAGATCCTCATCAACGGCAAGAAGCAGGGCCAGTATTTCGCCCGCCCCGTGCTGCGGATGCTGATCGCCCAGCCCTTCCTGGTGGCCGACCGCTACCAGCAGTTCGACGTGTACTGCACGGTCACCGGTGGTGGCCTGTCCGGCCAGGCCGGCGCCGTGCGTCACGGCCTGTCCCGCGCCCTGGTGAACTTTGAGCCGGGTCTGCGTGGCATTCTGAAGAAGGCCGGCTTCTTGACGCGCGACCCCCGCGTGGTCGAGCGGAAGAAGTACGGCAAGGCGAAGGCACGACGCTCCTTCCAGTTCAGCAAGCGCTGACGCTGGGCGGGCCGGCGTACGCGCCGGCCTGTGCCAACAGGCTGTTTCATCGGAAAGGGCGGGTCCGCAAGGACCCGCCCTTTCTGTTTTGGGCCGGATCACGTTTCGGGCCGGGTCACAGGCAGGCCGCAGGCGGTAGGCGTGAAACCGGTTCACGGTTAGGCTAAGCTACGACCCCGACAGGAGGGCCAGATGGCCAAGGGCGCGATTCCCACGATCTTCATCGACGGCGAGGCCGGCACCACCGGGCTCGGCATCCGCGAACGGCTGGAAGCCATTTCCGGCCTCGCCCTGCGCTCCATCGCGCCGGAGCGCCGCAAGGACCCCGAGGCCAAGCGCGCCTTGATGGCCGAGGTTGATCTGGTCGTGCTCTGCCTGCCGGACGCCGCCTCGAAGGAGAGCGCGGCGATGGCCGACGGCCTGGGCGCCGATGCGCCCAAGCTGCTGGATGCCTCCACCGCGCACCGCGTGCATCCGGACTGGGCCTATGGCGTGCCGGAACTGGCGCCGGGCCAGGCCGAGATCATCGCCAAGGCCACCAAGGTGGCCAACCCGGGCTGCTACCCGACCGGCGGCATCCTGCTGCTGCGCCCGTTGGTCGAGGCCGGGCTGCTGCCGGCGGACTACCCCATCACCGTCAACGCTGTCTCCGGCTACTCCGGCGGCGGCAAGGCGATGATCGAGACCTTCGAGGGCAGCGAGCATCCCGCCTTCGAGCTCTACGGCCTGGGGCTGGAGCACAAGCATGTGCCGGAGTTGCAGACCTACTCCAAGCTGACCCGCCGGCCGATCTTCGTGCCCAGCGTGGGCGATTACCGGCAGGGCATGCTGGTCTCCATCCCGCTGCACCTGGACCTGCTGACCGGCACCCCGGCGCCCGAGGCGTTGCACAAGGCGCTGGCTGCCTACTACGCCGGTTCCGAGTTCGTGAAGGTGCTGCCGCCGACGACGGATGCCAAGCTGGAACCGGAAGCGCTGAACGACACCAACGGGCTGGAGCTGCGCGTCTACGGCAATGAGGCGCGCGGTCAGGCGGTGCTGGTGGCGCGGCTGGATAATCTGGGCAAGGGTGCCTCCGGCGCCGCCGTGCAGAATATCGGACTGATGCTAGGGGTGGATGTTTCCGCCCGCCTGCCCGAAACCGTCTGAACCGAAGGGACCGACCGCCGCATGCCCCCGCTCTACCCGTTCGAGGGCAAGCTGCCCGCTATCGACCCCACCGCCTTCGTGGCCCCCACGGCGGCGGTGATCGGCGATGTCGAGGTCGGTCCCGATTCCAGCGTCTGGTACCACTGCGTGCTGCGGGGGGATACGTTTCCCATCCGCGTCGGGGCCCGCAGCAACATCCAGGACGGCACCATCGTACACGTGGCGCGCGGCACCCTGCCGGCGCTGATCGGCGATGACGTGACCGTCGGCCACGCCTGCATCATCCATGCCTGCACTCTGAAGAATCATGCCGTCGTCGGCATGGGCGCGACCGTGCTGGACGGCGCCGTCATCGAGGAAGGCGGCATGCTGGGTGCCGGTGGTTTGCTGACGCCCGGAAAACGGATTGGCCCTGGCGAGTTATGGCTGGGGTCCCCCGCGCGCCTGGTGCGGGTGATGAGCGTGGAGGAACAAGCGGGATGGAAGCGCAACGCCGCACATTATGCCGGCCTGGGCCGGCGGCACCGGGACTCGCTGGGCGGATGAGAAGCGGCACCGGCGCCCTGGCCGTGGTGCTGCTGGCCACCCTGGCCGCCTGCGGCACGCCCCAGCCACCGCCCACCGCGCTGAACGCTGCTGCCACCAGGCTGGACACGGACCCGATGCGCGCCGCCATCCGCGGTGCCGCCGATACCTTCGCCTACCCTGAAAGTGTGCAGAACCGGCCGCAGGAGGCCGCGATCGCCGTGGCGCAGCTGGAATCCATCGCCGTCGAGATCATGGCGGGGCGCACCAGCATCAACTTCTCGGGCATTGTTGGGCCCGCGCTGCAAAGCGGACGGTTCGAGGTGCGGAACTACCTGGGCATCGCACAGGACGCGCCTTCCCAGCCGGTGATTGACGCCCTGCTGGCGACGCCGCCCGCGCTGGGCAATGCCGCGATCTTCACCGCCGGGCCGGCGGAGACGATGCGCCGCCTGGCCGCCCTCCCGCGCCTGGCACAGGCCAACAGCGCCACGGCGATTGCCCGGCAGCAGATGGAATTCGGGCCACCGGAATTTCCTGATCTCTGAGCGGGGGTTCTTGAGAGGGGCCCTGCCCCTCTCAAACTCTCCTTGCCAAAGGCCTGAGGCCTTTGGAAACCCCTTTTGGGAACTTCCTTAAGCCTGACGAACTTCGTGTACGTCTTCCTGCCGATAAGCGAATGATATGAATCGCGGTGCAGGGGATCGTATCCCCTGCCGGGGGAGCTCGAGGGGGCAGAGCCCCCTCGTTTCAACATCAGCCAGACGACGTCCGGCTCCCCATCCGGCAAAGCGTGGCACGACGCGATTCGTGACCGTACCCCACCCGCCAATTGAGGCCGATCAAGCAGCACGGGCTGTGCGGCGGCCGCGCCTTAGGCGATCATGCGGCGAACGCCGTCGCGCCCTTCTGACCGGAGCTTCCGCCCCCATGCGCCCGATCCTGCTGCCTGCCGCCCTTCTTTCCGCCTTGCTGATGACGGGCTGCGCGGAGCTGCGTGCGCCGCGCGTCGCCCAGCCCGTGCCGCTGGCGCTGCTACCAGCGGGGCAGGACCCGGTGCGGGCGGGGATCGAGATGGCCGCCGCCGATTTCAGCAACCAGGGCGTCGGCCTACGCGGCAAGCCGGCCGAGACCGCCCGCGCCATCGCCCGCCTGGAATGGCTGACGGCGGTGGTCTCGACCGACCCGCGCTACCGCGCGCTACCGATCGGCCTGGGCATGGCGCTGCGGGCCTCCGTGGTGGAGACGCGGGAGGCGTTGGGCATGGTGGCGGATACGCCGCCGGCCCTGGCCACCAGCAGCCTGACCAATATCGCCGCGGCGCTGGATGCCGGCACCACGCCGGTGATTTCGGCCGATATCTTCCCGGCGGGGGCGGAGCGCACCTTGCAGCGCCTGGCCGCGCCCGAGCCCTTCCCGCAATCCGGCATCGCCACCGGCCGCTTGGCGGATACGGTGGCGGAACTGGACCGCACCGGCGGCTGGAACCCTGGCGCGGGCGACCCCAGGCTTTGAGGCTGGCCGCTTTGGGGTGAGCGGCCGGAGGCATGGATCACAGAGACTGACCAGACCTGATGTTTTGCGGGCGGGTGCTTCGGGCGGCTGGAGGGAGCCCCCCCTTGGCCTGTACGGCCTGGGCGAATGGTTGAGGCCTGCGTCGGTACCGCCGTCCAGCCACTGAACGGTACGCCCACCGCCGATGCAGCGAACGGCGTGTTGCGACGCAGACCGATACGATAGCCATGCTCAACCCTTTGTTCTCGTCGCCGGTTGTCTCCATCCCGGCGACGATTGAGGCCTTCGCTGACAGCCCGGAACCTCCGGGTGCTTCAGCTCGGAGCGATCCCGCTCAATCCGCCGTGGCACCGCTGGCACGGACCAGCGGCACCCACAGCGCCAGTTCCGACTGCATGAAGCGAGCGAAATCGGCCGGGCTGCCTTGCTCGATCGGCGGCAGCTCCATTTCCCGCAGCTTGCGCGCCGTCTCCGGCTCCAGCACCGCCTGCCGCACCGCCGCGTTCATGCGGTTGACGATGGGCTCCGGCGTGCCGGCCGGGGCGAAGACGCCGAACCAGGAATAGGCCTTGTAGTCCGGCAGCCCGGCTTCCCGCGTCGTCGGCACCTGGGGCATCAGCACGGAATGCTCGTCCGTGGCGATGGCCAGGCAGCGCAGCGCGCCGCTGTTGTGGTGCTGGGCGATCAGCGCCGGCGTGTCGAACCCCATGGCCACCTGGCCGGCCAGCAGGTCGTTCAGCATGGGCGCGCTACCACGATAGGGCACATGCTCGGCCCTGCTGCCGATGGTGTTGAGGAAGCTGACGGCGGCGATATGCGCCGAGCCGCCGGCACCGCCGGTGCCATAGCTGTACTTGCCCGGGTTGGCCTTCAGCAGCGCCACCAGCTCCGCCAGCGTGCTGACATTGAGGGAGGGATGGACGGTAATGCAGATCGGCACCAGCACCGTCGGCGCCACGGCGACGAAATCCTTCACCGGGTCGTAGGGCAGCCGCTCCCGGTACAGGCCGACCGCCAGTACGTGGCTGGAGATGGTGCCCATCAGGAACACGCTGCCATCGGCCGGGGATTTGGCAACCGCGTCCGAGCCCAGCGTACCGCCGGCGCCCGCCCGGTTCTCAATGACCACGGACTGGCCCAGCACCTTCTGCATGCCCGGCGCGATCATCCGGGCGGAGACATCGGTGCTGCCGCCGGCGGCGAAGGGCACCACCATCCGCACCGGGCGGTTCGGCCAATCCTGCGCGGCGGCAATCCTGGGCAGGGCGAGGGCGGCCGGCAGGGCCAGTGCGGCGCGGCGGGTGAGCGTCATGGTCGTTCCGATCAGAAGGCGTATGCCCGGATGCTGCGGCGCATGGCGGCGCGGGTCAAACCCGCTGCAGCCGGTGCCAGGCCTGAATCGGCGCGCGGCCTACGCTGCCTGTGCAAACAACAGGCTGCGGCCGGCCCGTTGCCGCTTTCGATGGCGATCCGCAGCCAGGACGCGATGGCTGCGGGGCTTGGGGTGGCCAGGGGCATGGCGCGCACCATGCCCCTCGGCCGTCATCAGGCGCGACCGCACCCGGTCGTCACGCTTCAGCCACGGCGGACGTTCAGCGGCAGCGGGATGCCCTTGCGGATATCCGTCAGCCCCTTCTTGTAGGCACTGTCCACGAAGTACTGGCCCAGCGGGATGTAGGGCACGTCCTGGAAGGCCTGGGTCTGGATGTCGCGGGCGATGCGCTTCTGCGTCTCCAGGTCCGGCGCGTCGAAATAGGCGTCGCGCAGTTCCTCCAGCTTCGGCGAATCCGGCCAGCCGAACCAGGCATTGGCCCCGTTGGCGCGCAGCAGCAGGTGGCCGGCCGGGGTGCTGAACTCCATGCCGCTGAACAGCGCGATCAGCGCGTTCCAGCCGCCCTGGTTCGGCGGGTTCTTGTTCTGGCGGCGCTGCAGCAACGTGCCCCAGTCGGAGGTCGCGTCCTCCACCTTGAAGCCGACCTTCTGCAGCACGTCGACACCAACGGACATCAGCGCATTCTGGTTGGAGACGTCGGTCGCGTGCAGCGCGACCACCGGCGTGTTGCCCTTGCCGGCGGCGGCGATGGCGGACTTGGCGGCATTGATGTCGCGCGGGCTGCTGAGAGCTTCCAGCCCGGCATCGTTCACCAGCGGGCTGCCGGAGGGGAAGAACCCGATATTATCCCGCCACAACTTGCGGTCGTCGCCGGAAGCGGCGGCCATGAAGTCCGATTGCTGGATCGCCTTCAGCAGCGCACGGCGCACCGCCGGGTCATCGAAAGGCGGCTGCAGGTGGTTCAGGCGCAAATTGGCCAGGGTGCCGCTGCTGTCGATCAGGTCCAGCACCACGTCCCGCGCGCGCACCAGCAGCGGGCGCAGGTCGGCCGGCACCACTTCCCACCAATCCACCTCGCCCGCCTGCATCGCGGCGGCGGAGGTCGCGGGGTCGGGGATGATCTTCCATTCCATCCGCTCGAAATGCGCCAGCTTCGGGCCGGCGATCATGCTGACCTTGCCCACTGGGGTCGGCACATACTTATCGTAGCGGCGGTAGACGATCTGCGAGCCCGAGACCCGCTCATTCGCCACCATCTGGTAGGGGCCGGAGCCGACCACTTCGGTGAAGGGCTTGGTCGGGTCAATGTTGGCGAAGCGCTCGGGGTAGATGAAGCAGGGGTAGGAGGACGCCTTGCCCAGCGCGTCCAGCATCAGGCCGAAGGGGCGCTTCAGGCGGATCTCGAAGCGCCGGTCGTCCAGCACGCGGATTTCTTCCACGCGCGGCGCCAGGGTCTGGCCATGGGTATCGCGCGGCATCCAGCGCTTGATGGAGGCCACGGCATCGACGGCGCGGATCTTCTCGCCGTCATGGAAGGTGGGGCCGTCGCGCAGGGTGAAGATCCAGCGCTTGCCGTCATCCTCGACCGTGTGGCCTTCCGCCAGCTGCGGCTGGGGGATGAAGTCCTCATCCACGCCGTACAGCGTATCCCAGCACATATGGCCGTGGTTGCGGGTGGGGTAGGCGGTGGTCCCCAGCGGGTCCAGCACCGTCACATCCGCCTGCGGGATAAAGCGCAGCGTATGGGCGGCCGCGCCTTGTGCCAGCGCCGGGCGGGCGAAGGAGAACCCGGACACTGCCGGCAAGGCCGCGGCCCCGGCGATAAAATGACGCCTCTTCATCGTAATTCTCCTCATTCCACAAGACGGCTTATCGACCGCTCAATGACACCATGGGGAGAAAACTGCCAGACACCGAGACAGAAAATCCAGTGAAGCCGATCAGGCCGCGCGCAGGTTGCCCAGCAGGCCCTTCAGCGATTGCCGCAAGGTGCCGCCCTGTGCGGCCAGCTCATTGCCCAGCTCATGCAACCCGGCGGCGGCCTGGGTGGCTTCGGCGGTGGCGTGGCTGACCGCCTGCACCTCCGCCGTCACCCGGTCGGTCCCCGCCGCGGCTTCCTGCACGTTGCGGGCGATCTCCCGCGTCGCGGCGCCCTGCTGCTCCACCGCCGCGGCGATGCCGCCGGAGATGTGGTCCACCTCAGCAATGACGCTGGCGATGCCGTCGATGGCTTCCGCCGCCTCCCGCGCCGCGCCCTGCATGGCGGCGATCTGGCTGCCGATCTCCTCGGTCGCCTTGGCGGTCTGGCTGGCCAGGGACTTCACCTCGCTGGCCACCACGGCAAAGCCCTTGCCGGCCTCGCCCGCCCGCGCCGCCTCGATCGTCGCGTTCAGCGCCAGCAGGTTGGTCTGGCCGGCGATGTCGCCGATCAGCCGCACCACGTCGCCGATGCGCTGGGAACTGTCGGAGAGACCCTGCACCGTGGTGTCGGCCGCCTTGCTGCGTTCCAGCGCCCGCCGCGCCACGCTGGCGGCATCGGCCACCTGGCGGGTGATCTCGGCGATGGCGGCGGAGAGTTGCTCGGCCGCCGCCGCCACGGTCTGCACGTTGCCCGAGGCTTCCAGCGCCCCCTGCGCCGCACCCTGACCGCGATCTCCCACCGTGGCGATGCTGCCCACCAGCGTCTGCGCCCGGGTCTGCAACAGGGATGCGCTCTGCGCCAGTTCCTCTCCCACCGCGCCGATGGAGCGTTCCACCTGGCTGGCCAGGGCCAGGGTGGCCTCCCGTTGCTCCCGCTCCGCCGCCGCGCGGCTATCGGCCTGGGCGGCGCGCAAGTTCTCGGCCTCCACCGTGCCCTGGCGCAGCACTTCCATCGCCTGTGCAACCTCGCCGATCTCGTCGCGGCGTGCCTGGCCGGGCACATCCACGGTGTTGCGGCCGCCGGCCAGCGCCTGGGCAGCACGGGCCAGGGCCTGCAACGGCCGGGCCAGCCGGTCCGCCAGCAGCCAGCCGGCCAGCAGCGCCAGCGCCGCCGCCGCCAGCGCTGCCAGCAGCGCATCCCGGTCCGCCGCATCGGCCATGGCGGCGCGGTCCTCGACATCGATGCCGATCTCGATCACGCCCATCACCTGGCCATCGATGCCGCGCAGCGGTTCCGCCGCCACGATGGCGCGGCGGTTGCCGATCGACGCCTCCGCTTGCAAGGCGTCCCGCAGGGCGCCCGCCAGGGTGGCGGATGGCAGCAGGGGGCGGCCCTGCTGGGTGGAGCCGATGGAGGCCAGCGACTCGCCGCGCTGCTGGAAGAAGGTGACCTCGGCGGAGCTGGCGTCCTTCACCCGCGCCGCCAGCGAATCGCCGATCGCCAGGCCCAGGTCGATCACCGCGCCCACCGTGCCGTCCGGCCGCAGGATCGGCGCGCCGGCGAAGGCACTGATATTGTCCCGCCCAGGTTCCAGCCCGGAGACGCCCTGGCGGGTGCGGTAGGTCTCCCGCACCGTGGTGCGGCGGCTGGCGTATTCGTCGCCGCGCGAGGCCGGGTCGTGCGACCGCAGCAGGACCACGCCGGGCGCGACGGAGGTGGTGAGGATGACGCGGCCGAACTGGCGCTTCATCGCCTCATAGGCCGCTGCCATCTGCGCCTGCAGCGCGGCGTGGTCGCCCGCCAGGGCGGCGCTGGCGACCGCTGGCGAATTGGCCAGGATCAGGGCGAGGCTGGAGGCGAGGCGCTCCTCCTCCTCCAGCGCCGTATGGACGGCGGCGCGGCGCTGGCTGACCTCGCGTTCCGCTTCCTGCCGGGCCGCGCTGGCCCGCTGGGCGGCGTTCAGCCCGTAGAGCAGGGCGGAGGCGCCGAGGCTGGCGGCGAGGATGGCCACCGCAATCCGTGTCCGGACCGAATCCAGGGTTCGCGCCATGGCTTGTCTCCTCCCGCCCACATACCGATTCCGGTCATGCTGACGGGAAGAGGTTGCTACTTCCTTGCCGCGCCGGGCTTTCGGCGGTGCCTCAGAGGCTGTTCAGGCTTTTACCCATTGACTGCGGGGGCAAGGATCCTCCTGCCCTGAGGGAGGTACCGCCAGCCAAATGCAGTGATATTCGGCCAAGCCGTTGACGAAGCAGGCCTGGAAAAGGCCGCAGCAGACCAGGGCCGGCGCGCTCAGCAGGATTCCGGCAGGAACACCCGGGTGGGCGTGACGAATTCATCCTGCGCCGCGACCGTCAGGATTTCGCGCGAGCCCGCCTCGGCCGTGCGCCGCAGCAGGCCGTAGATGGAGGATGCGGCGGCCGCGGCGGCGGCGGCCACCGAACCGGTCTTCAACCGGTGGAACAGGAACAGCGCCGCAATGGCATCACCCGCCCCGTTCACCGAGAGCGGCAGCATCGGCGTGCGGACGCGGTGGAACTCGCCACCCTCGGCCGCCAGCAGCTCGATCTGGTCCTCCGGCGTCTCCGCCACCTTCAGGGAGGTCACCAGCACGGCGCGCGGACCCAGGGCCTGCAACGCGGTCACCGCCACCTTGGCCTCGGCCAGGGTCGTGACGGGCAGGCCGGTCAGGTTCTCCAGCTCGAACTGGTTGGGGGTGATCAGGTCGGCGGCGGGTACCGCGCGGTCCCGCATGTATTCCGGGATGCCGGGGCGGACGAACACGCCGCGCCCGACATCGCCGATGACCGGGTCGCAGCAATAAAGCGCGTTGGGATTGGCTGCCTTCACCTTGGCCACGGCCTCCAGGATGGCCTCGCCAATCGCGGCATCGCCCATGTAGCCGGAGAGCACGGCATCGCAGCGGGGCAGGGCGCCACGGTCCTCGATGCCCTGCACCAGGTCGCTCACCAGGTCGGCGCCGAAGACCTGGCCGCGCCAGGTGCCGTAGCCGGTGTGGTTGGAGAACTGCACGGTGTTCACCGCCCAGACCTCGGCCCCCAGCCGCTGCAGCGGAAACACGGCGGACGCATTGCCGACATGCCCGTAGGCGACCCAGGACTGGATGGAGAGGATGTTCATGCGGCGGCTCCTCGCAGCGGCGCTGGTGGCGATCGGGCCATGGCGCCGGTGAAGGTCTAGATCAGGATGGCGGCCGATAGAAGCGGGGGGCGGGACGATATCTGCGCTCGGACAGGGCGATTCGCCTGGGGCAACCAGGCAGTGGTGGTAAGAAAGAGGCCGGTCCCGGCCCGGCGGGGCCGTAAACCGGCCCTGGCTGTTGCGTTTCCGGGCCGGCGCGGGCTAGAAGCGGCGCTTCGTGCGGCCGGTCGGCATCGGCTGCTCCATTTTGTATTGGAACACCTGCGCCATGAAGCCCGATATCCACCCCGACTA
>Ga0308159_1005590_pt1 | contig 10525 bp, 8 predicted proteins | sample PhyCR1_FD_201040 | JGI IMG/M metagenome (GOLD analysis project Ga0308159, IMG submission 201040) | Phyllosphere microbial communities from UC Gill Tract Community Farm, Albany, California, United States - DLSLC.R1 | ecosystem: Host-associated > Plants > Phyllosphere > Unclassified | place: USA...
GGACCCGTGATCACGCGCTACGAGATCGAACCGGCCACCGGCGTGAAGGGCTCGCAGATCGTCAACCTGGCCAAGGACCTGGCGCGCTCGCTGTCGCTGGTGTCGATCCGCGTGATCGAGACCATTCCCGGCAAGAACTACATGGCGCTGGAACTGCCCAACGCCAAGCGCCAGTCGATCAAGCTCAGCGAGATCCTCGGCTCGCAGATCTACAACGAGGCCAAGTCCATGCTCACGATGGGCCTGGGCAAGGACATCGTCGGCAACCCCGTGGTCGCCGACCTCGCCAAGATGCCGCACGTGCTGGTAGCGGGCACCACCGGTTCGGGCAAGTCGGTGGGGATCAACGCCATGATCCTCTCGCTGCTCTACAAGGCCGAGGCGAACGACGTTCGCCTGCTCATGATCGACCCCAAGATGCTGGAAATGTCGGTCTACGAAGGCATCCCGCACCTGCTGGCGCCGGTGGTCACCGACATGCGGCAGGCCGCCCACGGCCTGAACTGGTGCGTGGCCGAGATGGAACGCCGCTACAAGCTCATGAGCAAGCTGGGCGTGCGCAACCTGGCGGGCTACAACACCAAGATCGACGAGGCCAAGGCGCGCGAGGAGTTCATCTACAACCCCTTCAGCCTCACGCCCGACGACCCGGAGCCGCTCAAGCGCGAACCGCACATCGTCGTCGTCATCGACGAACTGGCCGACCTGATGATGGTCGTCGGCAAGAAGATCGAGGAGTTGATCGCCCGCCTGGCCCAGAAGGCGCGCGCGGCCGGCATCCACCTCATCCTGGCCACGCAGCGACCGAGCGTGGACGTGATCACCGGCCTCATCAAGGCGAACATCCCGACGCGCATCGCCTTCCAGGTCAGCAGCAAGATCGATTCGCGCACCATCCTCGACCAGATGGGCGCCGAGGCGCTGCTGGGCATGGGCGACATGCTCTACATGGCCAGCGGCACCGGCCTGCCCATCCGCGTGCATGGCGCCTTCGTCTCCGACGACGAGGTGCACCGCGTCGTCGCCTACCTCAAGAGCCAAGGCGAGCCCGACTACATCGAGGGGGTGCTCGAAGGCGGCACGGCCGATGACGAGGACCTGTCCATGCCGGGCGGCCCCGATGGCGAGAAGGACCCGATGTACGACCAGGCCGTCGAGGTGGTGCTGAAGAACCGCAAGGCCAGCATCTCCCTCGTGCAGCGCCACCTGAAGATCGGCTACAACCGCGCCGCGCGCCTGGTCGAGGACATGGAGAAGGCCGGTCTCGTCAGCGCGATGAGCGGCAGCGGGCAGCGCGACATCCTGGTGCCGGCCCGCGCCGAATGAGCGTTGGCCGGTTGTGCGCCGGTCGCAACCGGTTTCCGTGCTTTGCCGACCCTTTGCACGGTCGGCGGCTGACGGCCGGAACACGGTCCGGGCGCCACACTCCAACGTCGATGCGCAGCTTCTCCTCCTCTGATTTGTCCATGAACCGAACCCTCCGACTCCTCGGTCTTGCCTCGGTGCTCGGGCTGCATGCGCTGGGCGCTTCGGCCGCCGGCCTCGACAGCCTCGAAGCCTTCGTGAAGAACGCGAAGTCCGGCCGGGCAGATTTCACCCAGACCGTGACGCCGCCGGCCAAGGACGGCCAGCCCGCGCGCGCCAAGACCTCCACCGGCAGCTTCGAATTCCAGCGGCCCGGGCGTTTCCGCTTCGATTACCGCAAGCCGTTCGCCCAGACCATCGTTGCCGACGGCAGGACGCTGTCGCTGTACGACGCCGACCTCAACCAGGTCACGCAGCGTGCGCAGGCGCAGGCGCTGGGCTCGACACCGGCCGCGCTGATCGCCGCGGCGGCTGACGTGAAGGCGTTGCAAGCCGACTTCACGCTCGACAACCAGCCCGAGCGCGATGGCCTGCAATGGGTGCGGGCCACGCCCAAGTCCAAGGACGGCCAACTGCAGAACGTGCAGATCGGCTTCAAGGGCGATGCACTCGCCGCGCTCGAGATCCTCGACGCCTTCGGCCAGCGCTCGGTGCTGAAGTTCGACAAGGTCGAACTCAATCCTGCGCTGCCCGCCGATGCCTTCCAGTTCAAGGTTCCTGCCGGCGCGGACGTGATCAAGCAGTGACGGTCGGCCACCCCTAGCGTCCCCGCCCACGTGGGCCACGCTATAACCACCCCATGCCCGCCGCGCCCTCCCTGCCTTCCACCCATTCGCCGTTGGCGGAGCGCCTGCGGCCGCGTCGGCTGGGCGAGGTGATCGGCCAGCAGCATCTGCTCGGTCCCGGCATGCCGCTGCGCATCGCCTTCGAGTCCGGCCGGCCGCACTCGTGCATCCTCTGGGGACCGCCCGGCGTGGGCAAGACCACCATCGCGCGCCTGATGGCCGACGCCTTCGATGCGCAGTTCATCGCCATCAGCGCGGTGCTGGGCGGCGTCAAGGACATTCGCGAGGCCGTCGAGCGCGCCACGCTTGCACGCGACGGCCTCACGCAGCAGCGCACCATCGTCTTCGTCGACGAGGTGCACCGCTTCAACAAGAGCCAGCAGGACGCCTTCCTGCCGCATGTCGAGTCGGGCCTGTTCACCTTCATCGGTGCAACGACCGAGAACCCGTCGTTCGAGGTCAATTCCGCGCTGCTGTCGCGCGCGGCGGTGTACGTGCTGCAGCCCCTGGGCGAGGCCGACCTGAAGCAGATCGTCGAACGCGCGCAGGCCATCGATGCCGTTCCCGCGATCGAGGATGCTGCGCTCGAGCGGCTCATCGCCTACGCCGACGGCGATGCGCGGCGGCTGCTGAACACGCTCGAGACGCTGGCCGTGGCCGCGGGTGCCGAGCAGCTGCAGCGCATCGACGATGCCTGGCTGCTGCGCGTGCTGGGTGAGCGCATGCGGCGCTACGACAAGGGCGGCGAGCAGTTCTACGACACCATCAGCGCGCTGCACAAGTCCGTGCGCGGCAGCGACCCCGACGCGGCGCTGTACTGGTTCGTGCGCATGCTCGACGGCGGCGCCGACCCGCGCTACATGGCGCGCCGGCTGGTGCGCATGGCCAGCGAGGACATCGGCCTGGCCGACCCGCGGGCGCTGCGCCTGGCACTCGATGCCGCCGAGACCTACGAGCGCCTGGGCACGCCGGAGGGGGAGCTGGCACTGGCGCAGTGCGTCGTGTATCTCGCCGTGGCGCCCAAATCGAACGCGGTGTATGCGGCCTTCAACGAGGCCAAGGCCTTCGTGAAGAAGGACGGTACCCGTCCCGTGCCCATGCATCTGCGCAACGCGCCGACCCGGCTCATGAAGGAGCTCGACTACGGCAAGGGCTACCGCTACGCGCACGACGAGGAGGGCGCTTTCGCGGCGGGCGAGACCTACCTGCCCGAAGGGATGGACGCCCCGGGCTTCTACCGGCCGGTCGAGCGTGGCCTGGAAATCCGCATCGCCGAGAAGCTTCGGGAGCTGCGTCGCCGAAACGACGAGGCCGAAAGCTGACCACCATGGTCAGCCGCGCATGCACCAGCCGCATGCGCTCATGCCCAAACGGCTGAACGACCAGCGGGAAAACCCGCGCCACCGGCGCACCAAACTGGCAAGCGCCCCTGTCTAAAATCCCGCCCACTCGACCCGCGCATCACCCATGCTGGCGGGTTTTTTGCTAAGTAGACCAAGGCGCCAATCCGGTGCACCGGTTGGCAGAGCGCGCACCTTCACAGGGTGCACAACAGAGAGGGACTCTTTCTTATGGAAATCCTGCTGCAGCAGATCATCAACGGTCTGGTTCTCGGCAGCATGTATGCCTTGATAGCCTTGGGCTACACCATGGTGTACGGCATCATCAACCTGATCAATTTCGCCCACGGCGAGGTCCTCATGGTGGGAGCGCTCACGAGCTGGACCATCATCGGCTGGATGCAGGCCGCCATGCCGGGTACGCCGGGCTGGATCATCCTGATCCTCGCGTTGATCATTGCCTGCGTGGTGGCCGCCACGCTCAACTTCGTGATCGAGAAGGTGGCCTACCGGCCGCTTCGCAACAGCCCCAAGCTGGCGCCACTCATCACGGCGATCGGCATGTCGATCTTCCTGCAGACGCTGGCGATGATCATCTGGCGTCCCACCAACAAGGCCTACCCCACGCTGCTGCCCAGCGACCCGATCCACATCGCCGGCGCGGCCATCACGCCCACGCAGATCATGATCCTCGGGCTCACCGCCGTGTCGCTCGCGGTGCTGACCTGGCTGGTCAACTACACCAAGCTCGGCCGCGCGATGCGCGCCACCGCCGAGAACCCGCGCGTCGCCGCGCTCATGGGCATCCGCCCCGACATGGTGATCTCGGCCACCTTCATCATCGGTGCCGTGCTCGCCGCCATCGCGGGCGTGATGTACGCCTCCAACTACGGCATCGCGCAGCACGCGATGGGCTTCATTCCCGGCCTGAAGGCCTTCACGGCGGCCGTGTTCGGCGGCATCGGCAACCTGGCCGGCGCCGTGGTCGGCGGCATCCTGCTGGGCATCATCGAAGCGGTCGGCGCGGGCTACCTGAGCGACGTCACCGGGGGCGTGCTCGGCAGCCAGCACAGCGACATCTTCGCCTTCGTCATCCTGATCATCACCCTCACCATCCGGCCGTCGGGCCTGCTGGGCGAGCGCGTGGCGGACCGTGCCTGAGCGGGAGACGCACATGAAGAACAGCAAGAACCTCATCGTCTTCCTGATCGCGGCCGTCGCCCTGCTGGCGCTGCCGCTGGTGCTGCAGACCCAGGGCAACGCTTGGGTGCGCATCGTCGACATCGCACTGCTGTACGTGCTGCTGGCCCTGGGCCTGAACATCGTGGTGGGCTATGCCGGCCTGCTCGACCTGGGCTACGTGGCCTTCTTCGCCATCGGGGCCTACCTGTACGCGCTGCTGGGTTCGAGTCAGCTGACCGACAACTTCGCCGCGCTGAAGGCGATGTTCCCCAACGGCTTCCACACCTCGCTCATCCTCGTCATACCGGCCGCGCTCGCGCTCGCGGGGCTGCTCGGCGTGCTGCTGGGGGCGCCCACGCTCAAGCTGCGCGGCGACTACCTCGCCATCGTGACCCTGGGCTTCGGCGAAATCATCCGCGTGTTCATGAACACGCTGGACCACCCCTACAACATCACCAACGGCCCCAAGGGCATCACCGCGATCGACTCGATCAAGATCTTCGGCCTCGACCTCGGCCGGCCGTTCAAGCTGGGCGACTACACGATCTCCTCGGTGTCGATGTACTACTACCTGTTCCTGGTGCTGGTGATCTTCAGCGTGATCATCTCGCACCGCCTGCAGAACTCGCGCGTCGGCCGCGGCTGGATGGCCATCCGCGAGGACGAGATCGCCGCCAAGGCGATGGGCATCAACACCCGCAACATGAAGCTGCTGGCCTTCGGCATGGGCGCGAGCTTCGGTGGCGTGTCCGGCGCGATGTTCGCGGCCTTCCAGGGCTTCGTGTCGCCCGAGTCCTTCAGCCTCATGGAGTCGGTGATGATCGTCGCCATGGTGGTGCTGGGCGGCGTGGGCCACCTGCCGGGCGTCATCCTCGGTGCCGTGCTGCTGGCCGCGCTGCCCGAGGTGCTGCGCTACGTCGCGGGCCCGCTGCAGTCGATGACCGACGGGCGCCTGGATGCGTCCATCCTGCGCCAGCTCTTCATCGCGCTGGCCATGATCCTGATCATGCTCACGCGCCCGCGCGGCCTGTGGCCGTCGCCCGAGCACGGCAAGTCGCTCAAGGGCCGGCGCGCGCCGGACCCGAACCCCGGCTCGGCGCAGGCCGTCGAGCCCGGCGTCGACAACCCGGCCGACGAAGTGCCGGGCACGGCCAACCGTCCGATGTCGATCAACCCCTGAGCACGGATGGAGCATCAGAACATGGCAGACACCATCCTCAACGTCAGCGGCATCTCCAAACGATTCGGCGGGCTGCAGGCCCTGTCGGACGTCGGCATCAAGATCGAGCGCGGCCAGGTCTACGGCCTCATCGGCCCCAACGGCGCGGGCAAGACCACCTTCTTCAACGTCATCACCGGCCTGTACACGCCCGACAGCGGCAGCTTCGAGCTGGCCGGCAAACCCTACGCACCGACCGCGGTGCACACGGTGGCCAAGGCCGGCATCGCGCGCACCTTCCAGAACATCCGGCTCTTCGCCGAGATGACGGCACTGGAGAACGTGATGGTCGGGCGCCACGTGCGCACGCATTCGGGCGTGTTCGGCGCCATCTTCCGCAGCCCCGGTTTCAAGGCCGAGGAAAAAGCCATCGCCGACCGCGCGCACGAACTGCTCGATTACGTCGGCGTCGGCAAGTACGCCGACTTCAAGGCCCGCACGCTGAGCTACGGCGACCAGCGACGCCTCGAGATCGCGCGCGCCCTGGCCACCGACCCGCAGCTCATCGCGCTCGACGAGCCGGCCGCCGGCATGAACGCGACCGAGAAGGTGCAGCTGCGCGAGCTGATCGACCGCATCCGCCGGGACAGCCGCACCGTGCTCATCATCGAGCACGACGTGAAGCTCATCATGGGCCTGTGCGACCGCGTGACGGTGCTCGACTACGGCAAGCAGATCGCCGAGGGCTTGCCCGCCGAGGTGCAGAAGAACGAAAAGGTGATCGAGGCGTACCTCGGCACCGGCGCACATTGAGAGGCCACGCATGGCACAGACACTGTTGAAAGTCAGCGGCCTGAAGGTCGCATACGGCGGCATCCAGGCCGTCAAGGGCGTGGATTTCGAGGTGCGCGAGGGCGAGTTGGTCTCGCTCATCGGGTCCAACGGCGCCGGCAAGACCACCACCATGAAGGCCATCACCGGCACCCTGGCGGCACTGGACGGCCACATCGAGTTCCTGGGCAAGCCCATCAAGGGCCGCGGCGCCTGGGACATGGTCAAGGAAGGCCTGGTCATGGTGCCCGAGGGGCGCGGCGTCTTTACGCGCATGACCATCACCGAGAATCTGCAGATCGGCGCCTACATCCGCAACGACAAGGCGGGCATCGCGCGCGACATCGACCGCGTCTTCGGCATCTTCCCGCGCCTGAAGGAGCGCGCCACGCAGCTGGCCGGCACCATGTCGGGCGGCGAGCAGCAGATGCTGGCGATGGGCCGCGCGCTCATGGCCAACCCCAAGGTGCTGCTGCTCGACGAGCCGACCATGGGCCTGTCGCCCATCATGTGCGACAAGATCTTCGAGGTGGTGCAGGAGGTCTACAAGCAGGGCGTGACGATCCTGCTCGTGGAGCAGAACGCCAGCCGCGCGCTGCAGCTGGCCAACCGCGGCTACGTGATGGAGTCGGGCCTGATCACCATGAGCGGCGATGCGAAGGTGATGCTCAACGACCCGAAGGTGCGCGCGGCGTATCTCGGCGAATAGGCGAGGCCGGCGTCAGAAAGAAGGCCCGCGCTGCGGGCCTTTTTGTTGAGTGTCCGGGGATCGATGTCGAGGCGACGGGCGCCGACCGCATGGTCGCCGCAGCCGCCCCGCTTGCACGCTCGCCTCAGTCGACCTTCGCACCGGTGGCCTTCACCACCTGTTCGTACTTCGCCAGTTCGCTTTTCATGAAGGCGCCGAACTGTTCGGGCGTGGTGGGCACCGGCTCGGCGAAGAGCAGTGCGAAGCGGCTCTTCGTCTCCGCTGCGTTCAGGGCGGCGACGAAGGCATGGTTCAGCTTGTCCACCACGTCCTTGGGCGTGCCGGCGGGCGCGACGAGGCCCCACCAGGTGTCGATAGCGAAGCCCTTGAGCGTGTCTGCCACGGGCGGCGTGTCGGGCAGGAAGGGGCTGCGCTGCAGCGTGGTGACGGCAATGGCCTTGAGCTTGCCGGCCTTGATGTTCGGCGCCGCCGTGGCGAGGTTGTCGAAGTTGAAGTCCACCTGACCCGACAGCAGCGCCAGCTGCGCGGGGTTGCCGCCGTTGTAGGGGATGTGCACGGCGAAGATGCCGGCCGCCTTCTTGAACATCTCGCCCGCGAGGTGGCCGGCGCTGCCGTTGCCGCCGCTGCCGTAGTTGAGCTTGCCGGGGTTGGCCTTGGCGTAGGCGATCAGGTCCTTGAGCGAATCGATCTTCAGGCGTTGGGCCGTGTCGGCGTTCATCACCAGCACGTTCGGCACGCGGACCATCTGCGTGATGGGCGCGAAATCCGTCGCCGCGTTGAAGGGCATCTTCGAATAGAGCCACGGATTCACCGCGTTGGTGGCCGTGGCCGCGATGCCGATGGTCAGGCCGTCGGGCGCCGCCTTGGCCACCATGTCGGCGCCGATGTTGCCGCCGGCACCGGGCTTGTTGTCGATGATGACCGGCCCGCCCAGGGCGTCTTTCACGCGTTCGGCCAGGGCACGCGCCGTGATGTCGATGGGGCCGCCGGCGGCATAGGGCACGACGAGGCGAACGGTGCGCTGCTGCGCGTGCGCAGGCGTGGCAAGGGATGCGAAGCCACCGAGCGCGAGGGCCGCGGCGGCAAGGGAAGACAGGAAGGTGTGGCGTTGCATGGTGCCGGCGATTGTCCGCATCCGGCGCGGCGCCCGCAGCGCGGCTATCCCTGAGTCGGCCGCCCAGCCGCTGCCAGGCTCAGGGCAGCGCCTTGTCCGCTTCGGTCGTGAACGAATCGGCGTAGAACTCGTCCTCGGGCAGGCCGCCCTCGGCCACGTAGTCGCGCCGGGCCGACTCCACCACGATCGGCGCGCCGCAGGCGTACACCTGGTGGCCCGACAGGTCGGCGATGTCTTCCAGCACCGCGCGATGAACGAAGCCGGTGCGGCCGGTCCAGTTGTCTTCCGGCGTCGCGTTCGAGACCACCGGCACATAGCGCAGGTTGGGCATCTCGGCCAGGCGTTCGTGCAGCCAGGCGTCCATGTACAGGTCCTCGGGCCGGCGGCCGCCCCAGTACAGCACGGCGGGCCGGTCGATGGCCTTGAACTTCATGTGCTCGATCAGCGCCTTGATCGGCGCGAAGCCGGTGCCCGAAGCGAGCATCACGATCGGCTTGTCCGAGTCCTCGCGCAGGAAGAAGCTGCCGTAGGGCCCTTCGATGCGCAGGATTTCCTTCTCCTTCATGGCGCCGAACACGTGGTCGGTGAACTTGCCGCCCGGCATGTGGCGGATGTGCAGTTCGATGCCCGTGCCCGGCTCGGCCAGCGTGTGGGGCGCGTTGGCCATCGAGTAGCTGCGGCGCGCGCCGTCGCGCAGGATGAACTCCACATACTGCCCGGCATGGAACTGCAGCGGCTCGCCCGCCGGCAGCTGCAGGCGCACCATCATCACGTCGTGCGACTGCTTGGTCAGGGCCAGCACGCGCGCCGGCATCTTGCGGATGGGGAAGGCGCCGGCCTCGGTGACCTGGCGCGACTCGAGCACCACGTCGCTGGTGGGATGCGAGCGGCAGGTGAGGATGTAGCCCGCCAGTTCCTCGTCGGCCGACAGCGCGTTGCTCTGGTGCGCCTCCATGGTCACGGTGCCCGACAGCTTCTTGCACTTGCAGGAGCCGCAGGCGCCGTCCTTGCAGCCGTAGGGCAGGCCGATGCCCTGGCGGATGCCGGCCAGGAGAATGGTTTCTTCGCCGCTCACCGTGAAGGCGCGGCCGCTGGGTTCGACGGTGACGGAAAAGCCCGCATCGTGGGGCGCGGCAAGGCTCATGGGTATTCTTCGGCTCGGTCTTCGACAGGGAACCCGGGATTTTGCCTTCAAACACGAACCCCCTCGGCGCGCTGCCCGCGCGATTCAGGCGCGGGCGGCTGCTCATCGTCGGCTGCGGCGACGTCGGCCTGCGCGTGCTGCGCCAGCTCGGTGGCCGCATGCAGGTGCTGGCGCTGACGTCCAGTCCTTCGCGCGTGCCCGCGTTGCGTGCCGCAGGCGCGGTGCCGCTCGCGGGCGACCTCGACGTGCCGTCCAGCCTGCGCCGCCTGGCGGGCCTGGCCACGCGGGTGCTGCACCTGGCGCCGCCGCCGGCCGGCGAGGCGGCAGGGTCGCGCGATGGCCGCACCCTCGCGCTCACCCATGCGTTGCGCCGGCGATCGCCGCCCCGGGCATGGGTCTACGGCTCGACCACCGGCGTCTACGGCGACTGCGGCGGCGCGCGCATCGACGAGACGCGCCGCCTGCTGCCCGGCACCCTGCGCGCGCAGCGGCGCGTGGACGCCGAACGGATCGTGCGCCACCTGGGCCGCAGCGCCGGCGTGCGCGCCACCATCCTGCGCATCCCGGGCATCTACGCACCCGACCGCGAAGGCGGTACGCCGCGCGAGCGCTTGGTGCAAGCCGTGCCCGTCCTGCGTGCCGAGGACGACGTCTACACCAACCACATCCATGCCGACGATCTGGCGCGCGCCTGCATTGCCGCGCTTTTCCGCGGCCGGCCGCAGCGCGTGGTCCACGCCAACGACGACACCGACCTGAAGATGGGCGACTACATGGACCTCGCTGCCGACCTCTATGGCCTGCCGCGCCCGCCGCGCATCGACCGCGACGAGGCGCAGCGCCGGATGCCGCCGCAGCGCCTGAGCTTCATGAACGAGTCGCGCCGCCTGGACAAC
>Ga0308159_1005592_pt1 | contig 10520 bp, 8 predicted proteins | sample PhyCR1_FD_201040 | JGI IMG/M metagenome (GOLD analysis project Ga0308159, IMG submission 201040) | Phyllosphere microbial communities from UC Gill Tract Community Farm, Albany, California, United States - DLSLC.R1 | ecosystem: Host-associated > Plants > Phyllosphere > Unclassified | place: USA...
AGCCATGGGCAAAATCACCTGAGCTACCACGGAAAACACGCCGATAAGAAGACTCCCTACATATAGAAAGGCTAAGCCGGGCGAAAAAGCCACTAATAAAAGAGAAATAATCAATCCGATTTGAAGGTATAATATCAAACGCTTACGTTCAATCATATCTCCTATCGGCGTTAACAGAAACAAGCCCAATCCATACCCGATCTGTGAGAGAACAGAAATGTTGCCAGCCTTTTCAATGCTGATGTGGAACTGCGTTGCCATCGCCTGTAATATCGGCTGGCTGTAATACACGTTGGCAACCGCAATACCTGCCGTGGCTGCCATAATTAATACCTGGGTTTTCGTTAGATTTGCCATTTTATGATGAGCTTTTTCTTTTGTAAATGTCTTTCAGTGACAATACAAATTTGGCAAGTCTTAACTTCTCTAACGATGAACTGGTTTAGGAAATCATCATGAACTGCTTCAAGATGAAATGTTGAAGTAGATTAACTTTTTGGCGAAACCCGTTTATTTCGAAGCTTTGAAAGGTATTCTGTGGTGATGCCAAGAAACGATGCCAGTGCATATTGGGGTACCCTATTTACGATTTCCGGATATCTTTCCTGAACGAATTCGAAACGCTGTTCAGCTGTTTTTGTCAGATTGAGGATGACACGGCGGGCCATGTGCGCAGCGGTATGCTCGGCAAGTACCCGGAAGAAAGACTCATAGAGATGCTTACGTTTTTTTAGTTCCTGCTCAGTTTCATAGTTAATCTGCAGCACTATGCTGTCTTCCAAAGCCATGACAAACATAGAGGCCGGCTGCTGAAAGATGTAGCTATTATAATCGGTGATCCACCAATCTTCAATCGCAAATTGTATGGTATGTTCCTGCCCCTCATCACCAATTACGTAAGCCCTGAAACTGCCTTGCACAACATAGAATCTATTTTTTGCTGTAAATTCAGGCTGAACGATAAACTGCCTCTTTTTTACTCTGGTCAGCTTGAAATTCTGGCAAAAATCATCCGCTTCGCTATCGGTAAAAAAGTGTCGTTTTTGAATATGTGCCTTAAGTTTCGAGAACTCTGTCATGAAATAAGTTATAAGTTTCTATTGTTTGCCTTATGGGTAGACTAAGATAGCAATTGTTTAAGTTTTCGAGCAAATCCATCTCTTTAAAGCTCAAAATGTAAGATGCAGTAACTATCATTCAAGCCCTGGAAAGCCCGCCGAAAGCTCTCGTCAGATGCAAAGTCCGAGAATAGCCCTTTTGTACCATTCCAATTGATAAAGTTCTTAACTAACTTTATTCATAATCTCTATGGAAAAGAATCAAGTTTATGCACCAAGTTTTATGGGACTTACACAGGTAGACCATAAAACATTAGAACTCATCGCTCTCGGTTACTCTTACAAAGAAATTGCTGACAAGCTCTCCCTTTCGGAAAAAGCGGTTGAAAAGATTAAAATGGAGATGCTGTCCAAAACCAAATCCCGAAACAGTGCTTCACTAATTTCATTTGCCTATAAATACGGCTTGTTGAAAGTTTAGCAAGCCCAGATTAGACTAATAGAAGGTATTGCATTATTGAAAATTTAATGCGCTCCGTATCTTATTGACTACTAACCACGTTTTTTGATCTGCGGTTATTTGACAGAACTGGCAACATGACGAACTGCAACCTTGACCAGATATTTTTTAAAATCTTCTGAAACAGAAACAGGTTTAAAGTTTATTTTTCTTGGGGATTCTTTAAAAAGGGTGCCATACCAAATTAAGCCCCCTAAATACTTTCCTGCATCATTCGCATGGTTTGGATCGAAAGCCAATTCTTTTTGATTCCAAAAATATCCCACGTTAATAGAATATTTTTGGTTGGGAAGGTTTGGTGCAACAGGATTTACAAAATCAAAATCTTTATCCCTTTTATAGCCAAATCCCTTACTGACAGCTACTTCTTCAAATGCGTCGCCGACAGGCAAAATTCTCGCTTTAAACTGCTTAGCTAATTTATGATAAGCGGCCCGGGATTTCTGCCACATTTCTTCTTGGTTCTTTGCATGCTGTACCTGATCTATTCTTCCAAATTTATTTGCATCGGCACGGTATGCCCAGGTTTGATGAATTACAATCTCGGCCTGTGGTTGAAGTTTCTTTATGTAATCGACAAGCTTTTGTGCGTAAGGATTATAACTGGCCGAATCACCAGAAAGGTATGAATATTGCTGAATGGTTACTACATCCCAAATCCCTTGAGATAATAGCATTCGCAACGATTTTCCACCATATGGTTTTCCTTTCACATCAGTTGAATCCATTTCGAATTTTTCTACGTAGCCCCAATGTTGCGCCAAGGAATGGCCACCAAGTTCTGCCCTGCCAATGGTTAATGCCTTACCTTTCTCTTTCGCTATCTGAGGTAGAAAAGTTGTCGCATTTTGAGAAAAACTATTTCCAATGACAAATAAACGTAAGGTATTTTTATCGGCCTGACTGAGAGCATTAAGACTAAAAAGCAGTAGAAAAAACAATATGCTGCTGCTTTTAAACTTTAAAAAAGTAGTAATCATCGAAATATATTTTTGTTTTTATCTTGCTTTTGGGTGCGCTTTCATGTATTTGTGTATTTCTACTCCTGAAAGTAAAAATGCACCAACTCCATAAACTTCTGTACTATTCGAATCTACTTTATCAGGACTGGCACCGATGGGTTGAACGTATCCGAGCTTGCCATTGTAATGAACCGCAGAAGTTAATGCCATCCATGATTTTTTAACAACAGGCAGATAAGTCGTTTCGTCCAACAGTCCTTGATTTAAGCCCCAGGCCATTGCATAACAGAAAAAACCTGTTCCGCTCATTTCTTTCACTGGAAAGCTAGCAGGATCTAACAAAGATGCATGCCAGCTTCCATCTGGCTGTTGCAACTTGGCAATTTTATTCACCATATCCTTATAAAGTTTAACGAATTTTTCTCTATCAGGATGATTTTTAGGCATATTTTCCAGGACACGTACTAAACCGCCAAGCACCCAGCCATTTCCCCTAGACCAAAACACCTTTGCACCATTTTTCTCTTTTTTATCGAAATAGCTTTCGTCTCTGAAATATAATTGTTCGGATGGGTCATATAAAAAATCCGTGGTTTTCCACCATAGTTTACTGGCCATATCCAGGTATTTTTGATCGCCAGTAGCTGCGCTCAAATAAGCCAAAGAGGGTGGTGCCATAAAAAGTGCATCGCACCATGCCCACTCTCTTTTCTGAATATTGTTTCTCCAATTTAATGGTTCATTATGCGGTGCGGCGACAATACTATCGGCCAAAAGCGTAAATGGAGCAATCATTTTCTGCTTTTTATACTTAATAAATAGTTGTGCATAGGTTTGACCAACGCAATAATCATCTGCATAAAAACGGATATGACCTGTATTCCATCCCACGTCATTACCGATATCGACCAAAGTTTTAAGGTACTTTTCATTGCCTTTCATATTTCCAAAAGCGAAAATTCCGGTGTAGCAGGCACCATTGGTCCAGTCTGCCTTCCGATGATTAAAACCTTTGGTATTCCAGGTATTGATTTGCCAATCGGCAACGCGTCTCATTATTCTTGAAATATCTTCAGTTTTAAAAGACGAGTCTCGACTATGTGCAAAACCCGTAAACCAACTACCGGCAAGCATCGCAATAAGGAAGAAGATTAACCTTACTTTAGAATAATTCATTTTCATAATCCTTAGATATTATTTTACTTCTTCAATTTTTAGAATAACACTTTTGCGATTGGTGCCTACTTTTGGGTTAAAACCGATCGTGGTCAGAAATTCTCCTGAATAAATAGTATCGCTATTAATATTACTTTTTGTATCTGGATAAAGATTGATTTCTGAAAGCTTATATCGTTTTGTAGCCTCTAAACCCTTCAATTTAATGGGTTCTTTTGAATCTCTTTGGTAACGATTATTAACCAGATAATTGAATATGACACCAGCAGATTTATCCCTATTGATATACATTACCGAGGCCACATCATTTAGCCATGGATCGGATAAACGATATTGATCTCCGTGCCAAACAATCTCTTTAATTCCGTTGTAGGCTGTTACTGCTTGCTGGCAAAATTTGAGTTCTTTTTCATCAAGTTTAGCAATGTCGATATCAAAACCCAATTTGCCCATCATGGCTACATCGGTTTTAAATTTTAAGCTTTGTTTACCCCAGTCTGTTACGTGGTTGGAAGTGGCAATGGCCGGGAAAAAATATGAATATTCCCATTGGATGAAAACTCTCTCCATCGGATCGGTATTATCGCTTGGCCAAAATTCAGTGAAATATTTTAAAGCTGCATAATCTACCCTTCCTCCTCCGCCAGAGCATAACATCATCGGCACATTAGGATACTTCATCCTGATCTTTTCTAAAACGTTATACAAACCTTTAACATATTCCAAATAAAGATGGGTTTGATTGTTTAAATGACTAGAGTAGGCATTATAAATAACCGCGTTGCAATCCCATTTTATATACGCCAGATTTGGATTTTTAGTGAAAAGTCCATCAACAATGTTATAAACATAATCTTGTACCTTCGGATTGCTCAAATCTAAAACCAATTGGTTTCGATATAATTTTACGGGGCGCTGGGGCTGCTTAATTATCCAGTCGGGATGTTTTTCATAAAGCTCGCTCTTCGGACTAACCATTTCAGGCTCTAGCCAGATACCAAATTTTACACCATTTGCATCAGCTTCTTTTATCAATGAACCGATCCCATTCGGAAGTTTTTTCTTATTTTCCTGCCAATCTCCCAAAGCTGCGTTATCACTATTTCGAGGATATTTGTTTCCAAACCAACCGTCATCAAGCAAAAAAAGATCGACACCCAGTTTTTTGGTATCACCCAATAATCTGGCTAACTTTTGCTCATTGAAATCAAAAAAAGTAGCTTCCCAATTGTTCAGTAGTGTTAAACGGGAGCCGCTTCCATCTAAAACGCGATAGGTTCTGGCCCAATTCTGCAACTTTCTACTGGCATCGCCTTTACCTAAATTTGAAAAAGTAAATAGGAAAGCTGGTGTTGTAAAATCGGTGTTTGCTTTCAATTCGTAGGCTGAGGCATGATTATTTACACCCGCAATAATCCGCAGATTATTCAGCGGATCAAGTTCCAAATCTATTTTGAAGTTCCCTGACCATTCCATACTCCCATAAAGTACATCGCCATGATCTTCTTCGGCTGGTGCATTTAACGACACCATGAAAGTTGGTGGTTGGTAGAGATGCGCCCGGGTACCGAGTTTGCTATCCAGTACCTTGATTCCATGAGTAAGTTTAGATTCTTCAGGCTGCATCTCCCTGGCCCAGTCGCCATGATACTGCTTTAACCAAAAGCCATTTCCTTTGAGGTAAAGATTGGCCGATGCGAACTTATTTAATTTTACCGCTTGCTTTTCATTATGCCTAATATTTGTCCACTGCTCTACTACATCCTCGTTTGCATAAACTTTATAATTTAAGGTAACTTCAAACGCATAAAAGGGATCTTTTAATAACACCTTAGTTAAGGTAACATTGTTTTCCAATGTTTTGGTTTCGTAACTTACAAAATGCAAATCAATAGAAGTATTTCCATCAGCATGAACGACGGCTAAGGCTGGCTCAACCAGGTTTTGAGACCCTGATGCTGTGTACGCCGAATTTAAAATTCCTGAGTAATCATCGCCCTGTTGATACAAACCAGCTACTTTGTGATACTCTTCCTTATTACTTAACTTTTTCCCAAAATAGACAATCTTTGGAACGCTGTTTTTGTCGGCTTTTAAAACTATCACATTATTTTTGCTTTCAATCGGTATTAAAATTGATTGCGATTTAGCACTAAAAAAAGCAGATACAGCTAAAAGAAAGACTATTATTTTTTTAGAATTTAATATGGAGATACTCCTCATTTTGCTTTGCATTTTTATTTTTGATAAACTCTTACGTAGTCCACTTCAAACCTGGCTGGAAAAGTAGTTTTTGAGGGGTCACCTCCTTGTTTGCCACCTATAGCTAAATCCAGCAACATATAATGGGGCTGCTTAAACGGATTAATACCTGTTCCATTTTGGTTAACTAGTTTATCCATTTCAACCTTATTCAACAATTGATCATCTACATAGAGTGCAATGCTATTTTCATCCCAATCCATACGCCAGAGATGGAATCGATCAGCCCAACTTTTGCCTCCCAATGAATCGATATCCTTTTCAACGCTAAACCAGGCATCCTTTTTATCTTCGCCCATGTAAGCAATATTGGCTAAAAGTTTTTTGCGATAATATTCCATCATATCAATTTCGCCGGTTGCTGGCCAAGTACCTTTTGTACCTAAAGTCCACCATGCAGGCCATATCCCATCACGGATATCAATTTTGCCTCGCATTACAAAGCGACCGTAAAGCCAGCTATTCATACCCTGCGTTTTGATACTCGAAGACGTAAAGTCTGCCTGTTTTCTGTTTTTTTTCCAATCATCACTTCCCTCGACGAAATTTGGATTGGTTTTAGTTTCTCTCCTCGCTTCCAAAATTAGATTTCCGTTTTCACACCAGGCATTATCTTTCTGATACCACTGAAACTCTTCATTACGTTCAAAACCGAGTTCGTATTTCCATTTACTTTGATCGGGCGCACCTTTGTAATTGAATTCTTCTTCCCAAACCAACTTGTAACCACCACTCTCTAATTTAGGTGGCTTTTTGCTGAAGTTTTGCTGTGCAGATGATGAAACAGCGATGAATAAACAGCAAGAAATGAGCAGATATCTTAATATTCTTTTCTTCATAATACTTTTAATACTGAGGCTTAAATCTCAGCTTTAGATGAATGTGTTTAAGATTAAATTTATTTGTATTCTGTTAAGCTCAAGGGGAATAAGGTTGGGTAAGTCCAGGCGTAATCATGGCGTGGATAAATGATGGGGCGATAAGGCGCTACAAAGGCATCGAAATCTTTGCTATGGTAAATTCCATTCATAGCTTCCAATAAATTGGCTGGCCAAAAACCCGTGGCGGTATCTTTATTTCCCGTAACCGGATTTTTAAACCATGTCCAGTCTGCGGGATGCTGATTATGATATAAAAGATAATCTAAGGCTTTTTTCAGAGACGTTCCATTCTTTTCAAGCGTAAATAGATTTTCTCCAGTTTGATTATATACCACCCAAAACGAGGCGGAGAGCGGGGCCAGTGAGAAATAGGTATACCAGATACCATTTCCCTGGCGTTTAACTTCTTCAACCATATGCCCATCGGAAGCAATTTGGTTAAAAAGTTCAGCTTTGATCATTTCCACATTCTTTTGAAAATCCTCTTGATCGTTCAAATAAACATCGGCCAGTAGAGATGCGAACCTTGACCAATCACCTGAATTATTATTTCGATAACGAATGCTATTGGCTGCATGGCGAAAAACATTTTTTGTCCACCAGGAAAATTGCTCCTGATCTTTAACCTTCCAGTTTTTGTTGTTTTTTAATAGTTCAGCAGCCATAATCATGGTTGTTCCGGAATAAGACATGACTAAAGACCCATCTAATTGAGAGTATTTTTTGTTGATTGCTGCCCATGAATTTAGAAAGTAAATCGCCTTAACAGCATATTTGGATTTCCCACTAAGCTGATAAGCCAGGGCGCAGCTATAGGCAGAAAAACCATCGATTTGCAGCGCTAATGAAGTTCTACGATGCCCCTCTTTATCAGAATAAAAACCTGGAATACTAAAATCTTCAACGGCGTGTTGGCTAACCAGCAAGGCCGAATCAGCTTTGATCATTAGTGCTTTATAAGCAGTTAAATAAGGTTCTTTTTTATTCTTGATTTGTGCTTTAACGAAGTCGATTTGCTTTTGTGGATGCATACCGCTAATCTTACCATTAGCGTAAAGATTATGCTGAAAGCTTAGCCAGGATATAAAACAAAAAACTATCGAAAAAATGAGGTGGGATTTAGGTTTGTTCATTGGTATTGCTATTTGGTTAAATTACGATTTAGAATTAAAGTTGATTTTATACTTAAAGTCCTTATATATCTCATCCTGAATCGGTATTTCGAAGATAATGGCTATCATCTAAAAAGGTAGCATAATGTTGTGTACTTATTGAATGAAAGCGTTCCCATTTCTTGGGAACGTTTCCATAACAATTTAAGCTACCACATCAAGTTAGTTAGATAGTTCGCTATAAAAGTCTCTCTACAAACTCATGATGACAAGCGGCTAAAAGTACAAAGGAGAACAAATGGTTAGTTTCCAAGTCTGTTACGTTGAGCCTGTCGAAATGCTTTGCTAATCCGAAAACGCTCGATAAGCTCATGGTAAGAAAAGAGCTGGACGGACTGCGTTAACCTTAATACCCTGGATTTTGAAGCATCAAAGGCATTTTTTGTATCTCTGCCAATGGCAAAGGCAGAAGATACATTGCATCTCTGAAATTTAACGGTCGTGGCGAAGTTCCAATCGTATGCTTAAATGTGTTAGTCGCAGTTCTGGTTATAATATCCACACTGTTGAACCCTTTTAAAACAGTCGATGCGATTTTCCATCGTCTGATATCATTCCATCGGTGTTCTTCAAAAGCCAATTCAATACGGCGTTCATTACGTACCACTTCACGCATTTCAGCAACCGTCATATTAGCTTTCAATCCATATAAGCTATCCGTTCCTGGTAAAATGCCAGCACGCTCACGTAGAAGTTTTAATTTATCATAAGCTTTTTCTGGTTGACCAGCCTCTGTAATCGCTTCGGCATAATTTAACAAAATTTCGGCGTAGCGAATTAATGGCCATGCCCTTTCCGTTGTACCAGAACTGGTGTTGGTTAAATTTTCATCTAGCATTTTACGGGAAAAATATCCTGTAAATTTGTTCTGAGGTGTATAGGCATCAGACGTTGAATTAACAATTGTAGAGCCGGTGCTGGTATATGTAAACACCTGGGTTTTCACGCCTGTATTACTGATGTAAGACAAACCATTGTAGATCATTGAAAATTCGAAACGAGGGTCGCGGTTAACATAAGGATCGTTGGCATTGTAAGTGCTACTTTCTTTAATCGATTTTCCGTCACGCATAGGAAAAGCTTCCGCTAGGCTATGCGTAGGTTTCATAACACTACTACCCGATCTTGTTGGGGGTAAATAAAAAGTTTCAAACTCTTTTTGTGCCGGACGATTATAAGCAAAAATGTATTCACTATTTATCCTTTTCAAAAACAGCTGATAGAAACCATTTCCTGGCCTTGTGGCATTGTCTACATTGAGTGAATAGAAACCTGTATTGATTATAGCCTCCGCAGCATTTGCAGCAGCCGTCCATCGGCTATTATCGGCAGTTGGATAACTGATTAATGGAGCCAATGCCGCACTATTTGTTGTAGCTCCGCCGTTAAACAAAGGGCTCGCGGCATACAATAACATTCTGGATTTTAATGCCAAACAGGCGCCCCGTGTAACTCTACCATAATCAATATCTTTATAAACTACGGTGAATAGGTCTGCCGCAGCAGCATCAAGCTCAGAGGTAATGTAATTTACACAATCGCCAAAATTATTTCTCGGCAGATTAATAATGTCGTTGATTCCAAACACCTGATCTCCGATTACCGGAACACCACCAAAAGCCACCACCATATAGTGGTAATAATATGCCCTTAAAAACCGAGCCTCCGCCCGCATTCTATTTTTCATTGGCCCACTCAAGGGTGCATCTGCTAGCTTGGAGAGTAATATATTAATGCGGCGAATGTTCTTATAAGGCGTTGACCAGAAATCCTTATCTGTACCGAAACCCGTAGAAACATTATTTGGCCCAATTACTCCCTGAACATAGGAATCTGCCCAAACCGAAAGGTTATTATTGCCTTCAGCATTGTCAGTTGCAAGCTCCGTATTACCGCTCCCTCCAGCAGAGTTAAAGCGCGAAGGGCCAAAGCTATAACCCGCATCAACATAAATTCTATTCAAAAAATTGATGGCCTGTATACTGTCAGTAAACACTGCATTCTCATCTAAACCATTAGTTTTATCATCCAAAAACCCAGATTTTTTACATGAAAACATCACCGTTGCAAGTAGCAAGATTGTAATTATCTTTTTCATTTCACTCAATTAAAAAGTAACGTTAATACCGAAATTCAAAATTCTTGTCGGTGGATATGGTAAATCACCTATTGATTCCAATACCTCTGGATCTAAGTTGTAAAGTTTATCCAATTTCGTCCAGGTAAATAAATTATAACCGTTTGTGTAAAGCCTCAAACCTTTCAGCTTTAAAGCATTTAACAACTTTGGACCAGCAGTGTAGCTAATTTCAGCTGTTTTCAACCGAACGTAGTCGGCAGGAACTGCCCAGAAGTCAGAATAGAAATCTCTTGGACTTTGGCTTAATGCCGTAGTGTACAACTGCGGATATTTTGCACTATTTCCCAATTCTGGTGTCCAATGTTCTAAGTGAATAGGCAAAGCTTTACTGGCATTATGGTGTATAACA
>Ga0308159_1005593_pt1 | contig 10518 bp, 9 predicted proteins | sample PhyCR1_FD_201040 | JGI IMG/M metagenome (GOLD analysis project Ga0308159, IMG submission 201040) | Phyllosphere microbial communities from UC Gill Tract Community Farm, Albany, California, United States - DLSLC.R1 | ecosystem: Host-associated > Plants > Phyllosphere > Unclassified | place: USA...
CGTTGCGAGATTCAGGTGTCCTACGCAATTGGTGTGGCCCAGCCTACTTCGATCTCGCTGAACACCTTCGGCACCGGCAAGATCAGCGACGACAAGATCATCAAACTGGTGCGTGAAGTATTCGACCTGCGTCCATACGCGATCACCACCATGCTCGACCTGCTGCACCCGATGTACCAGGAAACCGCAGCCTACGGCCACTTCGGCCGCGCGCCGCAGACCAAGACCGTTGGCGAAGACAGCTTCACCACGTTCACCTGGGAAAAAACCGACCGCGCCGACGCCCTGCGTTCCGCTGCCGGCCTGTAAGCCCTTCCCCGGCTACACAAAAAGCCCCGCACGGTTCGCGCCGTGCGGGGCTTTTTTCATGCCTTGAAACATCTCCAGCTGCTCTGCTTGCAAGCCTGAATTCACCGCGCCGGTTCAGGTCGGCGTACGTCGAAAGAACCACCTGGTCAGTCCCCTCTCCCTCCGGGAGAGGGCTAGGGTGAGGGGCTTTTGGGTCCATGCAGAAATAAGCAGCAAAACACCCACGCACCAGTGCCAATATCCCCGCCTACGCTTCAAACATCACCCTCGAGCAAGGAAGCTCACATGCCCTTCACCCTGCCCCTGCTGTCGATTTTCCTGCTGATACTCATCACTCTCAACGCTCACGCCGACTGCCCAGACTGGCCACCCGCCAAAGCCCAACGCGAACTCACCGCCCTGCAAACCCAGATAGATCAATGGGACGACGCCTACCACCGCCAGGGCCGCTCGCTGATCAGCGACGAACTCTACGACCAGTCACGCCTGCGTCTGGAGACATGGCGACAATGCTTTCAACGGCCCTCGCCGCCCACACCGTTGCGCAGCGCCAGCGGCCCCGTCCAGCATCCCGTGGCTCACACTGGCCTGGACAAGCTTCATCAAGCCGAAGACGTCGAACGCTGGCTGCGCTCGCGCAAGGATGTCTGGATTCAACCGAAAATCGACGGTGTGGCGGTCACCCTGATCTATCGCCAAGGCCTGTTACAACAAGCCATCAGCCGTGGCGACGGCCTCTCGGGGCAAGACTGGACAACCACGGCGCGGCAGATCCCGGCGATTCCGCAACGCCTGAGCCGACCGCAGGATCTGCTGGTGCAAGGCGAACTCTACTGGCGCCTGAAAGATCACGTGCAAGCCAGCGCCGGGAGCGTCAACGCCCGCGCTACCGTGGCCGGATTGATGGGGCGCATATCGCTGGATGCGCAACAAGCCGCCGGGATCGGGTTGTTCGTGTGGGACTGGCCGCAGAATCCGCTGGACTTGTCCGAGCGAATATCCCTGCTGGCGACACTGGGTTTCGACACCATCGAGCCTTACAGCCACGCCGTCACCGACTTCACCGAGGCGCAAAACTGGCGCGAGCACTGGTATCGCTCACCTCTGCCGTTTGCCACTGATGGCGTGGTCCTGCGCCAGAGTCAGCGTCCACCCGCCGAGCGCTGGCAGGCCCGCGCCCCGTACTGGGCGATCGCCTGGAAATATCCGTTCGCACAGGCCTTGGCCGAGGTGCGCAAAGTCCATTTCAAGATCGGTCGCACTGGACGCATCACTCCGGTGCTGGAGCTGAACCCGACGATGCTCGACGACCGTGAGATCAAGCGGGTCAGCGTCAGCTCATTGAAGCGCTGGCAGCAGATGGACATCCGCCCGGGTGATCAAGTGGCGATCAGCCTCGCCGGCCTGACCATCCCGCGACTCGACAGCGTGGTTGTGCGTGCTGCCGAGCGCGCAGCGCTATCCGTTCCGAACGCGCAGGATTTCCATGCCCTGAGTTGCTGGCAACCCACCGCCGGCTGCGAAAGTCAGTTTCTCGCGCGTCTGGCCTGGCTCAGTGGCAAGCAGGGGCTGGCAATGGCGCACGTCGGCCGCGGCACCTGGGAGAAACTTTTCGAAACAGGCCGTCTGAACAACCTGCTGGATTGGTTGACCCTCGACGAGCCAGAGCTTGCTAACATCGCCGGCTTCGGCGAACGCAGCAGCGCCCGCCTGATCCACAGTTTTCACAGCGCTCGCCAACGACCATTCGCGCAGTGGCTCAATGCCTTGGGCTTGCCGCCGACGGGTCAGGCACAACTGTCTGACTCCTGGCAGGAGCTGGCACAACGTGACACCGAACAATGGCAGGCAGAACCCGGCATCGGCCCCGGCCGTGCGGCGCAATTGAGCGCCTTCTTTCGCGACCCGCAAGTGTTAGCCTTGAGCGAGACCTTGCAGGCCGCCGGGATCGACGGCTTCTGAACATGCCTTCCCCGCTCGACGGGAACCCAATGGCCGGCCCGGCGCTCCAACAGCGCAGTGCCCTCCAACCCGATTGTTTATGCACATGGAGCTTTTATGAAATTTCTCGCACCGCTCGCCCTGTTCACCCTGTGCGGCGTCCTGGCCGTCCCGGCGATGGCGGAAGAAGAAGGCCCGGGCCTGACCGGTTGCGCTGCGAAGAAGCAGGGCATCATCAACCAGATTGAACAGGCCAAGTCGCGCGGCAACATGGAGCAGCAGGCCGGTCTGGAAACAGCCCTGCGTGAAGTCAGTGAACACTGCACCGATGCCGGACTGAAAAAAGAGCGCGAGAACAAGGTGCTTGAGGCCAAGCATGAAGTCAGCCAGCGTCAGGCCGACCTCGACAAGGCCATGAAGAAGGGCGATCCGGAGAAGATCAACAAGCGCAAGGAAAAACTGGCCGAGTCGCGTAAAGAGCTGCAAGAGGCGCTGGACGAGATCGACAAGTAAGACTTTGGTTTCAACCGCTTTCGCGAGCAGGCTCGCTTCCACGCTGGAATATATATCCCCTGTGGGAGCGAGCCTGCTCGCGAAGAGGCCAGCTCAGACCAAGCAGGTTAATGATCCCGAAACTGCTTATGACAAGCACTGCAGGCATCTTCAACTTTTTGCACGGCCGGCCCAAGGTTGCTGGCCTTGTACGGCTGAACCTTGCTGGCGATGACCAGTTCACCGGTAGCCGCTTCGAGGTCTCGAGCCATTTGCTGAAACTGTGCCTGCTTCTGCCAGACATCATCCTTGGCGCTGGTGTGATCTTCTTCGCGAACCTGCGGGAAATGCTGCCACGGCTCGCGGGACAAGGCATCGAGCCTGACCGCTCCTTCAGTAAATTTCGGCCCGTCGAACGGGATGCGCCCACGCAGCATGCCGCCGAGGTCTTCGCTGGTCTTGAGCATCTGTTTGAAGATGGCCTTGCGCTGGCCCAGCGGGGAGTTTGGATCGACACCGCCACAGGCGGACAGGGCCACACAGGCCAGCAATACAACAGCAATTCGTTTGAGAGTCATGGCGGCTTCAGGTCGCGGAAATCGGCGGCCAGTATCCTCGCGTCACCCTCAAACACCAATAGCCCTATTAAAAATACGGGTTGCTTGAGCGCATGGAGCACTTGGCAACCGGCACAGGAATCACCCCATGAATCGCCGTTTCCAGGCCTGGCGCCGCCCACTCTTCGTCACCCTTCCACTGCTGGCCGCACTCGCCGGCTGCACCGGCGGTGACAGCGACAAGCCGAAAACCCATGCGCTGGCCACTTATTCAAGCGCCACCTGGGAAGCCCTGCCCGCCGTGTCCGACAGCGATCTGGTCGCCGGGTTCGGCTCATGGCGCAGCGCCTGTACCCGACTGAAAGCCGATGCGGTCTGGGGCCCGACCTGCGCGGCTGCCGCCAATGTGCCGCAGAGCGCTAGCGAAATCCGTGTCTTCCTCAAGCAGAACCTCGACGTTTATGGCTTGCGCGCGAAAAACGACAATCCCAACGGCCTGATCACCGGCTATTACGAACCCGTCTACCCCGGCAGTCTGACGCCCACCGAGACGGCCAACGTGCCGGTGTATGGCGTGCCGGAAGACATGATCATCGTCTCCCTCGACAGCATTTATCCGGAGCTCAAAGGCAAACGTCTGCGCGGCCGGCTCGAAGGGCGAGTGCTCAAGCCTTATGACGACGCCGCCACCATCGAAACCAAAGGCGTGAAAGCGCCGGTGGTGGCCTACCTGACCGACCCGATGAACCTGCAATTTCTGCAGATCCAGGGTTCCGGACGGATTCAGACCGAGGAGGGCAAACAGCTGCGCATCGCCTACGCCGATCAGAACGGCCATCCCTACCGGCCGATCGGGCGCTGGCTGGTCGAGCAGGGCGAGTTGAAGAAAGAAGAAGTGACCATGAGCGCCATCAGCAACTGGGCCAAAGCCAATCCGTCACGGATTCCCGAACTGCTGGCGAGCAACCCGAGCTACGTATTCTTCACCCGCAACCCGGACAGCAATGAAGGCCCGCGCGGCTCGCTGAACGTGCCACTGACCGCCGGTTACAGCGCGGCGGTGGATCGCAAGGTGATTCCGCTGGGCAGTCTGTTGTGGCTGTCGACCACGCGCCCGGATGGCACGCCGCTGGTGCGCCCGGTGGCCGCGCAGGATACCGGCGGCGCGATTGCCGGCGAGGTTCGCGCGGACCTGTTCTGGGGCACTGGCGATGCCGCCGGGCAACTGGCCGGGGACATGAAACAGCAAGGGCAGATCTGGATGCTCTGGCCGAAAGGCGCGCCGTTGCCGCAAGTGCCGCAGGTGGCGGATGCACCGAAGGATAAATCTTAAGTTCTGCAGCGCCTGCACCATCGTCTTCGCGAGCAGGCTCGCTCCCACATTTGCAATGCGTTTCCATGTGGGAGCGAGCCTGCTCGCGAAGGGGCCATCCGCAGCGCCGAATAAGTCAGACAGAGACAAAGAAGAACGAAGCAATCAACCCCATCCCCACAAACCACACCACCGAGCGCAACGCCGCCCAGTCGGCCAGATAGCAAATGATGTAGAGCAGGCGACTGGTGATGAACAGCACCGCCAGCACATTGACCGTTACCAATTGCGCCGTACCGACGAGGTGCGCAACGAGCACCGCTGCGGCAAAGGCAGGAGTCACTTCAAAGCTGTTCAGTTGCGCGGCATGCGCACGTCGCGCCACACCGCCGACGCTGTCGAGAAAATCCCGCGGGTCGTAATTGTCCTTAAGCCGGAAACCGCCAGACGCCTTCGCCACGATCGTGCACACGTACGGCAGGAAAATCGCGATCAACACACACCACAGAGCTACCGTCATAACACCATCCTTTTTGATTTTGGAGTTCGCGGGCAGGCAGAACGACATCGCTCGCCCCCAGGGCTAAGAGCCGCCGACGGCCGAAAGGTTCTTGAGGTAGCACATACCGACAAACCACACGGATCACACTGAGCCCGACTACATAACCCGCCGCACCAGAGCGTAGCTGACCACCGGGCTTCCCACCCCCGCACGCAGCAACGCCGCCAGGGCTGTCGCCCCTCTCGCCCTGCCTCTGGCGCTGAACCAATTAGTCAGATTATTGATTCGCGATGTGTCCATGGCTGTTTATACTGCGCGCGACCACGCCGCACTCAGTTGCGCACAGAAAAATACCAATAATGGCTGCCTGCGCCGCTCTCGCTCGAGATCGGTCGTCGGCCCGCGTATGCCTGATCAAAGCGTCAAGACTATTCACCGAGACCTTGCGCATGCCACTCGCCTTGCTTGCCCTCGCCGTCGCCGCATTCGGCATCGGCACCACTGAATTCGTGATCATGGGCCTGCTGCCCGATGTTGCCCGCGACCTGGCCGTGAGCATTCCTCACGCCGGTCTGTTGATTACCGGTTATGCCCTGGGCGTGGTGTTTGGCGCACCGATTCTGGCGATCGGCACCGCGAACATGCCGCGCAAAGCGACTTTGCTGGGGATGACGCTGATGTTCATCCTCGGCAACGTGCTGTGCGCCCTCGCGCCGAATTACGCCACGCTGATGGCCGCGCGCGTGGTCACCGCCCTGTGCCACGGAGCGTTCTTCGGCATCGGTTCGGTGGTCGCCGCCGGGCTGGTCGCGCCAAACAAGCGCGCCCAGGCCATCGCCATGATGTTCACCGGCCTGACGCTGGCCAACGTGCTCGGCGTTCCGCTGGGCACTGCGCTCGGCCAATACGCCGGCTGGCGCTCGACGTTCTGGGCGGTGTCGGTGATCGGCGTGATCGCGGCACTGGCGCAATGGCTGTGGTTGCCAAAACACGTTGCGATGGACAAGGCCAACCTCGCCAGCGAATTCAAGGTGCTGGGCAAGGTCAACGTGCTGCTGGCGCTGGGCATGAGCGTGCTGGCCTCGACCAGTCTGTTCAGCGTATTCACCTACATCGCACCGATCCTGCAAGACATCACCGGCGTCAGCCCCCACGGCGTCACGGTGATGTTGCTGCTGTTTGGCGTCGGCCTGACGGGTGGCAGCATGCTCGGCGGGCGTCTGGCCGACAGCCGTTTGCTGCCGTCGCTGGTCGGCGTGGCGTTGGCGGTGGTGGTGATTCTGGCGGCGTTCAGCCAGACCAGCCGCTCAGTGGTGCCTGCGGCGATCACACTGGTGTTGTGGGGGATTTTCGCTTTTGCGCTGTGCCCGATTCTGCAACTGCTGATCATCGATCAGGCCCATGAAGCGCCGAATCTGGGTTCGACGCTGAACCAGAGCGCTTTCAATCTGGGCAATGCGGCGGGCGCCTGGATTGGCGGGCTGGTGGTGGCCAGTGGCGCCGATCTGGCGGATTTGCCGTGGACCGGGGCGCTGGTCGGGGTGCTGACGGTAATGGCGGCGTTGTGGTTTATTTATCTGCAACGTCGTCGGACGGTTGCGGTCAATGTGTCGGACTGATTGTGGTGTGCCAGATAGAGCCCTCACCCTAACCCTCTCCCAGAGGGATAGGGGACTGATTGGGGGATGCTTGGGAACGTAGGCGACAAGAACGAGCCTCGCCGAATCCAAAATCGACCCGGTCGTTCAGGTCCATGTTCCACGCAAGACACCTCGGTCGGCTCCCTCTCCCTGCGGGAGAGGGCTGGGGTGAGGGGCTGTTGAGCGCAACGCAGAATCCGAATGTGCCCTCAGCCACCCCCACCCCATCAAACCCCTGCGCCCAAAACTCCGGTCGCGCTCCATTCACCCTTCATCCAAAGGACCCCGGATGCTTGAACTTGTCGCCGCGTTTATCTGTTTGACCACCCTACTCACCTTCGTCAACTTCCGTTTCATCGGCCTGCCGCCGACCATCGGCGTGATGGTCACTGCCTTGCTGTTTTCACTGATCCTGCAAGGCCTCAGCGTGCTCGGCTTCCCCGGCCTCGAAGACCGTGTGCAGCAACTGATCGGCCAGATCGACTTTGGCGATCTGTTGATGAACTGGATGTTGTCGTTCCTGCTGTTCGCCGGCGCTCTGCACGTCAATCTGAATGACTTGCGCAGCTACCGCTGGCCCATTGGTCTGCTGGCGACCTTCGGCGTGTTGATTGCCACGGCGGTGATCGGCAGCCTCGCCTATTACATTTTTGCCCTGTTCGGCTGGCACGTGAGTTTCCTCTACTGCCTGTTGTTCGGCGCGCTGATCTCGCCGACCGACCCGATTGCGGTGCTCGGCGTGTTGCGCACCGCCAATGCCTCGAAACCACTGAAAACTACCATCGTCGGCGAATCTCTGTTCAACGATGGCACCGCGGTCGTGGTGTTCACCGTGCTGCTGGGCATCGCACAACTGGGCGAAACCCCGACCATCAGCGCCACGGCCATGCTGTTTGCGCACGAGGCGCTGGGCGGTGTGCTGTTCGGCGGACTGATCGGTTATCTGGTCTATCGCATGATCAAAAGCGTCGAGCAGCATCAGATCACGGTGATGCTGACCTTGGCGCTGGTGATCGGTGGTTCGGCGATGTCCACCGAACTGCACGTCTCGGCGCCGATCGCGATGGTGGTGGCCGGGCTGATCATCGGCAACCTGGGACGTAACCTGGCGATGAACGACATGACCCGCCGCTACCTCGACGGTTTCTGGGAATTGCTCGATGACATGCTCAACGCACTGCTGTTTGCACTGATCGGCATGGAGTTGTTGCTGCTGCCGTTCAATTGGCTGCACATGGCCGCAGCAGGTTTGCTCGCAGTGGCGATTCTGCTGTCGCGCCTGCTCACCGTGGCGCCAGCAATTTTGTTGCTGCGGCGCTGGCGCTCAGTGCCGGCCGGCACCATCCGCATCCTGACGTGGGGTGGTTTGCGCGGTGGCGTCTCGGTAGCGTTGGCGCTGGCCCTGCCGCTGGGCCCGGAGCGCGATCTGCTGCTGAGCATCACCTACATCGTGGTGCTCTCGTCGATCCTTTTCCAGGGCCTGAGCATCGGCAAACTGGTCAAGCATGCAACGCGCAACGAGCCGGCCACCGTGCCTGAGCCTGCGCATCACTGATCATTTTCTGGTCGACTGCGGATCGGTTTTCTTCGCCTGATCCGCAGGTTCCTTCGGCACCCCGCTCTCGCTGCGGATCTGCGCATGGCTGATCAGCGCAAAGATGAAGCTGCCACCGATGATATTCCCCGCCAGCGTCGGCCCGGCGAACACCATCCAGAAATCACTCCACGGCAGTTCGCCGGCAAACACCAGATACGACACCTCCGCCGAACCGACGACGATGTGGGTGAAGTCGCCTAACGCCATGAAGTAGGTGATGAGAACGATGATCCACATCTTCGCGTTCTCCATGGACGGGATCATCCAGACCATGGTGGCAATCATCCAGCCGGAAATGATGCCCTTGGCGAACATCTGGCTGGCATGGTTTTCCATGACCTTGCGGCCGATTTCGAGAAAGGCATGGTCAGTCTTGCTGTCGAAGATCGGCAGTTCGAGCATGACGTAGGCGACCAGAAGGGTGCCGCAGAGGTTGCCGACCAGTACCACCGTCCACAGACGGATCAGTCGCAGGAAATTCTTCAGCGTCGGCTTGGTCATTACCGGCAGCACGGCGGTCAGGGTGTTTTCAGTGAACAGTTGCTGGCGGGCCAGAATCACCGCGAGGAAGCCTGCGCAGTAGCCAAAACTGGCGATCACCTTGAACTCGTCGCCGTCGGGCAGGCGCGAGTTGAGCAGGCCCATGCCCATCAGCGACAACCCCATGGTCAACCCGGCCGCCAGCGCCGACCACCAGAGCGCGGCAATGCTGCGTTCCAGTTCCTGATCGCCTTGGGTACGGATGATTTCATGCAGGACGGCCGCGCGGGGCGGCTGGCTTTTCTCGACTTCGTGCTGCTCTTTGGCCGAGAGGTCAGGGGTTTTGTCGCTAGTGGGCGTGGTCATGGCGTGGCAACCGTGGGGGGGCGATTTAGCTACGACCGTTGCGCTTCATGGCTGTTCAGTGGCCAGCTGAATCTTCGCACACCCGGCAACCGCTTTCGCGAGCAGGCTCGCTCCCACAGGGATCACGCTGTACCAGTGGGAGCGAGCCTGCTCGCGAAGAAAACACCGCCGAACTTACTGAACGGCCTCGTCATCCTTGAACTGATCTTTCACATAACGGATCTCGGTGCGCCCGTGCGGCGCCGGCAAGCCGTCTTCACCCAGATTCACAAAGACCATTTTCTCAACGGTCAAAATGCTCTTGCGGGTGATCTTGTTGCGCACCTCGCACGTCAGGGTGATCGAGGTGCGGCCGAATTCGGTAGCGGTGATGCCCAGTTCGATGATGTCGCCCTGGCGCGAGGCGCTGACGAAATTGATCTCGGAAATGTACTTGGTCACCACGCGCTGGTTGCCCAACTGGACGATCGCGTAGATCGCTGCTTCTTCGTCGATCCAGCGCAGCAGACTGCCGCCGAACAGGGTGCCGTTGGGGTTGAGGTCTTCGGGTTTTACCCATTTGCGGGTGTGGAAATTCATCTGCACTCCTTGAGTCTCTTGCCGAATGATGGCGCCATCTTGGCAGACCGGGCGGTCATGCTCCATGCGGCTTCGACTATGGTCGCCATTAACGATCTTCATCCAGCCGACAGAAACCCTTTGGAAGATCAGTCTAGACGGCTATAATCGCCACCGTTTCAAAACGGTAATGATCACTTGTTACCGTTTTCCCGCCACCTGTCCGAGGGGCGCTGCAGCAGGTTCGACCTGTCAGGCTCGGATGGGGCGTTGACCGGCCGCAGGCTGGACACTAAACGCACAACGGCGCCCATTCGCATACATTACGAATGGAGGCTCTTCATGAGCGTTGTTATCACGCCTGCAGATTTTACCGATTACAAAGTCGCCGACATGTCCCTGGCCGCCTGGGGCCGTCGCGAAACCATCATCGCCGAATCGGAAATGCCGGCCCTGATGGGTCTGCGTCGCAAGTACGCCAGCGAGCAGCCGCTCAAAGGCGCGAAGATCCTTGGCTGCATCCACATGACCATTCAGACCGCCGTGCTGATCGAAACCCTGGTTGCCCTGGGCGCCGAAGTTCGCTGGTCGTCGTGCAACATTTTCTCCACCCAGGACCAGGCCGCTGCCGCTATCGCTGCTGCCGGTATCCCGGTGTTCGCCTGGAAAGGCGAAACCGAAGAAGAGTACGAGTGGTGCCTGGAGCAGACCATCCTCAAGGATGGCCAGCCATGGGACGCCAACATGATCCTCGACGATGGCGG
>Ga0308159_1005594_pt1 | contig 10518 bp, 8 predicted proteins | sample PhyCR1_FD_201040 | JGI IMG/M metagenome (GOLD analysis project Ga0308159, IMG submission 201040) | Phyllosphere microbial communities from UC Gill Tract Community Farm, Albany, California, United States - DLSLC.R1 | ecosystem: Host-associated > Plants > Phyllosphere > Unclassified | place: USA...
GGACGCCATCCGCACCAGGGCATCCTGAGCCGCTGGAACGCGCACGACGACGAGGCGGTCGCGACGGCGCTGGACGCCACCGACACCGCCGCCCTCGCCGACCGCGCGGTCGACGAGCTCTCGGGCGGGCAGCGCCAGCGCGTCTGGATCGCCATGGCCCTCGCGCAGGAGACCGATCTGCTGCTGCTGGACGAGCCGACCACGTTCCTCGACGTCAGCCACCAGGTCGAGGTGCTCGACCTCCTCGTCGACCTCAACCGCTCGCGCGGCACGACCGTCGTGATGGTGCTGCACGACCTCAACCTGGCCGCTCGCTATGCCGACCACCTCGTCGCCCTGGCCGACGGCACCGTGCACGCCGCCGGCACCCCCGCCGCGGTGCTCACCGAGGACGTGGTCCGCGCGGTCTTCGGTCTCGACAGCCGCATCATCACCGACCCCACCTCCGGTACGCCGCTGATGCTCCCGCTCGGACGGCACCGGCTCGCTCCGCCCGTCGAGGACGCCTCCGCGCCGCAGAACTGAGGCTCACGGCGCCGTGATCACCGGGGCTACCGCCCCGCTTCGACTCTGCGGATGTCGGCTCGCACCGCGGGCGGCCGCGCCTCAGCGGGCGGTCGTCCATCGGGTTCGACGACCTCCCTCCACAGCGCCGGCGATCCGAGACCCTCCACCACTTCCATCCCACCCTGACACTCGACGTCAAGGGAGGGCTGGAATAGGGTGATGACCACGCCGCAGAAGTACCGGGACGTCGCGAGGTTCCTCCGCTCGCGCGGCTGGGAGCGCACTCGCCAGAGGGGGGAGCCACGAGGTGTGGAGTCGGACCGGCGGAGGAGCGGCGTTCACGCTCGCTCAGCACCGGGGCGAGGTCTCGCCCGGCCTGATCCGGCAGCTGCAGGCGGCCTTCGACGACACCCCGAGCGAAGGGAACTGAGCACGATGAGCGAACCCCGGGTCCTTGCAGCGCGCGCCTTCCGAGACGGCGGCGGATGGTGGACGATCGAGATCCCCGAACTCGCCTCGACCGCCGCGAACGGAGCCGTCGTCGTGGCGACGGGCGGCGCGATCTCCACGCGTCGCATACCGGCTGCCGCACGCGAACTCGCCGCGGTGTTCCTCGACGTCGGCCTCGACGAGGTCGACGTGAGGGTGACCGTCGAAGCGCCGGCCGATGTCCTCGCGAAGTGGAACGAGGGCGCCCGGGCCGAGGCGGAGGCGCGTGCGGCACTGCGGCGCGCCGGCGATCTCCGACGCGAGGCCGTCCGCGAGCTCCGCGACGGGGGCTACACCGTCGAAGCCGTCGCGGCAGCGCTGCAGATCAGCCCTGCCCGCGTCTCCCAGCTCGCCGACGCGCGGATCGAACTCGACAGGAGCGCGTGACGGAGGCGTCGGGCCCGCCTCCTGCGCCGGGCGCGGCGTCGAGAGGCACGCCGCGAGGCGCGCACATGACGGACGTGTAAACGGTTCCAGACACCACCCCGGGCGGCGTATACGATTCTTCACAGTCCGTGGCGGGCGGCCGTCGCCGGCGGACACCGCCGCATCCTGCCCCCGACCAGAGGTTCCCCCGCCGTGTCTGCTCCCTCCGCGCGCCCCGACGCCTCCGCTCTCCGCGGGCTCCGAGCGCTCCTGTTCGATCTCGACGGTGTCCTGACGCCGACCGCCGACGTGCACATGCACGCGTGGTCGCGGCTGTTCACGTCGTACCTCGAGTCGAAGGGGATCGCCGAGGGCTACTCCGACGCCGACTACTTCCGCTACGTCGACGGGCGCCCGCGCTACGACGGCGTCCGGGCGCTCCTCGCCTCCCGCGGCATCGTGCTGCCCGAGGGCGAGCCGTCCGACGACCCCGCGCTCGAGACGGTCTGCGGGCTGGGCAACCGCAAGAACGCGGCGTTCAACGCCGTGCTCGAGGCGGAGGGGGTCGCGCCGTACCCGGGCTCGCTCGCGTTCCTCGACGCCGCGATCGCCGCGGGGGTCGAGGTCGCCGTCGTGACCTCCTCCCGCAACGGCGTGCCCGTGCTCGTCGTCGACGGCCTGCTCGCCGCCGAGCGCTCCATCGCGGGCAAGCCCGCTCCCGACACCTATCTCTACGCCGCCGAGCTGCTCGGACTCACCGCCGCCGAGTGCGCCGTCGTCGAGGACGCGCACTCCGGAGTCGCCGCCGGCCGCGCGGGCGCCTTCGGACTCGTCGTCGGAGTCGACCGCGGAGTCGGCGCCGAGACCCTGCTCGAGCACGGCGCCGACCTCGTCGTGGACGACCTGGCCGAGCTCCTCCCCTTCCTCCCCGTCTCCACCCCCGAGGACGCCGCATGAACCCCATCACCTCCGACCCGCTCGACCGCAACCGCTTCCCGGTCGACGAGTGGGCCCTGCTCGAGACCGAGTTCGCGAGCGAGCTGCAGGGGCGCACCGAGACGCTCTTCGCGACCGGCAACGGCTACCTCGGCCTCCGCGGCAACGTCGAGGAGGGTCGCGACGGCTACGCCTACGGCTCCTTCATCAACGGCTTCCACGAGACCTGGCCCATCCGTCACGCGGAGGAGGCGTTCGGCTTCGCCCGCGTCGGCCAGACCATCGTGAACGTGCCGGACGCCAAGATCATCCGCCTCTACGTCGACGACGAGCCGTTCGTGCTGAGCGAGGCCGACATCCTCTCGTACTCGCGCCGCCTCGACTTCGCGAACGGCGTGCTGCACCGCGAGCTCGAGTGGCGCACCCCGTCGGGCAAGCGCGTGCTCATCCGCTCGCGCCGTCTGGTGTCCTTCACCGACCGCCACCTGGCGATCCTCGACTACGAGGTGGAGCTGCTCGACGGCGACGCGTCGGTCCTCATCTCGAGTCAGATCCTCAACCGCCAGGACGGAGTGGACGAGTACCACGCGCCCTCGGGCAGCGAGGCGGCGGGCTTCGACCCGCGCAAGGCCGAGTCCTTCGAGGACCGCGTGCTCCAGCCGCGCTTGAAGCGCGTCAACGGAACCCGCTACCTGCTCGGCTACCGCACGACCAACTCGCAGATGACGATCGCGTGCGGCGCCGAGCACGTCCTCGAGACCGAGAACGAGTGGGACCAGACCTCCCAGATCGACGACGACCTCGCCAAGCACGTCTACCGCGTCAAGGCGAAGGCGGGCAACCCGATCCGCCTGGTCAAGACGCTGACGTACCACACCTCCCGCGGCGTGCCGGTGCGCGAGCTCGCCGACCGCTGCGACCGCACCCTCGACCGCGCCCGCGAGACGCCGGTCGAGGAGCAGTTCGTCAAACAGCGCGAGTGGCTCGACGACTTCTGGGCCCGCTCCGACGTGCAGATCGACGGTCAGCCCGCGATCCAGCAAGCCACCCGGTGGAACCTCTTCCAGCTCGCCCAGTCGACCGCGCGCACCGACGGCGGCGGAGTCGCGGCCAAGGGCGTCTCGGGGTCGGGATACGGCGGCCACTACTTCTGGGACACCGAGGTCTACGTCCTCCCGTTCCTCAGCTACACCGCGCCGCTCGTGGCCCGGAACGCGCTGCGCTTCCGCCAGAACATGCTCGAGGCGGCGCGCGCCCGCGCGGCCGAGCTCAACCAGCGCGGAGCGCTGTTCCCCTGGCGCACTATCAACGGCCAGGAGTCGTCGGCCTACTACGCCGCCGGCACCGCGCAGTACCACATCGACGCCGACATCTCGTATGCGCTGATGCAGTACGTGGCCGCGACGGGCGATGACGACTTCCTCGCGCGCGGAGCGATCGACATCCTCGTCGAGACCGCGCGCATGTGGGCCGACCTGGGCTTCTGGCGCAGCAACGGCGACGACCACTTCCACATCCACGGAGTGACGGGCCCGGACGAGTACACGACCGTCGTCAACGACAACCTGTACACGAACGTCATGGCGCGCTCGAACCTCCGCGCCGCCGCGCGCGCCGTCGAGCTGCTGAAGGCGGTCGAGCCCGCCGCGTACGAGCGGATGGCCGTCCGCCTCACGCTCGACGAGGACGAGGTCCTCGAGTGGGCCCGCGCGGCCGACAAGATGCACATCCCCTTCGACCAGCGCGCCGGCATCCACCCGCAGGACGCCGCGTTCCTCGAGAAGGAGCTGTGGGACCTCGAGAACACTCCCGCGAGCAAGCGCCCGCTGCTGCTGCACTTCCACCCGCTGGTCATCTACCGCTTCCAGGTGCTCAAGCAGGCCGACGTCGTGCTGGCGCTCCTCCTGCAGGGCAACGAGTTCACCGCCGAGCAGAAGCGCGCCGACTTCGAGTACTACGACGCGCTGACGACCGGCGACTCGACCCTCTCGGCGGTCGTGCAGTCGATCATCGCGGCCGAGGTCGGCTACCACGAGCTCTCGAAGCACTACTTCCTCTCGGCGCTCTTCGTCGACCTCGCCGATCTGCACCGCAACACCGCCGACGGCATCCACGTCGCCTCGACCGGCGGCGTCTGGAGCGCCCTCGTCTACGGCTTCGGCGGCATGCGCGACCACGGCGGACGGATCACGCTCGACCCGCGCCTGCCCGGCGACTGGGAGCGGCTGACCTTCCGCATCACGCTGCACGGCACGCGAGTGCGCGTCGAGGTCACCCAGGACGCGGTGCTGCTGACGGTCGAGACGGGCGACGCCGCGGCGATCACCGTGCGCGACGAGCGCGTGCACGTCGAGGCGGGCAACCCCGTGGGCCTCGGCCACCAGGGCCCGCGCCTCATCGGCGCGCCGACCACGTCCGACATCGAGGGCACCCGCCGCTCCGACGGCACCGTCATCACCGCCTCCATCCCCACGATCTCGATGACCCCCGAGCCCGAGGTCCTCACCGGCCCGTAGCGCCTCCCCTGATCGAGCAGCCCGCGCAGCGGGCGTATCGAGATCCCCGTGTCCTGCGAGGCCGGGTCTCGATACGCCCCTCCGGGGCTACTCGACCAGCGGCGATCGGGTTGCGCCTCCTCCTGCTGATCGAGTAGCCCGCGCAGCGGGCGTATCGAGATCCCCGTCCACCAGCAGCGCAGCCCCCGGGAACGACGAACGGCCGGAACCCCGAAGGGTCCCGGCCGTTCCGACGGTCGAGCGCTACGCCGCAGCGACCAGCGCGCGCACCGCCGACGTGAAGAACGTCAGCCCGTCCACGCCCGAGCGCATCGCGGCGCGGGTGTCCGGGCCGAAGCCGGGCTCCACCGCGTGCTCCGGGTGCGGCATGAGCCCCACCACGTTGCCGCGGGCGTTGCTGATGCCGGCGATGTTGTTCATCGAGCCGTTGGGGTTCTCGCCGAGGTAGCGGACGACGACGCGCCCCTCCGCCTCGAGCCGCAGCAGCGTGTCGGCCGACGCGATGTAGCCGCCCTCGCCGTTCTTCAGCGGGATCGTGATCTCCTGGCCGGGCTCGAAGCCGTTGGTCCAGGCGGTGGCGGTGCTCGCGACCATCAGGCGCTGGTCGCGGCAGACGAAGGATCCGGCGTCGTTGCGGATGAGGCCGCCGGGCAGCAGGTGCGCCTCGGTCAGCATCTGGAAGCCGTTGCAGATGCCCAGGACCGGCGTGCCGGCGTTCGCCGCGGCGATGACCTCGCGCATGATCGGCGAGTGCGAGGCGATCGCTCCGCAGCGCAGGTAGTCGCCGTAGGAGAAGCCGCCAGGCAGCACGATCGCGTCGACGCCCTGCAGGTCGTGGTCGCCGTGCCAGAGCGCGACGGGCTCGGCGTCGGCGAACCGGATCGCGCGCTGCGCGTCGCGGTCGTCGAGCGAGCCGGGGAAGGTGATGACGCCGATCCGCATGTCGGTCAGACCTCCGGGTAGTGGATGCCGACGACGTCCTCGATGACCGAGTTCGAGAGCATCTCGTCGGCGATGCGGGCGACGGAGGCGCGCACCTCGTCCGTGACCTCGTCGACCGTGATCTCGAAACGCTTGCCGACGCGGACGCCGCTCACCGAGGAGTGGCCGAGGCGCGAGAGGGCGCCGGCGACGGCCTTCCCCTGGGGGTCGAGCAGCTCTGCCTTGGGCATGACCTCAACGACGATCGTGGGCATCGTGTCTCTCCGGAGTGTCGGGGGAGTGTGCGGGAGTCCGCGCGCCCATGGTACCGCCCGCGGAATCCCGGAGGAGGTGCGCTCAGCGACCCGCGGCCGTCACCCGGATCGCGTTCGCCCAGGGGTCCTCGAACCCGAGCGTCCGTCCGTCGTTCTGCGTCGCGATCGACGCGTGGCGCAGCCGCTCCTCGAGGGCGCCGAGGTCGTCGGCGCCGGGCACGACGATCTCGACCTGCCCGAGTCCGAGGGCGAGCTGCCGCCGTCCGGCGCCGAGCGAGTTCCAGGTGTTCATGGCCATGTGGTGGTGGTAGCCGCCGGCCGAGACGAAGAGCGCCTGGCCGCCGTACGCGATCGTGGTCTCGAAGCCGAGCCGGTCGACGTAGAACTCCTTCGCCGTCGCCACGTCGCCGACGCTGAGGTGCACGTGCCCGACGGAGGCGCCGCCGAGGCGGGGCTGCGCGATCGACTCCTCGGTGAGGTGCTCCTGGAGGAACGTGTTCGGGTCGAGGAACAGGGTGCCCATCTCGATCCGCCCGTGCGTCCACGACCACTGGGTGCGGTCGCGGTCCCAGTAGAGCTCGACGCCGTTGTGCTCGGGGTCGTCGAAGTAGAAGGCCTTGCTGACCAGGTGGTCGGAGCTGCCGGTGAAGGAGCCCGGGTGCCGGGTCGCGACACTGTAGACGGCTGCAGCGAGCGCCGCCTCCGACTCGAACAGGATCGCCGTGTGGAAGAGCCCGGCCGCGCGGGGGCCGGCGTGGCGCAGCTCCGGGGCGTGCTGCAGGATCACGGCGGCGACGCCTCCGCGGCCCAGCGCGGCGACGGAGCCGTCCTGCGAGAGGACGTCGAGGGTGACGGCGTCGCGGTAGTACGCGACCATCCCGTCGAGGTCGGCGACGCGCAGCGTGACCGCGCCCATCGTCGTGTCGGGCGCGAGCAGGTCGGGGGCAGTGGCGTTCATCGTGTTCACGCTAGACCCAACTCAGTTGTAGCCACAACTATTTCCTCGGCCACTCGCCGACCTTCATAGAGTCCTCATCGGATCCGCCCAGCGCGCCGCGAAGGCGCGGTCGTTCACTGAAGTCCTGTCGCGACGACCGCGACCCGGCTGGAGGACGAACCATGAACGAGACGCACGAATCGGACGGATCGGAGCGACTGCCCGACCCCGCCGCCGCGCCCGAGGAGCGTCTCGCGCTCCGCACCGACGACCGCCGCCGCCGTCGCCGCGCCCTGGTCGCGGGTGTTGCCGGGCTCGCCGTGCTGATCGGCGTCGCGGCGGGCGGAGTCTCGTACGCGGGCACCACCGAGGCCGCGTCGTCGTCCTCCTCGAGCACCGCGACGATCGTCTACCCCGGCGGCTCGCACGGGTCCTTCGGCGGCGGCTTCGCGATCTCCCCGTACGGCAGCGGGTCCGGGTACGGCAGCGGCTCCGGTCACAGCGGCGGGTCCGGTTCCTCCTCGAGCACGAGCACGCCCACCGACGCCGTCCCCGCCTCGACCGCGCAGACGACCGGAGTCGTCACGATCGTCTCCGACCTGACCTACCAGGGCGCGCGCTCCGCCGGCACCGGCGTGATCCTCACCTCCGACGGCATGATCCTGACCAACAACCACGTGGTCGAGGGCGCGACGGGCATCGCCGTCACCGTCGAGTCGACCGGCGAGACCTACACGGCCCGCGTCGTCGGCACCGACGCGACGAACGACATCGCCGTGCTCCAGCTCGAGGACGCCTCCGGCCTCACCCCCGCGACGCTCGACACCGACGGCGTCGCGGTCGGCGACTCCGTGACCGCCGTGGGCAACGCCGAGGGCACCGGCGACCTGGTCGCCGCGGCCGGCACCGTCACCGCGCTCGAACAGAGCATCACCACGCAGTCCGAGACGGGTGTCGCCGGAGAGGCGCTGCGGGGTCTCATCCAGGTCGACGCCGACATCGTCTCGGGCGACTCGGGCGGACCCCTGGTCGACGCCTCCGGCGCGGTGGTCGGGATCGACACCGCGGCGTCGAGCGGATCCGCCGACATCACGGGCTTCGCGATCCCGATCGCGACCGCACTCGACATCGTTGCGCAGATCGAGGCGGGCGCCGACACCGCGACCATCGAGATCGGCTACCCGGCGTTCCTGGGCGTCTCGCTCTCCTCGGGCGCGAGCCCGTACGCGTCCGGCGCAGGGGGCGCGGGTGCTGCGGGTGCCGTCGTCGGCGGAGTGATCGAGGGCACCCCGGCCGCGACGGTCGGCCTCGCCGCCGGCGACGTGGTCACGGCCGTCGACGGCACTCCGGTCGCCTCCGCCGACGCGCTCTCGGCGGCGCTCGCCGACCGCGAGCCCGGCGAGTCCGTCACCCTCTCCTGGACCGACGCCTCCGGAACCGCCCACTCCGCCCCCGTCACCCTCACCGAGGGCCCCGTCGCCTGACCGTACGCGGAGTGGCGCCCCTGCCCGCGGCTCCGTCGCCGCCCGCGGTCGGCCGCCCTCTCGACCGCCACCCGCCCACTCCGCCGTTACCCGCACGATCTGCAGGCACCCGCCCGATCTGCCGTTACCCGCACGATCTGCAGGCACCCGCCCGATCCGCAGGTACCCGCACGATCTGCAGGTGTCTGCACGATCTGCAGGCACTTGTGCGGTCTGCAGGCGATCCGGCCGGGAATGCCCTTCCCGTCGCAAGCCGGAGTCGCATGCCCGCCGCATCCCCTGCAGATTGCACAGGCGCCCCCTCCGACTCGCCGCGTTGTTTTGACTCACTCAACACAACTGCGGTAACGTCACCGGCATGACGACACAGGACGACCGCCTCCGAGCCTCCGGGCTCAAGGCCACCGCCACGCGGCGCGCCGTCCTGCACGCACTCGAGGAGCATCCGCACTCCGGGGTCGACGAGGTCCTGGCGCGCGTGCGCGTCGAGCTCCCCGACACCTCCGCGCAAGCGGTCTACGGAGTGCTCTCCGCGTTCACCGACGCCGGCCTCACCCGCCGGATCGAGCCGGAGGGTCACCCCCGCCGCTTCGAGCTGCGGGTGGGCGACAACCACCACCACGTCGTCTGCCGGCAGTGCGGCGCCGTGGCCGACGTCGACTGCGTCGTCGGAGCGGCCCCGTGCCTGCACCCGTCCACGTCGAGCGGCTTCGCCGTCGACACGGCCGAGGTCACGTTCTGGGGCACCTGTCCCGACTGCCTCCGGGCGTCCGCGAACTGACCCGACCCCATCACCGCAGTGGTGCGCCGAACGGGCGCGCCGCCGACAGGAGGAACATGACCGAGGAACGATTCACGACGACGAACTCCGGAGCGCCGGTCGCGAGCGACCAGCACTCGCTGAGCGTCGGGGCCGACGGCCCCCTCGCGCTCCACGACCACTACCTCCTCGAGAAGCTCGCGCAGTTCAACCGCGAGCGCATCCCGGAGCGCGTCGTCCACGCCAAGGGCGGCGGAGCGTTCGGTCGCTTCGTCACCACCGGCGACGTGAGCGCCTACACCCGCGCCGCGCTCTTCCAGCCCGGCGTCGAGACCGAGATGCTCGCGCGATTCTCGACCGTCGCCGGCGAGCAGGGCTCGCCCGACACCTGGCGCGACCCGCGCGGCTTCGCGTTGAAGTTCTACACGAGCGAGGGCAACTACGACCTCGTCGGCAACAACACCCCGGTGTTCTTCCTGCGCGACGGAATCAAGTTCCCCGACTTCATCCGCTCGCAGAAGCGCCTCCCCGGCTCGCACCTGCGCGACCACGACATGCAGTGGGACTTCTGGACCCTGTCCCCGGAGTCGGCCCATCAGGTCACCTGGCTCATGGGCGACCGCGGTCTCCCGAGCTCGTGGCGCCACATGGACGGCTTCGGGTCGCACACCTACCAGTGGATCAACGCGGCCGGCGAGCGCTTCTGGGTCAAGTACCACTTCAAGACCGACCAGGGCGTCGAGATCCTCAGCCAGGAGCAGGCTGACCAGATCGCCGGAGAGGACGCCGACTTCCACATCCGCGACCTGTCCACCGCGATCGACCGCGGCGACTACCCGACCTGGACCCTCTCGGTGCAGGTCATGCCCTACGAGGACGCGAAGTCGTACCGGTTCAACCCGTTCGATCTCACCAAGGTCTGGCCGCACGCGGACTACCCGCTGATCGAGGTCGGCACGATGATCCTCGACCGCAACCCCGAGAACTACTTCGCGCAGATCGAGCAGGCCGCGTTCGCTCCGTCGAACTTCGTGCCGGGCATCGCCGCGAGCCCCGACAAGATGCTCCTCGCGCGCATCTTCAGCTACGCCGACGCGCACCGCTACCGCGTGGGCGCCAACCACGCGCAGCTCCCGGTCAACGCGCCGAAGTCGCCCGTGCACTCGTACTCGAAGGACGGCGCCATGCGCTTCGACTTCCAGAAGTCCGAGGTCCCGGTCTACGCGCCCAACACGATGGGCGGCGCGCACGCCGACCCCGCTCGTGCGGCGGAGTCCACCGGCTGGGAGAGCGACGGCGAGCTGACGCGCGCCGCGGCGACCCTGCA
>Ga0308159_1005596_pt1 | contig 10517 bp, 8 predicted proteins | sample PhyCR1_FD_201040 | JGI IMG/M metagenome (GOLD analysis project Ga0308159, IMG submission 201040) | Phyllosphere microbial communities from UC Gill Tract Community Farm, Albany, California, United States - DLSLC.R1 | ecosystem: Host-associated > Plants > Phyllosphere > Unclassified | place: USA...
TCAGGGGTTTTAGCGTATTGTCTTTAGTTTCTAACTTTCAGTTACTTATTTTTAATTATTACTTTTATTCTTCCCCGCATTCATGCGGGGAAGATAATGGATTAGCCCCTATATTTCCATACGCTTTACATCACTTAACCCATTACTGGTCCGCCGCCGCAGGCATTCCCGCGGCGAACGATGCCCCAGTGCGCTATGCGGATGCCATTCGTTATAATGCTCTAAGGCCTCCGCAAGGTTCTTTACCGCTGTTAACCCGTCAGGTTTCGGCATGATACTGATGAAGTCGCGTTTCATCGTTTTGACGAAGCTCTCTGCCATCCCGTTGCTTTCCGGGCTACGTTCCGCCGTATGTTTAAGCTCCAGTCCTACCATTCTGGCGAACTGACGCGTCTGTGAGACCGGTAGGGCGAACGGTTATCCGTCAGCCACTCAACGGGGGATGACGGCAGGTTGCTGCCGAAGCGTCGTTTCACCGCACCCAGCATCATGTCCTGTACGGTTTCGCTGTCATATCCACCATTACTGGCCGCCCAGTGCAGTGTTTCACGATCGCAGCAGCCCAGTACAAAGTAAGCGTCACATTTAGACCGTCTGTGCAATGGGCTCCGGTTCCGGGAAAATAGCGTCCATCATTTTGATCTGCGCCCCAGATCTTGGACAACTTATGCAGCCTGATTCAATCGATATTGTACCGGGCTAAGACCACCAAGTTTTTCCTTTATCCTTAATTGGTTATAATAATCAATGTAACCGATGATGTCTCGCTTTAAGTCATCCACATTTTTATATTCATTGAGGTAATAACACTCTGATTTCAATGTTCCAAAAAAGCTTTCTATAACCGCATTATCAAGGCAATTTCCCCGGCGAGACATACTCTGGACGATACCGCTATCTTTTAACCATCGCTGCCACCGTGACATCTGATATTGCCAGCCTTGGTCGCTGTGCAGTATTGGGTGTTCATCTTTCGGCAACTGTTTCAGCGCATCCGTAAGCATAGTTTGCACCATTGAAGACAAAGGGCGGGTAGCGAGGTTATAAGCAATGATTTCGCCATTATACAGATCCATGATGGGCGACAAATACAGCTTCTTGCCATTCACTTTAAATTCAGTGACATCAGTAACCCACTTCTCGTTGGGGCGTTCTGCATCAAACTGGCGTTTCAGGAGATTATCGCAAATTCGTCCTTGCTCTCCTTTATATGAACGGTATTTTTTAACGCGGATCAGGCTGCTAATACCCAGTTCCTTCATTAGCTTTCTGACGGTTTTACCACTAAGTAAAACCCCCTCGTTACGACATGCCAGCCTGATGCGTCTGTAACCATAGCGACCTTTGTGCTGGTGATAAATTTTTAGCACAAGCGCTCTGGCAGACTGGTATCGGTCCGGAACCGCAAGACGTTTGACGTGATAGTAAAATGTGCTCCGGGGCAGCCCGGCAACAATTAACAATCGGGACAATGGACATTCCTGCCTTAGCTCATTCACAATGCTCACTTTTTCCTGGACGCTGAGCATGTTTTCTGCTGAACCAAGGCCTTCAGCTTTTTTAAGTAGCCATTCTCGACCCTGAGTTGTTTAAGTTCCTCTCGCTCAACATCTGTTAATGCTGGCAGTGGTGGGACTGGAGTGACGCTTATATCTGGCACGGGGATGATCTTTTTATTTTTTCCGGTGAAAGCATCCTCGCCATGTTCTCTATATTTTTCAAGCCAGGTACATACAGTACCAAAGGCTGGTATCCCATGTTTTACCGCAGTTTCACGAACAGAGAAGCAATCATCCACGACTTCTCTCACTACCATGAGCTTGAAATCAGCAGAGTAGCGCCCCTTTTTACCCGTAAGTACGTCTATCCCATGCTCCCGGTAGGCATAAGCCCATTTCCTTACCGTACAGGGGCTTATGTCGTACATCCTGGCTACAGATTTCAGACTCAACTCATCTTCCAGATACTTCTCTGACACTTCCTTTTTGAATTCCAATGTAAACTTTTCCATGCTCCCTCAGTTTTTTATCTGGTGTCTAACTTTTGGGGCGCACTACATTTTTTAATGGACACTATCGCGTGAAACACCGGACATGGCTCCTTGAGGTACTTCGCCTCCACTTTGAAGAAAAACTGCCGCGTATTGAGGCCGGACGCAGGCTGGGTATCCCCAAAACCACGGCCTGCGATCTCTTTGTTCGCTTCAGGAAGGCCGGACTGTCCTGGCCTTTACCGCCACGAATCAGCGCCAAAAATCTCGATAAGCGTCTTTACCGACAGGCCTCCCGTAAATCGTCCGTTCCACCCCGTGCCCCGGTCCCCTGCGAAATCACTGTCGCCCGTAAACGGCTCCGCCGACCCAACTTCCCCCGCGACTTCAAAATCGCACTGGTGGAGCAGTCGATGCAGTCCGGCGTCAGCGTGGCACAGCTTGCCCGTGAAAATAACATTAATGACAACCTGCTGTTCAACTGGCGGCGTCTTTATCAGCAGGGACTGCTGGCAGCACGGTCAGAAGCACCGCCCATGCTGCCCGTGATGCTCACGCCTGAATCAGGCCTGGAACAGACTCATCCTCCCTCCGTTCGAGCGACGACGCGCCCTGCTGTGAGCTGGTTCTGCCCGCCGGGACGCTTCGTATCAGTGGAAAGCTGACGCCAGAGCTGCTTCAGACGCTCATCCGGGAAATGCAGGGAGGATGCCGGTGATATCACTCCCTGCGGGCTCCCGCATCTGGCTGGTTGCCGGCGTGACGGACATGCGCTGCAGCTTCAACGGGCTGGCGTCAAAGGTGCAGAACACGCTGCGGGATGACCCGTTCAGCGGGCATCTGTTCATCTTTCGCGGGCGGCGGGGCGACATGATAAAAGTGCTGTGGGCGGACCGGGACGGCCTGTGCCTGTTCATTAAACGGCTGGAGCGTGGCCGCTTCGTGTGGCCGGTGACCCGTGACGGTAAGGTGCATCTGACGCCGGCGCAGCTGTCGATGCTGCTGGAAGGCATTAACTGGCGGCATCCGCAGCGGACGGAACGCCCTGGCCTGCGGGTGTAACCTGCGCTAAAGTGGGTTCATGGATACCTCATACCCCGATGAAAATGCCCGGCTCAGGGCACTGCTGCAGGAGCAGCAGACCACCATCCGCAAAATGGCGGAGTATAACCGCCTGCTCTCACAGCGGGTGGCGGCGTACGCCAGCGAAATAAACCGGCTGAAGGCGCTGGTTGCCAGGCTTCAGCGCATGCAGTTCGGCAAAAGCTCCGAAAAGCTGCGTGAGAAAACGGCCCGCCAGGTGCGCGAGGCGGAGGAGCGCATCAGCGCCCTGCAGGAGGAGATGGCCGAGGTGCTGGGTGAGCAGCTCGACCCGGAACTCCCGCAGCCGCTGCGCCAGTCATCTGCCCGCAAACCGCTGCCGGCATCGCTTCCCCGTGAAACCCGCACGCTGCCGCCGGAAGAAACAGCCTGCCCGGAATGCGGCGGCGAGCTCACTGCGCTGGGCTGCGACGTGTCGGAGCAGCTGGAGCTCATCAGCAGCGCCTTTAAGGTTGTCGAAACGCAGCGGCCGAAGCTGGCCTGCTGCAGCAGTGACCATATCGCACAGGCCCCCGTGCCGTCAAAACCCATCGAGCGCAGCTACGCAGGCCCCGGCCTGCTGGCGCGCATCGTCACGGCGAAGTTCGCCGAACATACGCCCCACTACCGCCAGTCGGAAATATACCGCCGTCAGGGCGTGGAGCTGAGTCGGGCGACGCTGGGGCGCTGGTCCGGTGCGGTCAGCGAGCTGCTGGAGCCGCTGTACGACCTGCTGCGCCAGTACGTGCTGATGCCGGGTAAGGTGCACACCGACGATATCCCTGTGCCGGTTCAGGAGCCGGGCAGCGGAAAAACCCGTACGGCCCGGCTGTGGGTCTACGTGCGGGATGACCGCAACGCGGGTTCACAGCTTCCGCCTGCGTTATGGTTCGCGTACTCGCCTGACCGGAAGGGTGTTCACCCACAACGGCACCTTGCCGGGTACGGCGGTATCCTGCAGGCGGACGCGTACGGTGGCTACAACGCGCTGTACGAAGACGGCCGCATCACGGAAGCGGCCTGCATGGCCCATGCCCGGCGAAAAATCCACGACGTTCACGTCAGAATGCCAACGGATATAACAACTGAGGCGCTGGGACGTATCGGAAAACTGTATGCCATCGAGGCGGAGATACGCGGCAGCCCGGCAGACGAGCGGCTGGCGGCCAGGAAAGAGAAAACCGTCCCGCTGATGCAGTCGCTGTACGACTGGATACAGGTACAGACGACGGTGCTGTCGCGCCACTCGGACACGGCAAAGGCGTTCGCGTACCTGCTGAAGCAGTAGGACGCACTGAACCTGTACTGCAGCAACGGGTGGGCGGAGATCGACAACAACATCGCGGAGAACGCGCTGCGCGGCGTTGCCCTCGGCCGGAAAAACTGGTTGTTCGCCGGTTCAGACGCGGGCGGAGAGCGTGCTGCCCTACTGTACTCGCTGATCGGCATGTGCCGGCTGAACGGCGTGGAGCCGGAGGCGTGGCTGCGTTATGTTCTCACGCATGTCCAGGACTGGCCGGTGAACCGGCTGCGCGACCTGCTGCCGTGGAAAGCCGATCTCACTTCTGCATAAACGTCAATACGGTCTGTATGTGACGCTTACGAATAAACTGCCCTACGCGCCGCTGATTATCAGAGATGCCGTGATAATTTATCCAGCCTCTGACTACTCTGATGACGGTAATAAGGGTTTGCCGTCTGTTAGCATTAAGGTTCTTCCACAGGAAATCCCTTAACCCTTTCGGTTTGGCTGCGAAACGGTCTTTACGGCTGGTAAATTTCAGCCTCCAGTATCCTTTTCGCGTTTTCCCCCAGTAACCGGTAAACCCCAGAAAAAATCTAACGTCGGCAGACGTTTTCCTGACTGGTTGGCTTTCATTGCTGCAACATGGCCCGCAGGTATTAATTGCGATTTGTCGTCGTGCAACTCCAGATCATACTTATTCAGCCGCTTAGGCAACACTTTATAAAAGCGTTTAGCCTCACTCGGATACTGGAAGGTGAAAACCATGTCATCGGCATATCTCACCATTTCAGCCCTCCCATGGATCACTGACTGGCTGATTTCATCAAACCACTCATCGATCATATAGTGAAGGTAGATATTGGCAAGTATCGGCGACAGGATTGAGCCTTGTGGGCATCTTACGTTGCGGGATTATGATGCGCAGGTTAGAGAGGCTATGGCCATGGATTCGCGCATTAAACAAAATGACGTGTGCAGGCATGCCAGAAAGCGTACGGATTGCCTGAGAAAGTCAGCGACGAGGGGAGCTTCTATCTAAATCCGACTTATTCAACAAACCCCGTCTACGGCTGTTCCGCCCGTTGGTGCCTACTGTGACCTTTTCGATGGCTTTTGCCATGGACGCACTGGCCACCGCCGCAGGATCATTAACCTGACCTGCGTAGATGAATTCAAGATGGAGTGTCTGATGGTAACCGTTATCTTGGGGTTTGTGGCGTGTAGGTCACCGCAACCGTGCACAGCATTGCACGGTTGCGCTGCTATCCGGCTACGATAAGGACCGATCGGGGCCCGGAATTTATCTGCCGCACGCTCGATCAATAGGCCTTAGAGCATGGCGTGGAGCTTTGACTTATTCATCCCTACGTTTCGATACAAATCGGATTTGTTGAGAATGTGAAAGGACGCTTTCGCGATGAATGCCTGAATGAATACTTATTCAGTGACGTCAGTCAAGCAAGGAAAACCATCAGAGAAGGGCGTCATGATTACATCGAGTACGACACGTACTCCGCGCTAAATTATCAGACGCCTTCTGAATTTGCTGTGGCCTGGAGTAAGGGGAATTCTGAGAGTGAAGGATCCAACATTACTAACTGATCGTTTTATCTAATCTTGAGTTCAGGTAACAGGCAGAAACTGTGTCCATCACTGACCACGGAGCTATGCAAGAAATGATAAGCCATGTTTACTTATTCTCAAATGATACCCTAAATCGCATAATGCAGACATTGTGGCATTGGAATAATTATCACTCCTTGGAAAAGTCCGAATACCCATTAAAATCCAGCCTTCTCGCGAGGTTAAGAAGACGACTTCATCTGAATGGCAATAAGATTAAACTGAAAGTCTGCGTCGATCATTCTTAAACCTTTGATAGCCAGCGCCTATCATAGAGTCACTTTTGATCGCTAATATTAATTACTCTAGTTGATCTCCGCGTGAGAATCTCATAACATTTGATCGGCATCATGATTTTCCTTCTAAAAATGGGTTCCGGTAATGGTGATAAGGCAATGCAACAATGTGGTTAAATGATAGCCGCTGACTTATTCCAACGAATTTGAAATGCAATTCGGCCATTATTTAGCACTCTCCCGCTGCACTGCCCCCTCGAGCCAAAAAGGAAGACATATATATAAACAACCCTATTCGGACTAAGACGATTAGTTAGGGGGGCTTAATATTTACTCTTGGTATTGTTAGAGCCAATTACGCTGCTCAGCAGAGCTGATTATAACTTTAGTTAAACATAAATAATGTTTTTTGTGATGTATTCAATTGTTAGAGCGGTTTTTTTTGAATGCACTGATTTTTTTTGAACCCTATTAACTTAACAATCGTATCTTACTACTAGGTAGTTGTCTAAATCTGAGCTGGCTGGTTATGGGTACGATCAGCTGTGTGTTACTTAAAAGTAGAATCCCAAATCCATCATTCTACTTTCGACAAAAAAATAGAGGCGTCATCCCTCTAATGGAACATGTCGGCTTTCCAGGCCGACCTTTGCTATGGAGTTCTTTCTGTGATGAATAGGCATATGTCCCGCCGTAAAATTTCTCTACATCTCAAAATTCTTACCTGGATAAATATCTGTGCCCAGGTCTCCTTTCCCCTTGCGGTGGCATTTACCCCGACGATAGCCAGTGCAGGTAATGACGGCCATTTTCTGCTGCGCGAGGTGCAGACAGATTTGCAAACACAGGTATACACCCTGAAGGACGGAGAGAGCGTGGCGTCAGTGGCTAACGAATACAATATTTCACTGGAATCACTCCGCAAACTGAACCAGTTCCGTACCTTTGCGCGAGGCTTTGACCTGCTACAGGCAGGAGACGAGCTGGATGTTCCAGTGGCCCCGCTCCCTGAGGTACGTTGGGATGATGCTCCGGCCACATCGGTTTCCAGTCAGAGCAATGAAAACGTGCAGGCGCAGAAGGCCGCAGGTTTCGCCTCTCAGGCCGGGAACTTCCTGGCCAGCGGGGCACATGGCGAGGCCGCCGCCTCCCTGGCTCGCGGTATGGTCACCGGTGCCGCCGGCAGTGAAATCCAGCAGTGGCTTAGTGGCATCGGAACCGCCCGCGTGCAGCTGGACGCAGACAAAAACTTTTCCTTTAAAAACTCACAGCTCGACCTGCTTGTCCCTTTGTACGAACAAAAGGACAGTCTTGTCTTTACCCAGGGGAGCGTCCACCGTACCGATGAAAGGTCACAGTCAAATCTGGGTTTAGGTTATCGCTGGTTTGCTGGTGACTGGATGCTGGGCGCGAACACCTTCCTTGATTACGACCTGTCCCGCGACCATGCGCGTTTGGGATTGGGCGGTGAGTACTGGCGTGACTTCCTGAAGCTGGGTATGAATACTTATTATCGGTTGACGGGATGGAAAAACTCCCCGGACCTTGAGGACTATGAGGAACGTCCGGCCAACGGGTGGGATGTCAGGGCACAGTACTGGCTGCCAGCACTGCCTCAACTGGGCGGCAAGCTCACTTATGAACAGTACTACGGTGATGAGGTTGCCCTGTTTGGCCGGGATAACCGTCAACGAAATCCGCACGTCATCACAGCTGGGGTGAATTACACACCGATTCCGCTGCTCACGTTCAGCGCAGAACAGCATCAGGGACAGTCAGGTAAAAGTGACACCCGTTTAGGTGTTGATATGAATTACCAGCTGGGGATGCCATGGCAGCACCAGATCAATCCGGATGCGGTAGCCGCCATGCGAAGTCTGGCTGGTAGTCGTTATGACCTGGTGGATCGCAACAACAACATCGTGCTGGAGTACCGCAAGAAAGAGGTTATCCACCTGAAGACAGCCGACCTGGTGACGGGCTATGCCGGTGAGCAGAAGTCTCTGGGGGTGTCAGTTAACAGCAAGTACGGGCTGGAACGAATTGACTGGTCGGCTTCCCCACTCATATCTGCAGGAGGAAAAATCGTGCAGAACGGCGGTGATTTCGCGGTGGTGATGCCGGAATACCGTTCATATGTCAACAATTATACCGTGACTGGCGTGGCTGTGGACAAAAAGGGCAATATCTCAAATCAGGCTGAAATCCAGGTTACTGTGCAGGCCCCTCAGGTCAGTTCGACACAAAGTACCTTCACGCCTGCCGCCTCCATGCTCCCTGCAGACGGTAAAAGCACGCAGGCTCTCACCCTGAGCGTGAAAGATGCGAACGGTCAGCCCGTCAATATAGCGGTCAGTGACGTTGAGATGAGACCGGAAAACCAGGCTGATGCCACCCTGTCCTCCCTGGAAAGTCAAGGGGATGGCGTGATGGTAGTGACAGTAACCGCCGGCGTACAGCCCGCCGTGTTGTCGCTCACGCCTGTGGTCCAGGGGGTCAGCCTGCCTGCTGCGAAAGTTGTTATCAGTGACAGCGCGCCGGATGCAGGCCGCTCATCCTTTAGCGCGTCACCCGACACCATTCCGGCAGACAACACGACCACGTCCTTACTGACCGTCTCGTTGATGAATAAAGAGGGCCTGCCGGTGGCGGGCGTTAAGGACTCCCTGGCCCTGACACTGACGCCGGAGAATGGCAGAGCCCGCAGTTCAGCGCCGGTGACGCTCAGTGATATCACTGAAGAACAGGCCGGGCGCTATACGGCGACCCTCAAGGGCTCACATGCGGGCGTGTACACGGCTATCCCCCAGTACAACGGTGCTCCTCTGGGCAGCCTGTCCGCAACGGTAACGCTTAAGGCCGGTGGTGCCGTGCAGGCGAACTCCAGCATCACGCGCGACAGCGACAGCTATGAGTCTGGCGACGACATGACCCTCACGGTGACGCTGAAGGACGCGAGCAGCACGCCCAACCCGGTGACCGGGCTCAGCAGCGCGGCGCTGAACGCAATGGTCGCCGCAGCAAACGCGGAGGCGAAATCCGGCGCCAACTGGACGGAAACCGCCGCAGGCTCCGGTGTCTACACCGGCCTGTTTGTGGCGCAGGCGGCCGGCACGGGGCTGAAGGCGACCCTGACGCTGGCGGATGGCCGTAACGACTCTGCCCCTTACGCCATCACGGCCGGTGGTGCCGTGCAGGCGAACTCCAGCATCACGCGCGACAGCGACAGCTATGAGTCTGGCGACGACATGACCCTCACGGTGACGCTGAAGGACGCGAGCAGCACGCCCAACCCGGTGACCGGGCTCAGCAGCGACACGCTGGCGGGCATGGTATCGGTGGCGAATGCAGAGGCGAAATCCGGCACGGCATGGGCGGAGACGGCGGCCGGCTCCGGGGTGTACACCGGGGTGTACGTGGCCCGGGCGGTGGGCACCGGACTGGCGGCAACCCTGACGGTGAGGGACGGCAGCAAAACCTCGGAAGCGTACGCCATCACGGCGGAAGATGAGGCCCCCGCGTCCATCAATACTCATGTCAATCCTTACTCCTTTACGCAGACCAGCGAAGAGGGGACGTTCCCGACCACCGGCTTTACGGGGGCAACGTTCACTATTGTGCCGAAGGATAACAAGAGTGCTACCGACTACACCTGGGCAGCCAATGCGAGCTGGGTCTCTGTTACTGACGGGGTGGTGACCTTCACCGGCAAGGGGGTGAGAGACAAAGTGACCGTTACAGGAACCCCATCCAGTGGCCAGGGAAAAATCATTAAGTACAGTTTCACCCTTAAGAGCTGGTTCATACATAACGGTTCAACCCAGGCGGAGTGGTGGTCCGTAGCCAATGCGTACTGCTCATCGCAGTCGGGTTACAGTTTGGCAACCCTCGCTCAGCTTACAAACGACCAGTGGCGGGGCTTCGGGGGTGAAGGCCCATATCGAGCAACAAATGAAGCTCTCTGGAGTGAATGGGGGGACATATTGAGATATGAAGGTGCGGGTTTCCCCGGTCGCAGTTACTGGTCGTCGGATGAGAAATACGGATCATCCAGCAGCAGCCACTATTATGTCGGAATGAACTGGGGTGGTGTCAGCTACATCGCCGATGGTGCCTCTCATTACGTGATGTGTCGTCAGAGCCTTTAGCTTTTAACCCTTGGCTTAGATTCTCCCGCGTTAACGTGGGGGAATCGATTGCAGGCATCTGCCATAAGAACGTAGCACGCCTGCGGCGTGAGCGGCGCTGCTCCGCAGCTTCGGGTGTTTGCATGACCGGCGCTCCGCTTTATACTCGGTCTCATGTATATCCCCCGCCCCGCTAAGCTCCTCTTCACCGTCGA
>Ga0308159_1005600_pt1 | contig 10512 bp, 10 predicted proteins | sample PhyCR1_FD_201040 | JGI IMG/M metagenome (GOLD analysis project Ga0308159, IMG submission 201040) | Phyllosphere microbial communities from UC Gill Tract Community Farm, Albany, California, United States - DLSLC.R1 | ecosystem: Host-associated > Plants > Phyllosphere > Unclassified | place: USA...
GCTCCTCCGCCGTGCTGCTGCGCACGCTGAACCCGCCGCCCTGCGGCAGCGTGATGCTGACGTCCGCCGCCTGCACGGAGGGTGCGCTGGCCAGTGCCGCCAGCACGACCGCGGACGCGGCCAGGGTGGCCAGCCAGGGGTGCTGTGGCCCGAAGGAAAAGGAGGTGGGGTACATGGAGCAGGCCTTGTCGCGATTTTTGGAATGTGCGGAATTTTTTCTCGCCCTGCCCGGCCATGGGAACCTCGAAGTCCACGGAAAACCCTTGCGGCAGAGCACAGAGGGCCGCAGTCGCGCGGTGAAAGGCATGCGCGGCATGCTCAACCGACGCCTTGCGTGCTTTTTCCGCTCTCTCTCCCTCTGTCGTTCCAATTTAAAGGACACCGCTGCCATCGGCAACTGGGGCGGCCCCGGCCATGCACGCAGAAAAAGTGCATGGAAGCGCGCTGCAACTCTTCCGTGCAAAAAGGGAGCGGAAGGGCGTATTCCGCGCTGGGACGCAACGTGACGCGACGCGCCACGCTACGCTGCTCAGCGGTGCCGCGTACCGCCGGGCTGCCCCTGGGCGGCCGAGCCGTAGGCACACCAGCCAGGACGCGGGCTCTTCTTCTGCGGATGCAGCCGGCAGGTCTCCGGCCGCACGTCGTAGACCGTGCAGCGCCGCGTGGCCGCGTCCAGAAAGTGGCAGTCCCCGCTCGCCCGCCGCGCCATCGTGAACACCACGTTCTTGTGGTTGAAATGGTCGATCAGCCGCGCCTTCTGCAGCCGCTTCGCGATGTGCCGCGGCTCCTCGTGCTCCGCCTCGAACGCATCCACCAGCCCGAGCCGCACCAGATCGGAGAGCTGTACCTCGAGCGGCATCGTGCAGCAGTTGGCCGCGCAGGTGGCGCACAGGCCGGCGCGGTAGCGGGTCCAGGTGGCGGGGTTGTCGACGTCGACGAGGGAGATGGGGGAGCGCATGGGTGGGGCGATTGTGCCCGTCGCCCTGCGTGAGCGGCTGGTCGGCAGCTTCCGGGCACCTGGGCGCACTGCCAGCCGGACCGCTTGCCCCGACCGGCGCCCCCAAGCGCGCTTGACCTACGCCGGGCCCCGCCACGCCTGTGCACCATGAAGTGGCACTGAATGAATGCATCCCTGCATTTCACTTCCAACCTATTCGAGGAGCCCAGCATGAACCACCCGAACCAAGGCCACACCACTGCCGAATCCGTTGCCGACGCGGCCAAGGCACATCCCATCGGTACCGGGGTCGGTGCCGCTGGGGGTGCCGTGACCGGCGCCGCCGCAGGCTCCATCGGCGGGCCGATCGGCACCGCCGTGGGCGCGGTGGTCGGCGCCGTCGTCGGCGGCCTGGCCGGAAGCGGTGCGGCCGAGGCCGTGAACCCCGCCACCGAAGACGCCTACTGGCGAGACGCCCACGCCCGCGAGCCCTACTACACCGACGCCTACAACTACGACGACTATGCGCCAGCCTACCGCTCCGGCTACCAGAACGTCATCGACGGCGGCCGCGATTGGAACGAAGCCCGCACCGACCTGGAGCGCCGCTGGGACACCGACCACCGCGCGTCGAGCCGCCTGAACTGGAAGGACGCCGAACCCGCTGCCAAGGCAGCCTGGGAGCGTGCCGACCGCATCTGGAAGCAGACGAAGCAGGAATGATCTTGGACGCGCGCGGGCCGTTAAAGCGCAAGGTGTCCGTCAAATCCGGGGCAACTTCACTTTCACCATCCCGATGTTGGTGAGCAGGAAAAGCGATGCCTGGGTCAATGCGGCGACGGAGAGCTTCTTTAGACGCTCAAGGTCGAGCGGGCCCCACCATGTACGCTACGGAACCGGGGCGCAGGCCGGCTCGATAGTCATGGGAGCTACGGAAACACGGACGGTAATTAGCAAGGCGCGTGACCGCCCCCTTACGCATCAGCGAACCCGTTGCATCCGATACGGGTAACCATTAACGTTGCCGTCGATTGGCGGGCCGTCCAGAAACACATTAAGGTAAGCACCACTTTCACTTGTCCTGGTGACAACTTTCAATTGGCCGTCGGGCATTCTCAGCATCGTGCCGGAAGCGTAGGCTTTCAGGGCCTCGGGCGTGCTCTCTACGAAGAAGCCGCTCCAGCCCTTGGCTACACCATTGAGCCATGTGACATCAGTGATGTTAGCGGCCGAGCCCAGTGTTTCCATTATGCCCGTGCCGCCATGCCAACGGCTGGGAAGGCCTGCCATGTATAGGGACGAGTCAGCGATTTTTCCGGCTTCGCACACTACGAAGCCGTCAATGCGGCGCGTGTTCGGCTCGAACTCGCGTCGCATCCGGGCGGCGTACCCGACGACCTCGCGCGAGCCCGATACAAGCGCCACGATCGCACTGGCCGAACTCTGGGATGGCACGGCGGGCAGGGTGGCACCCAAGCCGCACCGCTGTGGAAGCCGATCCAGCGTCCGGACATGGACTAGGGCCACGGGCAACGGCGTTAATGGCCCGTCTACAATGGCGCCCAGAGGCGGAATATCCTTCCAGGCGCTCTTCTGCTCCAACCGCAATTGCACGATGGCCTTGGGTAGGTGGGTAGACCAATACCAGTCCTTCTCCGCCATGGGCCACACCGCTTCCGCCTCCTTGTACAGGGGCGAGATACCAACGGAGAGCGCAGCGGCGGCACGGTTGAGATCATCGTCGCCCGGATAGATCTTGTTGATATGAGTGGCTGGCCACAGCGCAATCACCACCAGCGCCACTGACGCCACCGCAATACCGATAATCCATACCGATTTTCTGAAGGTCATGGCATAACCCAGCAGCATCACCACGGCGACGGTCGAGTAAGCTGTGTAGCGGGTAGAGCCCAGCACCATCCAATGGACGGGCGGCGATCCGGCAGCCGCCGTCCGCACGATCCAGAACACGGCAGCGGCCGCTGCCGAAAGGAGTAAAAACAATCCGGTCAAAAATACCATGGCCGCGATGGCGATGATGCGCCGATCCGCTACGGCAGCGGGCGACAGCTTCGTGCCGAAAAGCGTTAAGCCATAGGTGCGGCGCAAAACGGCACGCAACGCACCTAGCGTCAATCCGACGGTCATCAGCATCATGACCAGCCCCAGCAGCACAATGCCGGGGATGCCCACCAACAGTTCAAGCGTCCGGAAAGGCATCGAAAAATACGCACTGGCGCCGCGAATAAACGATAGGACGGCATTCGGCGTCAGGATTTTGTCGAGCTGCGATAACTCACCGCCGCCATTACCGAAAGTTTTCTGAAAGGCGAATACAGCGACCAACGGCAGCAGCGCGGTGATAAACGCAGTCGGCTTGCGGACCAATATTAGATGCGCTACCACAACCAGGCCGGCAAAAAGATAGCCCGATCCATGGAAACTTACGGCCACCATGGAAACAACGATCGCCAGCACATACAGCACAGGCTTGCGGTACACCAAGCCGATAACGATGGCTGCAAGCAGCGCAAAGTAGAAAAATCGGGAAACACTCAGCACGACCTGGAAAGGTTGCAGCAACGTTTCAAAATCAATCACGCTGGTTAGCAGTGCAGCGGTCGCCAAGCACGCCAGAACGCGCAGCCAAAGTGGCTTTTGCTGCAAGGCACCCCATTTCCACATCAGCCAGCTGGCCGCTGCAGCGAACAGCGCGACGGCACTGAACGAGAACAACTGCATCAATTGCTGATCTGCGCCACTAAAGCGATAATCCCACCAGGCGATGAGATAGACAATAGAATGCAGATGCGCACCGTGCGGGTTAAAAAGATAGTCCCACCATGTGATTTCGTGGGCATTCAGGCGCAGCACGCGATCCCACACGGCCCACCCATCCACGATCGGCAGCACTGCCGATACATGGTGGGCAGTATAGAAGTTGAAGCCCATGATCAGGGCTGTGCCGACGAGCGCCAGCATAACAAACCAGCGGCCGGTCTTGTCAAAATTCGAACCCATTACGCAGCTTCCTTCGGATCAAACTTTCCCATGCATGCATCCAACAAAGTTCTGAAAACAGCCAGATTGCCGGAAAAGGCACTGATCTTGGTCGGTACCTCACCCTTGGGATAACGACGCACTGTCGGCAACTCCACACACCGATGTCCCAGGCGCGGCACGCGATGGGACAGGTAAGCCAGCAGCTCGTAATGACTAAACACGTCGCGGAACGGCGCCACCTGCGGGTCGAGCAGCATTTTCCGGCTATAGGCGCGAAAACCCTGGGTGGTGTCGGTCCACTTAAATCCCGACGATAGGCTCAGCAGGGGCGCGTGAATCAAACGAATAGCCAAGTCACGCGACTTAGGGGTGTTTTCGGCCACACCTCCTGGCAAGAAACGGGAAGCCTGCACAAAATCGAATCCTTGTTGCAGTGCCTCGATGAAGCGGCCAATCGCTTCAGGATCATCCTTGTCGTTGCCATCGATGGTGACGATGCCCTCGTAACCTTCATCCAGTGCAAATGCATATGCACAGCGCAATTGCGCGCTCAGTTTGCCAAGACCTGTCTTGACCAGTAGCCCGCGCACGTCCCGGGCTTTCAATGCGTCCGGCTGAAGGGAGCCATCAGTGCTTCCTCCATCCACAATGATGATGTCAGCAAGTCCAGCAATACCTACCATCTGCATTCTGGCAAGCAGGCTTTTGATGCGTTCGCCCTCGTTGATCAGGGGAATAACGACACACCACGGATGTCGGCGTCCTTGCCAAAAAGTGGTAGAGTAGCTGGGCACTTGCCAAGTAGCGCGCACCGACGGTTCGAGGGAATGGTTCACGGTGAATTAAAAATCTAGGCGCCACGCGCAGTAATGAAGGCAACCCCGGCAATCACCAGGGCTATACCCACACTGGTGGTCCAGGGAAAAGGCTCGCGGAAAATCAGGGCCGAGGACAGCGCCACCATCGCGACGGCACCGGCTGTTAGAATGGGGTGGGCAACATTCAACGGCAACTTCGCCAACGCCGCTGCGTACAACAGGAAGGCTGCACCATAAAGGCCCAGGCCCAGCCAGAAAGGCCAGTTACGTAGCGCCGCTACCGGATCGGAGAACGAAGGAAACTTCAAGGGCGGCTGCACCGCTACCTTGATCAATACGCTGGCAGATGCATTCGACAGAATGCCGAGAGTCAGGATGAGCCACTTCATGCCACGCCCTCGATGGCAGAGCCATAGGTGGACTTGGCAACCTCCAGGGCGCGGGCGACCGATAGCAATGGAGGTTCCGATTTGGTGGCGACCATTTCGATGGTGACCAAGTGGTCCGGAATATGGCGGCTGATGGCATGAGCCATGGTGGCATGCGCCGTACCGCCATCGCCAAGCGGCAGCAGGTCCGGCTCACTCGCGTGGATATGGCCGATGATTTTGGCATGTGACTGCAGCACGCAGTTGACGTTCTCGCCATTGATGGCGAGCGCTCCGGTATCCAACTGCATACGAATTGCCGGATGCGCCACGGCGGTGACGACGGTGGCGGTTTCGTCAGCGGTGCACATGAAATTGGCGCCGTAACGGGCGGGGTTGGGCTCCAGGCAAATCATTACCCCGTGGCGCGCGGCGCTGTCGCCCAGTTTACGGAAAAAGGCCGTGGCCTTGTCCATCGCATCGGCATCGTTCAGGCCGGATCGGTCACGGTTTTTTGGTGACCCAAAAACGATACGTGTCGCGTGCAGCAGGCCACCAATACGGCATATGCCGTCCAGGTGTTTTAGCAAAGCTTCCTGCGATTCGGCGGATCCAAAAACATTCAGTCCGGTGGTGCCGAACAACAGGGCCTGCATGCCGGTAACGGCAATGCCCCGGTCCGCCCACCAAGCCTTGACTGCTTTAATGTCTTGCTCCGTTGCGCTTGCAGGTTGCGGGAAATATTTGCCAGGCGCAATATCGATAGCGTCTATGCCCTGACTGTTGAGCAGCGCGGACATCGCTAGGTCGTCATGCCGTTCCCAGGCGATGTTCGAAATGGCCAGCCTCATGCTGCCGCCTTCCGCGTCAGCGGTTCGGATTGCGCGTAAGAACGAACCGCCTGAATCTGGTCACGCATGGTGTACTGGTAATTGCCTTGGCCCCCGAAAATTCCGGCATGGCGGCTATGCATGTCATACAGTACCGGCGTACCGGCACCGGCATTATCGAAATGCCGCCCGAAACCCTGCTGCGAAATGGCGGCGATGCTGATCGGCTCGGTTGCCATATGCACCAGTTGCAAATCGGCCTGCAGTGCAGTCTGGATGTCGAACCACAGGTTGACCATTGGGTAGAACTGGAATTTTGACCGGCTGTCAATCGCACTGGTGTTATTGTTGTTGAGAAAGTCGAATATGGCGTTCTTGCGTAGACCCGGCCCCACCAGTCCGGGCAGGCGCATGATCAAATGCCGTTCGAATTTTTGTTTGACGAATTTCTCCAGCAGACGGCGGTGCAATCCATAGGCATGCAGGCCGGTCTCTTCCACCCGAGTGTTTTCGTCCACGCCGACCGGCGTACCAAAAACGTCTACGGTACTGATGAGCACAAAAGTCTTTGTCTTAATTGTGTCGAGGTTGGCAATGAGCCCGTCGATTTTCTGGCGGTCTCCATCGGGGTCCTTATTGGCGAGCCATTTCTGCGCCGGCGCTCCGGCACACACCACCGTATCGAAGGATTTTCCTCCGATGTCGGCAATATTGGTGGACCGGTAGAGGTCTTCAAAAGTACCTTGCTTAAGAAGGGTGGAGCCCACGAATCCACTATATCCGATCAGCGCGTTAGTCATGTTGATTGTCCCGCCATTGCGGCTATGGGTAGTAAGTCGAAACACTCGGAATCGAGTTTTTCGATCACGTCGTAGATATTGTCGATTTTGCCGCCAAGTACTGAATAGCAGCCGGGTATATTTTCATGTTTTTCGAAAAGAATGGGGCGGCCGTCGTCACCTTCGTTTTTAGTCAGGATGGTTTTCACCTCGAACAGGGAATCCGCATAACGTGCCTGTGCGATGGCTGGCATGTAGCGCGCCACGTCGCGCAGCATGCGGTCTACCCGGGTTTGGCGATCATAGGCGTCAAGCCGGTCGTAGGGATTGAGGTTGCTTTCATCGTTCCAATGCAGGTGCGGCGTATACCGGACATGCGACAGCGTATGCAGCCGGCGCGCCGGAAACGGCATGACTGAGAAGAAGGGGCCGTCCATCACGGTCACGCCCAGGCCTTTGAGCGCCGCCGGTAGTTGGACCAGCGCCATCTCGGTGATTTCGTGCTTAAGCGGACTGCGTGTGCCGGGGAAGTCGCCACCGAACTGGTTCAGCGCGGCATAAGTGCAGTTGAAGAGATAGCGACAGGTGATGGCCTCCTCTGTACTGGCCTTGGCTGCCATGCAGGCCGTCACGCTGCGATCAGGGCCCGCCAAGATGCGTTTGACGCTGGTTTCCAGCCGGATCTCGACACCGCTCTCAGACAACTCTTTCTTCGCCCACGCTGCCAGCAGCGTGGTGTCGAATACATATTCCTCGACGGTGAAAACGTCCTCGATCAGGCGCGGCTCGAACAGGCCGTGCAGCGCCGGTGATGCCTTGTCGATACGTGCACCGATGTCCCGGCAAAAGCGCTCGAACTGGCGTGCCGTGACCTTTGAATTGCGGCGCGCAATGGCATAGAGCTTGGTGAAGTCCTGGCGTACCACTTGCGGCCAGTCCTGCACGAAGCGCGGGAGATTAATACGGCTGCGGTAGGCCGTGGTAAAACTGCGGGGGTAGTGGTAGCCGTTGTGCACCCGTGCTTGGTTGGTGTACGACGCACGCTGCATCAGGGCGCCTTCGCGTTCCACCAGCAGCACGCGGGACATGCCTCGCTGCCGCGCCAGATAGATGGCGATGGCAGCGCCATAAAAACCGGCGCCGACAACAATCGCGTCATATGCCGTGGAAGAGGATTGCATCGCGGCGCTCAACTCTGCGCCATCCACTCGGACTTGGGCTGGGCTGCCACCACTTCCTCAATGTTGAGCTTCTCGCGGCGCGTCACGCGGGCACTGGTGAACTCCTGGCCGACGTGGTAGAGCGGCCCCTCGCTCGACAGGCTGGCCATGTGCAGGATGTACTCACCCAGCACCAGCAGCACCAGCGAGATGAGAAAAAACATGCCCGACTGTTGCAGAGACATGCTGGTCCAGCCCGGCGCCACGTGCGGATTGGTCAGCGCCACGGCCATAACGTAGATCGAGTACAGCAGGTTGGCCACGGTACCGAACAACGACAGCGACGTGACGAGCCGCATCGGCGCACGGGTGGTAGACACCAGCAGGCGCACCCCGCGGTCGATGCTGTCGGCCAGCTTGCGCACGCGGTTGCTCCTGGGCGGCGCGCTGTAGCTGAGGTTGACGCGGGCGAATCCTGCTGTGGCAGGCAGGTGCCGGTAGCTCATTGCCGGCTGTGAATGCTGCAGCAGGAAGTTGACCACCCGCTTGCTAAGGATGCGGTATTGCGGCGCCTCCTTAGCCAGGCGAATGCCGTTGAAGCGCAGGTACAGCCACTCGAATACCGCGTAGGCAACGCCGTAGCTGATACTGTGGCGCAGCTTCTGCTGGTTGGTGGCGAATACGACGTCGGCGCCCCGCACCGCGTGCTCAAGCATGGTAGGCAGAAAGGCCAGGTCGTCTGCGGCGGTGTCGACCACGGCAACGAAATCACCCAAGGCGTTTTCCAGGCCCACCCAGGATGCCGTATCCATGTCCACTGCCTTGGTCAGAGCATAGACCTGCAGATTGGGCAACCCGGCTTCCTGGGTGAGCGACTTCAACACGCTGACGCTGTTGTCGTCCGACGCATTGTCGACCACGATGATTTCGTAGTCGCTTACTTGAGGACCTAGTCGTGTAGTCGCCTCGGTGAGCAAGGGGGGCAATTCGTCAGCTTGGTTGCGGACGACAAAGACGACGGAAAGAAAGACAGGATGAAACGCCATGGATGTAAGGACTGGTCAGCTGCCAATAGGACCGTAGACCCGTGTTTTGCGGAAGAGACAACGCTCGGCACGGGCGCCGCCTGTCTCCGGGTAGCCCCGCCGGCGAACGATCGTGTAAAGGATTGTTATTGGAGCACAAAATATAGCCGCATAGCCCGCGCGACACTAATTCGGGCCTGAGTGTGTACCGCAGTCTTTTCAGTACGATGGCCGGTCTGGAAGGCAAGAAGTGTTCGCCTTTTCGATACATCGTCAACACGACCACACCCAGCCGCCCCCAGTTTCCAGATGACCCTTGGTTGCGCTAAACATTGCATGGAGCCCCTGCCCGCGATCGTCTTTTGAAGTGTGATCTGCCATGAGTGACATCAAAATATTTCGCATTGAAAAGTGGCAAGCCGCAGAACTTCAGGGGGGCCGCATCGGACCTGGAAGAGCCGATGCAGAATCTGATCGAAGCCGATCTGGATACTTTCCTGGGCATTCGTTTCCTGGCTCTGAAGTACTCCACGGGCAAGACGCACGGCGGTCGCATTGCTCACTGGGGCTCGACGAGAGCCATTGCCCGGGCATCATCAAATACAAGCGTTCGGTAGACGAGAACGTCATCAATCAGCGTCTCCATTACCTGGACTGGTTGATGGACCACCAAGCCGAGTTCAAGCTGTTGGTGCTGGAGAAGGTGGGCAAGTCCGCAGCCGATGCCATCGACTGGAGTGTGCCGCGCCTGGTGTGCATTGCAGCCGACTTCACAAAGTTCGATGGCCATGCGGTACAGCAGATGAACCGCAACATCGAGCTGATCCGCTACCGTCAATTCGACGATGATCTGTTGCTGTTTGCGTTGGCCAACGCAAGTACCGCCGCAGTCAGGAAGGCCAAGGTCGTCAAGGGAGCCAAGGCGCCAGCAGTAGCCGTCCAGACCTCAGGCAGCACGGACAAAAGTTTTTAAGAGCAACTGAGCACACTGCCACCCGATTTGAAGCTGGTGTTGACCTCGCTGGAGGACTACACAGCTTTGCTGGGTGACGATGTGCTGCGCAAGGAGCTCGAGTTGTGTCTGGCGTTCAAGCGGCTCAAGAACTTTGCCACCGTAGTCTTGGCTAAAAAGGGGGGCTGCTGTATTTGCACCTGGACCAAGGACCTGTGACAACGGCGATGAAGAACGCCAGAGATGTCACACATCGGCTACTGGGGCACGGGAAATCTGGAGATGTCGCTGACTTCGATGAGGGATTTTGAGAAGGTCAAACCGCGCTGATGGCCGCGTATGAAGGGCGGGCGCGAGCTTGAGCCGATGCCCGTTCCCTGCCCTCACACATCAATATTCCCCGCCCTCAACGCATTCGTCTCAATAAAGTCCCGCCGCGGCTCCACCTCATCCCCCATCAGCATCGTGAACACCCGGTCCGCCTCGATCGCGTCCTCGATCTGCACGCGCAGCAGGCGGCGCACTTCGGGGTCCATCGTCGTTTCCCACAGCTGTTCGGGGTTCATCTCGCCCAGGCCCTTGTAGCGCTGGCGGCTGGTGGTGCGTTCGGCTTCCTTGATGAGCCAGGCCATGGCCTGGC
>Ga0308159_1005601_pt1 | contig 10512 bp, 14 predicted proteins | sample PhyCR1_FD_201040 | JGI IMG/M metagenome (GOLD analysis project Ga0308159, IMG submission 201040) | Phyllosphere microbial communities from UC Gill Tract Community Farm, Albany, California, United States - DLSLC.R1 | ecosystem: Host-associated > Plants > Phyllosphere > Unclassified | place: USA...
CGCCGTTCTTGTCGGCAGTCACCGCGCTCTCGCTTGTTTCCGCGGCTTACACGGCGGAGATCTTTCGCGCAGGCATCGAGGCCATACCCGTTGGCCAATTCGAGGCCTCGGCGGCTTTGGGACTATCGAACCGGCATACAATGGCGGACATTATTCTTCCTCAAGCGATCCGGATCGTCATCCCGCCGCTCACCAATAATTCCATCAATGTGCTGAAGGATACTGCCTTGGCCTCAGTGGTCGCCATGCCGGATCTATTGAAACAGGCGACACAGGCGCAGGCTCTCAGCGCCAATCCAACGCCTTTGATTGGCGCGGCGGTCATTTACGTCCTGTTGCTCTGGCCCATGGTTGCCGTCGTTTCCCGTCTCGAAGTGCGGTTTGGTGCAGGGAGACGCAGATGACAGACCGATCCAAGAATTTGATCCGCGTCGAAAAGCTGTTCAAGGCTTATGGCACCTATACCGTGCTACACGGCATTGATCTCGACATCGCCGAAGGTGAGGTCGTTTGTATTATCGGCCCGTCCGGGTCCGGAAAGTCGACCTTGATCCGGTGCATCAATCATCTGGAGCCTTTCTCGCCTGACAGCTTCATCACCGTTGATGGGATCAAAGTTCGTCCCGGCAAGGACCTTGCGAAAGTTCGTGCTGAAGTCGGATTGGTGTTCCAGTCCTTCAATCTGTTCCCGCATATGACTGTGCTCAGAAACGTCATGCTGGCGCCGATGCGTGTGCGAGGGCTCAGCGAAGCGGACGCTGCTGTGAAGGCAAAAGACCTCTTGGCCCGTGTTGGGATTTCCGAACAGGCGGAGAAGTATCCGGGACAGCTATCCGGCGGGCAGCAGCAACGTGTGGCCATCGCGCGTGCTCTCGCCATGGAGCCGAAGGTTCTCCTGTTCGATGAGCCGACATCGGCTCTCGATCCGGAAATGGTGGGGGAGGTACTGGATGTCATGCGGCGTTTGGCCGGAACCGGCGTCACGATGATCGTCGTGACGCACGAGATGGGCTTTGCCAAGCAGGTGGCCGACCGCGTCATCTTCATGGATGGCGGGAAGCTGGTCGAGATGGGTACGCCCCAGCAGATATTCGACAATCCCCAAGAAGAAAGAACGCGCAGCTTCCTGCGTGCCGTACTCAATCATTGAACTATGTCTGTGGAGGACACACGATGAACGGTAAACCATCGCTCGATATGGAATTCGTGCGCAAGCAATTCCCCGGTTTGGCAAGAGGCTGGGCCTTTTTCGACAATGCTGGCGGCTCGCAGATCCTGCGGGGAGCAATCGATCGCATAAACAGCTTCCTGATCGAGCGCAACGTCCAGATCGGTGGCTCCTATGAGGTGTCGCAGAAGGCTGCGGAAGCATTGTATGAGGCGCGTACCGCAGCCATGCACCTCGTCAACGCGAAGAGGCCCGAAGAAATCATCTTTGGAAATTCGACGACGGCTCTTTTGCAAAATCTGGCGCGCGCCATGCAAAGCCAGCTTAGTCCCGGCGACGAAATCATCGTAACCGTGAGCGACCATGAATCGAATATCGGGCCTTGGGATCGCTTGAAATCGGCCGGTGTCATAATCAAGTTCTGGCCGCTCAACAAGGAGACTTTGACCCTTGATCTGGCAGGTCTTCAACCCCTGATGTCGGAGCGCACCAGACTTGTCTGTGTAACGCATGTCTCGAACATTCTTGGATCGATCAACCCGGTGCGCGAGATCGCCGACTTCGTTCATGCGCACGGTGCCCGGCTATGTGTGGATGCCGTGGCGTATGCACCCCACCGTCTCGTTGACGTGCAGGAATTTGATGCGGATTACTACGTCTTCAGTCTCTACAAGACGTACGGTCCTCATTACGCGCTCATGTATGGGAAATATGATTATCTCCTCGAGCTCGATACGCTGTACCACTACTTCTACGGCAAGGACAAAGTTCCGGGGAAGCTTGAACCCGGCAACCCCAATTACGAACTTGCCTTCTCCACCTGTGGCATCGTTGACTATCTCACGAAGCTTGGGGAACAGGCGGGCGACACAGGCAGCGTTCGCAGTCGTATCGCGACAGCGTTCAGTGCAATCACTGCGCAGGAAGATGCACTGACCGAGAGACTGTTGTCCTACCTGCGCTCACGAAATGACTGCCAGATCGTCGGGCAGAGTCATAATGGACACAGTTCCCGCGTTCCTACGATTGCCTTCCGCTTCGATGGCCGGGACGCAGCCGAGATATGCAGGGCGATGGATGAGCACAAGATCGCGATGCGTTTCGGCGACTTTCACTCGCGTCGGTTGGCCGAGTATCTCGGGCTCACCGACCATGGTGGCATGCTCAGAGTTTCTATGGTGCACTACAATACTTTAGAAGAAGTCGATCGCTTCACGCAGGCTCTTGACCAAATTCTTTCCGGCGAAACAGGTTTTGCAAAAGCCAGCTGAGAAAAGGCCGGCCTGGATGCGCTTCGAACAATCATCCGCAATGGAACCGTGGGCACCGCTGGTGATACCGTTGTCTGTGACATCGGTATCCTCGACGGAAAGATCGCTACCCTTTCCAACGGACTTGATGATGCAGTGGAGATCATCGACGCCACGGACCTTTTCGTGTCGCCGGGAGGGATAGCCAGCCACGTCCACCTCGATCAGCCGTCGGGCAAAGGCGTTGTCATTGGGGGACGACTAAGAAGCGCAGGTTGTAACGAAGCGCTCCGAATGGAAGTGTCTCCTTCGTCATTCCCCCGAGCATCACCGCATGAGCGCCTGCGTCGGTGGTACGGATCTGATTGCATCGAAGGCGTGAGTGCAATCCTGACGTATGACGTAAGGCATCGTCCTTGGTTGACCCAGAAGATACAAAGATCATGTACCGTGACAACGTGCCACTTCGCATTCATTCATTTGAACTGGCCCCCGCTGATCTCGACATCGAGCACCGCCTGACTAAACCTCGCCACCTATGGACGAATAGTCAGGCCGAGTGGATGAACCGCACCATCAGGGATGCGACGGTAAAACACTTCCACCACGACGACCAGAATCAACTTCGCAGGCACTTGAGCGAGTTTGTCGATGTCTACAATTTCGGCCGCCGGCTGAAGACACTTAGAGGCCTCACATCTTACGAATAGATCTGCAAAGTCTGGATTTCGGAGCCAGAAAGGTTCAGCCTCAATCCGCTCCATCAATGCCCGGGACTAAACAGGTAGGCGCGCCTGGCGAATAAGATCGCCTCTTCGGCGACCAGACCATCGATCGAGACGACACCTTGATGAACTCCGGATGTGCTTGATGTGGAATGACGGCGGTGATCTTTCGTTTTACCAATGCGTCTCGAAAGCAGTCGGCGTCATAGCCTTTGTCGGCCAGCGGGGTCTTGGCCTTAGAAAAGTCGCCGATCATCTTCGCAGCCCCCTCATAGTCGCTCATCTGCCCTTCGCTTAGAAGCAGGATGAGCGGTCGGCCGTGGCCATCGCAGACAGCATGCAGCTTGGAGTTCAGGCCGCCTTTGGTGCGTCCGATACGTCTGGGAACATCACTTTTTTAGCAGATTGACTGCTGTGCAATGGGCTCTCAAATGGGTAGCGTCGATCATCAAATGGGTCAGGGTTGCCCCGTTTGGCGGTCAACTCGGCCAAAATCCGGGTTGAATACGCCGAGTCTGCTCCAGCGGATGAAACGATTATAGATCGTCTTGTAAGGGCCGTATTCCCTCGGCGTGTCCTGCCATCGCAATCCATTGCACATGACAAAGATGATGCCACTCAGGATTAGCTAGTCGTCAACGCGAGGCACAGCGTGTGACAGCGGAAAGTGTGGCTCGATCCGACGCATTTGCGCCTCAGACAATAACAGCAAATCACTCATCGCGGCGCCTCCCTTCGACCCAAATGAATCAAACGCATGAAACCAAAGACAAGCCATTTAATAGGTCCTGAGCCTAGATCGTACTCCTCCGTTTCGAATATTAATACATTAGTATTATTTCTATACCATAAATGTATAGCGGTCGAATGCATCGCCGCCAGCACATCTAACTTCGCCGAGCCTAGAAAATATTCTAGGTTCGGCTTTCTGTTAAATTTTTGATCACAGTTACAAGGATGGTATTTTGCTGGATCGGCTCTGTTCCTAACCGCGCGCACGATTGACGGAGAAATCATATCGGAATTCGAACAGCTACTGTGACATACCAAATCTTTACTGGTCTTGACATTGACCTGTGAGGGGATGTTCGTGTTGCGTTTCGTCCGTGTAGATGAGAGCTCCACGGGCATACTGTAAAACGCGTGATTCTGCTTTGCTCATCGCAGCTCCTGACGTTCTTTGATCGCTTGGTGGCAGTTTCTCGCTATTGACGGGACAACGCAGTCAGAATTCCTCTCAACTCGTTGCGCTCAGCCGACGAGAGATTGGCCTGTGAGGCCTCATTGTAGATATTGAGAAGCAAGACAGGACTTTTCGGATCAGCACGAAAGGTTACTTGGCCAAGACGAGATCAGTCGGTTTCGGGGCGGCCCGCATAATCAAATATATAAAATTTCAGTATTCCCATCAACGACAAGGTACTGAATCTCTGGGACGAGTTTTACCTTCCGGTGGCGTTTGCGCCGGGTATGCAGACCAAGGGGCATCTAACCTTGGTTGTCAAGCCAAATCCAACCATCTGGTTAAGATGAGACCGCCCAATCTCGACATATTTGAACTTGAGTGCCTAAACCTTTACTATGAAGATCCTTAGCATAGAGCCGTGAGATGCGAGTCAGCCTTGAATTCTCGCCAGTGCTTTTCGAATAAAGGTAACAGACACTCTAATATACTCATCATAACACTCCATTTTTGGAGTCTAATTTCAGATATTTGCAACATATATATTTTAGAATTTTTTATTATACTAACAATAGTAAAGAAAGAAATTATTTTATCAATTTTTATTTTACACCAAAATAGTAACTTATAATAAATAATTATGCAGGAAAATTTTCTTGTTATTGTGCACGGCGTAATTCTGCCTTGTCGCACTATAACTTTCTTTTGAGGTGGCTTATACATCGTGGGGAATATATGAAGAAACGTATTCGCATCGGTGAATTACGTGTCGGTATGTACGTCGAGGAGCTCGAAACCAGCAGCCTTGATCACAAATACTACGCACCTTTTCTCATAGATACCATCGATCAGATAAAAGCTGTTATCACCTGCAACGCGATCAGCGCCGTCATTGACGTCACGAAGGGCATTAACCCGGACGCCACCGCTCAGTCGGAAAGCGAAATCCGGCGAAACTTTGAACAGTATCTACTTCGGCATTACTCGTCACAGGAAATTGCACATGCGCGAATCTTGATGAGCAAGACAGTTCCCAAGGTCAAAGACCTACTCACTAATGCTCCCAGGGAAGGAGCGATCAACGTGGAGGCAGCACTCTCGTCGGTCGAAGACATTATGGCTTCGACGACCAAAAACGCAGGCGCGCTCGTTAGTCTGAGCAAGCTGAGAAGAAGAGACGAGGAAACGTTTGTCCATTCGATTTCCGTCAGTGCCCTGCTGATAACCTTTGCTCGAAAACTGTCTATGAATGAAGAGCTAATCCGCCATGTTGGACTCGCGGGGTTACTTCACGACGTGGGGAAAATGGCGATTCCAACCGAGATCCTCCGCAAGCAGGAAAAGCTGACGGAACATGAATATCGTATCGTGCGACTCCATCCGGTTCTCGGTTCTGAACTCCTGAAAAACAAGGCAACTCTGCCTGAAACGGTTCTGGATGTGTGCCTATACCATCACGAGCGATATGATGGCTCTGGATATCCCTCGAGACTGTCAGGCGAGCAAATTCCATTCGTGGCGAGGCTCGCAGCCATATGTGACGTCTATGACGCACTGACATCGCGCCGACCGTACAAGGCGACGTGGTCCCAGGCAAGAGCGGTCGAAACGATGCTGAGCACGCAGGGGCATTTTGATCCGTCACTGTTACGTCAGTTTGTTTCGAAAATGATCTTGAGTGGGGATCTGAATTAACGATGAGTGCGCGGTTAAGGACGCATCATCTGCTCTACATGGAGGCTGTATGAAGAACCGTAAACATATTGGTCACCAAGTCGTTGCCATGATGGACAAGGTGGGAGCTGCGCCTCTCTCTCGTAATTATCATCTGTTTTATTGCTGCATTGCCAATTCTGATCCCGTCATTCGTCGCGCGGTACACTCGTTGGGCCAGTTTCCCAGCCAGGACGAACTCGACAACATAATAGACCAATTCTGCCCGGATGCTCCCGACTCAGCGTCTACAATCCGACATGAGAAAGGCCTTCTGAAGACGATGAACGATTTGACGAGCCAACTCCGCGGTGAGCAGTCAGAATTGCTCACATTCAACAAAGCCTTGGATCGGGTAGTGGAGGCTCTTGTTCACTTTTCGGAACAGGAAAAAATCACATCAGAGATTCTTTTGAAAGTCGTCAGCGCAGTAGGACAGGCCGGCAGGCATCGGGTGGCGTCTGGCACCCGATTCATGAATCGGATCGATGAAAATCGCAATGAGATACAGTCCCTACGCGAAGAGCTGGTCAAAGCTAGAAAACTTGCCAATACAGATGCACTCACCGGGGTCGCGAACCGTCGCAGTTTCGATGAATACCTGGCGACTGCGATCGGCAAGCTATCGGACATTACCTTGATTTTGGTCGACATCGATCACTTCAAACGTGTGAACGATAATCACGGACATGCATTTGGAGATCATGCCTTGAAAGCGGTCGCGGCCGGGATCGGGCGAGCGCTGAGTGACGGCGCTTTCCTGGCGCGTACCGGGGGCGAAGAGTTTGCTATTATTCTCAAGAAAATGTCGGTGCCAGATGCAACGAGGTTGGCAGAACGCGTTCGCCAAGCGATCGAGAAACTCAAGATAAGGTCGGGGGGCCACGAGATCAATGTCACGGTTTCGTTAGGCATCGCGGCTGCCGAGACGACCTCAACCACGGGCAAGTTGTACGAATCGGCAGATGCAGCATTGTATCGCTCCAAGAGCACTGGAAGAAACAGGGTCACTTGGTATGAACCATATAACGCAGATGAAAGCTTAGGGCGCTACAAGATGTACGCCAGTGACCTGACCTAACATATGAAGGTAAAGCTGGCATCGCTTAACCGATAGTCGACATCGAGGGTACTTATCAGGTGGATGTCACCACACAATCGATAGTGCGGTTTCACGTAATAATCGCGGTTGCGCGGAGTTGGCGTAAGCGCACCCTCTTCCTCGATGGCTTTCACCGCTTCGTCTCGCGCCTTTCCGCCGGATCGCAAGTTCTCGTCAAGACGTGGCTTATGTTGTCGTGGTCGGCCGCCTTAAGCGCCTATACCGTGTCGATTTCCAGTCCGAGGAAGTCGATGAAGAAGGCATAGACATCAACGTTGATTGACAAGCTTGCCAAGCCTCATCACCGCAAAAACGGCGTGAAGCTGGTCTAATGCTCCGCCTTGAGCAGGTGACTTGCTCTCAATAAATTAGGCCATTTAAAAGAGTTCAGATCAATCGGCCTACTGGATGATTTTTACGCCGGGCAAGCTCGAGCTATATTGCACCGATTGGTAGGTTGGCTGGTTCTTGTTAAAGTCGAGATGAGACTGAACTGGCAGGCCAAGGATAGCACGCACCAGTTGGCCCCTGAGTTGCAAGGCCCGAATTTCGGCCTCCATACGACTGTAAACTTGCCCTACGACATCGCTTTTCGCTTTGAAATAATCAGCTTGTCCATCGAGCAGTTCGAAAACAGACTTACTGCCGCTCCTGAACTGTTCGAGATTGAGATCGGCAACTTTCTTAGCTGCGGCAACACGAGCTTCGAGTGAACCTGAGCGCGCTCCATCTGTTGTCGTCACCCGCATTGCATTGCGCGAATCTTCCCAAAGCGAACGTCGCTCTTTCTCCAGTTTATAATGGGTAGCCTCAATGCGGCTCCTGATTTGATTCTGTTTTGCATTATTCAAGCCTCCATCAAAAACAGGAAGCCGCACCGTCACTAAGCCGTAGACGGCAAATTGATCATCGCCGTCCTCACTTGAACTCACATTCTGACTGGCTCGTACCGAGCCCTGAAGACCTATTGAAGGCAATTTTTCAGCCTTTGCTGACGCGAGTTGATACTCAAGCGAGGCAAGCTCCTGCTTGAGCGACGTCAGCAACGGATTTGCCTCTATAATATCGCGGTCAATCTTCTCTGGCTGGCCTTTAAGTGATTTCAGGATAGTTGGATCCACCTTATCGGCGTTTATCAATGTTAGATTTTCAAAAGCAGCAGCGGCATCCGCGCGTTGGGTCGTAAGGTCTATCAACACTGCCTTTGCATTTTCCAACCGTGTCGTTATTCGTTTGATATCCGCAAGCGTTCCGTTGCCATTCTTCTCGCGTAACTCCACCAGATTGAGAATACTGCTGTGAGCTGCAATATTTTCCTGCGTTATTCTGATTTGGTCGTCGGCCTGCAGAACCTTTAGATAGGTCTTTAGCACCTGAAAAGCGACGTCTTCGGTCTTGGCAACACGAGAGGCGGACGCGCTGGCATAAGCCATCTCAGCTCTGCTTATATCGTTCTTTGTCGCTCCGAAATCAAAAAGGACCTGCTTCACGCCAATGGAAGCTTCCTTACGAACAGCGTCACCGCCCGGCGAGGGCCAAAAAATGTGCTGCGGGCCAGCAGACATGGATAAGTCGAGACTTGGAAGTCTCGCCGCCTTGGCGGCCTCTATGGCGGCGCTTTGTTCTTTCTCTCGTGCGCCGGCAATCCCGACATCGGGATTGCTGTCGATCACCCTAAGAAGCACGTCTGCCAGGGTCAGTTTCTGGGACGATGATAGCGGCTTGGGAGATTCTGTTGAAGAACGCGTTAGCGTTATATTAGGTTTATGTGTCTCGTTGCATAGGCTTGCGGGCCTAGGATAGTCATCATCCACGACGCAGCTTTTCGGCACAGTATTGCTGCAAGATCCCAATACGAGCGCTAAAGAAACAATCGTGTAACTTAAAAAATTCATTCTTTGGACCCGCTGAACTTAATTCAGTGTTCGAGGCCGTCCTACGCAAAAAAATGGATGCCTATGTTAAATTTCAAGCTCTTCAAGTGCTGCTGCATGATTAGTCGAGCCTACGCTTTCTGCGGAGTCCGACATAATGCTTCGACACCAATAGAATCACCAAACTAATACCATAAATGGGGTAAAAATGGTAAACGAAATGTAAAGGTGACCTAGGCTCGGGCTCGTTAGATCAGAGTCAGAAGATGACGGCTGCTGCGATACATATGCTTGAGCAGAAGGTGTGGGCGCGGCGGTCGTATCGTGCATGGATCCTGCGCCAACCCTTGAGCCGATCTTGTGGCGTTTTTTATAGAGCCTCGGATCATGAGGGATGATCACCGTGTGATTTGTCCGTGTGGACTGCAGGCGGTGATTTTTCGTTTGACCAATGCGTCTGAAATCAGTCGGCGTCGTAGCCTTTATCAGCCAGGGGGGGCTTGGCCTTAGGAAAGACTCCGATCATCTTCGGAGCCACCTCATAGTCGCTCGTCTGCCCTTCGCTTAGAAGCAGGATGAGCGGGCCAGCCGTGGCCATCGCAGACAGCATGCAGCTTGGAGAGTTCAGGCCGCCTTTGGTGTGTCAGATACGTCTGGGAACATCCCCTTTTCTGCAGGCTGGCTGCTGTACGATGGGCCTTCAAATGGATGGCGTCGATCGTCAATTGCTCTGGCTCGCCTCGTTTGGCGATGAACTCGGCCAAAATCCGTTGAATACGCCGAGTCTGCTCCAGTGGATGAAGCGATTGTAGATATTCTTGTGCGGACCGTATTCCCTCGGCGCGTCGCGCCATCGCAATCCATTGTGCAGGACGACGATAATGCCGCTCAAAACGAACCGATCATCAACTCGCGGCAAGCCGTGAGACAAAGAGAAGTATGGCGCGATCCGGGGCATCTGCGCCTCAGACAACGACAGCAAATCACTCGTCGCGGTGCCCGGGTTCGATCCAAATGAATCAAAGCCGTAATACCAAGGAAAGCTATTTAATAGGTCCTGAGCCTAGTCGACAACGCCGTTAAGCGGCAAGCGGAGCCAATAAGGCGCTTTTAGTCTCAGCGTCCTCCAGAAACTTTGCCAAAGGATGTAGGGCTTCGAGACCCAAGTACGGATCCGGCAGGCTGCGGCAATGGCCGCTCAAGGAGCGATCGGACATCCATGCTGGGACTTCGAGACGTTGACCAGAAACAGAACCAGAAAGGCCGCAGTAGAAAGTGTGCGGCCCCCTAGACAGCGCCTCAAGGAGATGAACAATCGCCTGGAACGGGGGCAAATGATACAAAAGCTCGCTAACCTCGTTCCCGTTGGTGTTCTGTCTTAGCGTTGTGTAGCTATCCTCACTTGGGGAGGGCAAGCGATAGACGCCTTTTTGGGCCTCACGCATAGCCTTCAAATCACTCTATGTTCGTCGGACCCAAGCATGGATTGCCCACGAT
>Ga0308159_1005602_pt1 | contig 10506 bp, 9 predicted proteins | sample PhyCR1_FD_201040 | JGI IMG/M metagenome (GOLD analysis project Ga0308159, IMG submission 201040) | Phyllosphere microbial communities from UC Gill Tract Community Farm, Albany, California, United States - DLSLC.R1 | ecosystem: Host-associated > Plants > Phyllosphere > Unclassified | place: USA...
CATGGTCCGGCTGTGCTGGGCGTTGATCACTCCTCGGGCCAGGCTGGGCAGAAACTCGGCCAGGTCAACCTGACCTTTGCCATAACGATGCAGTTCGTCCTGCACGGCGCCCACCCCAACCACTCGGGTAATGGCCGATTGCATGAGAGTCTTGGCTTCATCGCCCCGGGCACGCATTTTGGACAGTTGCAGCAGGCTGATGATCAATTGCAGGTTGTTCTTGACCCGATGATTGAGCTCGGCGAGCAACACCTGTTGATGGTCTTCAAGCCTGCGTTGTTCGGTGATATCGATGCAGCTGCCGAAGTAACCGGCAAACTCGCCGTTGCGATAGAACGGCGCACCATTGTCCAGCAGCCAGCGGTATTCGCCGTCGTGGCGGCGGACCCGATAAGGCAGGGTGAAAGGGGTGCGACTATCGAACGCCTCATGGTAGCCGGCGACGCAGATTTTGAGGTCTTCGGCATGGACATCGTCCATCCAGCCATAGCCGATCAACTGCTGTTGGGTTTTGCCGGTGAAGTCAGTCCAGGGCTTGTTGAACCAGTCGCAATGCCGGTCGACTCTGGCACGCCAGATCATCACCGGGGCGTGGTCGGCCAGCTCTCTGAACTCAAGTTCGCCCAGCGTCGCCGGATCAGCTAGAGAATCACTTTCCAGCTTCATGCGCACTATCCATAGGCAATCGCGGGTTTGTCGTGAATATTTCCAGTGCCCCACAGGTCGGCAACGTCGAGAACTCCTGGCCGTCAAGCAATGCCTGAGCAACCTGCGCGCAATGGGTCAGATCTTCCGGCGCATAAGGTTTGCGTAACAGGCCCAGCGCTGCGTCGGTGTTGGCATGGGCGGAAATAACCTGGCCACTGACAAACATCGACGTCATACCGTGGCGGGCCATCAGGGCGCGCGCCAGGGCGATGCCTTCATCATGGCCAGCCAGATTGATGTCGACGAACGCGATGTCTGCCTGTTGGTCAGCGGCCAGTTGCAGCGCATGAGTGACGTCATGGGCCGGGCCGATCACTTCGTGATGTTCAGCCAGGGTCGCAGCCGCCAGCAGGGCCAGGATGGGATCGTCTTCTACCAGGAGGATGCGCATGTTTAATATCTGCTTGTGGGGCGATTACCGCAAAACGCCGGCCCTTTGATGACCGAAAAACGTAGAAGCGCAAAGGGTTTTGCTGGGTGCAAAACTACGTCGTTAAAGATTGGGCTGTGCCACTGTCAATTGGTTCAGACGTATCCAAAAATACATACAAATGAATGTAAGCGATCGATTGTTACGGATTTCGATGACCTTTGCTGATGCTGCGTTCGTACCACTCCAGCAACGGCTGAATGCTGACCCCGTGCAGCAGAATACTCAGCGCAACCACCGATAGCGTCATGCCGATGCTGACTTGCTTCACGTCTTCGGGAAGCCCATGGCCCAGGGCGAAGCACAGGTAAAACAGGGTGCCGATGCCGCGAATTCCGAACCAGCCCACCAAGGCTTTTTGTGGGCGACTCAACAGATTGCGGCTCACCAGCAGCCAGACCGCCACGGGCCGGATGACACAAAATAGCGCCAGCCCCAGACCAATCGCGCGCCAATCCCAGTACAACGCCAATGAGGCGCCGAGCAAAGTGATCAGCAACACCTCCATTGAGCGTTCCACCAGGCTGCTGAACGCAAGCATGTCACCCATCATGACCCCGGCTGCGAGTTGGGATTCGCTCAGGTCCTGTTCTTCGGCCACCGTCGCGCGCTCGACGTTGCCGCTCAAGTGGCCGATGACCGGCTGGGCCAGGTGCTCGGCGGGCACATCCGATTGAGTGATCTGCGCTTCGGCCTGACGTAATCCCAGGCCGGCGGCGAACACCGACAGAAAGCCAAAGGCCCCCACGGTATCGGCGACCACATACGACACCGCAATCAAGGCCAGGGCCAGAAAGTCATTGGGAGAAGTGGTGCTGTCGGCGTTTTTGATGCGCAGATAAATCATCAGATGACCCACGCCACGGCCCATGCCATAGCCGATCAGCAACCCGGCGGGCACGCCCCACGCCAGATTTTTCAGCGCCCAGTGCTGGATCCAGTCCAGATCGCCACTGCCATGGGTCAGAAATAACAGGGCGAAGATCACGAACGGGAAAGCCGTACCGTCGTTCAACCCTGCCTCGCCCGACAAACCGAAGCGCACACGATCAAAGTCCTGAGCGTTATTGACCTGCACCAGTGACGCCAGGACCGGATCAGTGGGCGAGAGCATTGCCCCCAGCAATAGGGAAATACCCCAGGACAGATCAAACAGGTAATGGGCGGCCAACGCCGTGCCCGCGACGGTCGCCACCATCACCGGCCCGGCCAGCCAATAGGCCGAGCGCCAGGCTTTGCTGCTTAATGGCAGGCGTAATTTGATCCCGGTGCTGAACAGCGAGAACAGAACGGCGGCTTCGGTGAGCCGCTCCAGCCAGTGGGAGGCTTCGCGAAAATCCAGCTTGAGCACATCCAGCCCCACGGGGCCGATAGCAAAGCCAAACGCCAGACAAACCGCCGAAGTGGTGACCGGCATCCAGCGTAAATAGGAAGACGTCAGCGCGAGCATCATCAGCAGCGCGCCGAGAACCGTCATTAAAAGAATGAAACTCATACGGCGTGGGCTCTCACAACAATGCTTCGCAAAAAACGAAGCAATCAGGGTTGTGACTGCTCAAGGGCGGGATAGTTGAAACATTTGGTATTGAAAAGCAAGGAGCGTGCGAAGAAGGCTGAAACAGTGGCCCTGAAAGACCCCGATCCCTGTAGGAGCTGCCGAAGGCTGCGAAACGGGTTTACCTGAAACACCGCCTTCGCAGCCTTCGGCAGCTCCTACAGAATTGAACCTCTATGAAACCGAAGATTGCCGCCCGAACCGAGCCCTGTAGGAGTGAGCTTGCTCGCGATCCGCTGCTATCGCAGGAACAGGTCCGGTTTGAACTACCGCTCCACAGTCCGGTTCCAGCGCGCATTCCACTCTGGGCGCAACTGGTTGACCTGGTCCCAATCGATGGTCACGGCGGTTTCCAGGTATTTGTTCATGGCGTCGACCTGGCCTTTGGTTTTCTCGGTGGTCGGGGTTTTCGGGTTGGACGGGATCTGGTCACCAAACTCCAGTGCAGGCGCCTGAGCTTCCGGAGTCAGCAAGTAAGCGGCCAGTTTCTGCGCCAGCTCCGGCTGATCGTTTTTCGCGATAGCGCACTCGGCCACGTTGAGCACCACGCCACCTTCTTTAGGCGGGGCGTATTCCACCGGCACGCCTTTGATCTTCAGCGCGGTGACCTGGGTCGGGGTCAGCGGGAACACGGCTGCTTCGCCGGTCTGGACCATCTCCGAGATCTTCGCCGAGCTGGCGATGTATTCCAGCACGTTCGGGCCGATGGTTTTCGGCCAGGCCTTGAAACCCGGTTCAACGTTGGTTTCGCTGCCGCCCTGAATGCGGTTGAACATCAGGAAGCCATGCAGACCAAAGGTAGAAGAGGCCATGGACTGGAACACCACTTTCTCCTTGAACTTCTTGTCCGCCAGATCCATCCACGACGTCGGCGCCGCCCAGCCTTTTTCGCTGAACATCTTGGTGTTGTACGCCAGACCGGTCACCCCAAGGCTCACTGCAGCGGCTTCTTCCTTGATCTTGGCTTTGGCCGGCATGTCGGCCAGACCTGGGCTGGGTTGCAGCTTGTCGCAAAGCCCCATGGAGATCGCGCGATACATGATGCCGTCATCGAGGAACATCACGTGCATTTGCGGGTTGTCCTTGCTGGCCTGAACCTTGGCGAGGATGTCCGAAGAGGTACCGGGTACGATCACGACTTTGACGTTGTTGGCTTTTTCAAAGGCAGGCAGCACCTGGTCGGCATAAAGACGTTCCATGGTGCCACCGTTCATGCCCAGGTAAAGGGTGGGCACGGCATGGGCTGAAGAGGCGACCAGCAAGGTGGCCAAGGGCAGGCAGGAGAGAGCGATACGTTTTACGTTCTTCATTTAAGCGACCTTCCTCTATGCGGTGAACAAAGTGTGCAATGAATGAATCAGTGGCTGATGCTTTTAACGCTTTGGGCAGTCTGTTGAAAACGGCGGATGGAAAACCCATCCAGGGAAATCGTGGATTGGCCGGTGCAGACATATTCCGCCAGGGCCTCGCCGGCAGCAGGACCGATCTGAAAGCCTGAGCCTGCAAAACCGAAGCCATGCAGCAGGCCCGGCTGCGTGATGCTCGGGCCCAGTACCGGTTCGCGATCTGGCAGATAACCTTCGGTGCCGCTCCAGGTGCGAATCGCCTGCGCGCCTGCCAATGGTGGGTAAAGCTCGGCGGCATTGCGCAGGATTTCCAGCACCGCAGCCTGGCCCGGCCGGGCTTTGCTCGGGTCCAGCGCAAAGCCCTGACCGCCGCCCAGCACACAGTTGCCTCGGGCGACTTGTCGGGCATAGATTCCGCCACCTTCGACACCGGTGCTGACGTCCATGAACATCGGCAGCGGCTCAGTGACCAGCATGGCCGGGTGGCCGGACACCATGGGCACCGGCTCGCCGAATTGCGCTGCCAGCGTTCCCGCCCAGGCACCGGCGCAGTTGAGCAGCCAGGGCGCGCGAAGGGTCAGGCCGTTGGCAGTCCGCACTTCAAACACACGACCGTCATGGCTGACCTCGATCACTTTGGCCTGTTCGAAAATTTGCGCCCCGGCCCGTTGGGCAGCCCGAGCAAACGCTGGAGAAACCAGACGCGGGTTGGCGTGGCCGTCGTCGGCGCACAGTGAAGCACCGACCGCCACGTCACCAGCCCAGGCAAAACGCGCGCGCAATTGTTCGCGGTCGAGCAATTGCAGGTCCAGACCAAAGCCGCGGCTGGCTTCGGCATAGGCGCGCAGGGCGTCCATGTCCTTTTCGCTGCGGGCCAGTTTCAGGTGGCCGGAGCGCAGGTATTCGCCGTCGATGCCGATCAGTTCCCGCAGCCCGCTCCAGATGGCGTGGGCGCGCTGGGACAAGGGCAGCTGGCTCAACGGCCGACCCTGGCGCCGCACGCCGCCATAATTCACGCCGCTGGAATGCGAACCGCAGAAGTCCCGCTCCAGCAACGCGACGCGTCGGCCTTTGGAGGCGAGGGCCAGGGCAGCAGAAGCACCGACGATGCCGCCGCCGATGATCAGCGCATCGGTTTCAATGACCTGAGTCATGGCTGATTCTCCAGACCGAACGGCAGTGGCTTGATCGGTGCCTGACCACGCAAGCGTCCCACGCCTTGCAGCTCCCGTCCGCTGCACTGGGCGACAATTTCGGTCGCCGCCAGCCCGCACATGCGTCCCTGACAGCGGCCCATACCAACCCGGCACATGGCCTTGACCCGATTGATTTCCCAGTGACCTTCGTTGACCGTGGCGCGAATTTCACCGGCGCTGATTTCTTCGCAGCGGCAGATGATGGTTTCATCCGGAACCTTTTCTGCCCACTCCTCGGGGAACGGGAAGGCGGTTTCCAGCCCGTGGCGAAAACGCTCGATGTCCGCCAGCTTGCGCTGTAAGTGTTCGCTGCGCACGGCGTCGATGGGCAGGCCGTTGTCTGCCAACACGGCCAGTGCAGCAAGCTCGCCCGCCATCTCCGCTGCGTCGGCACCCATGATGCCCGCGCCATCGCCTGCCAGATAAACCCCCGGCACGCTGCTGCGTCCGGCACTGTCGCGGCTCGGCAGCCAGGCGCGGTTCAGAGGACTCCACTGGAATTCACAGCCGAGCAGGTCCGCCAGTTGGGTTTCGCTGCGCAGGGCATGGGCGAAGGCCACCGCATCGCAGTCGAGTGTTTGTGGTTCGCCGCCCGCTTGCCATTGCACGCCAGTCACGCGTTTTTCGCCGTCGATCCGTTGCAGCGTCGCGCCTTGATGTACGGCAATGCCATGGGCCGTGAGCCAGGCGCGGTAATACAAACCTTTGGCCAGGGTCATTGGCTGACCGAACAGCGCGGGCAGGGCGCGACATTGTGCGGAGAATGGCGCGCTGTCCAGCACCTCCACCACTTTGGCCCCGGCCTTGGCGTATTGATAAGCCACCAGATACAAAAGAGGGCCGCTGCCCGCGAACACCACCCGCTCACCAATTGCGCAGCCCTGATACTTCAAGGCAATCTGCGCTGCACCCAGGCTGTACACGCCCGGCAGCGTCCAGCCCGGCACCGGCAGGATGCGGTCGGTGGCGCCCGTGGCGACAATCAGATGGCTGTAGTCGATGGACCCGGCTCGGCCTTCACGCACCACATCGAGCCGATGATCTTCAGCATTCCAGACCAGGGTTTGCGGGCGGTAGTCGATGCTGGTCGCCAGTTTATCCATGGCCTGATGCACCGCCGTCGCTTTGCTGGCTTCGAAGCCATACAGCGCCTTGGGTTGGCGGCGAAAGTTTTCTGGCTGACGACGATAAATCTGCCCGCCACCGCGCAGGCCTTCATCAACCAGGCAGGCGTTGACGCCATGGGCGTGCAAGGTCTGTGCGGCACGAATCCCGGCCGGGCCAGCGCCGACGATCACCACTGAAGGGTGTGTATTGGCAGTCATAGCTGGCGTCCCGGATCACGGCTGACCACCTGGCCTTGCTCCAGCAGCGTCGAGCAGGCGCGCACCCGGCGGCCGTCACCCAGCCGCACCCAGCAATCCTGGCAGGCGCCCATCATGCAGAAACCGGCACGGGGTTCGGCGCTGAAATCACTGCCGCGCAGGTGCTCGCTGCAGGTCAGTACCGCCGTAAGCAGGGTGTCGCCCTGCAAGCCGCTGGCGGGCAGGCCATCGAGGGTGAAGGCCAGGGCCGGACGGTCTTGTTCGACCAGACGTTTGAACAGTGCCATGAGGTTCGCGCTCCCCGCCTCGGATTAATGTTTGCCGACCAGCACCCGATCCAGGCCATACACCCGGTCGAGGACGATCATGGTGGCGGCGGTCAGGGCAATGACCAAAGCAGAAACGGCGGCCATCATCGGATCGATGGACTCCGTGGCGTAGACGTACATGCGCACCGGCAGGGTTTGCGTCGAAGGCGAGGTGACGAAAATCGACAGGGTGACTTCGTCGAAGCTGTTGATGAACGCCAGCAACCAGCCGCCCGCCACACCGGGCAAGATCATCGGCAAGGTGATCTGCCGGAACAGCGTGAAGCGGCTGGCACCCAGGGATTCGGCCGCCTGTTCCGCGCTACGGTCGATGCCGATGGCCGCTGCAATCACCAGCCTCAAGACATAAGGCGTGATGATCACCACGTGGGCCAAAGTCAGCCAGAAGAAGCTGCCATTGACGCCCATCAGGGCAAACAACCGCAGCAAGGCCACACCCAGCACCAGGTGCGGAATGATGATCGGCGACAGAAACAGGCCGTTGAGGAAGTTGCGGCCGGGAAACTGATGACGGGTGATCGCCAGCGCAGCAGGCACAGCAATCAAGGTCGCCAGAGACGCAGCAACGAAGGCGAGGATCAGGCTGTTATAGAACGAGTCGATAAAGTCGGCGCGCTCGAAGATCGCCCGGAACCAGCGCAGGGAAAAGCCTGAAGTCGGCAGACTCAGGGTGTTCTCCGGCGTGAACGCCACCAGGCAGACCACCACCAGCGGGGCCATCATGAACACCACCACCAGGGCGTGAAACGACAGGGCCAAAGGACCGTTTTTAGACATGGCTCATTCCCCCAGGGTTTTCTTGTAGCGGCCTTCGACCATGCGGTTCCAGGACAGCATGACCAGCAGATTGACCAGCAACAGCGCCACGGCAATGGTCGCGCCCATGGGCCAGTTCAATTCGGAGAGGTATTGGTCGTAGACCACGGTGGCCACCATCTTCAGACGACGACCGCCCAGCAGACCCGGGATCGCAAACGAGCTCGCGGACAGGCCAAACACGATCAGCGTGCCGGACAACATCCCCGGCATGATCTGCGGCAATACCACCAGACGCATGACCTTGGCCTGGGTCGCGCCCAGAGACAGCGCGGCCTGTTCGGCAGCCGGGTCGAGCTTTTGCAGCGAAGTCCAGATCGGAATGATCATGAACGGCAGCATGACGTGGACCAGCGCGATGATCACCGCGAAAGGCGTGTACAGCATCTTGATCGGTTGCCCGCCCAGTGCCTGGATGCCCTGATTGATCAGGCCATCTGCACCCAGCAGCAGACTCCAGCCAAAGGCCCGCACCACCACGGAAATCAGCAGCGGGGTGAGGATCAGAATCAGGAAGATCGAGCGCCACGGCGTGCCCATGCGGCTGAGGATATAAGCCTCGGGCACACCGATGACCACGCAGAGCAGGGTGACCAGCGCACTGATCCAGAAGGTGCGCAGGAAAATCTCGTAGAAGTACGAGTCAGTCAGCACCTCGCCATAGTTCGCCAGGGTATAGGAGTCACTTTTGACCCCTACTTCGTAGTCGAACACGTTAAACGACAGGATCAGTGTCAAGGCCAGCGGCACCAGCAGCAGGCAGGTGAACATCACCAGTGCCGGGGCCGACAACAGATAGCCGCGACCGCCGCGCCGCACTTCACTCATCAGGCTCATGGATGCACCTCGTCGGCGTCCAGCACCCGCAGCAACCCGGCCTGCCAGTCCATGCCCACTGCGGTGCCTTCTTCCATGGGCGCGTCGCCGTCATTGCGGCGTACCACGGTGATTTCGCCGATGGCGGTTTCGATGCGATACAGCCACTGGCTGCCGAGGAAGTAACGGGTAATGACCTTGCCTTGCAGGCGTCCGGAGCCAGCGGCCACCAGATCGATCTTCTCCGGGCGCAGGCTCAAGGTCAGCGCGCCGTCACCCGGCACCTGGCGCACTTGCGCGCAGCCCTGGCCGTCCAGATCCCCTGGCAGCATGTTGGCCTTGCCGACGAAACCAGAGATGAATCGGGTACGCGGGTGTTCGTAGAGTTTGTACGGCTCGTCGATCTGAGTGATGCGCCCGGCTTGCATGACCACCACGCGGTCGCTGATGGACAGGGCTTCGGCCTGATCGTGGGTGACCATCAAGGTGGTGATGCCAACTTCGCGCTGGATGCGGCGAATCTCGAATTGCATCTCTTCCCGCAGATTGGCGTCGAGGTTGGACAGTGGCTCGTCGAGCAGCAACACCGGCGGCTCGATCACCAGCGCCCTGGCCAGTGCCACACGCTGACGTTGCCCGCCGGACAGTTCGCGAGGGTAGCGTTGGGCATGCTGACTCAAGCGCACCAGCTCCAGCACCGTAGTCACGCGGCGCTGAATATCTGCTGCCGGCACTTTGCGCATGCGCAGGCCAAAGGCGACGTTATCGGCAACGCTCATGTGCGGGAACAGTGCATAACTCTGGAACACCACCCCCAAGCCGCGGCTGCTGGGTTTGGCATGGGTGATGTCGCGGCCATCGAGCACGATGCGCCCGTCGCTGACGTCAACGAAGCCGGCAATCATTTGCAGGGTAGTGGTCTTGCCGCAGCCGGACGGCCCAAGCAGAGAAACGAATTCGCCTTTCTCCACCGCCAGGTTGGTGGCAACTACCGCGTCGATAGCGCCGTAGCGTTTGGAGAGACCTTCAAGCTGCAAAAAAGCCATAGCTGCGTTCCACCTTTGATCACGCACAGAAGTACGTTGTTGGTTTGGGCAGATGCGAAATGAAATTTTGCAGTTGCTGTGGACGTTGGTGCTCGATCTGAGTCGGCTACCAGGTTTTGTTCAAATCGCCCTGTGGACTGAGATTAAGACGAAGACTAGGATGGGCGAAAGAGAGAATTTCACTGAATGGTATATTTCTTTCAGTTCTTTCGATCATTGAATTAGTTATTGGTAAGTGACCATATGAATTCCACTGAGCGGAATGAAAATCCAAAAGACACAGGCGTCGGTGCGGTGTCACGGATGTTTGCCGTGCTGCGCTGTCTGGGGGATTGCCCGGAAGAAGGCGAGCGGGTCACACAACTGGCGCAGCAAGTCGGCCTCTCGCAACCCACCACCCACCGTCTGCTGCGCAGCCTTATGGACGAAGGCATGGTCGAGCAGGATCAGCGCAGCAAGCGCTATCGGCTGAGCATCGAGTTCTTCGCCCTGGCCGCCAAAGCGGGCAAGACCGGCAACCTGCGAGAAATCGTCCGGCCCAGCATGCTTCGGCTTTCTGCTTCGTTAGGCGATTCGCTGTTTCTGCTGGCCCGCAGCGGCTTTGACCGTAGCGAAGGTCCTTATCCGATCCGCACCTTCACCGGTGACATCGGCGGCCGCGTGGCATTGGGCGTGGGGCAGGGCAGTCTGGCTATTCTGGCTTACCTGCCCGAAGAAGAGCGCGACACGGTGATCCGTTACAACCTGCCGCGCCTCAAGGACTTCCACCTGTACGACGAAGTCTTCCTGCGCTCGGAAGTCGAAAACGTCCGCCGCCTTGGCTACGCCGCCCGCAACACCGGAGCCTTGCCGGGGATGGCGGGCCTGGCGGTGCCAATCTTCGACCGCGAAGGCCGCTCGGTCGCCGCCCTCAGCGTCGCCACCATCAGCGACCGCCTC
>Ga0308159_1005606_pt1 | contig 10504 bp, 10 predicted proteins | sample PhyCR1_FD_201040 | JGI IMG/M metagenome (GOLD analysis project Ga0308159, IMG submission 201040) | Phyllosphere microbial communities from UC Gill Tract Community Farm, Albany, California, United States - DLSLC.R1 | ecosystem: Host-associated > Plants > Phyllosphere > Unclassified | place: USA...
CACGAAACCAAACAAATGCTTGCTATATTGATAAATAGTATTATTATGCTTACCTTTGCAGCTCATTATCTTTTATTTAACTTAATATTTTCTTAGAATATGGAGATGGCCAAAACGAAGCTGCTGATTGTTACACACGAGATGTCGCCTTTCCTCGAGCTTACTAAAATTTCTGAAATCACTCGTCAACTACCACAGGCTATGCAGGAAAAAGGATTTGAAATCCGCATCTTGATGCCTAAGTTCGGCAACATCAACGAAAGAAGAAACCGTTTACACGAAGTCATCCGCTTGTCGGGAATGAACATCATTATCGACGACAATGATAATCCCTTAATTATTAAAGTAGCCTCCATCCCCGCTGCACGTATGCAGGTTTATTTCCTTGATAACGAAGAGTATTTTCAACGTAAACAAGTTTTTAGAGATGCGAATGAAAAATTCTTTGACGACAACGACGAGCGTACAATTTTCTTCTGCAAAGGCGCATTAGAAACTGTTAAAAAGTTAGGATGGGCTCCGGATATTGTTCACTGTCATGGTTGGATGAGTGCTTTGGTTCCGGCTTATATCAAAACCACTTATAAAAACGATCCTACTTTCAAAAATTCTAAAGTAGTGTATTCCATTTATGAAGATGGTTTTACAGAAAAACTGAACGATAAATTTGCAGCTAAAGCGGTAATGGCTAACATGACTGAAGAAGATACTAAAGCTTTCGTTCCGGCAGATTGTAACAGCATGCACATTGGCGCAGTAACTCACTCTGATGCAGTGGTTTTAGCAGATGAAAATCTTGATGCAGCTGTGTTAAAATTTGTTAAAGATTCCAATAAACCAACATTAGCATTTAACTTAACCGAGAATTTTGAAAACTTCTATACTTTTTATGAAGAAATTTCAAATGATGAATTGGTTTCAGTTGCTTAATCAGGTATTATTATTTTAAATATGAAATTTACAAAACAAGACTTATTAACCCTGTTGATAGGTCTTTTTCTTTTTGCATCGTGTAAAAACCCGGGTGCTGTTGGCTTGGATGTTGATCCAAATGCAGCTATCGAAGGTACTTTGGTTAATAATGAGCAAATCAACTCACAAACAATAAAAGAAGGTGATATTACAACAAATGTATTAACTCAGCATCCGATAGGCTATATGGTTGATCCGATTTTTGGAAAAACCGAAGCCAGCCTGGCGATGTCAGTTGCACCACCAACTTCCTCTACACAGGATTTTGGCACCAACTCTACTTTAGATTCTGCTGTATTGGTTTTAAACCTGGGCACCCAGTTCTATGGAGATACTACAACTTCTAAATATAGTATTGATGTTTACCAGTTGACGAATAAAATCACCAACTTTAAAAGTTCTGATGTACAGGCACACAACAGTTCTTTGTTAGGTAATTTCAACAGTAAAATCTTCCCAAAAACACCAATTAAAATTTTTGATATTATTGCAGGTAAAGCAGATACTTTAAAAACAGTTAAAGCACAAATTCGAATCCCGCTTAACAGGGCATTTATTCAAAGTACTATCTTGGCACAGCCTGCAGCTACTTTTACAACAAGTGCCAGGTTTATCGACTATTTCAAAGGTTTATATGCGGAAGTGAACAAAACATCATCAACTATTGCGGGTGGTGGAGTTGCTTTTGTCGATTTTGCGGCGTCAAATTCTTATGTTCAACTGGTTTATAAAAAACCGAACACATCAAATGGCATCGATACGGTTTCTGTAAATTTTCCAATTTCAATTACCACAGGGGCTGTAACGGCAAATATTAAACATGATTACACCGGTACGGATGTTCAAACACAGTTAACAAATGCTGCTACACAATATAATGTAACCTATTTACAAGGTTTGGCTGGTGTTAAAACAAAAATATCTTTTCCAAACCTGGCAAACTTTGCCAATACACACGGTAAAGTTGTTGTAAACAAGGCAGAATTAGTTGTTGATGTAAGCAACGGTTCATTTGCAAATCCTTTTGTTCCGGCAGAAAGACTGGCATTGTATCGCTGGGATATTGCTGAACAACCTACAACCTTACCTGATTACAACAGCCTGGCAAGTTCTAATGCAACAGGTCTGTTTGGTGGCGCTTACCAATCGCTGAATAATAGATATCTGTTCAATGTTACGGCATATGTACAGGGCCTTATTGATAAAACCATCACTGATTATGGAACATTCTTAGCGCCATCATCTACAACGGGCTATGACATTACACCATCGGGTACTTCTGCAGGAAGAGCTGTTATCGGATCTTTTGGCAACGCAACCAATAAAATAAAACTGAACATTTATTACACTAAAATAAATTAGCAAGTTTAATTCCCATAATGAACCTCAGCCCCAAAAAGCTGAGGTTTTTTTATGCCTGAAAAATTATTTTCATGCGGAACAATCTTTGTTTAGTATATTCGTCGACTTTAGAAATACCCCAAATTTATGTGTGGAATAGTAGGTTACATCGGTTATAGAGAAGCTTGGCCAATTGTTTTAAAAGGGCTGAAAAGATTGGAATATAGAGGTTACGACAGTGCAGGCATAGCACTAATGAACGAAAGCGGACAAAGGATTTATAAAAAGGCTGGTAAAGTAGCCGTTTTAGAAGCGTTTGCAGAAAATCAGGATCGTACAGGCACTATCGGAATGGGACACACCAGATGGGCAACCCATGGTATCCCGTCGGACCGGAACTCACATCCACACACTTCCAATAATGAAAAACTATCTATAATTCATAATGGTATCATTGAGAATTATGCTACGCTGAAAGAAGAATTGATGGGCCGTGGTCATGAATTTAAAAGTGATACCGATACCGAAGTACTCATCCATTTAATTGAGGAAATCCAAAAACTTGAAAACTTAGATCTTCTTGAGGCTGTTCGTTTAGCCTTACATGAAGTTAGTGGCGCTTATGCCATTGTAATCATGGATAAAGATCATCCAGATCGTTTAATTGCAGCGAGGAAAGGTAGCCCGATGGTAATTGGCGTGGGTAAAGGCGAATACTTTATTGCCTCAGATGCGACGCCGATTATTGAATATACCAAAAATGTAATCTATTTAAAAGATGGCGAAATTGCTTTAGTTACCAAAGATGATTTATTGGTGAAACAACTGGATAATATCGTTCAGACGCCATTAATACAAGAGCTGGAATTGAAGTTAGAAATGCTTGAAAAAGGTGGCTTTGAGCATTTCATGCTGAAAGAAATCTATGAACAACCACGATCGATTAAGGACTGTATGCGCGGCCGTATTTATCCAAGCGAGGGAAAGGTTCAACTTGGCGGAATAAAAGAATTTGCAGAGAAGTTAAAGAATATCGACAGAATTATTATTGTAGCCTGCGGAACTTCCTGGCATGCCGGCCTGGTAGGCGAATACCTGATAGAAGAATACGCCAGGATTCCGGTTGAAGTGGAGTATGCATCTGAGTTTAGATACCGTAACCCAATTATTACCGAGAAAGATGTGGTTATCGCCATTTCACAATCCGGAGAAACTGCAGATACAATGGCTGCTATTGAAATGGCTAAAGAACGTGGCGCTACAATTTTTGGAATCTGTAACGTTGCAGGCGCCTCCATTCCGCGTTTAACCCATGCAGGTGTGTATACACATGCTGGTCCGGAAATTGGCGTAGCCTCTACTAAAGCATTTACCGCTCAGGTTACGGTATTAACGCTGATGGCGTTTTACATGGCGCAACAGAAAGGAACCATTACAGAATCGAAAATGATAGAGCTTTTAACAGAGCTGGATCATATTCCGGAAAAAATTCAAAAAGCACTGGAATCAGATAAATTAATTAAAGAGGTTGCAGAGAAAATTAAAGATTCCCGTAATTGCTTATTCCTTGGCCGTGGAAGCGGCTTCCCTGTAGCGCTGGAAGGTGCTTTAAAACTTAAGGAGATCTCTTACATCCATGCCGAAGGTTATCCTGCTGCGGAGATGAAACACGGCCCTATCGCTTTAATTGATGAAGAAATGCCCGTAGTTTTTATCGCTACCCAAAATTCATCTTATGAAAAAGTAATCAGCAATATTCAGGAAGTAAAAGCCAGAAAAGGTAAGGTAATTGCCATTGTTACTGAAGGCGATACAGAAGTAAAGAAAATGGCAGATTACTGTATTGAAATTCCAGATGCCAATGAAGCCTTCCTCCCATTGCTGGCTACCATTCCATTGCAACTTTTATCATACCATATTGCGGTTTTAAGAGGCTGCAATATTGATCAGCCAAGAAACCTGGCCAAATCTGTAACGGTTGAATAATTAATAATCAGACCTATCTCCACTTGAGGTAGGTCTACTGATATAACTTATTATATTTCAAGGCTTTTTGATTCTCCCATCTGATGGACAACTCATCGCCCTTCAGGCGGGTAATCTTTCCCCGAATTGTTTTCTTCGGATAGAAAACGGTAAGCATACTATCTTGAATTTCATACCTGGCTAAGTCACTATCCGGATCAACATCGTAATAGTAACGTTCTCTAATTTCAAATGTATGAGACTTTGTCGAGCTAGAAATAGTCTGCCATCTTCCGTAAATGGTAAAAGGTGCAATCTTTTCTGGCTTCTTTTTTCCAATATTCAAACTCCAATATTCCCCACTTTCATTGTTAGCCCCGTGGCCGTTAGCCGTATCAAGGGCTTTAAAAAATGTATTTTTATTATAAATTTTTTGCAGCTTTCCTAATGAATCAGAAACTGTAATCTTAAAAGTAACCGGAAATCTTGTACTCTTTCCGGTAAAAATAGGCGTTCTCACTGTACTATAACTACCTGAAGCTAATTTTAAAGTATCAATCCGGTTGAATTCGTTATCTAAACTGGTATCTCCTGCCAATTCCACGTCTGAATATTTAAAATTCACAATCACAGTTAACTGATGTGCGCTTTGGTTGTATAAATCTATCGTTTTAAAGTTTTCTTCGTAAGGAGGTGCCTGTTTCTCCTGAGTGGTGGCCACAAACGCGAAGACTGATATTAGAGCTACTAATCTGATTATTAATGGCCTGGTTCTTATAGGAAGCGTTTTAAATGAGATGATATAGGAAGCCGCTACACTGATGAGTGCAATACAGTCTGTATAATCAACTGTACGAAAGGTTCGGAAACCGAAATAATTAATGGAATCAATTATTGGCTGTGAATAGTTAGATTTCCAGAACACAAACCCAATTGCTGTTGCGAAGTGAATTAATTTGATCTGTTTAGGGAAAATGGCAGTCCAGAAAAAAGGGAAAGCAAACAGACCTGCAAAATCTGATAGCTTTCCCGTTAATTCGTTGTGGAAAATTGATTTGAAAAAGAAATCGTTAGTGATCAGTAGGATAACAGATAGTAAAAAGATAGGATGAAAAAGCTTATCTCTACTGACCATAAAAGCTTAAAAAGGCAAATCGCCATTCTCATCCGAAGGGCCTATGGTAAACTCATCCTCAATTTTACGTTCTGCCGGAGCTTGGTGAATGGTGGCTGTAGGGCTCTGTTCAAAGTCGCTTTTGCGGCCTAACATGGTGAAGTTTTCCGCGACAATTTCAGTAACATATTTCTTAACTTTTTCTTTATCCTCGAAAGATCTTGTTCTTAATTTACCTTCAATATAAACCAGTTTTCCTTTTTGGAGATACTTTGAAGCCACTTCTGCGAGGCCTCTCCACAATACAATATTGTGCCATTCTGTTTGTTCTACTCGTTTTCCATCTTTATTGTAGGTTTCTGAGGTTGCAAGAGGGAAGCTTGCTACGGTAACACCGCCATCTAAATGACGTACTTCAGGGTCTTTGCCCAAATGGCCTACTAAAATAACTTTGTTAATGCCCGACATAAATATTTTTGGTTAGTTTTTTAAAAATTATAGATCAAGTGGAATCTGGATAGTTAGGCCATTCCGTTTTAAAAGATATTCTGCAATAAAATCGTGAATAACTTTTGGCTGCGGCAATTCATTCAATCTTTCTAAAGAAACCCAATTAAGTTCCTTTTGTTTATCGAAGTTAAATATATAATTTTTTAACAAAAAAAAGTTGATATGAATAATTTGGTGCGTTAATATATGTCGTTTACTCATTAGTGGTGTAAACCTGGCCGCTACACCGAAATTTTCAGCTACCGTTTCTGCAAACCCTGCACTATTAAAATTTACTTCTTCCAATGTTTCGATAGAAGGAAAATCGAAAAGATGTTGCCAGATATCACCGGACTGTCTTTCACGCACTAATATCTCCCCTTCATTTTCGCATATAAAATAATTAAGGTAACGATGTTTTTGTGCTGCTTTACGAAGTTTAACAGGCAATAGATTAACCTGATTATGATTAAAAGCAAAGCAGGTTTGATTTAGCGGACAAACACCACAATTAGGTGATTTCGGCTTACATTGAATGGCTCCGAACTCCATAATCGCTTGATTATAGGTTGCAGAATCTTTCAGGTAAAGAAGTTCATTGGCCAGCTTAAAAAATTCTTTTTTGCCGGCCGGAGAATTTATTGGCGTATCAATGCCGAAGTACCTGGCAAGTACCCTGAAAACATTTCCATCAACTACAGCCCTTGCCTCTCCAGACGAAAAAGAGGAAATTGCAGCGGCAGTATATTCGCCAATTCCCTTCAGTTTGATCAAGTCATCATGAAGCGTTGGAAATATTCCGTTGAAATTATTCACTACATTTTGTGCGGTAGCATGCATGTTTCTCCCCCGGGAATAATAGCCCAAACCTTGCCAAAGTTTTAAAACTCTGGTTTCTGTGGCAGTTGCAAAGTCGCTTACGGTCGGGAAATTTTCTAAAAAACTATTGAAGTAAGGAAGGCCCTGTTCTACCCTGGTTTGCTGTAGTATAATCTCTGATAACCAAATGGTATAAGCATCGTTTGTGTGCCTCCAGGGCAAATCTCTTTTATTATTTTGATACCAATTTATCAGTTCAATCTGGAATGTCATTGATGCAAATTACGGCGTATTTATTGGATAAAAAAAAATCTTGCATTTGCCTGATATCCCAGCAGATAAAAAAATCATCTTTTATTTCCCTATCTCATTAAAAAGCAATACTTTTGCAACCCCAAAACAGTTATAATATTAAAACACAATATATATAAATAAGTAAATATGACTAAGGCAGATATTATTTCAGAAATATCAACAAAAACCGGAATTGAGAAGGTTGATGTACAGGAAACAGTTGAGGCATTTTTCAAGGTTATCAAAACAAGCATGATTGGCGGTGAAAATGTATACGTAAGAGGCTTCGGAAGCTTTGTTGTTAAGAAGAGAGCACAAAAAACTGCTAGAAACATCTCTAAAAACACTGCAATAATTATCCCAGAACACTTTGTACCTAGCTTTAAACCAGCAAAAGTTTTTGTTGATAAAGTTAAAAGCAACTCAAAAAAAATTAGTGTAGAAGCCTAAGTCTTATTATGAATAGCAGCATCAGATCGAAACAAATCATTATTATTGGAGCAGTTTTATTGCTTGTTGCTTTTTTATTCACGAGAGACATTAAGGGTTTGGTTAAACCTACAGAAGAAAATGGCAAAATGCCTGCTACCGAGCAGATGGCCGGCACAGCATCAACACCATCTACTGCAGTTCTAAGCATCGAAACTTCATCTATAGCGGCTAAGAATGTACTCAATAAGAATTTGGCTACAGACATTACAGCATTAGAAAACAGTTACAAAGGTACTAAAGGCGCAGAAAAAATTGAAGTTGCAAAACAATTGGCCCAGAAATGGGATGATGTGGAGCAAATTACTCCATCAGCACTTTATTTAGAAGTGATTGCACAGGGAGAACCATCAGCTAAAACATGGTTAGCCGCAGGTAATCAGTTCATGAAGGCTTTTGAAAGTACTCAAGATAGCTTGGCTCAACCTGCATTACTGCAGAAGGCCAATACATCTTACAAAAATGTATTAGAGAAAGATGCAAATAACATTGAAGCCAAAACAGGTTTAGGCGTAACGATAGTAAATGGCTTAGGCGCACCAATGCAAGGGATTGCAATGTTGCTGGAGGTGGTTGCTAAAGAGCCAAAAAATGTTAAAGCAAATATGAATTTAGGAATCTTCTCTATAAAATCAGGCCAGTTCGACAAAGCAATTCCCCGTTTCAATACGGTTATTGCCACTGCTCCTACACCTGAAGCCTATTTTTATTTAGGAACAGCTTTAGAAAATTTAGGCAAGAACAAAGAAGCAATGGATGCTTATTTATCAAGCAAAAAATTAGCGGCGAACCCAACCTTATCATCATTCATTGATAAGAAGGTAGCTGAACTAAAGAATAAAAATTAATTAACGGATTAATAAAAACATTTAAAACTTAAAATTATGCCAAGCGGTAAGAAAAGAAAAAGACATAAAATGGCTACCCACAAACGTAAGAAACGTTTAAGAAAAAACAGACATAAGAAAAAATAGATTCTTATTTTGATAAAAGCCCTTTAAACCTCATAGTAAAAACTGTGAGGTTTAAAGTATTTATATGATTTTTCTAATCTCATATGCATTTGGCTATATCAAGTTCTTTCTCGTTTACTATCCATTTGTTAATAGGCGAAAGCCTTAAATCTGTAGCTGTTGGTAAAAGAATTAATTATCAATTCGACTCCTGCCGGAGTTACCATAGCTTTGATTGAAGACAAACAACTTGTTGAGCTTCACAAAGAACAAATCAATACTAACTACGCCGTAGGTGATATTTATTTAGGCCGCATTAAAAAAATTATGCCTGGCCTGAATGCTGCTTTTGTGGATGTTGGTTATGAAAAAGATGCTTTTTTGCATTATTTTGATTTGGGCCCTCAGGTTCAATCTTTAATTAAGCTAACTAAAATCAAGCGTAATGGCTCGGTTACAGGCACATTATTAGATAATTTAAAGCTCGAAGCCGATATTAATAAGGCAGGCAAAATTTCTGATGTGCTGGCGAAAAACATGCTCCTCCCCGTACAAATTGCTAAAGAACCAATTTCTACAAAAGGGCCACGTTTAAGCTCCGACATTTCGATTGCCGGCAGATATGTGGTACTGGTGCCATTCTCCAATACCATATCTGTATCAAAAAAGATTAAAAGTAATACCGAACGTAATCGTTTAAAGAAGATTATCGAAAGTATTAAACCTCAAAATTTTGGGGTAATTATCAGAACCGTTTCTGAAGGTCGTGGAGTTGCCGAAATGCAAAAAGATTTATTAGATCTGATTGCAAAGTGGGAAAACTTCATTAAAAAAGTTCCTTCAACCGAACCCTCGAAAAGAGTTTGGGGAGAAATGGACAGATCATCAACGTTAATACGTGATATTCTGAATCCTGATTTTACAAACGTTTACGTGAGCACGCCAGAGCTGTTCGATGATATCCGTTCTTATGTTCATGATATTTCTCCGGAAATGGAAAAAATCGTGAAACTGTATAAGCAGAAAGAACCCATCTTCGATCATTTTGGAATAGAAAAGCAAATTAAAAATGCTTTTGGAAAAACCGTAAACTTACCAGGTGGTGCTTATTTAGTAGTAGAGCATACCGAAGCGCTCCACGTTATAGACGTGAATAGCGGGAACCGTACGGCCAGTAAAGAAAACCAGGAGGAAAATGCTTTACAGGTAAATAAAGAGGCGGCAAAAGAAATTGCCCGTCAATTGCGCTTGCGTGATATGGGCGGCATTGTGGTGATCGATTTTATCGATATGCACAAGCCAACAAACCGTAAAATGCTATTCGATTATTTGCGTGAGCTGATGTTATTGGATAGAGCCAAACACACTATTTTGCCTCCAAGCAAATTTGGTTTGGTACAAATCACCAGACAACGCGTTCGTCCGGAGATGAATATTGTTACGGTAGAAAAATGTCCGGCTTGTGGTGGAACCGGAGAAATTAAAGCAAGTATTGTTTTAATGGATGATATTGAGAACAACCTTAATTATATTTTACAAGAGCAAAATGAAAAAGGCGTAACACTAAGTGTTCATCCTTATATTGAAGCTTATATTACTAAAGGAATCTTCAACTTACAACGCCGCTGGTTTTTTAAATACGGCCAATGGATTAAAGTTAAAGCACAATCATCATACTATTTAAATGAGTTTCATTTTATCTCCTCAAAAGATGAAGAAATAAAATTGTAACTTAAAAACACACTAAACAAAAAGCCCGGATCAAACATCCGGGCTTTTTGCTTTTAAAGAGCCATGGAAATACGGCCGCAAAGCGTAACGGATTTAACATAGCTGCTCTATAAATAATCATCATGAATCCGATCCAATAATTGCAAATCCCCTCCTGCCTGTAGACTTTCAACCTTTAACAAATAACTTTCAACTTTTTTTATTCAACTGTTTGATAATAAAAGTTTTCTATCTATCTTTGCAGTCCCAATTTTAATGGGAATAATAAATTGTTTAATAAATTAAATACAAGCAAGTGAATACGTTAAGTTACAAAACTGTCTCGGCCAATGCGAAA
>Ga0308159_1005608_pt1 | contig 10501 bp, 10 predicted proteins | sample PhyCR1_FD_201040 | JGI IMG/M metagenome (GOLD analysis project Ga0308159, IMG submission 201040) | Phyllosphere microbial communities from UC Gill Tract Community Farm, Albany, California, United States - DLSLC.R1 | ecosystem: Host-associated > Plants > Phyllosphere > Unclassified | place: USA...
AGTCTCGAGCTTCGCGCCATCAAGGGGCGAGTTGAGCACGTAGTTCAGTCCGTATCCGAAGATCCAGGTGTTGCACTCAAAGAACGTTTGCCAGACCGCCTCAGGCCCCTTGTTGGCGCCCAGGCTCTGACGTTTTGTCTCGAAGTACACCTCGTCTTCGAGAAGTTGGGCGAACTCCGTGAGTTGTGCACGTCGGTGGCCAAGTTCGGCGACGTCGCGCGCGGAAACCTTCGTGCGAAGCAACTCTTCCGCTAGACCAGGTTGCGCGGCAAGAAGGTCCAGCGCTTGCTCGCGTGTGAGTACGAGGCTGGAGACAAAGCGATCATCGAGCTTCGCACTTTGGCCATCGCGAAGCGGAAGAACCGCAATGTTTCGCAGGAAGTTATAGAGGGTGGCGATTTCCTCGCCGATGAAGGTGAAGTACGTCTTGTGCGGTGAGCCGCTCTCCACCGTATAGCGCTGGATCTGCAGCGTGAAGACGCTTCTGGTGTCTTCGTAGAACTTGGCCACAATCTCTTGGCGAGCACCGTCGGTGATGCGCAGGGAGATCTGATTGCCATCCTTGAAAAATTGGTGAGACTCGGCGCAGTCAACCACCTTCGATACGACCCTGAAGGGGCGCTCGAACTCCTGCACCTGTCCGCTCTCGTCCTTCCGGTACTGCTTCTGTGCAAGCGAGCGGCTCAGATAGACCCGATCGGGCCTCTTGGTCCTGAAGTACTCGTAGTCGCCGCTCATGCGGCAAATGTACGACTCGGGAGCTGCTGTGACGCCTAACGTTTGAGCTGAGGCGCGAGCGACGGTGTGGTGCTTGGCCCGCTGGACGGATGGCGAATCACACCTGGAAGCGGGCCAAATGCCATGCCGGTGGGAATCGCCTTGAGCGAAGGGTTAAGCGTCACTGTCGGCATTGAGAGAACCACGCCACGACCTGACTCTGGCCTTTGAGAAGGCAATATTCAGTCGGGGCTGAAGTGATCCGCCGGGTTCGAATTGAGAAGCCATCTTGCAGAGGTCACCTTGCCACCAAGAGGCTGCGCCGATTTTTTCAGTGAGCAAAGCATCTACGAAAAGGAGTGCCGATTGGTTGTAGCTGTCGCCCTGTGCAGGTTCCAGCGATCGAAGTGAGCGTGGTAGTAGTCGAAGTCAACCGTTATCTCGTCGTCCCAAGTGCTGATCCTCAAGGGTAGCGAAGTCTTTGCGTCAGGTTGGGGTTGGTACCGTCACAACGAAATAGGGGGCGCTGTCTTCGTACGTTTCCTCGGTGGCGAAGGGCTCCCACTGGGGAAAGGCCCTCAAGACTTCTTCGCGGACTCGGACGGAGAAAGGGCTCATTGCAACGCCTAACTTGGTTATAGGGAGACAGAACTGCTGCATAACACCGCCGCCTGTCTCCCCTACATCGGCGGCCACGAACCCCTCAAGTCTGCGTAGGCAATGCGCTTCTCGATGCACGCGGCGCGATGCCGCCCATCCTAACGGTCCGGCAAAAGCGGCAGCACGATACTCGCGGAACCGGCGCCCAGTGGCGAATCGGCCTGCAGCGCCCGTGCGGCGGGCGCGAGCCGCTGGCAATTTCGCCGCGTCAGGCGCGCAGCAGCCGCGGCATTGGGCGCCCCGCCGCCCCGCCCGGCAGGCTGCCGCCTTGCGGGAACAGGGTGCGCGCCACCTGGCCAGGCTCGATGCCGAAGCACTCGCCGGCTGCGCTCGCGATGAGCGCATCGACGCTGGTGGTGGCGCGCAGGTCGCGGTTCTCGTACAGCTGGCCGGCTTCCAGCCCCGGCCAGTCGGCGATCACGCGGCCGCCCTGCACGGCGCCACCCATCAGCATGGCGACGGCGCCGGTGCCGTGGTCGGTGCCGCCGGTGCCGTTGGCGGCGGCGGTGCGGCCGAACTCGGTGGCGACGACGACGACGGTGTCGGCCCAGGCGGCGCCCAGGCCGTCGCGCAGCGCGGCGACCATGGCGTCGAGGTTGCGCAGCTGTGCGGCGAGGCGGCCGTTCTGGGCGCTGTGGGTGTCCCAGCCGCCGGTCTCGATCATGGCGATGCGCGGGCCGTCGGGGCGCGCCAGGAAGCCGGCCGCGAGCTTGCCGAGGCCGGCCGCGTCCTGCCGCGGTTTGGCTCCGCCCTCGCCGTTCATGCCGCTCATGGCGATGCCGCGCGTTTCCATGGCCGAGCTCCACAGCGCGTGGAGTTGCGGGTCCTCCTCGTACAGCCGCGACACGCGCAGCAGCAGGTCGTCGGCCGGCTGCGGCAGCGCCGAGGGCGCGTACGAAGCCACCTCGGCCCGGCCGCGCAGCGCCAGGGGGACGGTGGGCGCGAAGGCAATGGCCTCGCGGTCGCTGCGCGGCAGCAGGCCGACCAGGCGGTTGAGCCAGCCGTCCTTGACCTGGTAGGGCGAGGTGCCGCCGGTCTCGAGCACGTTCTGGCCATCGAAGTGCGAACGGTCGCGATACGGCGAGGCAGCGGCGTGGACGAACAGCGCCTCTTTCGCGGCGTAGAGCTTTGCGGTCTCGGCCAGCGCCGGGTGCAGGGCGAACATGCCGTCGAGCTTCGTGGCGGTCGCCGGGTCGAGCGCGATGGCGCCGCGCAGGCGCGCGTAGCCGGGGTCGGCGTAGGGCACGAGCGTCTCCAGCCCATCGGCCGCGCCGCGCTGGATGATGAAGACGAAGCGGCGCGAGGTGGCCGCGCGGGCCAACGCCAGGTGCGGCGCCACCAGCGCCAGGCCGGCGCCGGCCGCGGCCAGACGCAGGAAATGTCGGCGATCGGACATGGATCGGTGGGTGCGGACGGACATGGCGTTCATCTCCTGAGGAAGTCGGGGGACACGAGCAGCAGCGCCAGCCCGGTGCTGGCGCTCTCGGCGCGGGCGATGGCGGTGCGCGTGCCGTCGCTGAGCGCCGCGCCGGGCAGCACGGCGGGCGCGATGGTGCGCGGGTCGAGTGCGTTGCCGGCCTGGGCCGCCAGGCGCTGCGCCAGCTCGACCCGGCGCACCAGCGCATCGGGCGCGGCCCAGCTGCCGGCGATGTCGTCGAAGCCTGCGGGCGAACCGGGCCGCCAGACGGGCTGACCCAGTTGGTCGAGCAACTGCGCCAGCCGCTGGCCCTTGGGCTCGCGGGCGTTGCCCAGGGCCGCCTCGGGCGCGCGCAGGGCGCGCAGCGACGACAGCGTCCAGTCCCACGGCGTCTTGAACTTGCCGCTGCCGGGCCGCCAGGCTTCGGGCGATTCGACCAGGGTGCGGTAAACGGCAGGGAGGTCGCCGCCGCTGCGCTGGAAGATCGCCGCGAGCCGCTCGACCAGCGCTGGCGGCGGATCGTCGGCGACGAAATGGCGCGCCAGCTTGGTCGCCACGTGCCGCGCCGTCGCGGGCGCGATGGCGATGTCGCGCAGCACGGCCAGGGCCTGCGCCTCGCCGCCCTCCGCATAGGCACGGCCCAGCACCGTGCGCATGCCGGGCTCGTGCTGCTGCGGCCGGAACTGGAAGCCGCCGGCCGCGGCCATGTCCTGCGCCATCGGGGCACCGGCCGGGTTCGCGTTCGGGGCGGTGAGGCTCCAGCCCGTGAGCGCGCGGGCGAACTCGGTGACGTCGGCCTGGGTGTAGCCGCTGCGGGCACCCAGGGTGTGCAGTTCCATGATCTCGCGCGCCAGGTTTTCGTTGAGGCCGCGCGGGCGCTCGGGGTTGCGCTCGGCCGCACGGCGGGCCGCCGGGCTGTCGGGGCCGATGGACTGCGCCTGGTCGAGGTAGACCAGCATGGCCGGATGGCGCACGACGGCCAGCAGCATCTGGTCGAAGCGGCCCAGCACGTGCGGGCGGATCGCCTCGGCCTCGTAGGCGCCCGCCAGCGCCAGCACCTGCGGTTTCTCGACCGAGATGGCGAAGTGGTTGGCCCAGAAATGCACCAGCCGCTCGACGAAGGGCGCGGGCGTGTCGAGGGCGCTCGACACGCGCGCGTTGACGGCCGCCAGGTAGCCCTCGCGTGCGTCCTTGCGGATCGCCTGCCGCGCGGCCTGGCGGTCGGCCTCGGGCAGGTCGCGCACGGCGCGCTCGCGCTGCTGGTAGTCGGCCAGGAGCGCGTCGGTGGCGGGCTGCTGCATCCATGCGGCCGGCCTCGGCGCGAAGCGGGCGAACTGGTCGAGCAGCGCGCGCCGCGGGTCGGCGGGCGGCGCTTCGTCGGGCCGGGCGCCCAGGCCGAAGCGGTTGAGGGCGATGGCCGGGGCCAGGGGGTCGGAGCTGATCATGGCGAGGTCCCTCGTTCAGGGCCGGGAGGTTGCGGAGGCCGCCGGTGCCGTCGGCGCAGCCGGGTTGGCGGACGGCACGCGGAAGCTGCCCTGCGCCGACGCCAGGGCCTGCGCGAAGGTGGCGCGCTCGGCCGGCGTCAGGCTGGCGCCGAAGTCGGCCACCGCGCGTTCGGTGCGTTCGCGCACACCGAGGTCGGCGGCGCGCGTGAGCGACAAGGTGGCGTCGAAGGCCGCGCGGTCGAAGACGGGCGCCGCCATCAGCTGCGCCAGCTCGCGCCGCCCTTCCCGCCCCTGGCGCACCAGCTCGGCGACGTCGCGCCGGGCATCGCGCAGCGCGGCGCGGAAAGCCTGGCGCCGCTCGGGCGCGAGGCCGTCGGCAGCGAAGCGCAGGCCGCGCGGCGCAGCGGGCGCGGCGCCCTCGGCCGCCTTGGCGTGGACGGGTGGCGTGTCGTGCGTGCGCACGGCCCACCAGCGCCAGGCGCCGCCGGCGATGGCGGCGAGCAGGAACAGGTTGAGCACCAGCGACAGCATCAGCAGCCAGCGCCGCAAGGTGGGCTGGTGGGCTTGGTCGTTCATTCGTCGATTCCTTCTGCGGGCGCGCCCGCCGGGTCGAAGGCCGTGCGCGCCCAGCCGGCTTCGGCCAACACCGCCCCCGCGGGGCCGGCGGCGTCGAGCGCGGCCGACACCAGCAGCGCGCCGGCCAGCGCGCCCGCGGCGGCGCCGGCGAGGCCGAGGCCGGCCGCCCCGGCGCCGAACCAGCCGGTCGAGGGCCACCATCTCGCCCCGGGCCGACGCACCGGGGCGCGGGCGGGACGGGGCGCGCCGGCCTCCACCGCAGCCACCAGCGCGGTGCCGGGCGCCGGCACGAGGTGCGCATCGAGCGCATGGTCGAGCGCCGCCTCGCGGTCGAGCACGGCCTGCAGCATGGGCGTGCGCCACAGCAGTTGCTCGGCGGCGTCGCGCTCGGCCGCGGGCCAGCGCGCGATGCGTGCGCCCCAGGCCTGGGCCAGGTCGGCGAAACGTTCAGGCGTCATGGCGGACCTGCGTCGGCCAGTTGAGCGCGCAGGCTGCGGCGTGCGCGGGCCAGCAGGCTCTCGAGCGCGTCGACCGAGACGCCCATGAGGGCGGCCGCCTCGGCCTGCGAGAGCTCCTGGTAATGGAAGAGCACCAGCGCCTCGCGCTGGCGCGGCGGCAGTGTGGCGAGCGCCGCGGCGACGCGCTGCGACGTGCGCTGCTCGGCGTAGCGTTGCTCGGGCGTGGCGGCGGGGTCGGGCGCTTCGGGCAGGTCGTCGGTCGGCTGCTCGTGGCGGCGACGCGGCGCACGCAGCCGGTCGTTGCAGAGGTTGAGGACCACGCGGTGCAGCCAGGTGTCGAAGCGGGCTTCGCCGCGGCGCCACTGCGGCGCCTGCTTCCAGGCGCGCAGGAAGCTTTCCTGGGCCACCTCCTCGGCCTCGGCGCGCTGGCCGAGCAGCCGCTGGGCCAGCGCCAGCACGCGCGGCAGCTTGCGCGCGACCAGCTCCCGGGCGGCCTGCGGCTCGCCCCGGCCGAGGCGGGACAGCAATTCGTCGTCGGGATCATCGGAGTCGGCCAATGGACACCAGCAGGAGAACGGGCCGGCGCAGCGGCGCCGGGACATGCAGCTTCGACGGGCCGGAGCCGGCAAACCGTCGCCGCCGTACCCACCAACGCGGCGCCGGGCATCCTGGGAGACAGGACGCCAGGTACGAGCGTTGCACCTGCACGGTCAGCGATGGATTCGGCAGCACCCGGACCCGGCTCAGCGCCAGCCGCGGTGCCAGCCGTACACGGGGTGGTGCCAACCCCAGCCGTAGCGCGCGTGGTAGGCCCACACGAAGCCGACGCCGGGCGCGGGGTACGTCGGCGCGACGTAGGCAACGCCCGCAGGCGCCACATAGGCAGGCGCCACCGGCGCGACCACGCAGCCGCCGAGCGCCAGCGCGCACAGCGCGGCGGCCACGGCGGCCGGGCGGATGAATCGGGCAGACAGGGACATGAGCAGATCCTTCGGCCCGGACACGGGCCACACCTGCTTCAACGTGCGGCGGCGGGCGAATCCGTCGGTGGTCGAACAAAGCGTTGCACTTCGATGTGCCGCGCGAGGTCGGCGCCGCCGGATCTGCCCGCGAACGCTACCGACGTTCCGAGCCGCGCGGCGCATCCTCGTAGAGCTCGAGCGGCAGGCCGTCCGGATCGGCGAAGAAGGTGAAGCGCCGGCCGGTGTACTCGTCCATCCGGACCGCTTCGGTCGCCACGCCAGCGGCGTGCAGGGCACGCAGGCTGGCGTCGAGGTCGGCCACCGAGAAGGCGAGGTGACGCAGCCCCTGCGCCTCCGGCCGCGACGGGCGCGGCGGCGGGGCGGGAAAGGAGAACAGCTCGATCTGCGAACCGTCGGGCAGCGCGAGGTCCAGCTTCCAGGAACCGCGCGCCGCGCGGTGGTGCTCGGCCACGACCGCGAGGCCCAGCACCTCGGTGTAGAAGTGGCGCGAGCGGCCGTAGTCGCTGCAGATGATGGCCGCGTGGTGGATGCGCGCCAGCCCTGCCCCGACGGCCGGCGCCGTGGGTGGCGCGTACAGGTCGCAGGCCATGTGCAGCTTGCCGAGAAAGCCGCCGCCCTGGGCCACCGCCATCGGCTCGACGCCGAAGACGCGGAAACCCGCCGCCTCGTACAGCCGCTGCGCGGCGGCGTTGCCCTGCGTGACCGTGAGCTGCACGGTGCGCAGCCGGGGGCGTGCGCGCGCCGCGGCCAGCAGCATCTCCACCAGTGCGCGGCCCCGCCCGGCGCCGCGCGAGCCGGGCTCGACCACCATGCCGAAGAGGGTCGCCTTGTGGCGCCAGCGCTCGCGCGTCTCGAAGTGCAGACCGGCCGCCCCGACCAGCGGGCCCTGCGCGTCGAAGGCACCGACGGTCAGGCTGTCGGGCGACTCGCCCTCGGGCAGCCGCGCTTCCCACCAGGCCAGCGGCAGCGGCTCGCGTTCGGCCACCGTCGAGGTGAAGGCCTCGGGATGGCTTGCATAGGCCGCCAGCATCAGCGCCCGGTAGGCGGAGGCATCGGCAGGGCTCAGGCGGCGCAGCGGCATGGCGGCGCAGCTCAGGCTTCGGGCGCAACCATTTCGGCGTACTCGTAGAGCGCGCCGAGGATGTCCTCGGCCCGCGCGTCGGCCGTCTCGGACAGCGAGTCGATCTCGGCGAAGTACTGGTCGACGTTGAAGGCCCCGCCCTCGCCGTCGATGAGCTTGGCCACGCGGTGCTCGAGCCAGCGCGCCTGCTCGTCCTCGTTCAGCGTCTCGGGGAAATTGCGCGCGCGGTAGCGGAACAGCAGTTCCTCCAGGCGCGGATCGTCGAAGGACGCGCGCTGGGCCGCGAGCCGCTCGCCCGACAGGGCGCGCAGTTCGTTCAGCCGGCGCCGGTCGTTGTTGCCGACGAAGCCGCCGTAGAGGTCTTCGTCCACGTCGGCAGGGCCCTGCGGCTCGCGGGCGTAGACCTCGCCCCAGATGGCGCTCATGTCGGGCAGACCGGCGGCGATCTCGGCATGGCGCATCGCCTGCGGCAGGTCGACCGCCCAGCGCGCGGCCATGGCGTCGCTCAGGGTGCGCAGGCTGGCGACCACCATGGGCGACTTGTTGAGGTGGATGCCCTTCACGGGCAGGCGCTGCACGCCCTCGGGCAGTTCGGCGCTGCGTGTGAAGAGGCGCTGGCGCAGCGTGGGCACGTCGAGCGTGGCCAACTCGCTCGGGTCGTGGGCCAGGTCCCAGGCGAGCAGCTCGTTCTTGTTGGTGGGGTGGCTCGCCAGCGGCCACATCACGGCCAGGCAGCCGCGCTCGGGCGGGAACATGCCCGAGACGTGCAGGAAGGGCTTGGCGGTCTGCCGCGTGGCGGGCAGGCCCAGCTCCTGCGCGACGCGGTCCTTGCGATGCAGCGCGAGCGCGAAGTCGAAGAGCTTGGGCTGCTTGTCGCGGATGAGGCGCGCCAGCGCGATGGTGGCGCGCACGTCCGACAGCGCATCGTGCGCCGCCTCGTGCGCGAGGCCGTTGGCCTTCGTGAGGTCTTCGAGCCTGAAGCTCGGCTTGCCGGCGCGCTCGCCCTCCCGGTGCGTGGGCCACACGATGCCGTCGGGGCGCAGCGCGTAGGTCAGGCGCACGACGTCGAGCAGGTCCCAGCGGCCGCAGTCGTTCTGCCACTCGCGCGCATAGGGATCGATCAGGTTGCGCCAGAACAGGAAGCGCGTCACCTCGTCGTCGAAGCGGATGGTGTTGTAGCCCACGCCGATGGTGCCCGGCTGCGAGAAGGCGCGTTCGATCTGCGCGGCGAACTCGCGCTCGGGCAGGCCGCGCTCCAGACACAGCTGCGGCGTGATGCCGGTGATGAGGCACGACGTCGGGCTGGGCAGGAAGTCGGGCGCCGGCCGGCAATAGATCATCAGCGGCTCGCCGATCTCGTTGAGCTGCGCGTCGGTGCGGATGGCGGCGAACTGCGACGGCCGGTCGCGCCGCGGGTTCGCGCCGAAAGTCTCGTAGTCGTGCCAGAGGAAAGTGCGGGGGGTGTCGGCCATGGGTGTGCGGTGGCGGGCGGCAGTGCCCGTGATCGGCCTGTATTCTCGGCCACCCTTCCACCCTTCCCCGCAAGGACGTTCCATGGACCGCTGGCTGCAGGCCGCCCTCGACTACATCCCGCGCTGGCTCGAGTTCCAGATCCGCGCCACCGAGCGCCCGGGCGTGGCCCTGGCCATCGACCACGGGCAGCGAACCGTGCTCGACGTGGCTTTCGGCTTGGCCGATGCGCAGACCAGGCAGAAGCTGACGACGCGCCACCGCTTTCGCGTCGCCTCGCATTCGAAGAGCTTCACCGCCGCCGGCATCCTGAAGCTGCGCGAGGCGGGGCAGCTGCAGCTGGACGACCCCGTGGGCAGGCATGTGCACGGCCTGCACCCGCGGCTGGCGCAGGCGACGCTGCTGCAGCTGCTGTCGCACAGCGCCGGCACGACGCGCGACGGCCCCGACGCCGGCCAGTTCATGGACCGCCACCCTTTCCTCGACGAGGCGCAGCTGAGGGCCCAGTTGGCCGAGGCCCCGCCGCTGGAGGCCAACACCCGATTCAAGTACTCGAACCACGGCTTCGCGCTGCTGGGCCTGGTGATCGAGGCCGTGACGCACGAGCCCTACGCCGACTGGATGCAGCGCGAGATCATCGACGCCGCCGGCCTGCGCCACACGCAGCCCGACGGCGGCCCGGGCACGGCGCGACTGGCCTCGGGCCATTCGGGCCGATTGCTGCTCGGGACCGCGTGGTCATTCCGGGCGACCAGCGCACCCGCGCCATCGCGCCCGCGGGCGGCTTCGTGAGCACGGCGGCCGACGTCGCGGCCTTCTATGCGCAGCTGCTGCCGGATGCGAAGAAAAGCGTGCTGAGCGTCGCGAGCCGGCGCGAGATGCTGCGGCGCCAGTGGAGCGTGCCGCACAGCACGGTGCCCAGCGGCTACGGACTGGGCACCATGCAGGGCAGCTGCCAGGGCTGGGACTGGATCGGCCACACGGGCAGCCTGCAGGGCTTTCTCTCGCGCAGCCTGGCGCTGCCGCAGCAGGGCATCGCGATCTCGCTGCTCGCCAACTCGATCGACGCCTTCACCTGGCCCTGGATGGACGGCGTGCTGCAGATCCTGCAGACCTTCGCGCGGCACGGCGCGCCCGGCGCGGCCACGCGCGCCTGGTCCGGCCGCTACTGGAACCTGTGGGGCCCGGTGGACCTGGTGCCGATGAAGGACCGCGTGTTCGCGGTCGTGCCTTCGCTCGCGGCGCCTTTCACCGACGCGACCGAACTCACGGTGAAGGGCAAGGACCGCGCCCTCACCTCCCAGGCCAGCGGCTATGCGGGCTTCGGCGAGCCGGCGCGGCTGGTGCGTGACGGCCAGGGCCAGGTGAGCGAGCTGTGGCTGGGCGGGTCGCGCAATGTGCCGGAGCGGGTCGCGGCACGGGAGATCAGGCGCCGCTACGAAGCCTGAGGTGCCGCCCGCGCGTCAAAGCAGCGGAGAGGACAGCCGGGCGAACGCGTCGCCCACGCGCCGCCAGAAGGGCTGCCTGCGATGCGCGCGCACCGGCGCGGCGCTGTGCAGGTCGGTCTCGAACTGCGCGGCCAGCGGCCGGGCCAGCTCGGGCCCGTAGACCACGGCCATGACCTCGAAGTTGAGGCGGAAACTGCGGTTGTCGAAGTTGGCGGTGCCGACCATGGCGCAGTGGTCGTCGACCAC
>Ga0308159_1005609_pt1 | contig 10501 bp, 8 predicted proteins | sample PhyCR1_FD_201040 | JGI IMG/M metagenome (GOLD analysis project Ga0308159, IMG submission 201040) | Phyllosphere microbial communities from UC Gill Tract Community Farm, Albany, California, United States - DLSLC.R1 | ecosystem: Host-associated > Plants > Phyllosphere > Unclassified | place: USA...
GCCCTGAGCAAATCAAGTCCGGTACCGAGCTGGGCCTGGATCATGCCCGGGTGGTGGAATTCTCCAGCGTGATTGCCACCGACAATGGTATTCAGCTCTCCAGCATCAAGGCGGTCAACGAGCAATACCCGCTGCGTGGCGCGCTCAAGAGTGCCGCCGCGCCCTTTGCCGAGGAAACCCCAGGCGGCGGCCCGAAACCCGGCGAAGCCTGGGTAGAAGCGCGGCTGCTGACGGCCCTCGACCTAAAAGTCGGCAACAGCATCGACGTGGGCATGAAAACCCTGCGCCTGGCGCGGGTACTTACTTATGAACCGGACCGCGCCGGCAATTTCTACAGCCTCACCCCCAGGGTGATGATCAACCTCGCCGACCTGCAAGCCACCGGCGTGGTACAGCCCGGCAGCCGCGTCAGCTACCGCGAACTGTGGCGCGCGCCCCAGGGCAGTACCGCGCTGCAAACCTATCGCGACCTGATCAAGCCCGGCCTCGCCGCCAACCAGCGCTTGCAGGATTCCCGAGACGGCAACCAACAGATCGGCGGCGCCCTGGGCAAGGCCGAACGCTATCTGAACATGGCCAGCCTGGTGGCCGTTCTATTGGCGGGGGTGGCGGTGGCCTTGTCGGCCAACCGCTTTGCCACGCGACGCTTTGACGCCAGCGCGCTGTTGCGTTGCCTGGGATTGTCGCGCCGCGAAGCCATGCTGTTGTTCAGTCTGCAATTGAGCGTACTGGGCCTGCTGGCCAGTCTCGCTGGCGCTCTCCTCGGCTGGCTGGCGCAGTTCGGTCTGTTTTATTTCCTGCGGGATCTGCTGCCGGCGGACGTGCCACCTGGCGGGCTGCTGCCGGCCGTGGCAGGAATCGGCACCGGGCTGGTCGCGCTGGCGGGCTTCGCCTTGCCGCCGTTGGCTGCGCTAGGGCGCGTCCCGCCGCTGCGGGTATTGCGCCGCGATCTGCTACCCATCCCGTCCAGTACCTGGATGGTCTACGGAGCTGCGCTGTTCGCCTTGGGCCTGATCATGTGGCGTCTGAGCCTCGACCTGGTGCTCACCTTCGCCTTGCTGGGAGGTGGCGTGGTGGCCGCATTGGTGCTCGGCGGCTTGCTCTTGCTGCTGTTGCAAAGTCTGCGTCGGCTGTTAGCCGGTGCGACCCTGCCCTGGCGCCTGGGCCTGGGCCAATTGCTGCGCCACCCGCTGGCCGCCGCCGGTCAGGCCCTGGCATTCGGTCTGATCCTGCTGTCCATGGGCTTGATCGCCCTGCTGCGCGGCGAGTTGCTCGACACCTGGCAAAACCAGTTGCCCAAAGATGCACCCAATTATTTTGCCTTGAACATCCTGCCGGCCGACAAAGATGCTTTCGGCGCCCGCCTGCTGGAAGTCCAGGCGCAATCGGCACCGCTGTACCCGGTGGTGCCGGGGCGGCTGATCAGCATCAACGGCGAACCGGTGCAGGAGATCGTCAGCAAGGACTCCAGTGGCGACCGCGCCGTGCAACGCGACCTCAGCCTGACATGGGCCGCCGACGTGCCGCCGGGCAATGCCCTGACGGCGGGCGCTTGGTGGTCCCAGCAACCCTCCGATGGTATTCCCGGCGTCTCGGTCGAGGCCAAGGTGGCCGAAAGCCTCAAGCTCAAACTCAACGACCACTTGGTCTTTACGATAGGTGGGGAAAATCGCGAAGCGCGGGTCACCAGTCTGCGCACCATCAACTGGGATAACTTCCAGCCCAACTTCTTCATGATCTTCCAGCCTGGCACATTGAAGAATCTGCCGACCACGTACCTGACCAGCTTCTACCTGCCCCCCGGTCATGATCAGCAGATCGTCGACCTGGCCCGCGCCTTCCCGGCCGTGACCATCCTGCAGGTGGAGGCGTTGCTGGAGCAATTGCGCAGCATCCTTGCGCAAGTGACGCTGGCCGTGGAGTACGTGCTGTTGTTTGTATTGGCCGCCGGGATGGCCGTGCTGTTCTCCGGCCTGCAAGCGACGCTGGATGAGCGCATCCGCCAGGGTGCGCTGCTGCGCGCGTTGGGAGCCGAACGCAAGTTACTGGTCAAAGCCAGGCGCATCGAATTCGGGTTACTGGGCGCCGCGAGCGGACTGTTGGCGGCGCTGGGCACTGAACTGGTGACCTGGGCGCTGTACCGCTATGCATTCGACCTGGTCTGGCAGCCTCATCCGTGGCTGTTGCTGCTGCCCGTCATCGGTGCCGTGTTGATTGGCGGCGCAGGCGTGTTCGGCACCCGCCGCGCACTCAATGCCAGCCCGCTGACGGTGCTGCGCGAAGGCTGAGACACCTCAGGCCCGCTCGGCGGGCCCGTTACTTTCACTTCTCATATTCGATCGCGGTGATCCACCAGCACACCTCGCCCGTTGGCGTCTGCACGATGGCCTCATCGTCGACTTGCTTGCGCAACAGAGCACGGGCCATCGGCGAATCGATGGAGATGTAATCCATCCGCTCATAAATTTCGTCATAGCCGACAATGCGAAAACGCTTGGTTTCGCCCTGCTCGTTTTCAATCTCAACCCAAGCACCGAAGAACACCTTGCCTTCCTGCTCCGGTGCGTATTCCACCACGCGCATGTCTTCAAGACGCTTGCGCAGGTAGCGCACACGGCGATCGATCTCACGCAGCAGTTTTTTGTTGTACTGATAATCGGCGTTTTCGCTGCGGTCCCCCAGCGACGCCGCCCATGTCACTTTGCGCGTGGTATCCGGGCGCTTCTCGCGCCACAGGTAATCCAGCTCTTTTTTCAGCGCCTCATGACCTTCTTTGGTGATCAGCTTGGTACTCAAACGCTCGCATCCCCAGGCAATATCCATAAACACCGATGCACCAGGGGGTGGCCCTGGCGTCGGCGGGCTGCGCTTGATGATAAATGAACCGAAGAAAGTAGCCAGGGCCGTTCACTCCTAGCTATCCAACGCCTGATCCAATTCATGCAACATGCCCCGCAGCGTATGACGCAGGCCCGACAATTGCGACTTCAACGCGGCCAGCGTCTCGGTCTTGCGTTGGATGTCCTGCGACTGATCACGCAGTTGAAATGTGCGCTGCTCCAGATCCTTGACCTGCTCGCCGATCTGGTTCTGCTCCTGCAACAATCGATTCTGCCACTGCTCCAACGCGGTCTCTCGCTCAGCCGCGGCGAGCTTCTGTTGAGTCAACTCATGGGCGACCCGGGCCAGACTGGACAATGTGCTGTCCACTTCAAACAGTGCGCTTTGCTCCATCGGCGCAGGCAGTTTCGAAGGCGGCGGCGACGACGGCTCAGGTTCTTGCGCGTTGGCGATGGGCGCCTCAGCCTGAACGACTGTTTCGGGAGGCTCGACAGGCAGCGGTCGAGGTTCTTCAACAGAATGTTCAAGCACCGATTGAGCATCCGCTTCGGATGAGCTTGCCGCTTTGGGCGGGGAGATCATTTGGGAGGAAAAGCGAATGGAAGGCACGATCAATGAGGTGCTTTCGATCGCCGGCAGTGTGGAGGCATTCATGCCTAAAGTGATCACCTTCATCACCAGCGCCTTCTTGATGGTCACCGAATGATGGTCTTCAGGCCGCGCGGGCGGCAATTTACACCCCCTCAGATCGACAAAATGATAAGGCACCTGGGTTTCGGTGACCCCGGCCGCTTTCGTACCTGACGCCGCAGCCAACATAAGAATCTGCTTGAACACATGCATGGCTATTTGCAAGTCTTCCTTGGATTCAACACCGCTGAGGAAATACCGTTCGAGTTTCTTGCGCAGCGCCGCGATATAAACCCTGGAGCTCCCAGGTTCAACTTCCTCATCCAGACTATACACAAGGAAGTTAGAGGCGATCTGCCCTACCGCGAACCCACAGAGCAGCGCGCCGTTGACCGGAGCATCCTGACCGTTGCGCTCAAGAACAAGGGTACGTAGAAGCATCATAGTAATCGGACCTCATTTAAAAAAGTCGGATGTTTATATAAACATCAAATAAACACCTACCAACACAAGCATCTAAAACACAAAACAATTGTTTCAGTGACTCACCTGGCACGCACGTAGGACTTTTCTTATTAACGCGGACCGTCGTTCCCAAGGACGAGTATTAACCGTACCCTTTTTGAATCCTAGCCCTACGTCACGCCAAACTTATTCGGTAAAAAAATGATCGAAATAAGCAATCTGACAAAAACCCTGAACAAGAAAAATATCATCAGCGATTTTTCATTCAGCGCCCGTCAGCAAGAGTGCCTAGGATTATTTGGCGAGGGGCCTGATGTTAAGACCATGCTTTTGAACCTGCTATCCGGTTCGACGCAACCCACCGGCGGGCACATACACATCGACGGCATCAACGCGCAAACCTATCCACATAAAGCCAAGCAAGTTATCGGCTACCAACGTTTTAAGGACCTCAGTCACCCGACGATGTCCGTTAAAGCATTTCTCAACTATATCGCCGCCATACGTGGTTACCACGGAGCGGAAAAACGCGCTCGGGTGGAACAAGCGGTGACACGACTGGATTTGTATCCAGCCCTCAATGCCCCCCTCGACGCGCTCTGCGCATGCACCAAACGTAGGGTGTCCGTCGCCCAGGCCATCCTGCATACGCCCGCAGTGCTGCTATTGGACGAGCCGACTGCGGGACTTGCGGCGGATCAGGCACTATCACTCAAGGCGCTTATCCGTTCGCTCGTGCAGGAGATGACGGTCATCATCTCCTCTCGCAACAGTGAAGAGTTGGCCCAACTCTGCACGCGAGCATTGCTCATCGCTGATAGTCGCCTGGTAGCCGACACGCCCCTGCCCGATTTGCAACGCAGTTCCCGTCACTTCCAGGCCGTCACCCTCTCGGCCGACACCCCTTTGGACTTACTGGCCTTGGCGGTATTACCCGGCGTCGCCGGCATTGAGGAGCATCGCCACGCGCCTGGCACGGTCACCGTTCTGGCCATGCCAGGGCATGCCATCTATCCCCATATACACACGCTCATTGCCAACCGCCGTTGGAAAATCAACACATTGAACCTGGAGCCCGGTCGCGTGAACGATGTGGTTCAGCAACTGAGCCAGGAGAGATCCCATTGAAGCTGCTGCCGGTTATTTTCAAGCGCCAACTCGCCAACTATGCCTCTTCGCCCGCGACCTATCTCAGCGTCGCGCTGTTTCTAGCCCTGTCCACCATGGCGGGGTTGTATCTTCACCGCTGGGTGGAACAGGACAGTGGTGACCTGCTGGTGTTTTTCCAGTGGCACCCCTGGCTCTATCTATTGCTGATACCGGCGTTGACCATACGACTCTGGTCAGATGAGGCCGATCCCGGTTTTGCCGACCTTATGAGCGCATTACCCATCACGGCCGCCGAACGGGTGATCGGCAAGTTCATCGCCGCCTGGGTCGTGGCAGGCACGGCATTGATCCTCAGCTTCCCTCTGGTCGTCGCCGCCAATTACCTGGGTAGCGCCGATAATGGCCTCATCGCCTCGCAATTCGCGGCGAGCTGGTTATTGGCGGGAAGCTATCTGTCCGTCGGTTGCTTTGTGTGTACGTTGGCACGTCAACGTGTGGTTATTTTTATATTGACGATAAGTTTATTACTGGCAGCCACTGCCCTTTCTTCATGGGTAGACGCTCTGGAGCGCCAAGCCCCTATTTGGATTATCGACAGTTTAAGCGCCCTTAATCCACAGTCGAGATTCAGCACAATCGACCATGGAAAGTTTACGCTTCATGACAGTCTTTATTTCGTCAGCATGATCGTTGCCTTTCTCACTGCGACGATTGTCACACTCAACTACAAACTCCGCTGAGAAGGAAAGCCCTGCATGCGTTCCACTCTGCGCACCGGCATGACACTCGTCGTCATTTTTTTGTTATTTCTTGCATTAAACCTGGTTTGGACAGCCAAACTTCCCGAGCTTCGCTGGGACTTTACGCAACACAAAATCCATACCCTATCGCCACCAACGCAGGATTTACTTGTGTCATTGGAGGTGCCGTTGGACTTGTATTATTTCAATGCACACAACAACCCCAAACGAACGTATGCGTTGAATCGTTACGGCAAGCGTATCGAAGACTTGCTCCGCGAATATGAAAAAGCCGCAAGAGGCATGATCAACCTGCACCTGATTGAGCCTGCGCCTTTTTCAGAAGACGCCTACAAAGCCGCATTATATGGTCTCGACGACCAAACTGGGTTTCTGGGGTTGATCGGCAACCGCGCGGGTCATGGCGCACAACGAATCGGAGCATTCAGCCTGGACCGTGAGCCATTGCTCGAATATGAAATCAACCACCTGATCTACCAGCTGCAGCATCCAGAGCCCCGGACAATCGGGCTGCTCAGCGGATTGGACATGGGCGAATCCGCAGGGCGTCTAATGGGGGAACTGCAGCGCCACTTCGACCTGATCAATCTGGAGCCGACCCTTGAACAGGTGCCTGCAAGCATCAAGACACTGATGGTGGTTCAACCCCGCGCGCTGTCTTACCGCACGCTGTATGCGATAGACCAATTTACGTTGAGGGGCGGCAGATTATTGATGTTTATCGACCCCATCAGCGAGTACGGCGCTGGTGCCCTGCCCACCAACTCTCGCCTGGACGAGATGCTCACGGCATGGGGCATTCAAGTATTCCCCGACAAACTGCTGATCGATCATCTCTATGCTTCCTCGGTGGTCACCGGCCCCGGGAAACCAGCCGTGCGCCATCCGGCTAGATTGAACCTGCCGCATGAGGCAATGAACCCCAGTGATATCAGTAGCTGGAAACTCAATACGGTGACGGTATCAAGCAGCGGTGCCCTTTCGCCGCGTATGAAAAGTCGCACCACCTTCACCCCTCTCCTGCAAAGCTCCTGGCAGTCTGCATTGCTGGAAACCGAGCGATTCGCCTCGGCGCTCAAATTCGATGCACTGACCGACGAAATGTCTCATCACGCCCAACGTCATACCCTTGCAGCACGTATCGAAGGTCCGGCCTATTCGGCATTTCCCAATGGCATCAAGGGACAACCACCCGGTTTGCAAAAAGCCGAGCGCATCCATGTGGTGGTGGTGGCGGACACCGATTTACTGATGGATGAGGTCAGCACGGCGCCTGGCGGCAACATGATGTTTATTTTGAATACGCTGGATAACTTGTCCATGCTTGAACCCCTCGCCAGCCTCCGCCCTCGGGTGGTGACGAACCCCGCGCCAAGTGCGTTGCACACGATGCGCGATAGGGCCGCACAGTCTTACCGCGAGAAAGCGACCGAATTGGAACGACGCCTTCAGCGAACCGAGCGGGAGTGGCAACTGCTGACCCCTCCCACAACCAGCCTCGGCACCCAAGCGGTGGACCCTAACACCCAGCTGCAAGCCCTCAACAAGGAGCGGCTGCGTCTACCCATGGAATTGCACGCGCTGAAAACCCAGGCATACGAGTCAGTGCATCGCCTGGAACTCATGATCAAGCTGGGGTTGATCGTTACGGTGCCCGTGACGCTATGTCTGATAGCGTGGGGTCTGTGGTTACGCCAACAGCGTCGTCGCACTCAGCCACGCTCGCTGCTCTACTGAATACTTACCGCCGCGCAATCAACCCCTGCCGGGCGATCCGAGTCAATTGACGGATAACTTCTTCAGCGTTATCGGCACTGGGGGCCTGAATGACCGCGAGATCGAAGCTGTCACTGGCAAACCTAGCGAGGGAGTCGCCGTCTTCAACGAACTGAATCAGGAAAGCGGAGGGCCGCCCAGTACGACGCGGCCAGCCGTCCAGATAACGCAATAATGTCGGCTGGTGCATGCCACCTAGAAGGATTTTCGGATTGCGTTGCGTGAGGTCCGCAGTGATCGGAGCCAGGCGTATCAGAGGGCGTAGTGCATTCATCGTGTCGTGTCTCTGCCTCAAAAGTCTGCGGGCAGGTGAGAGGCAACACCGAACCAGCGCTTTAGCGGTATTTCGAAGGTATCTCGCAAGGGAGAACACGCTTCTGTCGGGCTGCATTGAGTCCCAGTGGCGCCCCGCAATTAGCTGTTTAAATCGGCGCATGAACGGCATCCTAGAGAAGCCGGTGGGGCGATGTCAAGAATCGCCGGCAACGAAAAGGCCCACGCATGCGTGGGCCTTTTCAGAGCGTTGCCAGTCAGTCAGTTGGCGATGGCGCGGTCGGCAGAGAGCTTGCCAGCACCTTCCAGCAACACCGCCAGTGTGCCGCCCAGCAAGGCCAAGGCAAATTCATAACCGTTGTTGGCCATGAACAGACCGTTATGGATATGCACCGAGAAGATCGCTACCAGCGTTAGGATGGTCAAGCCCAGCGCCGCCGGACGCACCAGCAAACCAATGATCAGCGCCAGGCCTGCGAAGAACTCAGTACCGCCCGACAGCAGTGCCATCAGCGTACCCGGCGCCAGGCCAATGCTTTCCATCCACTGGGCAGTGCCCGCCAGACCGTAGCCACCAAACCAGCCAAAGAGTTTTTGCGAACCGTGGGCGGCGAAGATGATGCCAACGACGATACGTAGAATCGTCAGGCCATAACCGGCGCGGGTGGACAGAAGGCTTTTGATAAGTGGGCTCATGGCGTACATCCTTTTCGAAGTAGAGGTTGGTTGGCCGCTATATTAATCAGTTTAGAGGATGATAAAAGCGCAAAAAATGCCTGATTAATATCTACAAAATCGATTACTTTCGTGACGCGATTTTGGTGGCCACTGGCTCCAGGGACTCTCGTTCGCGGTCGAATGCCAAATAGTACTTATTGACACTATTCACATAGCCGACTGCGCTCATCCCGACTTGCTCCATGGCGATGCGCTCCACCTGAAAAAACCACTGATTGGGGTTGAGCCCGCGGCGCTTGGCTTCGGTGCGCATGCCCTGAACGCGCTCGGGCCCCATGTTGTAGGCTGCCAGCACAAACGCCATGCGCTCGCGCTCGTTGAGCTTGGGGCTGGCGAAGAATTTGCGACGAATCATCGTCAGATACCGCGCACCGGCCTGCACGTTGCTGTCGAGCGTTTCGATATTGTTGACGCCCACACGCTGTGCCGCCGATGGCGTGATCTGCATCAGCCCGGTGGGGCCGCCGCTGTTTCGAGCGCTCGGGTCAAGGGCCGACTCTTTGAACGCCAACGCCGCCAAATTCAGCCAGTCCATGCCTTGCTCCCCAGCGTGCTTTTGCAGGACCGGGCGCAGTTTCTCCAGACGCTGGCGATCGATGCGGGCCAGCGGATTGCGCACCTGGTAGAGACGACGGTAGATGCGCTGGAACGCCACATCCTGGTCCGCAGGGGTGCGATAGGTCTTGAGGAATCGGTCGATACTGGCGCGTAGTATCGATGCATCCTGGCGCACAAACCAGAACTCGTCGCCGGGCGACGTGATCGCGACCTGCTTATCGAAACGCAACTTGGGCAGGATCTTCGACCAGCGCTCGGCTATGGGTTTTTCAACGATGGTCAGATGGAAAATCCCTGCCTGGACCATCTCCAACACATCCTCCACGGCCAGCGTTGGATCCACCCACTCCACCTTGATCGGTGGCTGTTTGTGCAGGGCCAGTTTTTGATTGACCTGGCTGACAGCATCCGCCGCCGCACTGCCAGTGGTCAGCGCCAGGGTGCGACCGGACAACTGCTCCAGCCTGGTAAACCGCCGTTCACCCTTGACCCCCACCAACCATAGCGGCACGTCGCTGATAATCGGGTCGCTGGTGACGATCTTGTGGGCCGTGTTTATATCCAGCAGTTCACCGGGGGCCACCAGATCGCCTTCACCACGGGCCAGCGCGGCGAGCAACTGATCCTTGGCTTTGGGAATGATCTTGAGATTGATCTCCTGACCATCGCGGGCATGGCCATTGAGGTATTGCTCGAACGCACGCAGGCGATGGTATTCGACACCAATGGCCTGCCCCTGCACTTCGCCGGAACTGTTACGGCTCTGGTTGACCAGTACGCGCAAGGTGCGACTTGAGCGAATCTCCGCCAGATCGCGGACTTTGCTGGGTTTGGTCACTTCCAGTGGCCCGTCCAGACGCGCGACCGCCGCCATCGGCAGCAGCGTGAGGCATAACATTAATAACGCCGAGGGTCGGATCATCCGCTCTCCGGAAAGAATACTGGTCAACACCCTCGGAAAAACGAGGAGCTGGGAGTCAGAAACAGAGCGCTTTCAGCGCAGGCTTCGCGCGCAACACCAGCAGGGGCAAGGCATTTGGCCATCAACCATGTCGGTCGCAACGTTCAAAGACAGCTATAAACCGTTGTAGTTCTTGGTTTTTCTTATAAATCTACAGCTCTGATATGCTTTCCGGCCGCAGGCGGAGATAGCACCATGCAGCTCATTGATATCGGCGTCAACCTGACCAATGCCAGTTTCGACGATAAACACCAGGCCGTTCTCGACCGCGCCTATGCCGCCGGCGTGCAGCAATTAGTGCTCACCGGCACCAGTGTCGAAGGTAGCGAACAGGCCCTGGACCTGTGCGTAAAACTCGATCAAAACGGCCAACGCCTCTTCAGCACGG
>Ga0308159_1005612_pt1 | contig 10491 bp, 11 predicted proteins | sample PhyCR1_FD_201040 | JGI IMG/M metagenome (GOLD analysis project Ga0308159, IMG submission 201040) | Phyllosphere microbial communities from UC Gill Tract Community Farm, Albany, California, United States - DLSLC.R1 | ecosystem: Host-associated > Plants > Phyllosphere > Unclassified | place: USA...
CGGCCGCCGCCTTGTACGCTGGTTTTTCCGAGCCGCGCAACGTGTGGCTGGCCTTCATGGTCAGCGGTGCGCTGGCCGGCGTGGCCGGCGTGGGCGAGGTGGCCGGGCCGCTGGGCCAGTTGCAGCCATCGGTGTCGCCGGGCTACGGCTTTGCCGCCATCATCGTCGCGTACGTGGGCCGGCTGCATCCGCTGGGCGTGGTGCTGTCGGCGCTGTTGATGTCGCTGTTGTACATCGGCGGCGAGACCGCGCAGATCGAGCTGGGCGCGCCGTCGGCAATCACCGGCGTGTTCCAGGGGCTGCTGCTGTTCTACCTGCTGGCGGCCGATTTGTTCATCCACTATCGCATCAAACCGCATAAGCGAATTTCAGGAGTACCAGCATGATGACCACCGAACTGTTGATCGCCTTTTTGGCCAGCACCGCCGGCGCTGCCACACCGCTGGTGGTGGCCTCGATGGGCGAGCTGGTGACCGAGCGTTCCGGCGTGCTCAACCTCGGCATGGAGGGCATGATGCTGGTCGGCGCCGTGGTGGGCTTCGGCGTCACGCTGGGCACCGGCAGCATGGTGCTGGGCCTGCTGGCGGCGATGGCGGCCGGCATGCTGATGGCGCTGGTGTTCGGCTTCCTGGTGCTGACCCTGCAAACCAACCAGGTGGCCACCGGGCTGGCGCTGACGCTGTTCGGCATCGGCGTTTCGGCGTTCCTCGGCCGCAGTTTCGTCGGCCAGACCGTGGAGCGCATGCCCAACCTCGACATCCCGCTGCTGTCGGATTTGCCGTTCATCGGCCCGCTGCTGTTCCGCTTTGACGCCATGACCTATGCGTCGGTGGCGCTGGTGGTGGTGATTGGCTGGATGCTGGCGCGCACCCGGCTCGGATTGGTGATCCGCGCGGTGGGCGAGTCGCCGCACAGCGCGCATGCGATCGGCTTCAACGTCATCGCGCTGCGCTATGGCACGGTGCTGTTCGGCGGCGCCATGGCCGGCCTGGGGGGCGCCTACCTGTCGCTGGCCCTGACGCCGATGTGGGTGGAGGGGATGACGGCCGGACGCGGCTGGATCGCGCTGGCGCAGGTGGTGTTCGCGACCTGGAAGCCGCGCGGCGTGCTGGTGGGCGCTTACCTGTTCGGCGGGGTGACGGTGCTGCAATTCCACGGCCAGGGCATGGGGCTGGCGATACCGTCGGAATTCCTGTCGATGCTGCCTTATGTCGCGACCATCGTGGTACTGGTACTGATCTGCCGCAATCCGCAGACAATCTTGCTCAATAAGCCAATGTCGCTGGGCCAGAACTTCAAAGCGGACTGAGCATCTGTTGTATTGCTGCAAAAAAACATCCTTTTGATACATTTGGTTAGATTCTTAAGGCGCGGTAAACGTTAATCTAGTTCCACAGGCCAGCTGCGCCTGTGGGCGCTCCCCAATCCCCGGCTCGCCTTCTTGCTCTCATAAGTCGTCAATAATTTCCCCGTCCAGAACAAGCAGGTCACCGAGGAGTCGCCATGCGCGTGAACACCCCCGTTACGCAAAACGAGTACATCATGGAAGACGGTAAAACCATCGTCTCCAGCACCGATTTACAAGGCAACATCAACTACGCCAACCCGTATTTTCTCGAGATCAGCGGCTTTAGCGAAGCCGAGGTGATGGGTGCGCCGCAAAACATCGTGCGCCATCCCGACATGCCGGTCGAAGCGTTTGCCGACCTGTGGGCCACCATCAAGGCCGGCATGCCGTGGACCGGGCTGGTGAAAAACCGCTGCAAGAACGGCGACTACTACTGGGTGCTGGCCAATGTCACGCCGGTGATCGAGCAGGGCAAGCAGGTTGGTTACCTGTCGGTGCGCACCAAGCCGTCGCGCGAACAGGTGCGCGCGGCCGATGCGCTGTACCGCGAGATCAAGGCCGGCAATCCGCGCGGCCTGCGCATCCATAACGGCCGTGGAGTCTCTGGCGGCGTGTTTGCGCGCATGAAAGAGTCGCTCAAGATGTCGCTCAACCAGCAGATCGCGCTGGCTACGACCATGGGCGCGAGTGTGCTGCTGATCGTGGCGCTGTGCCTGTTGACCATGGGCGAGGCCAGCCTGTACCAGGCGCGCGGCTGGCTCGGCGGCATTGCGCTCACTGCCATTGCCGGCATGGTGTTATTTGGCCGCAGCCTCTACGTCAACGTGGCGCTGCCGCTCAAGCATGCCACCAAGGCTGCCCGCATGATGGCCGGCGGCGACCTGACCGCCACCATCGAGGTGCGCCGCGACGACGAGATGGGCCGCCTGCTGGCCGCACTGCGCCAGACCAATATCAACCTGCACAGCATCATCGGCGACGTGCGCGCCAACTTCGAGCAAATCAATACCGCCACCACCGAAATTGCCAACGGCAATATGGACCTGTCGGGCCGCACCGAGTCGCAGGCATCGAGCCTGCAGCAGACCGCCTCGAGCATGGAAGAACTGACGTCCACCGTGCAGATGAGCGCCAACAACGTCGCCAGCGCCAACCAGCTGGCTGAGGAGGCCAAGCAGGTGGCCGCGCACGGCGGCGAGATCGTCTCGCAGGTAGTGACGACCATGGGCGATATCAGCACCTCGTCCACCAAGATTCTCGACATCATCGGCCTGATCGACGGCATTGCGTTCCAGACCAATATCCTCGCGCTCAATGCGGCGGTGGAGGCGGCGCGCGCCGGCGAGCAGGGGCGCGGCTTCGCCGTGGTGGCGTCGGAAGTGCGTGGCCTGGCGCAGCGCTCGGCCACGGCGGCCAAGGAGATCAAGACCCTGATCGACATGTCGATCTCCAAGGTGCAGGCCGGCACTGCGCTGACCAACAGCGCCGGCGTGACCATGGGCCAGGTGATCGAGTCGGTCAGCAAGGTCTCGCGCGTGATGGCCGAGATCTCGCATTCCACGCGCGAACAGAGCACCGGCATCGGCCAGGTCAACCAGGCCGTGATCCAGATCGACGACATCACCCAGCAGAATGCCGCGCTGGTGGAGCAGGCCGCCGCTGCCGCCGGCAACCTGGTCGAGCAGGCGCGCAATGTGTCGCAGGCGATGGCCGTGTTCAAGCTCCAGCATGCGCCGCGTGCCGGCGCCCGTGCCGTGGCGCCGCCGGCACGGCCGGTGCCAACCAAAGCCAAGCCGAAGCTGGTGGCGCACAGCTAACGGCTCGACGCGGGCTGCCGCCCGGCCATTGCCGTTGCATTGCCCGGCGCGCCTGCGTGCGCTGCCGTTGCCCAGAACCATATGGCCGTTCGCTGCGGTGGTGCGTGGCACCTTTGAAGCATGGGCGTGACGTATCATGGTGCTTTTTTGACCGGCGGACCATCGCATGCGCGGCACTTTCACGATTACCCTGGCGGGGCAGGGCTGGACCTTTGCGGCCGACGCGGGCGCCACCGTGCTGGCGGCCGCGCAGCAGGCCGGCATTCGCCTGCCCAGCTCGTGCCGCAACGGCACTTGCCGCACCTGCCTGTGCCGGCTCGAGCGCGGCGCCATCCACTACCTGGTCGACTGGCCCGGCGTGAGCCTGGACGAAAAGCGCGAGGGCTACATTCTCCCTTGCGTGGCGGTGGCCGACACCGATCTCGTCATCGGGGCGCCGGCCGCCCGCAAAGTCCCCTAGTCGCTTTGGCCGCCCTGGCCGCCTTTTCTCAGGCGGTCGAGCAGGGCATCGGTGGAGGCGCTGAGCGGCACGCCGTGGCGGCGCAGCAACTGGATGTGCAGCACCAGGTTTTCCAGTACCAGCTTGGCCGCCACCGCCAGCAAGGTCAGTTGCTTGTCTTCCTCGCTGAAGTTGTCCATGGCCTCGGCCATCTCGCACAGGTGGTTGGCGATCAGGCCGCGCAGTTCTTCTTCCTCGAACGGCAGGTCGGCGAAATCGATCGGATCTTCCTGCTCCACTTCCTGCATCAGCAGTTCCAGCTCTTGTGGCGTAATCGACATGCGGTGCTCCGATGGTAGTTAACGCCCTGTCATTCTAGCGAATCACCTGCCATTTCGCGCTAGAATCGACCGCAACTTCGCGACGAACTTCACCCCATCATGGCGCGTCTGATCTTTACCCGGCAGCTGGCCCGTTTCATCGACGTGCCGCAGGTGGACACCGGTGCGGCCGACCTGCGCAGCGCGCTTGAAACCGCGTTTGCCGTCGAGCCACGCCTGCGCGGCTACGTGCTCGACGAGCAGGGCCGTCTGCGCCAGAACGTCGTGGTCTTTATCGACGGCCGCCCCGCGCGCGACCGCGTCACCTTGCGTGATGCGCTCGCGCCTGCTGCGCAAGTCCATATTCTGCAAGCATTATCTGGAGGCTAGCATGTCCGACCACGCTGTTCTGGCCACCCGCAAGGGGCTGTTTGAACTCTACCGCACCCACGAAGCCTGGCGCCTCGACCGCCAGCATTTCGCCGGCGATCCGGTGTCGATGCTGCTGGCCGACCGCCGCGACGGCGCCCTGTACGCTGCGCTCAACCTGGGCCACTTCGGCGCCAAGCTGCACCGGCGCGATGCCGGCAGCGATACTTGGGTGGAAGTGGCCACGCCGGCCTTTCCACCGAAGCCGGACAGCAGCGACGACAAGACCGACTGGACCGTCAAACAGGTCTGGTCGCTGGCGGCCGGCGGCCCCGATCAACCGGGCGTACTGTGGGCCGGCACGCTGCCGGGCGGCCTGTTCCGATCGAGCGATCGCGGCGCCAGCTGGCAGCTGGTGGAAGCGTTGTGGAACGTGCCCGAGCGGGCGCAGTGGATGGGCGGCGGCTACGACGTGCCGGGCATCCACAGCATCTGCGTCGATCCGCGCGACAGCCGGTCGGTGCTGGTCGGCGTCTCATGCGGCGGCGCCTGGCTCACCAGTGACGGCGGCGCCAGCTGGGCGCTGCGCGCGCATGGCATGCGCGCCGACTACATGCCGCCCGAGCTGGCCAACGAGGGCGCCATCCAGGACCCGCACCGCATCGTGCGCTGCACGGGCGAGCCCGATAAATTATGGTGCCAGCACCACAACGGTATCTGGCGCAGCGTCGATAACGGCACCTCGTGGACCGAGGTGCGCTGCGACGTGTCATCGTGCTTCGGCTTTGCGGTTGCGGTGCATCCGCTTGACGGTGAGACCGCGTGGTTCGTGCCGGCGGAAAGCGACAGCCGTCGCTATGCGCCGCATGCCGCGCTGGCCGTCACCCGCACCATCGACGGGGGCCGGCACTTCATTGCCTGGCGCGGCGGTCTGCCGCAGCGGCACTGCTACGACCTCGTGTATCGCCACGGCCTGGCCGTGAGCGACGACGGCCAGCGCGTACTGATGGGTTCGACCACGGGCGGGGTGTGGCTGTCGGAAGACGGCGGCGGCCAGTGGCAGACGGTGTCCACCACCTTGCCGCCCGTTTATGCGGTGGCGTTCGTGCCGTAATATGCCAGGAACATGTCCACCGTCGCCTCCACCACCGTGGTCTGGGTGGCCGTATCGAGTGGCGGCTGGTTGAGCGTGACCTGCGGCCAGAAGGCGAAGGTCTTGAGTTGGCCATGCAACATGTGCGAGGCCAGCAGCGGATCGGCCGCGCGCAGTTTGCCATCGGCTTGCGCGGCGCGCAGCCAGCGCGTAATCCCTTCCTCCTTGGCGCTCAGGCGCGCCACCATTTCGTGCGCGCGCTCGGGCGAGTGGATCGCCTCGGCAATCGCCACCCGCGCCAGGTCGAGGAAATACGCATCCTTGAGCATTTCCATTTTTTTCCACAGCATGTCCAGCAGTTGCCCGCGCAGGGGCAGGGCGCTGTCGTATGGCGTGTCTTCCAGCGACGAGGTGCTGCACCACAACTGCTGCAGGATATGCGCGAACAGCTCGTCCTTGCTGGGGAAGTGGTTGTACACGGTGCGCTTGGACACACCGGCCGTGGCGGCGATCTTGTCCATGCTGGTCGATTCGAAACCGCTGACGCGGAACTCGGCAATGGCGGCATCGACGATGGCCTGGCGCTTGCGGTCGGTAAGCTTGATGGGAGCATTCATCCAGCTATTTTACACCCATCAGTTTACTTTCTCAAAAATAGGAACTACACTGTGTAGTGTATTTTCCACCTTGAGGATTCCCATGGCTTATCCGTCCGTTATTGCAGAGGCTGCGACCAACAACCTTGATGCGCTGACCGCGCCCGGGGCGCCGCGTACGCGCGACGGCCGGTTCCGCAATCCGGCACGGATGCACAAGATGGGGTTGCTCAAGGGACTCAGCATCATGGTGCGCATGTTGTTCGACAAGCCGGCCGACACCGTGCCGCGCGCCGCCATTCCCGTTCATGCGATGACGCAGCAGCAATTATTGGCTGCTCCGGATCGCACCCTTTACCGCCTCGGCCATTCGACCGTGCTGCTCAAGCTCGACGGTGGCTTCTGGCTCACCGACCCGGTGTTCTCGGAACGCGCCTCGCCGATGCAGTGGGCCGGTCCCAAGCGTTTCCACCAGCCGCCGATCAGCATGCAAGACTTGCCGCCACTCAAGGGCATCATCCTGTCGCACGACCATTACGACCACCTCGATCATGCGGCGGTCATGGCGCTGGCGCCCACGACCGAGGTGTTCATCACCCCGCTGGGCGTGGGCGACCGCTTGATTGCCTGGGGTATTCCGGCCAGCAAGGTGCGTCAGCTGGGCTGGTGGCAAAGCACGCAGGTCGATGGCATTCGCCTGCTGGCCACGCCTACCCAGCATTTCTCGGGCCGCGGCCTGACCGACCGCAACAAGACGCTGTGGGCGTCGTTCGTGATCGAGGACCGCGAGGCGCGTATCTTCTTTTCCGGCGACAGCGGCTATTTCGACGGCTTCAAGGAAATCGGCCGCCGCTACGGCCCGTTCGATCTGACCATGGTGGAGACCGGCGCGTACGATCCGCAATGGCCCGACGTCCACATGCAGCCCGAGGAATCGCTGCAAGCCCATATCGACTTGCGCGGCAAGGTGATGCTGCCGATCCATAACGGCACGTTCGATTTGTCGCTGCACCCGTGGCACGATCCGTTCAGTCGCATTGCCGAGCTGGCGGCCGAACGCCGGCTACCGCTGGCCACGCCGGAAATTGGCATGCCGATGTCCATCATGGCGCCGTTGGAGACGGTTGTACAGCAGCATTGGTGGGCGCCGCTGGTGGCGCAGGAAGCTGCCGCCCGCGCAGCAGTGGCGTGAGAAACGTCAGGCAGTGACGTCGATGAACTTGCCGATGGTCTGACCCAGGGAATTGACCTGGGGCCGGCTGGCGGCAAATAATCCCGGCAGAGCCTGCTCGGCGCGCGAGGGATTTTCGATGGCGCGGTTGAGATTGAACGCAGGCGCGGGCTCGAGCGCAGGACGCGCGGCCTGGGTGCTCTCACGCTGGTTTTGCGCCAGCGATTCGCGGTCCCGGCTCAGCTGATTCTCGCTCTGGTCCAGGCGGGCCGCATCCTGGTTCACGCGCGTTTCTCCCTGCTGTACCTGGCGCTCGGCCCGGACAACTGCGGATTGCAATGCGTTAATAGAAGTTACGGTCACCACGACATATTTCCTTCAATCAAGAACCTCGGGCATGGCAGTGCAGATTTGACATCACTCAAGGAAAGATTAGGTCAGAAAAACGAAAAAGGCAAGGAGGCAACATGAAATATGGCGGACGTGGCGTTGGCCGCATCGCTAGCAGGTTTTTTGCCGATTTTTGTTGTATTTATTGCGATTAACATCTGTTGTCATGGCGGCAGCGTTGGCCACCCCGCTATAATCAATGATCAACATTGAATGTTACCCTATGAACTTGCAGCGCCTCGCTAATTTTCTCGGGATGTCGAAAACGACCGTGAGCCGGGCCTTGAACGGGTATCCCGAAGTCAACGTCAAAACCCGGGAACGCGTGCTCAAGGCGGCCCAGGATGCCGGCTACCAACCCAATCCCATGGCGCGCAGCCTGGCGCTCGGACGCAGCAATGTCTATGGTCTGATCTTCCCCCTGCTCACTGCCGACCTGGCCGACCCGATGTTTCTCGACGTGGTTGCCGGCATGTCCGGCGCGCTCGAAACCTTCAACAAGAACCTGATCCTTGCCCCCGTCTCGCCCGGCACCGAGCAGCGCGCCTACCAGCAGATCGTGCGCGGGCGCCGCGTCGATGGCCTGGTCGTCTCGCGCACGCTGGTGCACGACGAGCGCATCGCTTTCCTGACGCAAGCCAAGTTCCCCTTCATCGCTCACGGCCGCACCCAGCAGGATGCGCCGTACGCGTGGTTCGACTATGACCATGCCGCCGGCGTGGAACTGGCGCTCGAACGCCTGCTGGCGCTGGGCCACCGCCGCGTGGCGCTGGTGAGCGCTTCGCTGGACATGAATTTTGCCCGCGAGCGGCGCGACAGCTTCATGGCGTCGATGGCGGCCGCCGGCCTGGCGGTCGATCCGCGCTACCTGATCGCCGACTGCATCGACCGCCGCAGCGGCCATCACGCCATGCAGCAGTTGCTGGCCTGCTCGCCGCGACCGAGCGCCGTCATTGTCGACAACCACATGTCCGGCGCCGGCGTGGTGCGCGCCATGCGCGACGCCGGCATCGAGATGGGCAAGGACATGTCGGTGGTAGTGTGGGGCAGCATGGCCGATTCCCTGGCAGGCGGCAACGTCGCCACCATCGACCAGCCCGAACCACGCAAGGCCGGCGCGCGCATGATCGAAATGCTGCTGGCGCTGGTCAATGGTACGCCACCGGCCGACTTGCAGGAGATGTGGCAGCCGGTGTTGTTGCCGGGGGGGACTATCGGGGTGTGTAGCGAGAATTGATGCTGTCTTTACCGATAGTCGGGCACATCGATCTTGTCAGGCCAGCAGAGATCGGCAGAAAATGAATAGCAAATTTTCGAGTATTCTCATAGGAGAATCCTCGATTTTGAATAGCAATGTGAATAGCATTTGAGATCTCGCTCAAGTGCTATTCTGGCGATCAGAGAGCCGCCGTCAACCGGCTGTTGGCAGATGTAATTGGATCGTTGCTTTTAGTTGTTCGGCATATTTGTACAAATCGTCCAAGTGCTCCAGCGACACTCGTTCTTCTTCCTTCTTGTCATTAAATAGCCCAAGCGACAGCTTCTGCAAATTATTGAAGCGCAGTCGGCAAACCGGTTTGCGGTTGTTATCGTCGAGCAGGATGGCGCAGTAGCTTTGCGAGTCGCGCATCACGATTCTGCGCGGGTTGACCACATCGCGCAAGATCGACCTGACCATGTGCAGACCTTCGATTTCCTCTGCTGTGGTAACAACCAGGTTTTGTTCCAAGCCCTCCGGTACCATGACCGGTGCTTGCTCCTGAAGCGGTGATGTTTCGGGTGTCATGGCCCCCTTGAGTCGTTCGTTGATACGTTCACCCAGCAACTGTTCAAACGCCCGCTTGGTTATGATTGTGAACTGATCCTTAACTGTCGGCGTGAATTTCTTGCCGCTAAGCATATCCTTTGCCAACAATCGCACGAAGTCTTCTGATGGATTGAGCATCCATTCCGCGAGGCGGTTCTGTATGGCCCGTGTGTATTTGAGATCGTTAGCAGTGGTGAGAATTGTGTCGATGTCGAACATCGTCTTCGCGAATTTTTTCAACTCGTCGACATCACGTTCCTTGAAATCCAAAATATTGAATTCAAAGAAAGGTTTCTCATCCATTTTGTTTGGCTGCTCCAAGTCCGTGAAGAACTTATACACAAGACCGTTGGTGAGGACCCCAAAACGTGCAGCGGTCACATGGAAATATCTAAATAACTGGCTCGCATGATTTATATGCAGATCCGCGCCGCTTTTCTTGCACTCGAAAAGCATGATTGGCTTCCCCTCAAGCAGCACTGCATAGTCGACCTTTTCGCCCTTTTTAGTCCCGATATCAGCTATCAGCTCCGGCGTGACTTCCAACGGATCGAAGACGTTATATCCCAGCAGCTGAATGAAAGGCATGATCATCGCGTTCTTGGTGGCCTCCTCCGTCTGGATGATATCCTTGGAAGCGGCAACGCGAGATGCCAGTGCTCTGAGCTGATCGATTAAGTCCATACGGTTCCCTGGTTTGACTAAGTTAAAAGAGACATGTGCGGTCTTTTCACATATATAACCGAGTCTTACATAATTCATAAATAGTTAGCAACAGAATATTTATGAAATTCAATAAAAATTAACCCAATGACTTAAAAGGAGACAGCATTATTTTTTTATGGTGATCGCGGCTGCGCAGCGAAATCGTTCATGCTCAGGTGGCAATCGCTGTCGCCTCGAGCTCGAACAACATGCCGTCGAGCGCCAGGCGCGGTACCGGGATCAGGGTGCAGGCTGGTGGCGGGGCGTCGGCCCAGGCGGCGCGCAGCGCGGTGCTGAAGACGGCGAGCTTGGCTTCGTCGTGATCGACGACCAGCGCGGTGACCTTGGCCACTTGCGCCAGGGTGGCGCCGGCCGCTTGCAGGGCGGCGCGCAGGTTGGCCAGTGCTTGCGCCACCTGGGTCGCAAAATCTTCCGA
>Ga0308159_1005618_pt1 | contig 10485 bp, 15 predicted proteins | sample PhyCR1_FD_201040 | JGI IMG/M metagenome (GOLD analysis project Ga0308159, IMG submission 201040) | Phyllosphere microbial communities from UC Gill Tract Community Farm, Albany, California, United States - DLSLC.R1 | ecosystem: Host-associated > Plants > Phyllosphere > Unclassified | place: USA...
CAATGCCTTGAAGCTCAAGCCCCAGCTGCTAGCCTATACCGAGGATGGGCGGCTTGAGATCGACAACGACCTTGCGGAGAATGCCTTGCGCGGGATCGCGGTTGGCCGGAAGAACTGGCTTTTCGCCGGTACCGACTGCGGCGGGGAGCGCGCCGCAGCGATCTATTCCCTGCTGGAGAGGCCAAGCTCAACGATATGAACTCGCTGGCTTGGCTGGCCGATGTGCTCGACGGGATCGGCAAGGGCCATCCCATTAATAAGGTTGATGAGTTGCTGTCTTGGAACTGGCCATCTTTATGCGGGTAGCCGCATTTCGCAGCCCGCCATATGTCCTAGATCTCCCCGCCATTCCAATATTCCAGCTTCAGCGAGGTCGGCCAATCGAGCTCCCAAGACAAGATCGCTTGTTTGATAAATGCCATTTAAAAAGAAGTCACCGAGCACTCCGGCCACAATTCTCGCCATCTTTTGCCATTCCAGTGTCGCATGCTTGAATAGGGCTGCATCGAAATGCTCAAGCGGCGCAGACATCAACCCGGCATCGCCCAGGATACGCAAAGGGGCATTCTCCGCTTGAAGTTGTAGCCACAAGCCCAAGCTACGTGCCCGTCGCTCTGCCGATAGAGGTTCTGCCTTATCGAGATATTCAGTCATGCTTTCGGGATCGAGTAGGCTGAGGCGCGGCACATCAAGGATCTGACACTCCTTGTCCGCCATATGCGACAGCCACCACAAAAAGCCGGCAGCACTATGCGCGCTGTCTGGAGAAATCCACGCAATGGGGGGCTTGCTTGCCTCCATTGAGGCACTCAGGACGGGCAAGCTATCCTCGAAAATCTTCTGCCAGTCAGAATAGCCCAATTCATTCTCGACCCATTGAGCGCGTGCGTTAGCATCGTCCCTGTCTATGGGGCCAAAACTGAGATCATCATATGGCGCAACGACAACTCCTTCTCGGCGGCTACCTCCAGCGCTTGTTGCAAAGTCCCTGCTGCGGAACGCCCAAAGACAACGTGAAGCTGAGAGTTTTCTGAAGTCATCCGGTCAGCCTAATGGTAAGCGTGGCCTGAGTACCGCAGCTATGCTGCTTGGGCGACCTCTTGCTCGCTCGGATGCCAGTTCCACGGCATGAGCTCATGCCAGCGAGTAGCGGGCCAGTCGCCAGCGATCTTCTCGATGACATCGGCGATGTAGGCCTGCGGTTCGATGCCGTTGAGCTTGGCGGTCTCGATGACGGAATAGATGGCCGCAGCCCGTTCGCCGCCAGCCTTCGATCCGGCAAAGATCCAGTTCTTGCGGCCGATCGCCACGGGAGGGATCGCGCGCTCGGCGATGTTGTTGTCGATCTCGGCAACGCCCTCGTCGATGTAGCGGGTGAGCGCATCCCAGCGCTTGCGGCCATAGCTGAGCGCCTTGGCCATGTTGGACTTGGGCGACAGGCGGCGCAGCGCATCGTCGATGATCGAGCGCAGTTCGTTCACCTGAGGCCTGCTTTTGTCCTGCCGATGCCGGCGGCGCTGGTCAGGCGGCTGCCCGCGTATCTCTTCCTCGATCCGGTAGAGAGCGGCGATCCGATCCAGCAGGTTGCTCGTCAACGGCGTCGGGCTGGTGGCATGGTTCTCGAATATCTTGCGCCGGAAATGCGCCCAGCAGGCGACCTCCCGAATACGGTTGCCCCTGTAGAGCTTGTCGAAGCCTGCATAGGCATCAGCCTGTAGCAGCCCGGTAAAGTCCTTGAGCTCGCTTTGCGGGTGGACGCCGCTGCGGTCAGGGGTGAAGCGATACCAGGCCAGCGCCGGCGTGGATGCGCCAGCGGCACGATCATCGACGACATAGGCCCAGAGCCTCGCCTGCACTGTCTTGCCCCTGCCGGGCATCAGCATCGGCACGGGCGTGTCATCGACATGGATCTTGCCGGCTTTTATCCCTTCTTCCCGGATGCGACTGACGATCGGGTCAAGCAGATGTGCGGCCTGTGCTGCCCAGCCTGCCAGCGTCGATCGGGCGATATCGAGGCCCTGTGCCGCCATCATCTCGGCCTGGCGATAGAGGGGGAGATGATGATCGAACTTGGCGACGATGACATGGGCGAGTGTGGCGAAGCTGGCCTTGCCCCGGGCAATCGCCTTCACGGGTGCCGGGGCTTGCACGATCTGCTCGCAGGATCGGCAGCTATATTTAGGACGGACAGTGCGGATGACGCGCCATTGCACCGGCGCGACATCGAGCATCTCGTCGCTGTCCTGCCCGAGCGGACGCAGGGCGCCTCCGCAGGAAGGACAGGTGCAGGTGCCTGCTTCCGGCTCAATCCGGCGTTCGGCCCGCGGCAAATGCGCCGGCAAGGCACGGATCGGTGCCGCTCGCTCCCTCTGATCCGCCTGGAGCGGATATCGGCAAGCTCAGCTTCGCCTTCCAACTCCTCAAGGGTGAGTTCGAGCTGTTCGATCTGGAGGGACAGCTTCTCCGAAGACTGACCAAAGGTGAGCCGCCGGAGCTGGGCCAGTTGGAAACGCAAGGTATCGATCAGCGTGTCGCGGGCCGCCAGAGCTGCCTCCAATTCGGCGATACGGGCGTCCTTATCGACGGGGGAAGATCCTCGATCTGACACCCTGGAATAATATCAAAACGGCACCGCCGATGCCAGAAAAACCCGCAGAAATCCTCACTTTTTAGCCCGCTAGCAGCGGTGCTGCTGTCCGCTCCGAGCGTCGCCAGTCAATGCCTTCAAGGAGCATGGAAAGCTGGGCCGAGGTCAGACCGACCTTGCCTGTCTTCGTCACCGGCCAGACGAACCGACCACGGTCCATCCGCTTGGAGAACAGGCATAGGCCTTGGCCATCATACCAGAGCAGTTTGACCAGATCGCCACGCTTGCCCCGGAAGGCAAACAGCGCCCCGGAATGCGGGCTCTGCTCCAGAACCTGCTGCGCCAGCACTGCCAAACCATCAGAGCCCTTGCTCATGTCGGTGGCACCACAGGCCAGATAGATCCGGGTGGAAGGTGGCAGCGGGATCATCGCGTGAGAACGGCAACGACACGTGCGAGTGCCTCGGCATCGACACCGGCGTCCACGGTCAGCTTCACGCCCGAGGGCAGTTCGATCCCGATATGACTACCCGCCGTCGGCAGTCCCGGAACCGGGGCGGAAAGCTCGACCTCTGCGAAACTCGGCAAGGCCGCTGGCCTGGCGCCGCCAAGTTCGCCCGACATCGCCTGTCGTCGCCAGGTGTAGATCGACCCGCTGCCAATCGCGTGCCGCTTGCAGGCATCGCCAACCGAACCCTCCGGGCCAAAGGCATCGCGCAGGATCGCCAGTTTCTGCTCCACTGTCCAACGGCGCCGACCCGCAACGACCTCAATCCGAGTGCTCATACGACCGCTCGTATGAGCACTCATATGACCGCTCGCTGGTCCACCTCCGATCTCGTAATCCATCGCCGCTCCTATCCGAGTGGCAATCAGCCCTTCATCCCGCAACCGCGCAAGGCGGCCTCGGCGCCACGGTTACACCTAATGGATGACGCACCAAACCGCTATCACGCAACGGTCCACAGCGGACGCTTACCATTGCTAGATCGTGGTGGAGGTTTGTGGCTTTGCAGCGGACACGTGTGTTTCGTGGAGCGTGGCTCTTTGCTGCTTGGACCTTGGATTGGTTGCGGGGGCGCACATCCGCCTTTGGTATAATCGCGCTCCCCCGGGAGGACTATCATCCTCAACAAAGTTCAAAATCCCCATCAATTCCCCCGATAATGTGGCCTCGGTTTGCCCACGCTTCTCGCCCGGTGTCAGAACAATCTTACCGACAAGAGATCGAATGCTATCGGCAACCTCGGCACGAAGACCGGGATCGTCCAAAGTCTGGATAAACTTTTCCACCTTACGCTTATAAACCTGTGCAATATTCGGATGGATGTCTGGAACATCGGTAGGAATTTCCGCCAAGCGAGCAAGAAGCACCGACTTTTGACGTTCGAGATCGCCCAGTCGCGCTTTCATCGTCGGTTGGTACATGCCATCTTCGATCGCTGCCATAATGCCAACGATACCCCGCTCCACCTTATTGAGTTCGCGGCGATCAACATCAACACGCTGTCGACGTTCTCGATTCTGCCTGTTCGTATATTCGACATAGGCAGCGACTGCCTCACGTACCGCCTCGGTCGATACCAGACGATCTCTTAGTCCGCTCAAAGCGCGGCGCTCGATGTCATCACGGCGGATCGTCCTGCTGTTTGCGCAGTTACCTTTTCGGAAGTGGCTGGCGCATCCATAACGATCTTTCACGATGATCGAATACCTTCCGCCGCAGCATCCACATTCCAGAAGTCCAGATAATAGGTATACCGGTCGCCGAAGTTCATTCATGCGCTTGTCTCGGGCCTCACGCACACCTTTGGTCACGTTCTCAAACTTCTCGGAAATTTGAGAGTGCCGACCCCGAACTGCCTGCCACAGGTTTTCATCAATTATACGCAGATCAGGCACTTCAGTCCTGACCCACTCAGACTCTGGATTCATCCGAGAAACCCGCTTGCCAGTCGTCGGGTGCTTGATGAACCTCTGCCGGTTCCAGAGAAGAACGCCGACGTAGAGTTCATTGTTGAGGATGCCATTTCCCCGCGCGACGTGCCCCCGGATCGTCGTGTCCGACCATTGCCCGCCGAACGGACCCGGAATGGCGTCCCGATTGAGATCCTTGGCGATGCCACGCGGGCTTTGCCCGTTCGCAAAAGCACGATAGATGCGACGCACTACCGTCGCCTCGATCTCGTTGATGGCACGCTCCCCGTGGACAGGTTCACCTTCGCTGTTGAACCTTTTCACCACGTCATAACCATAACACCGCCCTCCCCCCGATTTCCCCTTCTCGACCCGACCGCGCAAACCACGGCGTGTCTTCTTCGAAAGGTCCTTCAGGAAAAGGGCATTCATCGTGCCTTTGAGACCCACATGCAGTTCGGAAATCTCGCCCTCAGCGAGGGTGATGATCGATACGCCAGCGAACTGAATATGCTTGAAGATCGTTGCAACGTCAGCCTGGTCACGCGAGATGCGATCAAGCGCCTCGGCCATCACGACATCGAATTTTCCTGCCTGAGCATCCTCGAGTAAAGACTGAATGCCCGGACGAAGGATCACCGAAGCGCCGGAGACGGCCGCGTCGCCATAGGTACTAACGACCCGCCAACCTTCCCTTGCGGCCTGTTCCCGACAAATCAGAAACTGATCTTCAATCGATGCGGGATTCTGCTTGTCGTCTGAGTATCGTGCGTAAAGCGCAACGCGGGTCATCCCAAATCTCCCGCCTTGAGGCCGCGCCTGGGCCTAGGATTCGTCCTCCACGGATTCAGCAGCCTTATGTCGAGCCCCTGAACGTCCTTCTCGTTGCGCGTGACCAGAATGAGATTATGCGTCGAAGCCGTGGCTGCGATCAGCGTGTCGATGACAGGTCGAGAACGATCGGCCGACATTACGCCCCATACCCGCGCGACTTCCTCGTTCACAGGGAGTATCCGGTCCGCAAACTCGCTTTCGGCCCTTGCAAGCCATACGCCGATGCGATCGGCAGCATCTGGATCGCTGCGGCGCTTCATTTCGATCCCGCGATGAAACTCGCCAAGGGTCAGCGAGCTGAGGTAGAGGCGGGTCGAGTCCAAACCGCTCAGGAAGGTCGCCACGTTCGAATCGATCTGCGTTCGGCGCGTCTCGGAAAGGACGTTGGTGTCCAGCAAATAACCTGGATCGCGGATCAAAGCTCGATCTCCCGGCCGTAATCAGGCTCCCGCTCGATCACCAAATCGTCAACCTTGGGACCACCCAGAAGCCATGCCTTGAAATCCGGCTTGCCTTCGGTAAGCGCGCGATAGTCAGTAATCGACAGCAGAACCGCACGTGGATTGCCGTGGCGCGTAATGGTTTGCGGTCCTTCGGCCTGAACCTGTTCGATAAGCTCGCTGAGCCGCGCTTTGGCCTCCTGCACCTGCCATGTCCGCATATCATAACTCCTGACCAGACCGACCATAAAGTAACTCATTCTAGCCTCCTTTCAAGTCAGTTCCGGATCGTCGTTGTCGTTGACCGCGCCCTGCTTGCGGAATTGCTCCCGCGCAATGAAGCGTCCAATTGCCCTTGCGATATCCAGAATACGCGGATCGAGCGGAGCTGCGGTGTCAGCATTGTCATTGACCGGAACGTCACGGTCATCCGACGAGGATGGCGGCAACATGTTAGTCGCCTCCACCGGGATTCGATGCCCAAAGGCTTTCCCATACAAGTTGCGCTGTGAGACCGTCCTGCGAAAGGAATAGCATGGCTCTGAGCGGCGATGCCCACGTCGGATCATGGAATTGGATCCGCAGATAGTCACGCGGCGGCTCGCCACGCGAACGCGCCCTCCATGCTGCTCCGACTTTGGACCATCCGAGCATGGCGATGAAATCCGGACCATTTTCGCTCTTCCGATCATCATTCGGTAAAAAACGCAGCTTTCGATCAATGGTCAGGGTCAGCAGCCTCCCTTCCCATCCGCCCTGCGCGGAGAGCTTGAATGTCCCGGACATGGCTAGGTCCCTCTTCCCGACCGCTTCCGCGCTTTGGCGAACTCACGGTCGCCGGCGAGGAAATTCTCGATCATGGCTGGTATCAGGTCGGTCACATCCGCCTTGTCGCCATAGGCCTCTTTGTAAATGACCGCGTAATCCATGAGAGTACGATGCAGATCAGGCATGACGGTGAACGTGATCTTGACCGGCGTCCGGTCCGGAAGTCTGGCAAGCTTCAGCATGATGCTTCTCCTGTTCACCGCGTCCATGGTTGAAACACGAGATCCTTGTGTACGATCACGCGCAGCGGCCATCCGGGGCGGATGGTGATGGTTGGCTGAATGTTGAGATTCTTGGTGACGATCTGCTGCCCGGCCTGATTGGCGGACTGTTGGGTGGATTGTCGGATCGCGCGCACGAGATCGCTTTCATCGCCGCCAAGTGACAGTTCGGTTCCAACACCGAGCAACGTCGAAAGCGCGACGCCCTTCAACAACTGCCAGGTGTGAAAATCGACCTTGTCAGAAAGACCCGAGTACCCCGCCGCGTCAGTGGCAGGCAGATTGTCGATCTGGATCGAACTTCCGTCGGGCAGGATGATCCGCTGCCACGCGAGCAGTGCACGTCGCTGTCCGAAGGCGACCACGCTGTCGTAAGTCCCGATAAGGCGCGCACCCTGCGGAATCAGCAAGATGCGGCCGGTCACCGTATCGAAGACGTTCTCCGTCACCTGCGCCACCACTATCCCAGGTAGGTCCGAGTTCAGCCCAGTGACGAGGCTTGCGGCAATGATACTGCCCGCCATCAGCTGATATGGCGATGATGCTGCCTCGAGGCGATGAGCGTTTGCCGTGCCGCCTGATGCCTGCTGACCCAGGAAATCGATCTTCCTCTGTTTGTTATTCTGATCCTTTTCGGGATCGAGGGTCAGTCGATCGACTTCGCTGGCCCGCGTTTCCTGTACTGCGCCTGCAACGAGCCCGGTTCCACCAACGGCATCTGTCGCTGCCCGGGTTGATGATTGAACCATCAGGCCTGCCTCGCGCGCCTGATGTGCCTGTGAGGCAATCCGCTGGCGTTCGGTTTCGATGGCTTGCTCTTGGGCAGTAGGCGCTGCAGCGCCGGTGGCGGGTTCGTGCCCTCCCGCGGCCAACGCACGTTGCCGGTCGAGGATGGGACGCCCGAGATCGCCCGGTAGCGGCGGGCCCAGGATCGGCGTGTCGGCCTTCACCTTGCTGTAATCGCCGGGGAGATCGGCGACCGCATCGGCCGGAGTGCGCCGATCGCTGACGATCTTGTCGCTGCCCGCCTCGACGATGTGAAGGGCTTTGGGGCCAAGCGCCACCCACGCCACGCCGGCGATTGTCAGCGAGCCTACCGCAGCCCCGCCGACGATGATGCCCCGCCGGAACCGTACAATGCGGCGCGGGCTCGCACGCAGAACCAGACCTTCTGGCGATACTTTCGGTAAAGTAGGCTCCGGCTTTTGCTCGGCGACTTCCGGCACCTCGACCGGCTTGCTTTCAGCCCCGCTCACTTTCGCGAACCCTCCGCCAAACCGTCGGTCCGGCTGATGCGGACAACCTGCTGCGGCTTTTCGCCTAAGCGAAGTTCAGCTGCGCCGAAGAGGCGATCGACGATGTAGTGGTTGCTGCTCACCCGGTAGTTCACCAGTTGGCTTTGTCCGAGCGGGCCCACCACGAACAACGGCGGCGCCTCTCCCTGATCGAGCCGGGCAGGAAACTCGATATAGACCTTTCGGCCATCGTCCCATGCCCTCACCGGCCGCCAGGGCGGAGCGTCACCGGTTATAGCATACCGGAAGCGAAGGTCCGCGATGGCCACGTCGGTGGCTACAGGCGTAGCCTGCTCTGCGGTCTGGTTTTGACGCTGCAAGGCCAGAAGGCGATCCAGGGGATAGGTCCAGGATATCGCGGCCATCGCGGTGCGGTCAGTGCTTTCCAGCGCCAGGTGATAGGCGCGCCGGTCGGTCGCGATGACCATGTTGGTGACAAGCCCAGGCGCGAATGGCTTCACGAGCACGTGCACGCGCGAACCCTCGCCCGATCCGCTGGAAGTATCGCCGATCACCCAGCGAACCGTATCGCCCGCCGACACTGCCAGCAGCTTTTCTCCAGGCTGAAGCGTGATATCGCTTACTCGCTCAGGCGCAGCATAAAGCCGATAGAGCGCGCCGTCGGCCCAAGGATAGACCTGCATCGCGTTAATGTAGCCGGCGCTGGATGGTTCGCGGATCGCGGACCGGTTCGCCGCTTCAACTCTGGTGGTTGGCGCTCCCGCCTCTTTCACCACGGATGGCGGCGGCAACAACTGCCCTGGCAAGGGCAGCGGCTGCGCTACAGTCACGATTTCTACCGCCCTTGGCGGCTCCGCCTCGCGAGTGGCAGGCTCGAACCTTACACTGTCGAGCGCGATGGCCGGCGGCGGGGTCGCACCGGCACAAGCACCCAAGGCAAGAAGTGGGACCGTCAGGAAAGATTGGTGCAGCACGGACAGGCGGATCATGGACGATCTCCCTTCTCATCGGCGATGGATACTAATGCCGGGGCAGATGCCGGCACGGACAGAGACGGCTCCGACGGAAGCGCCGCAGCATCAGCGGTCGACGGATCGTCACCTACGGCTCGAGCGTTGTCGGCCCGACGTGCCTGCGCCGAGGGCTGGCCGTCCAGTTCACGGGCCCAGTCGATAGCATTGACGAAAAGGCCGAGAGGGTTCTTGCGCAGCGTGTCGGCGGTCTTCGGCGGCTGCACGATCACGGTGAGCATTGCCGTCCAATGCTCGGTCTTGGCCAAGCTGCCTCGCTCGAAGACGCTCTCTGTCCATTTGACCTGGAAGCTGGTGTCCGATGCCCGCACAACGCTCGTTACCTGCACCGATATGCTGCGCTGGCCGATCCCGGCGAACGGGTCGTTTGACCGGGCATAATCGTTGAGGAAGATCGCCGCACGGTCGGTGGTGAAGTCGTAGGCATCGAGCCAGTTGCGCTTCACCAGTACCGGATCTGTCGAGACCGAGCGGACGTTGGATATGAACCGGCCTAAATGCCAGGCGATCTGTCCATCAGTGGGCCGGTAGTTCTGGATCGCCGGGGCCACGCTACGCGCCTCGCCAAGCCGGTCCACTTCCACGACGTAGGGCGCGACCCGGCTCTGCATCGACTGCCAGACATTGGAGGCGATCAGGATCCCGGTGAAGCCGAGGCTGGAGAAGGCGACGAGCCGCCAGTTGCGCGCCTGCACGCGGGCTGAGCCGATACGCTCGTCCCAAAGCTGCCCTGCTCGCTGCCACGGTGTTTCTGCTGCGGGCGTGTGCCCGTATCGCTGAATCGATCTTTTGAAGATCATGATGGATCACTCCTTCTCGCTGAGGTCTGGATTGGCGGCGCCGCCCGGCCGGTCACCGTCCTTGATCGTTTGCATCGCCATGTGGCGGTGGTGCCGGGCGGTCTGCTGAGAGCGCAGGTTCTGCGCCCAACCCGGGGTTGGACTGGTCTTTGCCGATCCGGAAGACGGGGCGGCCGGGACCGGCGAGGTGCGCCCGGCATCCCAGGCCGCTGTTTGCCCGGCAGTTGCACTGGCGCGGAAGGGAGCGGCAATGCGCGATGCGATGCCCTGAGCAGCCTGCGAGGCTGCGCCGCCGGCGGCCGTCGCCATGCCGCCTAGGCCGGCGCCAATACTCGCGCTACCCGATGTTTCCTGACCCAGTTTGTAGGACGTCGATGCGGCGGATCCCATGGCGGTGCCTGCCCGGATGGCCCCCATGCCGCCGCGTCCGGCCATCATCGCGCCGCGCGCACCAAGCAGCGCAGCGCCGCCTGTCATGAGAGCAGCGCCCGCCGCCGCCCCTACGGCGGCGCCTGCACCCAATTGGGGCGCACCGGACACGAGCCCGGAAGCGATGCCAGGGCCGAAGATA
>Ga0308159_1005619_pt1 | contig 10483 bp, 7 predicted proteins | sample PhyCR1_FD_201040 | JGI IMG/M metagenome (GOLD analysis project Ga0308159, IMG submission 201040) | Phyllosphere microbial communities from UC Gill Tract Community Farm, Albany, California, United States - DLSLC.R1 | ecosystem: Host-associated > Plants > Phyllosphere > Unclassified | place: USA...
TTCCAGCTCGGCGTAAGTGATGGCCGAAATCATCACATCGCCGACACGACATTGTGCAAAGCGGCGTGCAACTGCCGGAGGCTGATTTTTCATCAGGTAGATGCAGATATTGGTGTCCAGCATGTACTGGAGCATCAGAGTTTCTCGCGATCTTCCTGCTCCTGCGAACCACGTCCTTCGGCAAGAAAGTCGGGGGAGAAGCGGGCAAATTTGCGTAATACGCCAGCCAGCGATTTTTTTGGCGCTGGCCGGATACGCAGTTCCTCGCCAATCTTTTCGATTTCCAGATCGAGTTCGGTGTTTTTATAGGCGAACTCTGCTGGTATTTTGACCGCTTGAGAATTGCCCGTTTTGAACGCTTTGGTACTGTGCATTTGCAGCTCCCTGTTTATCCGATCCATCACGCCTTCGATCATGATTGGACACGGCCGGCGGCGATAAGTTCAATCGCTCACACCACAAACAACTTGTCATACGCCGCCAGCAAACTCCGGTGCAGCGCGCTGCCTTCGAAGTTGGGGCCGAGGGCGTCGAGGCCGAAGAAGCGTTCGGAGCCGTCGAGCAGCGCTTCGGCCAGTTCCAGCGTGGCGGTGCCGTACAGCAATTCGAGCGCCTGGCGGTAGTTGTCCGGTTCGTCGAGCTTGAGGATGGTTTCGATGCAGCGGTACACCAGCAGGCGCGGCGCGGGCAGGTCGTGGTAGTGGCGGATCCAGTCGCAGCCTTCCAGCACCGCTTCTTCGTCGCCCACCACCAGCGCCAGCAGGGTTTTCAGTTCGCCGAGGCGCAGCTGCTTCCAGGGCGTACCGGCTGGCACTGCCAGGCCCAGGATTTCCCACACCGGCCGCTCGTCGTTGAGGTGCGATGTTTGCAGCTCGGCCAGCAATGACGTGCATTCCTGCACCGAGAGATCGTGCAGGCGCGCCAGCAGCGGACGCAGCGCGTTGCCGGCGCTGTTGTTCTCCCACTCGAGGTCGTCGAGCGGATAGATTTCGGAAAATCCCGGCACCAGGATGCGGCAGCTGTAGATGCCTTGCTCGTCGAAATCGGCCACGTAAATATCCTTGCCTTCGGCGTGCAGGGCATCGACCAGCCACTGGTAGTCGCCGGTGGTGGTGGTGCTGAAGTTCCAGTCGACGAACGGGTAGTCGGACGTGTCGCTGAAGAAGTCCCAGCTGATCACGCCGCTCGAATCGACGAAGTGGATCTCGAGGTTGGTCACCGCGTTTATTTCGGTCATGTCGAAACCCGGTTCGGGCAAGCCGGCCAGCGCTTCGAGCGGGCGCCCTTGCAGCAGCTCGGTGAGTGCGCGTTCGAGGGCGATCTCCAGGCGCGGATGGGCGCCGTAGGACGACAGCACGCCCTGGTCGGTGGAATTGACCAGGGTGACGTTCATGACCGGGTATTTGCCGCCCAGCGAAGCATCCTTGACCAGCACGCCGAAGCCGGCCGCGCGCAGCGCTTCGATGCTGGCGCGCAGGCGCGGGAAGCGGGCGATCACGTCGTCCGGCACGTCCGGCAGGCACAGGCCTTCGGCGATGATGCGGTACTGGATGGCGTGCTCGAAAATTTCGGCCAGGGCCTGGGCGCGCGCTTCGTTGAGGGTGTTACCGGACGCCATGCCGTTACTCACGTACAGGTTGCCGATGATGTTGACCGGGATGTACGTGGTGGCGCCATCGCGCAGGCGCGTGTAGGGCAGGGCGCAGATGCCGCGCGCGCTGTTGCCGGAATTGATGTCGATGAGCGCGCTGGCGGGAATGTCGCCTTGCGGGTTGTAGAGCGCATGCAGCTCCGGGTTGAGCACGTCTGCCGGCCAGCTGCCATCGGTGGCCGGTGCAAACCATTTTTCGCGCGGATGGTGCACCACCGGTGCGCTGGCGCGGGTGGCGCCCAAGTAGTAGTGGGCCCAGAAATAACGCGTGCCCAGGCGCTCAGCGAATTCGCCCCAGGCGCTGGCGCGTGCAGCCAGTTCGGTGGCGCCCTTGCCGTTGGCGTACAGCAGCGGGCAGTCGCGGTCCTGCAGGCGCAGCGACCACACGCCGTTGACGGACTGATGCGCAGCCAGTTCGTCGAGCAGGAAGCCGCGCGCGGCCAGCCTGGTCTGCACGTTGGCAATTGTCGTCTCGAGGGCAAGGTCTTTACCCGGGATAAAGGTTTCGGTATTCATCGAAGGCTCTCGGTAAAGGGGGGAGTGGGGCAGGGCTTGCTGCCAGCATACCCCAATGCGTGCATGCCTTGTCGCCCGGGTCGGGTACAATATGCTGCAACGCGCCATCACCAAAGCGGCCCTGTTCCTGCGTACCACCGCTCGATTACGCAGGGCTTAAATGTGGGATAGCTCCTACGTAAGAATACTCCTTTGGCTGCTTACCGAAATGCCCTCCGCCGGGCACAATACGGGCTGGATTCAAACAGCAAAGCAGAACATGAAAATCATCGATCAGCGTTACATGGACAGCGACAATCGCTACTCCACCCAGCCATGCCTTCTCAGCATTCTCGAAGTTGACGACGCACCGGCCAACCCGGTCGCCATGGCTTCGCTCGACCAGCGTTTGCTGGCACTGCTGCCGGGCGTGCGCAACCAGGCCGCGATGGTCGGCCTGCGTGCCGAAGGCGTGCCGCAAATCGTGCGCGTGGTGCAGCAGGTCGCAATGGAATTGCGCCGCCTGGCGCTCAATGAAGTGTCGGTCGGTTTTGTCGGCGTGGTGCCGCGCACCCGTGGCCGTTACCGCCTGGTGCTGCCTTACGGCGCCACCGCCAAGAACGCTGCCGCGCCGGCACTGCGCATCGCCACCCAGATGGTGTCGGCCCTGCGTGCAGGTAAATCATTCAACTTGCAGGCTGCCGTGGCGCGCCTGCGTGCGCTGGCCGACCGTCGCTCGATGCCGCGTGGCGCGGTGCTCGCTGCTGCTGCCTGATTTCGTCCCCGCAATCCTGGCGCCGGATAGTTGCTATCATCCCAGTAATCCCAGGGCAGGGGCGGCCCGGCACTGGTCCGGTCATATTTAGGTCGTATTGAGCAGAGGTGCCGGCTCAGTCCAGCACCACCTGCATCCCCTCGTAAGCCAGCTTCACCGTCAATCCCCCCAGCCGCCCCGCGTGGCGCGCCATCACTTCCGCAAACACCGCTTCCAGTTCGTCATCGCTGCGGGTCGGCTCGTGGTGGGTGCAGTACAGCGCCTTCGCGCCGCAGCGCAGCGCTAATTCAATCGCCTCATCGAACGTGCCGTGGCCCCAGCCCTGCTTGGCGGGGTACTCTTCCTTCGTGTAGGAACAATCGACGATCAAGGCATCGACGCCAGCGACCAGGCGGTCGATGGCAGCGGTACGCGCGCGCACTTGCTGCTCGGCTGCCGCATGCTCGGGATGGTCTGCGGGGTGGGGGTTGTAAAACGGTTCGTGGTCGCCGGTGAAGAATACCGACTTGCCGTGGCAGTCGATGCGGTAGCCGAGGTTGATCACCGGGTGGTTCATGACCACGTTCGAAATGGTGGCGTCGCCCACCGTGATGGGCGCGCCCGCCACCAGCGGCTGGTACTCGATGGTGGCGCTCATTTGTGTTTCGCTGACCGGGAAGTAGCTGTTTTGCAGCTGCACGTTCATCACGTGCTCGATGCCGTGGCCGGTGTCGGGATCGGTCACGCCGTGCAGGCGCACGCGGCTGCCGCGCACGAACAGCGGCGTGAAAAAGGGCAGGCCGTGGATGTGGTCCCAGTGGCTGTGGGTGATGAAGATGTTGGCGTGGATGTCGCCAGTCTGGTGTTGCAGCAGCGATTGCGCCAGCGGGAACAGGCCGGTGCCGGCGTCGAGGATCAGCAGGGTGCCGTTGTCGGTGCGAACTTCGATGCAGGTGGTGTTGCCGCCGTAGCGCATGGTGCGCGGGCCGGGTGAGGGAATCGAACCACGCACTCCCCAGAATGTGAATTTCATGCGTACCCCTGGTGCTGTGCCATTTTTAAAGTCGTTTTTCTGGGCGATGATAGCTTTATTTCCGCCAGGCAGGGTAAAAACACAACAAGCTGTGTTCAAATTATGTAAGCGGGAAATCTGTCATGTACACGAACTTGCACTGAGGATACACTTTCGCCATGCAAGAGTTAACCCCTTCCCAAATCTCCCAGCGCCTCGACCTGTTGACCGAACTGAGCGTTGCGCTCGGCAAGTCGCACGATACCGACATCCTGCTCGAGCACATCCTGCAGGTCGCCAAGCGCATGACCAATGCCGATGGCGGCACCCTGTATCGTCCCAGTGCCGACCGCCGCGCGCTCGATTTTCACATCCTGATCAATGACACCCTGGCCATCCACCAGGGCGGCCCTGGCGGCGAACCGATCCGCGCACCGGCGATCCCGCTGTTCGACGCCAATGGCGCGCCTAACCTGTCGGCCGTGGCCGCGTATGCGGCGCACTCGGGCGAGTCCGTCAATGTGGCCGATGTGTACCAGCCGCAGGCCGAGGGTTTCAATTTCTCGGGCATGCTCGATTTCGACCGCCAGCGCCAGTACCATTCGAAGTCGATCCTGACGGTGCCGATGCGCGACCACGAGGGTGAACTGACCGGTGTGCTGCAACTGGTCAATGCGCGCGCGCCGCAAACCAGCCCCGATGCCGATCCCACCATCATCGCCTTCAACCAGACCGACCAGCGCTTCATCGAGGCGCTGGCGGCGCAGGCGGCGGCGGCGCTGACCCACCAGCGCCTGATCGCCCAGCTCGAAGAACTGCTCGAATCGCTGGTCAACCTGATCAACATCGGCATCGATGAAAAATCGCCGTACACGGGCCGCCACTGCCAGTTCGTGCCCGAGCTGACCATGCGCCTGGCCGAGGCGGTGCACGCCACCGAGAGCGGGCCGCTGGCCGACTTCCGCATGACCGACGCCGACCGCAAGGAGCTGTGGATGGCCGGCCTGCTGCACGACTGCGGCAAGATCACCACGCCGGTCCACGTGGTGGACAAGGCCACCAAGCTGGAAACCATTTTCGACCGCATCGCGCTGGTCGATACGCGCTACGAGGTGATCGAGCGCGACGCCAAAATCGCTGCGCTGGAACAGAAGCTGGCACTGGCGACCGATGGCGCCGCCACCCCGGCGGCGCTGGCCGACATCGACGCGGCGCTGGCGGCGCAACAGCAAGCGCTGCGCGCCGAACGCGCGTTCCTGCGCACGGCCAACGTGGGTGGCGAGGGCATGGCCCCGGCCGACCAGCAGCGCGTGCGCGACATCGGCGCGCGCGTGTGGACCGACATGGACGGCGCGGCGCGCCAGTTCCTCGACGCCGACGAGGTGCTCAACCTGTCGATCCAGTACGGCACGCTGACCGCCGACGAGCGCAAGATCATCAACAACCACATCTCGGTCACGGTGCGCATGCTGGAATCGCTGCCGTGGCCGCGCCACCTGCGCAATGTGCCCGAGTACGCGGGCGGCCACCACGAACGGATGGACGGCAAGGGTTACCCGCGTGGTTTGCGCGGCGAGCAAATGTCGGTGCAGGCACGGCTGATGGCGATCGCCGACATCTTCGAGGCGTTGACTGCCTGCGACCGGCCCTACAAGAAGGGCAAGATGCTGTCGGAGTCGCTCGACATCCTCGGCAAGTTCGCGCTTAACGGCCACATCGATCCGCAACTGTTCGACATCTTCATCCGCAGCAAGGTGTACAGCGAGTTCGCACAGCAGCACATGGACCCGCGCCAGATCGACGTCATCGACGAGTCGCGCATTCCCGGCTACGTGCCCTGATGCGCTGGCGTTCCGGCTGGTCCCGGCATGGCGCGCGGCTGTTGCTGGGCGCGTTGTTGACGCTGGTGGCCGCCTTCGCCAGCATCGGCATCTTCGGCAGCGACACCATCGGCAGGCTCGACGCCATGCTGGGCGACATGCGCATGCGCGTCGAAACGCCGCAGCTCGACCCGCGCATCGTGATCGTCGATATCGATGAAAAAAGCCTGAACCAGATCGGCCGCTTTCCCTGGGGCCGCGACGTGCAGGCGCGCCTGGTCACCCAGCTGACGGGCCATTACGGCGTGGGCGCCGTGGGCTTCGATATCTCGTTTCCCGAAGCCGACACCAGTTCCGGCTACGGCGTGCTGGCCAGCCTGGCCCGGGGCGAACTGGCCGGCGTGCCGGGCCTGCGCAGTCAGCTCGAACGTTTAAAACCGCAGATGGATTACGACGCGCTGTTTGCCGATGCCATGCGCGGCCAGCCGGTGGTGCTCGGCTACAGCGTGTCGGACCGGCAAAAGAAGGGCGTGCTGCCCAGGCCGGCGTTTACGCTGGCTGACTTGAACGGCCGCACCGTGACCGCGTTTGCCGCGCCCGGCTACGAGGCCAACCTGGCCCAGTTGCAGCAGGCGGCGCAAGGCGCCGGCATTTTCACGGCCCTGACCGATAGCGACGGCGTGCTGCGTTCATCGACCCTGCTGCAGCGCATCGGCGACGGCTATTATCCGTCGCTGTCGCTGGCCACCGCCAGCGTGTACCTGAAGGCGCGCGCGATTGCGCCGGTGTTCAGCCAGACCCTGGACCAGATGTCGGAGGCCGAGCGCGAGCATGGTGGCCTCGACCGCATCGCCATGTTTACACCGCGCGGGCAACTGGCGATACCGGTCGGCGAAGCCTTGACCACCACCATCGAATTTCGCGGCAAGGGCGGCCCCGACGGCGGCGCCTTCCGTTACGTGTCGGCCGCCGATGTCCTGATGGGCGCAGTGCCGGCGGACGTGCTGCGCGGCGCCATCGTGCTGGTGGGGACCACTGCCGCCGGCCTCAACGATATCCGCGCCACCCCCGTCAATGCCGAGTTTCCCGGTGTGGAAGTGCACGCCAACCTGATCAAATCCATCCTCGACGGCCATTTCAAGTCGCGTCCCGATTATGCCCTGGCCATCGAATTCGGCCAGGTGGTGCTGGTGGGCTTGCTGCTGGGCGGCGCGCTGGCGCTGGCCACCCCGGCGATGGCGGTGCTGCTGGCCGTCGGGGCGCTCGTCGGCGCAATGGGCTTCAACTGGTGGCTGTATCACGGTGCCGACGCCGTCCTCGACAGCGCCGTGCTGCTGGTGCTGATCGCTGCGCTGTTCGTCGCCAACCTGGCCTGGGGCTATTTCTTCGAGGTGCGCAAGGGCCGGGCGCTGGTGTCGCGCTTTGGCCAGTACGTGGCGCCGGAACTGGTGGCGCAGATGGCCGACAATCCCGACCGCTACAGCATGGATGGCGAAAGCCGCGAACTGACTGTGCTGTTTGCCGACGTGCGCGGCTTCACGGCCATTTCAGAACAGATGACACCGCAGGAGCTGCGCGAATACATCAACCTGTACCTGACCGCCATGTCGGAAGATATCCGCGACAGCCATGGCGGCACCCTCGATAAATATATCGGCGACGCCGTGATGGCCTTCTGGGGCGCACCGGTGGCGTTTGCCGATCATGCGGGCCGGGCCGTGTCCAGCGCCTTGCTGATGCAGCAAAGCGCGGCGCGCCTGAACCAGCAGTTCCAGGCGCGCGGCTGGCCGCCGCTGCAAATTGGCATTGGCCTCAACAGCGGCTTGATGCACGTGGGCGACATGGGCTCGCGCATCCGCCGCGCCTATACCGTGATGGGCGACGCCGTCAACCTGGGGGCGCGGCTGGAAGGCATCACCAAGGTATATGGGGTGGGCATTGCCGTGAGCGAATTTACGCGGGCGCAGGCGCCACAGTTCGCGTATCGGGAGCTGGACCGCGTACGGGTCAAGGGCAAGACCGAACCGGTGGCCATTTTCGAGCCGCGCGGCCTGCTTGCCGACGCCGATGCGGCCGAACTGGCGCTGCTGGCCAGCTGGTCGCGCGTGCTGGAACTGTTACGTGCACGTGACTGGGATGGCGCCGAGGCCATCCTGCTGGCATTGCCAGACGATGGGCTGCGCCGGCTGTACGCCGCGCGACTGCAGCAGTATCGCGCCACGCCGCCCGGCGCGGATTGGGACGGCGTAACCACATTCGAGACGAAATAAGCACCGGCGGCAGGGAAATTGCTGACTGGAAACCATATTCCGTCTAAAATTTGCTTTCACTCAATTGATGCCCAGCCGCGCCTGGCTGGCCATGCACTCACAAGAACCCTTACACATGAACGATCGTCTGGTGCGCCTGCTTGCAGGTTCCGCGCTGTTGCTGTGCGCGTCATATTCCAAGGCCGATACCCCCACCGACACGCCCCGTTTCGATATCGCCCGTTACGAGGTCAACGGCGATACCTTGCTCGGTGAGCAACTTGTGCAAGCGCTGGTGGCGCCGTTTGCCGGCCAGCAGCGCGATTTTGGCGATATCCAGCGGGCGGTCGAGGCGCTGGAAAACGCCTACCGCGCGCGCGGCTACACGCTGGTGCTGGTCATGTTGCCGGAGCAGGAGCTCGACCACGGCGCCGTGCGCCTGAACGTGCTGCAGACGCAGGTAGGCAAGGTAACCATTTCCGGCAATCAGTACGTGGACGACGCCAATGTGCGCCGCGCACTGCCGGCCCTGGTCGAAGGGCAGACGCCGAACATGCCGGCGCTGGGCCTGAGCCTGAAGCTGGCCAATGAAAACCCAGCCCGCAAGCTGGAAGTGCGGCTTGCCGGTGGCGAAGCCGAAGGCAAGGTCGATGCCGGTATCACGGTAGTGGATGAACGCCCCTGGAAAGCCACGCTCAACCTCGACAATACCGGCAGCGACGCGTCCGGCAAGACCCATGCCGGCGTGGTGCTGCAACATGCCAACCTGTGGGGCCGCGACCACGTGGCCAGCGTGCAGTACACCACCTCGCTCGAACATGGCAGCCAGATCGGTGTCTATGGCGTGGGCTACCACGTGCCGTTGTACGCGCTGGGCGACTCCCTGGACTTTTTTGCCAGTTACTCGAATGTCGATTCGGGCACGGTGTCGGCCGGCATCGTCGATCTGGCCGTCAGTGGCCGCGGCACCACCGCCGGCGCACGCTACAACCAGAACTTCGGTAAGCGCGACAACTATGAACCCAAGCTGGTTTACGGGCTGGACTTCAAGGCTTACCGCAACAGCCTGCAATTCTTCGGCACCGAGCTGGGCACGGACGTGACGGTGCGTCCCGTCAGCATCGCCTACATCGGCGCCTGGCGTTTGCCGGACGGCGAGGCCAGCGTGGGGGTGACACTGGCGCGCAATATTGCCGGCGGCAAGAACGGCAGCCAGCGCGACTTTACCCTGGCGCGGGTGGGCGCCAAGGCCGGCTACAGCGCCTTGCGCCTGAGCGGCAGCTACAGCCAGGTGCTGGGCAACGACTGGCAATGGCGCGCGCTGTTCAACGGCCAGTACACGCCCGATGCACTGGTGCCGGGCGAGCAGTTCGGCGTGGGCGGCGGCGCCTCGGTGCGCGGTTTTCTCGAACGCGAAGTGGCCAATGACAGCGGCGCCAACCTGAACCTGGAACTGTACACGCCCAACTGGTGCGGCAATGGCGGCTACCAGTGCCGCGCGCTGGCCTTCTACGACACTGGCTGGGTACGCCGCAATCACGTCCTGCCTGGCGAGATCGACAGCATGGCGATCGGCTCGGCCGGGCTGGGCCTGCGCATGCTGCTCAGCCGCTACGCCAATGTGCAGCTCGATTATGCCCATGTCGTCAACCCGGGCCAGACCGGGCGCCGCGACGCCAATCGCCTGCATTTCCGGGTTGCGCTCTCGTATTAAGGTACTCAGGTACTGAGGTACCAAGGATAAAACATCATGACCAAACCAAAACCATTGCGCACCGTGCCCGCCAGCCACCCCTTCGAGCCGCCGCTGCGCCGGACCGCGCTGGCGCTGCTGATCGCCGCCTGTTTCAATGCCGCCCATGCCAATCCGGTCGCGCCGCAAGTGGTGCATGGCCAGGCCACGTTCAACCAGCAGGGCAACCTGTTTACCATCACCAATACGCCCAATACCATCATCAACTGGCAAAGTTTTTCCGTGAATGCCGGTGAGATCACGCGTTTTGTCCAGCAAAACGCCGGCAGCAGCGTATTGAACCGCATCACCGGGCAAGACCCCAGCAAGATCCTCGGTTCCCTGCAGTCGAACGGCAAGGTGTTCCTGATCAATCCGAACGGCGTGCTGTTCGGCCGCGACGCCCGCGTTGATGTGGCGGGGCTGGTGGCCTCGAGCCTGGCGCTGTCGAACCAGGATTTTCTGGCCGGTAAGATGAGCTTCAAGGCCGGCGACACGGCCGGCGCCGTCATCAACCAGGGCGCCATCAACGCCGGCAGCGGTGGGCAAATCCTGCTGATCGCGCCAAACGTGGAAAACAGCGGCATCATCACGGCGCCGAACGGCGACGTGCTGCTGGCCGCCGGCCACAGCGTGCAACTGGCCGACGCCGCCAACCCGGACTTGCGCGTGGTGCTGTCGGCACCGGCCGACCAGGCCATCAACATCGGCCAGGTGGTGGCGCAGGGCGGACGTATCGGCATGGCCGGCGCGCTGCTGAACCAGCGTGG
>Ga0308159_1005621_pt1 | contig 10479 bp, 10 predicted proteins | sample PhyCR1_FD_201040 | JGI IMG/M metagenome (GOLD analysis project Ga0308159, IMG submission 201040) | Phyllosphere microbial communities from UC Gill Tract Community Farm, Albany, California, United States - DLSLC.R1 | ecosystem: Host-associated > Plants > Phyllosphere > Unclassified | place: USA...
CTTAATGCTTCATCAGACTCGATAAGTTTTTGTAACTCCTTGCAGTATTCTATTTCTTTAAGGATATCATTTGAATCATTCTTCTCAGGCATCTGACCCTTGAGATCATCATCCATTAGATACACTGCCTTTCGAAGCAGTTTCGAGCGTTGCCTGAGTACTTCAATAGGTGAATATGGATTGGATCTGGAAAGTGAATGCGTCGCATCGACAATGATGGACCTGGATTTAATAATGCCTTTTTCAAGGGCCAGGGAAACGGTTTTACCAATTAGAAGGTTTAAAAGATCCATATCCTTAAGGCGAAGCTTTCGGAACTTGGTCAATGAGCTTGAATTGATCACATCTTCCTCTGGGGACATCTCCAGAAAATATTTGAAGGACATATCATAGCGAGAACGCTCTACCACATCGACATCTGAAACGGTGAATATAGTTTTCAAAAGCAGGTATTTAAACATGCGTACCGGACTCTCAGCATTACGCCCGTTGTCCGGGCAGTATTTATGTAGGAGCTCATCATATATAAAACCAAAATCTATAAGCTCATTAATCTTGCGCAGCAGGTTATCTTTGGGAACAATTAGATCATAAAGCCTGGAAAACTCGCTAAACTGGATTTTTTGTTGTTGAAGAAGCATCTTGAAAGCAGTAATAATACACCTTTAAAATACAAAAAAAAGGAGCAGAAAAACTAGTTTTCTACTCCTTTTTATCCTTTTCAATTAAGGGACTTTTTCAGTGCCCTCGTTTGCACTGAAAGGTTTTTTTTGTTTCCAAAATTGCCGTCATTGCGAAGCACGAAGCAATCTTAATTCACTTAATTATGGCGCTTTAAAATTGCTTCGTGCCTCGCAATCACGCGATAATTATTGATATTATGAACATTTGAAGATCAGGCCTCTGTGCGTATGGTTCCGAAAGCCCCGCTATCCGTTACAATCTTTTAAAAACTCATTGTTATGCTGAGGCACGAAGCATCTGTTTTATCGGTTGCAGATGCTTCGTGCCTCAGCATGACAGCATATTTGAAGCCTGTGACACCAAAAAGTATTTTGACTTCTATAGGGTCTAATAAGTAAAGCATTTTTACCTCGGTTACTTCTCTTGGCGAAACTCCAGAATATCTCCTGGCTGGCAATCCAGAACCTTGCAGATAGCTTCCAGGGTTTCCAACCGAACTGCCTTTGCTTTACCAGTTTTTAATATAGATAAATTAGACATCGTGATCCCAACGCGTTCACTTAATTCGGTAAGCGACATCTTGCGACGAGCAAGCATTACATCTAAATTTATAATAATTGGCATTTGGTTGTCTATATGGTTAAATCGTTTTCCTCTTTCAGCTTTCTTGAGTAAGAAAGTAAATCATATATTATCGCAAGCACCGCAAACAAGGAGAGTAACGTAAAATTGAAAGATAAATTTGTATCAAGAAAATATTTAAAATCATGACCCGACAATTCACTAACATACTGATTTATTAAAAACATAGATAAAAATTTCAAGGCAAAAAATATCATCGCACCAATTGCAACGCTCTGCCAAAGTCTAGTCTCGGTTATCGTTTCAAAAATCTCAGGCTTTTTGTAGTTTAAAGTTAAGATAACTCCGCCCACCATTAGGTAAAATAGTGTTGCTGCTCCCATTCCACCCAATCCATCTTCCGATAAAATTAGGGCTTGCATCAATGTTGGCTTAAATTCATACACACCAATATTACTATTTGTAAACTTGCCAGCGCCAATTATCTTAATCTCTTTTTTAGCATAAGGTTCGGCTAACTTTATGGCTATTGAGCCATCTCTATAATTCCCGACGGCAGTGAATATGCCACTAACAATGCTAATAATCGCAATAAGAATCAGGCTTATACCTGCTTGCCTGGAAATTTTAAAAGTATTAATTTTCATGAAATTAAATTTGAAGGGTTAATTTTTTTGCGGCAAATCAAATTTTAATTAACTACAAAAGCAAAAGCATTGTTGCAAGCTCATATAATTAGTAAAATGTTAAGAGCGTCATATATTTTCAATAATTTACTTATCAAACATAAAAAATCAATTATTACGAAGCAAAATATATTTATCGATTTAAAATAAATAATATATGTAAATCAATGATATTAAGATAGTGTTAGTAATTACTGACAAAAACTTTATTGGAATGATTTTTGTTATAAGTAAAACTATAAAAAAGGTGTGCAAACAGCAACATTTTCAGTATTTTATCCTTTCGGATTGCTATACAATTTCGTAACTTTGCACACTTCAACAATTAAAGAGCACACAAAACGTATAAATGAGACAACTCAAGATAACGCAATCCATTACCAACCGTGAAAGTCAGTCGTTAGATAAGTACCTACACGAAATTGGTAAAGTAGATTTAATAACAGCAGAGGAAGAGGTAATTTTAGCAAGAAAGATTCGTGAAGGCGATCAAGCTGCATTAGAGCGATTAACTAAGACCAATTTACGTTTCGTAGTATCTGTTGCAAAACAATATCAAAATCAAGGTTTAACTTTAGGTGATTTAATTAATGAAGGTAACTTAGGTTTGATTAAAGCGGCAAAACGTTTTGATGAAACTAAAGGTTTCAAGTTTATTTCTTACGCCGTTTGGTGGATCCGTCAATCGATTTTGCAAGCTATTGCAGAGCAAAGCCGTATTGTTCGTTTACCTTTAAACCAAGTTGGTTCATTAAGTAAAATCAGCAAGGCTTTCTCTAAACTAGAGCAAGAATATGAGCGTGAGCCATCGCCAGAAGAATTGGCAGATATTTTAGAAACTACTGTTGATAAAATTTCGGATACTTTAAGTAACTCTGGCCGTCATGTTTCCATGGATGCTCCGTTCGTTCAGGGTGAAGAAAATACATTGTTAGATGTATTGGAAAACCATGAGCCTAATACCGATAGTTCATTAATCAACGAATCCTTATCCGAAGAAATCAAACGTTCTTTATCTACTCTAACAGAAAGAGAAAGAGAAATCATTGTTTTATTCTTTGGTTTAGGTTCAAACCATCCTCTTTCATTAGAGGAGATCGGTGAAAAATTCAACTTAACCCGTGAGCGTGTTCGTCAGATTAAAGATAAGGCGCTACAACGCTTACGTCATACTTCAAGAAGTAAAATCTTAAAATCATACTTGGGATAAGATTAAAACATACCATATTGCTAAAGGGATTGATTAATTTCAATCCCTTTTTTTGTTCATGATAACTAAGTTTATCGTTATCATTTTATATATTTAGTCGTGTCTTTTAGTCTACTCAGAAAATCAACATTAATATATAAACCAATATTTCTCTGGAATATATTAGTGAGTTTATGCACCTCAGTGTTTTTTTATTTAAACGGCTTTGATGAACCCGGCATTTATTCATTTATGCTAATTATAAAAATAATAGGCTGGATATTCTCTGTTGCGATCTATTTCATGTTTTATCAAAATACTGCTTACTTTTTCAAAAACCAAGGGATTAGTTTCAAGAGAATTATGACCAATCTTATTTTCTATGATTTAGCACTTTTGTTAGCAACATTAATGATCTTACTGGTATGGCAGAACTTTTTGTAGATAGTGTTAACCATTGGTTTGCTGATAGGGAGATCTTGAGCAGTGTTTATCTGAATTGTCAAATTGGTGAAGTAGTAGGACTTTTAGGAAGAAACGGTTGCGGTAAATCAACACTCTTAAAAATCATTTTTGGAAGCGTTAAACCTAAGTTCAAATACTTAAGTATTAATGAGAAGATCTACAAAAAGGGGTTTTTATCTGGCCGTGTATCATACCTCCCTCAGGATAACTTTATTCCTAATCAAATTACTCTAGCAGCTGCAATTGATATATTTTGCAAAAACAATCGCGATGAGTTAATCAAAATAAACTTCGTTTTCAAAAACCTAAATACAAAATTCTATCATTTATCAGGAGGAGAAGCTAGATATCTGGAATGCCTTTTAATGATATATAGCGATAAACCATATGTATTACTAGATGAACCATTCTCGCAACTATCTCCATTATTGGTAGAAAATTTAAAAACACATATTAACCATTTAAAAAGCGAAAAAGGTTTTATTATAACTGATCATTATTACAGGTCTATCCTAGACGTTTCTGATCGTATTGTCCTACTTCACAATCATTGCAATTACACCATTCAAAAGGAAGAAGATTTGGTTTTACATGGTTATTTACCAGGATTTAACACATAAAAAAAGATCAGAATTGCTGATCTCGAATATTTATTAGACCTTACAACATCCTAATTAGGAGGAGTTAAATAACTTGCTATTACAACGATCGATGAAACCGAAAAATGAAAATTTATTGCTCTAAATGTGAATCGCTACGAAGCATCACATAAATTAAAACAACAAATGTTTAACTGTAAGTCCGTTATTTATGAGTTGCTTTAAAGAATCAATGCCAATTCTTAAATGGGTTTCGACATACTTCTCCGTTACAGCGCTATCGCTTTCTGCAGTTTTAACACCCTCAGGGATCATTGGCTGATCTGAAACCAATAGCAATGCTCCTGCTGGAATTTTATTTGCGAAGGCAGTAGTAAATACTGTTGCTGTTTCCATATCAACCGCCATCGCCCTTAATGTTTTAAGGTACTTTTTAAATTCTTTGTCGTGCTCCCAAACCCTTCTGTTTGTAGTATAACAAGTTCCGGTCCAGTAATCTCTGCCATGATCACGGATAGTTGTAGAGATTGCTTTCTGCAATGCGAACGCTGGCAATGCCGGCACTTCTGCAGGAAGATAATCGTTTGAGGTTCCTTCTCCCCTAATTGCTGCGATTGGCAAAATTAAATCGCCTAATTGGTTTTTCTTCTTTAATCCACCACACTTACCTAAAAACAAAACTGCTTTTGGTTTTATCGCTGTTAACAAATCCATCATAGTTGCTGCAAGCGGACTACCCATACCGAAGTTGATAATGGTAATTCCATTTGCGGTAACACTTTGCATAGGCTTATCCAAACCCATAATTGGGGCATTGTCGTTCCACTCCGAAAACATGCTCACATACTTACTGAAGTTGGTTAACAAAATGTAATCACCAAATTGATCTAGCGGTCGGCCGGTGTATCTTGGCAACCAATTTTTAACAATTTCATCTTTCGATTTTAAACCAGATTTAACAGGACTTTCAACCTCTTTAACCTTTTTGGCCTTCTCCACTATGGCTTCGTCTTTTTTTACGTCTTTTTCTTCATTCATATTTTAAGGCTTTGAGCAAAGCGCTTGGCGCTTAGCGTTAATAAATATTATATTAAAAAAAATCCCTCCCGATGCTCGGGAAGGATTTGAATTTTTATGCGGCTTGTAACTTCTTAAAGTCGGCCTTTTCAAATTTTTCTATCGCATAATCGAGCGTGATGTGCAACTCCTTGACATCCGTTTGCGTGGGCGTGTCGAACATGGCATCCAACATAATTGCTTCACAAATCGATCTCAAACCACGAGCGCCCAGTTTGTACTCCATTGCCTTGTCGACGACAAAATCCAAAACATCATCTTCAAAAACTAAGTTAACATCTTCGTAAGCAAAAAGCTTAACATATTGCTTAATTAATGAATTTTTAGGCGCTGTTAAAATATTACGTAGCGATTCTTTATCCAAAGGATTTAAATGCGAAAGAACTGGAATACGACCAATTAACTCTGGAATTAAACCAAAAGATTTTAAATCTTGAGGTGTGATATACTTGTAAAGATTTTTAAGATCTAAAACGGTCTCATCTTTCTTCACTTTATAACCAACAGCCTGCGTACGCAAACGATTTGCAATTTTACGTTCGATACCATCAAAAGCACCTCCGCAGATAAACAGAATGTTGTTGGTATTTACCGGAATCATTTTCTGATCGGGGTGTTTTCGTCCGCCCTGAGGTGGAACATTTACAACCGTACCTTCTAAAATTTTCAGTAATGCCTGCTGAACACCTTCGCCTGATACATCACGAGTGATTGAAGGATTATCACTTTTACGGGCAACCTTATCCACTTCATCAATATATACAATGCCACGTTCTGCGGCAGCCACATCATAATCAGCAGCCTGAAGTAAACGTGTCAAAATACTTTCTACATCCTCTCCTACGTAACCTGCTTCCGTTAAAACCGTTGCATCGCAAATACAAAATGGTACATGCAAAATTTTCGCAATGGTTTTAGCCAAAAGGGTTTTACCAGTACCTGTTTCACCTACCAGCATGATGTTCGATTTCTCAATCTCAATCTCGTCTTTATCAACTTTTTGATTTAAACGCTTATAATGGTTGTAAACTGCAACAGAAAGCACTTTCTTAGCATCATCCTGACCAATTACATATTGATCGAGATGCTGCTTTATTTCTAACGGTTTAAGTAAAGAAATGGCAGCCTGGATATTTTTAGTGTTTTTGGTTCCTAATTCCTGTGCAAGCAGTTGATTGGCCTGAGTAACGCACTTATCGCAGATAAATGCATCCATGCCTTCAATTAACATTAAAGTTTCATGCTTGCCAGAATGGCAGAATGAGCAACGGGATTCTTTATTTTGTTTCGCCATCTTTTTTTGAGTTTCTCGATAAAACTTCATCAACCATACCAAATCCTTTTGCCTCATCGGCAGTCATCCAGTAATCGCGATCTGAAGCTTTCTCCACCCAATCATAACTTTGGCCAGAGTGCTGTGAAATAATATCGTATAATTCTTTTTTCAATTTTAACATTTCTCTCAAGTTGATCTCCATATCAGATGCAACACCTTGTGCACCACCTGATGGCTGGTGAATCATTACTCTTGAGTGAGGTAATGCAGCACGCTTACCTTTAGCTCCTGCAACCAATAATACAGCACCCATTGATGCAGCCATACCGGTACAAATTGTAGCCACATCTGGCTGAATGTATTGCATGGTATCATAAATACCTAAACCTGCATATACCGAACCACCTGGTGAATTGATGTAAATCTGAATGTCTCTATCAGCATCTGTTGATTGCAAAAACAATAACTGAGCTTGAATAATATTGGCATTCTGATCGTAGATTGCATCACCTAAAAAGATAATACGATCCATCATCAACCTTGAAAAAACGTCCATTTGAGCTACGTTCAACTGACGTTCTTCAATAATGTAAGGCGTCATGTTCTGTGGGTTCATGTTCGCCTGTGCAATAAATTTATCTACGTGTAAACCGCCAATCCCCTGATGTTTAACGGCAAATTTTCTGAATTCTTGTGAATCTATGTTCATAATATTGTATTGCGTTTAGAGTTTGGCGTTGAGCGTTGATTAACGAATAGCCAAACCGGATTATAATTTTAACAAAAATTTTCTGAAGTTGGTTAATTTCCGTGCCAATTTATCTAATTCTTCTAGATAATAAAGCAGTTCAATGTCAGAAATATATTTTCTCCTTTCCAATACCACCAAAATATTAGCATTTTCAAACGCAGATGTATGCGCAATGTTCAGATAATGAGCAAATTCCTTGTTTGAAATGGAACCAGAACCCTCGGCAATATTATTGGATATGCTAAGAGCAGCCCCACTGAGCTGCTCTGCAAATCTGTATTTTTTATCAACTGACAATCGGTCAGCTATATCAAGTAATTTATCAGTTAGTTCGATAGACAACTGCCAAACTTCGAGCGATTGAAATTTAAATTGAGCCATCGCTAAATATAAACAATCGATCAATCATTTTTGAACGCCTACCGCTATTCGCCTAACGCTAGTCCTTCTTATCCAACTCTACAAATTTATCGTAATCAATTTCTTTTTGATCCAAGGTTACGATAGTTTTAATTTGTTCGAAAGTTTTAGCTGCTTTAACTTCTTCGAAAGTGCGGTTCGCATTTTCTTTGTCTTGTAAAAATTGAACAGCGTATTGCGCCAATTGATCTTCTGGAAGTGGGCTTGGGCTGTACATTCTAAATTGAGCATCTAACTTAGCTTTAGCCGCTGCAACAACATCTTCATATTTAATTTCGATACTGTTATCTTTGATGATTTTGTTTTCGATTAATGTCCATTTAAGGTTTTTCGCGAAATCATCATAACCTTCTGCTAATTCTTCGTCGGTTAATTTTTCGTTTGTAGCTTTTAACCAACGACGTAAGAAATCATCTGGTAAATCAAAAGCATGTTTTTGCAAAAGTGCTTCGTAGATATCGTTTGATAATTTACGTTCAGCATCTTGTGTAAACATACTTTCTACTTCTTCCTGAATTTTTGCTCTGAAGCCAGCTTCATCTGTTACTGTGCCTTCGCCAAATAATTTATCGAAAAACTCCTGATTTAAATCTGATTCTTCTAAACGGTTAACATTTTTTACTGTCAACTGGAAGTTCGATTTCAAATCTGCTGCGTCCTCTTCAGAAATATTTAGAGCTTTAGCAATCGCCGCTTTATCTTCAAATGTTTTTTGAACATCGATTGTTACTACATCATCCTTTTTTAAACCCACTAACGATTTAAGAACTTTTTTATCCGAGATTAAATCTAAACGGATAGTTGCAGTATTGGAGATGCCACCTTCGAAAATAGAACCATCTGCACCTAACTGAACTAATTCAGCATATAAAACGTCGCCTTCTTCAGCAACTTCCGGGTTTGTCATTTTACCATAGCTGCGACGGACGTTTTTGATACGGCTTTCTAATGTCTCCTGATCAGCTTTAACTACATACTGTGTAAATTTATCTTTAGAAGAAACATTAACATCAAACGCTGGCGCTAAACCCAATTCGTAATCGAACTCGAATTCATCGGTATTATCCCATTTAAAATCGCGTTCGTTATCCATTTGAGGCAATGGCTGACCTAAAATTTCTAATTTTTGCTCAGCAATATAGTTTGATAACGTATCATTTAATAAGTTATTGATCTCTTCCACTAAAATGCTTTTGCCATACATTTTTTTAATATGAGCAGCAGGAACCATTCCCTTACGGAAACCAGGTAGTTGTGCTTTTTTAGCCTGATCTTTAATGGCTTTTTCTACTTTCGGACTATAATCAGCAGGTGCGATTTTGATTTTTACAACAGCATTTAAGTTGCCGGTTTTTTCCTGTGTAATATTCATTTTTAGAGATATGAGTATTTAGAAGTGAGATGTGAGACAAGCTTAGTGTTCGCAAATCACCCCCGTTGTTATTAATCAATGTTTTTAAAAACAAAACCGTTCCGATGTTTAAATCGAAACGGCCTTTATCTTGTTGTGCGGAAGAAGGGACTCGAACCCCCACGCCGTGAAGCGCCAGATCCTAAGTCTGGTGCGGCTACCAATTACGCCACTTCCGCAGTTAGGATGTATTAAGGACTGCAAAGATAGAAACTAGATTGAATAATCAAAAGGTATGCACCAGTTTTTATCTATTATTTTTTATTAAAAAAGCTAAGTCGCTAATTCTGAACGACAAAAATTTCAAAATAATAATTAATTATTATCTTCAGCTTTGCTACTTCATCACCACTTCAGAAACTTCTATCAAATCTGGCCCACCCTCTATTGGGTAACCTGCGACTTTGGTACCTCTTAAAACTACTTGTTTATCGGCATAGGTATCGAGATTTAAACTACTGCTTCTAAGCGCATAAGGTTTGCCGCCATAACTAATGGTATGGGTTCCGTACTGATAAGTCGTCATCCCCAATTTGGTTATCCTGCCTTCGATGGAAATCGATTCCCCGGAAGACGCAGATCGCATGATCCCACATCCAGAAACCGCAGCAACAAAAAATGTGAGGTAAATAAATTTTTTCATAGGTGAAGATATTAAGTTTTATAAACAAAGGAACAGTGAAAGACTAATAAAGTTCTTTTTGAAACTCGAAAAAATATTGAACTGCCTTAACTAAACGGCTTCCATACCAACTGAACATTTCCCCATCAACCAACATCACCTTCGCATTTGGAATGGCATTCTGTATTTCTTCAATATGTTTTTCTTTAAAAGGATAGGGTTCTGATGAAAGTAGAATTAGTTCGCAATTAAGAGTTTTCAGTTTCTCCAATGTAATTTTTGGGTATCGATCTTGTTGAACAACATTAATCATTCCGTTGGTGAGCAGCACATCATCAATAAAAGTATTTTTGCCCGCAACCATAAAAGGTTTTCGCCAAATGAGATAGGCTACCTTTTTATCAATTTGGTTTTGAGCTGCTAACGTTTTCAAATCGTTAAAACCAGCTGAAATAAGGTGGTTAAGGTATGCAGCTTCAGGGTCACGATCTACCAGTGCACCAATCTGCGAGATGGTTTTCATGGCATCATCTAAGGTAAAAATGTCGCTCATCCAAACTGGAAAATGCTCGGCTAACTCTTCAATATCGCTTTGCGTGTTTTCTTCTTTATTTCCAATGATGAGATCGGGATTCAAATCTTTAATCAGATCGATATTAAGTTTTTTCGTGCCGCCAACCTTCGTACGTCCGGAAACTTTTCTATCGGATGGATGCA
>Ga0308159_1005625_pt1 | contig 10471 bp, 8 predicted proteins | sample PhyCR1_FD_201040 | JGI IMG/M metagenome (GOLD analysis project Ga0308159, IMG submission 201040) | Phyllosphere microbial communities from UC Gill Tract Community Farm, Albany, California, United States - DLSLC.R1 | ecosystem: Host-associated > Plants > Phyllosphere > Unclassified | place: USA...
GGCGCTGTCGATCAGGGTGCCGTCGAGATCGAACAGCACCGCGCGTGGACGCCACCCGCTCATGCAGTCACCGCCGGCTTGCGCGTCGCCACGAGGTAGTTCACGGCGGTGTCGGCGTTGAGCCAATAGCGCCGCGTGACAGGGTTGTAAGCCATGCCGCGCATCGGGCCCATCTCGAGCTTCGCGGCCCGGCAGTGCGCCGCCAGTTCGCTGGGCCGGATCAGCTTGCGGTATTCGTGCGTGCCGCGGGGCAGCATGCCGAGCACGTACTCGGCGCCGACGATGGCGAGGAAGAAGGCCTTGGCATTGCGGTTGATGGTGGAGAAGAAAACCCAGCCGCCGGGCTTGACCAGGTCGGCGCATGCCTGCACGACGGAGGCAGGGTCGGGCACATGCTCCAGCATCTCCATGCAGGTCACGACGTCGAAGCTGGCCGGCGCCTCGGCGGCCAGCGCCTCGGCGCTGACCTCCCGGTACTTGACGCCTCGCGTACCGGCTTCGAGCGCGTGCAACTGGGCGACCTTCAAGGCTTTGGAGGCCAGATCGATGCCCAGCACCTCGGCGCCGCGGCGCGCCATCGAGTCGGCCAGGATGCCGCCGCCGCAGCCCACGTCGAGCACGCGGCGCCCGGTGAGCGGCGCTTGCGACTCGATCCATTCGAGCCTCAGCGGGTTGATTTCATGCAGCGGCCGAAATTCACTGTCGAGGTCCCACCAGCGGTGGGCGAGTTCGGAGAATTTCGCCAACTCGGCAGGGTCGGCGTTGAGGTTGTCGGTCATGTGGGCAGATTATCGAGTCGTGCGCCCGGCTGCGCAGGCAGGTCGAACCATCGCGCGTCGCGGCCAGAAATAAAAAAACCCCGCCGAGGCGGGGTTCTTCAAAGCCGAAGCTTGTCGAATCAGTTCGGGCGGGTGCCGACCACTTCGATTTCCACGCGACGGTTCTTGGCGCGGCCTTCCTTGGTGCGGTTGTCCGCGACCGGCTGGCTCTTGCCCTTGCCTTCGGTGTACACGCGGTTGCGCTCGATGCCCTTGCTGACCAGGTAGGCCTTGACGGCTTCGGCACGACGCACCGACAGGCGCTGGTTGTACGCGACGCTACCGATCGAGTCGGTGTGGCCGACGGCGATGATGACTTCGAGGTTGATGCCGCGGATCTTGGAGACCAGGTCGTCCAGCTTCGCGCGACCTTCGGGCTTGAGCACCGACTTGTCGAAGTCGAAGAAGGCGTCGGCAGCGAAGGTGACCTTCGATGCAGCAACCGGGGGAGCGGCAGGGGCAGCGGGAGCAGCCGGAGCGGCAGGCGTTGCCACCGGAGCGGCAGGAACCAGAGCGCCGTCGCAGCCGACGGCGGCGGTGGCGGGCGTCCAGTTGGCATCGCGCCAGCACAGTTCGTTGGTGCCGTTCTTCCAGACCAGTTCGCCGGTGCCGTTCTGCCAGTTGTCGATCACGGGACCACCGTTTGCGGCGGTGACACGGGTCTGCGCGCCTGCGGCCGTGGCGAGCGCAGCGACTGCAAACATCATCGCCACTTTATTCAGTTTCTTCATGGTTCTCCTCTTGGGGGAAAAAGCCGCAGCCGCGCTGCGAAACAAGGACGTCTCAAGTGACCACCACCCAAAACGTTCAGATGATTGTGCCATAGGGTCTTTCCCAAACCGGTCTTGCGGGGGTGCCAAAGCGTAGGACTGAGGCGGAATCCGGGCGTTCTGTTGCGGCCTTACGACAGGGCGCAGGACGTAAAATCATGGGTTCCCGTCGCCCGACCGCCCCCTGCATGACCTCGTTCGCCAAAGAAACCCTGCCCATCAGTCTCGAAGAGGAAATGCGACGCAGCTACCTGGATTACGCGATGAGCGTGATCGTGGGGCGGGCGCTTCCCGATGCCCGCGATGGTCTCAAGCCGGTCCACCGCCGCGTGCTGTATGCGATGCACGAGCTGAACAACGACTGGAACCGCCCCTACAAGAAGTCGGCGCGCATCGTGGGCGACGTGATCGGCAAGTACCACCCGCATGGCGACCAGTCGGTCTACGACACGATCGTTCGCCTGGCGCAGGATTTCTCGATGCGCCACATGCTCGTGGACGGCCAGGGCAATTTCGGCTCGGTGGATGGCGACAACGCCGCAGCCATGCGATATACCGAAATCCGGCTGGCGAAAATTGCGCATGAAATGCTGGCCGATATCGACAAGGAAACGGTCGATTTCGGCCCGAATTACGACGGCAGCGAAAAAGAGCCGATCGTTTTGCCGAGCAAATTGCCCAATTTGCTCGTCAATGGCTCCGGCGGTATTGCGGTGGGCATGGCGACCAATATTCCGCCGCACAACCTCAACGAGGTGGTCGACGCCTGCCTGCACCTGCTGCGCCAGCCGGAAGCCACCATCGACGAGCTGATGGAGATCATCCCGGCGCCGGACTTCCCCACGGCCGGCATCATCTACGGCATCAATGGCGTGAAGGATGGCTATCGCACGGGCCGCGGCAAGGTGGTCATGCGCGCCAAGTGCCACTTCGAGGACATCGATCGCGGCCAGCGGCAGGCGATCATCGTCGACGAGCTCCCCTATCAGGTCAACAAGAAGACGCTGCAGGAGCGCATGGCCGAACTCGTGCACGAGAAGAAGCTCGAGGGCATCAGCCACATCCAGGACGAGTCCGACAAGTCGGGGATGCGCCTGGTGATCGAACTCAAACGCGGCGAAGTGCCCGAGGTGGTGCTCAACAACCTCTACAAGCAGACCCAGCTGCAGGACACCTTCGGCATCAACATGGTGGCGCTGGTCGACGGCCAGCCCAAGCTGTGCAACCTGAAGGACCTGATCCAGGTCTTCCTGCAGCATCGGCGCGAGGTCGTCACGCGGCGCACGGTCTTCAATCTGCGCAAGGCGCGGGACCGCGGCCATGTGCTGGAAGGCCTGGCGGTGGCGCTGGCCAACATCGACGATTTCATCGCCATCATCCGCAACGCCCCCACACCCCCGGTGGCCAAGGCCGAGCTGATGGCGCGCTCGTGGGACAGCAAGCTGGTGCGCGAGATGCTGACGCGCTCGCGCGCCGATGGCGGCACGGTGAATGCCGACGACTACCGGCCCGAAGGCCTCGAGCGCGAGTACGGCCTGCACGCAGACGGCCTGTACCGCCTGTCGGAGACGCAGGCCCAGGAAATCCTGCAGATGCGGTTGCAGCGCCTGACCGGCCTGGAGCAGGACAAGATCGTCGCCGAGTACAAGGAAGTGATGTCGGAGATCGACGACCTGCTCGACATCCTCGCCCGGCCGGAACGCGTCTCGACCATCATCAGCGACGAGCTCACGAGCCTGAAGCAGGAGTTCGGCGGCACCAAGCTCGGCGCGCGCCGCAGCCTGGTGGAACACAGCGCCTACGACCTGTCGACCGAGGACCTGATCACACCGACCGACATGGTCGTGACCCTGTCGCACAGCGGCTACATCAAGAGCCAGCCGCTGAGCGAATACCGCGCCCAGAAGCGCGGCGGCCGGGGCAAGCAGGCGACGGCGACCAAGGAAGACGACTGGATCGACCAGCTCTTCATCGCCAACACGCACGACTACATCCTGTGCTTCTCCAACCGCGGCCGGCTGTACTGGCTCAAGGTGTGGGAAGTGCCGGCAGGCTCGCGCAATTCGCGCGGACGGCCCATCGTCAACATGTTCCCGCTGGCCGAGGGCGAAAAGATCAACGTCGTGCTGGCGCTCACGGGCGAGACGCGCAATTTCCCGGCCGATCGCTACATCTTCATGGCCACGTCGATGGGCACCGTGAAGAAGACGGCGCTCGACGAGTTCAGCAATCCCCGCAAGGCCGGCATCATCGCCGTGGACCTCGACGCAGGCGACTACCTCGTGGGCGCGGCGCTGACCGACGGCCAGCACGACGTGATGCTGTTCTCGGACGGCGGCAAGGCCGTGCGATTCGACGAGAACGACGTGCGGCCGATGGGGCGCAACGCACGCGGCGTGCGCGGCATGATGCTCGAGGAAGGCCAGGGCGTGATCGCCATGCTGGTGGCCGAAGACGAGCAGCAGAGCGTGCTCACCGCGACCGAGAACGGCTATGGCAAGCGCACGAGCATCGTCGAATACACGCGCCACGGCCGGGGAACCAAAGGCATGATCGCGATCCAACAGAGCGAGCGCAACGGCAAGGTCGTCGCTGCCACGCTGGTCCATGCGGACGACGAGATCATGCTCATCACCGACAAGGGCGTGCTGGTGCGCACCCGCGTGGCCGAGATCCGGGAACTCGGCCGGGCCACGCAGGGTGTCACGCTCATCGGCCTCGACGAAGGCGCCAAGCTCAGCGGTCTGCAACGCATCGTGGAAAACGATGCCAACGGCACCACGGACGGCGACGACTCTTCCAACACATCAACGGAGAACACTCAATGAAACAACTCAAACGCGTCCTGCTCGCCACCGCCCTCGCCTCCGCCGCCACCGCTGGCTGGGCCCAGGACAAGGCGACGCTCATCAAGCAATTCCTCGACATTCAGAAGCCCGCCGTCGAGATGATGGCCCGGGGCATCGTCCAGAGCACCTCCGACCCGGTCGCTGCCGCCGCGTCCGAGTACCTGAGCACCCGCGTCGCGGCAGACAAGCGCGAGGCCGCCGCCAAGGCCGCGGACGAGGAGTTCCGCAAGTATTTCGATGCGACCTTCCCAATCGTTCGTGACAAGGCGGCCCAGGTCTTCCCCGGCGTCGTGACGCCGATCCTCGAGCAGGACTTCACCGAGGACGAACTCAAGACGCTGATGGCCTGGCTCAATTCGCCGGTCAGCCGCAAGTTCGGCGAAACCAGCGGCAAGCTGCAGCAGGCCCTGGGCCAGAAGATCGTGGGCGACCTGCGCAGCACCCTCGAACCCAAGGTCGAGAAGCTCAACGTCGACGTGGCCAAGGCCATCGGCGCCCCGACCGATGGTGGTCAGGCCGCGCCCAGGTCGGGCGGCGCCAAGGCACCGGCCAAGAAGTGACCACGCCCTTGCCCCGCCGCCCCTACAACTTCTCCGCCGGCCCGGCCACGATGCCGGAGGCGGTGCTCCGGCAGGCTGCCGCCGAGATGCTCGACTGGCACGGCAGCGGCATGGGCGTGATGGAGATGAGCCACCGGGGCAAGGAATTCGGCGAGATCCTCGCGCAGGCCGAGGCCGACCTGCGCCGCCTGCTGCATGTGCCCGAGCAGTTCCACATCCTGTTCATGCAGGGCGGCGGCCTGGGCGAGAACGCCATCGTGCCCCTGAACCTGTCGCGGGGCGGCATCGTCGATTTCGTCGTCACCGGCAGCTGGAGCATCAAGTCGCACAAGGAAGCCCGGCGCTATTGCGACGCGCGCATCGCTGCCAGCAATGCCGAAGGCGGCCACCTGGACCTGCCCGAGCCAGCCGGCTGGCAGCTCAGCGACGGCGCCTCGTACGTGCACCTGTGCTCCAACGAGACGATCAACGGCATCGAGTTCCAGGAACTTCCCGACCTGAAGGCCCTGGGCAGTTCGGCGCCACTGGTCATCGACTTTTCTTCGCATGTCGCCTCGCGACCCGTCGACTGGTCGCGCGTCGGGCTGGCCTTCGGTGGCGCGCAGAAGAACCTCGGCCCGGCCGGCCTCACGCTGGTCGTGGTGCGCGACGACCTCCTGGGCCACGCGCTGGAGATCTGCCCGAGTGCCTTCAACTACCGCACGGTCGCAGACAACCAGTCGATGTACAACACGCCGCCGACCTGGGGCATCTACGTCGCGGGCCTCACCTTCCAGTGGTTGCTGGCGCAAAAGGAAGGCGAGCTGACCGGCGTGGAGGCGATGGCCCGGCGCAATGCCGCGAAGGCGAAGTTGCTCTACGACGCCATCGACGGTTCGTCCTTCTACAGCAACCGAGTTGCCGTCGCCTGCCGGTCGCGCATGAACGTGCCCTTCTTCCTTGCCGACGAAGGCCGCAACGCCGCCTTCCTGGAAGGCGCCCGCGCTGCCGGCCTGCTGCAGCTCAAGGGCCACAAGTCGGTGGGCGGCATGCGCGCCAGCATCTACAACGCGATGCCGCTGGAAGGCGTCCAGGCGCTGGTGGCCTACATGCGAGAATTCGAGCGACTGCATGCCTGAGTGCACGTGCGCCCGATGACTCCTCCCGCCGCCTCGCCCCCCTCCATCGATCCCTCGTCCGTCAGCCTCGCCGATCTGCGTGTGCAGATCGACGCGCTCGACGACCAGCTGCTGCAACTGCTCAACGAACGCGCCCGCGTGGCGGAGCGGGTCGGCGAGGTCAAGAAGCGGGAGGGCACGCCCTTCTTCCGGCCCGACCGCGTGGCGCAGGTGATCGAGAAGGTACGGCGCAACAACGCGGGCCCGCTCAAGGGCGGACATGTCGCAGCCATCTGGCGCGAAATCATGTCGGCCTGCCTGGCGCTCGAATCCCCGCAGCGCGTGGCGGTGCTGGGGCCCGAGGGCACGTTCTGCGAACAGGCGGCCATCGAGTACTTCGGCGGCGCCGCCGACCTGGTCTACTGCGCCAGCTTCGACGAGGTGTTTCACGCCACGGCCAGCGGCAGCGCGCAGTACGGCGTCGTGGGCGTGGAGAACTCCAACGAGGGCGTCGTCACCCGTTCGCTCGACATGTTCCTGCAGTCACCCACGCACGTCGTCGGCGAAGTGAGCCTGCTGGTGCGCCACAACCTGCTGCGCCAGGTCAACTCGCTCGAGGGCATCGAGGCCGTGCTGGCCCATCCGCAGGCCCTGGCGCAATGCCAGGGCTGGCTCGCCAAGCATCTGCCGAAGGCCGAGCGGCGGGCCGTTTCGAGCAACGCCGAAGGCGCGCGCCTTGCGGCCACCCACCCGGCCTGGGCCGGCCTGGCCAGCGAGCGAGCGGCCACCGAGTACGGCCTGCACATCGTGGCGCATGCGATCCAGGACGATGCCTACAACCGCACGCGCTTCGCCGTCATCACCCTGCCCGCCACGCTCGCGATGCCACCGGCCTCGGGCCGCGATTGCACGAGCCTCGTGGTCTCGGTGCCGAACCGTCCCGGCGCGGTGCACGACCTGCTGGTGCCGCTGAAGACCCACAACGTGTCTATGACGCGTTTCGAGTCGCGTCCCGCACGCACCGGCCAGTGGGACTACTACTTCTACATCGACCTGGACGGGCATCCGAGCCAGCCGCACGTGGCGGCCGCGCTCGACGAACTGCGCGCGCTGTGCGCGTTCTACAAGGTCATCGGCGCCTACCCGGTGAAGGCCTGACACATGTCGGGCCCAGCGCACACCGCTCCGCGTATCGGCGCCCTGCCAATGGGCGCGGCCCCGTCCCGGGCCTGTCCGGCGGAGGTCTGATGTTCGACCAACTCGGCCTGATCGGCTGCGGCCTCATCGGCGGTTCGTTCGCGCTGGCGCTCAAGCAGGCGCGGCTCGTCAAGCGGGTGGTGGGCTACAGTAAGTCGCCGTCGACCACGGAACGCGCGCGCCAGCTCGGCGTGATCGACGTGGCCGCCCCGTCCGCCCTGCTCGCGGTCTCGGGCGCGGACCTGGTGCTCATCGCCGTGCCTGTCGCTGCGTCGGAAGCGACTTTCAAGGCCATTCGCCACGGCATCGCGGACAACGCGCTGGTGATGGATGTGGGATCGACCAAGCGCGACGTGATCGCCGCCGCCGAGCGCGGGCTGCAGCAGCAGCTGTCGCATTTCGTTCCCGCACACCCGATCGCAGGCAAGGAGCTGTCGGGCGTCGAGCATGCCGAAGCGCGCCTGTTCGTCGATCGGCAGGTGGTGCTGACGCCGGTCGAGTCCACGCGGCGCGCCAATCTGCAGCGCGCCGCCCAGGTTTGGACCGACGTCGGCGCCAAGGTCGTCCAGATGACGCCCGAAGCCCACGATGCCGCCTTCGCGGCGGTGAGCCACCTGCCGCATCTGCTGGCCTTCGCCTTCACCAACGCCGTGGCCGGGCAGCCCGACGGATCCCAGTTCCTGGCCGTGGCCGGCAGCGGCTTTCGCGACTTCTCGCGCATCGCCGCCAGCGACCCGGCCATGTGGCGCGACGTGCTGCTGGCCAACCGCGAGCAGGTGCTGCTGCAGTCGCAGGCCTTTCGCAAGGCGCTGCTGCAGATGGAAGCACTGATTGCCTCCGGCGACGGCAAGTCGCTGGAGGAGGCGATCGCCGCAGCCAGCCGGACCCGCGCCCAATGGCAGCTGCCGGCGCCCGACGCGCCGGCGAACGACTGACGATGTACGCCACACCTTTTCTCGACGTCCCCCCTCTCGTGGCGGCCGGCGGCACGGTTCGCCTGCCGGGTTCCAAGAGCATCTCCAACCGCGTGCTGCTGCTGGCCGCCCTGGCGCAGGGCACCACGACCGTCCACGACCTGCTCGACTCCGACGACACGCGCGTGATGCTCGATGCGCTGGCGGCGCTCGGCTGCGGCCTGGACCGAAGCGGCGGCACGCTGCGGATCGCCGGGCTCGGCGGCCGCCTTGGCGACGAAGTCCGCCAGCGCGCGCTCTCGCTCTTCCTGGGCAATGCCGGCACCGCCATGCGGCCACTCACCGCCGCGCTGGCCCTGCTGGGCGGCGACTTCGAGCTGCGCGGCGTGCCACGCATGCACGAGCGCCCGATCGGCGACCTGGTCGACGCGCTGGTGCAACTGGGCTGCCAGGTCGAATACCTCGGCAACCCGGGCTTCCCGCCGCTGCGCATCCGGCCCGTCGCGGCGCCGGCCCTGCAGCTCGACCAGCCGATCCGCGTGCGCGGCGACGTGTCGAGCCAGTTCCTCACCGCCCTGCTGCTGGCGCTGCCGCTGGCGGCCGGCACGCGCCCGATCGTGATCGAGGTGATCGGCGAACTGATCTCCAAGCCCTACATCGAGATCACGCTGAACCTGCTCGCGCGCTTCGGCATCGATGTGCAGCGCGACGGCTGGTCGCGCTTCGTCATCCCGGCCGGCGCGCAGTACCGGTCGCCCGGCGACATCCACGTCGAGGCGGACGCCTCGTCGGCCAGCTACTTCATCGCGCTCGGCGCCATGGCGGCGGGCGCTTCAGGCCAAGCTGCCTTGCGCATCGAGGGCGTGGGCGCGGACTCGATCCAGGGGGACATCCGCTTCGTCGAGGCGGCACGGCAGATGGGCGCGCAGATCAACAGCGGCCCCAACTGGCTGCAGGTCGAGCGCGGGGCCTGGCCGCTGCGCGCCATCGACATCGACGCCAACCACATCCCCGACGCCGCCATGACGCTGGCCGTCATGGCGCTGTACGCCGACGGTCCCAGCACGCTGCGCAACATCGCCAGTTGGCGCGTCAAGGAAACCGACCGCATCGACGCCATGGCGGCCGAACTGCGCAAGCTCGGCGCCACCGTGGAGGCCGGCCCGGACTTCATCCGCATCGAACCGCTGCCGCCCGGCCACTGGCGCCGTGCCAGCATCCACACCTACGACGACCACCGGGTCGCGATGTGCTTCTCGCTCGCGGCCTTCAATCCCGACCGGCTGCCGGTGCGCATCCTCGACCCGAAGTGCGTCGGCAAGACCTTTCCGGACTACTTCGAGGCCCTGTTCTCCGTCGTTCAGCCGGCCGAGGTCCCCGTGATCTGCGTGGATGGCCCCACCGCCTCCGGCAAGGGCACGCTCGCGGCCGAGATCGCGCGCCGGCTCGGCTACCACTACCTCGACTCGGGCGCCCTGTACCGGGTGGCGGGCCTGGTCATGCGGCGCGCCGGCCTGGAAGCCGATGCGGCCCACGAAGCGCAGATCGCCCAACTGGCCCGCGGCCTGGCGCTGCGCTTCGACGCCGGCCGCGTGCTGCTGGCCGGCGAGGACATCACCGACGCCATCCGCACCGAGGCGGCGGGCATGGATGCCTCGCGCGTGTCGGCGCTGCCGGCGGTGCGCGAGGCCCTGCGCGACCTGCAGCTGTCCTTCCGGCGCCTGCCGGGCTTGGTGGCCGACGGGCGCGACATGGGCACCGTCATCTTCCCCGACGCATCCCTGAAGGTCTACCTCACGGCCAGCGCCGCGCATCGCGCCGAGCGCCGGCATAAGCAGTTGATTTCAAAGGGGATTTCGGTTACACTCGACAGTCTTCGCGCCGACCTGGAAGCGCGTGATGCGAGGGATTCGTCCCGCAGCGTCGCGCCGCTCAAGCCCGCCGAAGATGCCCGCCTCCTGGACAACTCCGACCAGACCGCCTTGCAATCGGTGGATCAGGTCCTGGCCTGGTGGCGGCAGGTGCAGCCTTTCGACGCCCGCTGAGACAGGTATTGAAGGCTCGGGCCTCCGGCACAACCTCTGTCGGGCGGTCCTTGGTCCAGCAGGTCCTCCTCGCGCGTCAGCGCACCGGCCTGCTGGTTGTTCAACCCCAACCGGGGTCACTGCCAAGTGGCCCAAACCGCCGTCTCCAGTCTTAGAAACAGCCGCAAGCGATATTGCATGGGCGGCTGGAAACCTGGGTGGACGGAACAGGAAACCTAATG
>Ga0308159_1005627_pt1 | contig 10466 bp, 12 predicted proteins | sample PhyCR1_FD_201040 | JGI IMG/M metagenome (GOLD analysis project Ga0308159, IMG submission 201040) | Phyllosphere microbial communities from UC Gill Tract Community Farm, Albany, California, United States - DLSLC.R1 | ecosystem: Host-associated > Plants > Phyllosphere > Unclassified | place: USA...
AAACGCTAAGAATCGCCCTGGAATTAGAATATTAACCCCAACAAAACCCCATTTTCAGCGTTTTTTAAGCCGTTAGGCCGAGTGCGTGCCAGCAGTTGTTCAAAGCTCTTCTATACTTTTGGGTGTGTTGAATAACCCCCGGAGAGACCAATGGCCAAGATTCTGGTGCTGTACTATTCAATGTATGGACATGTTGAAACCATGGCTAACGCCGTGGCAGAGGGCGCCCGCAAGGTACCGGGTGCGCAGGTAGACGTGATGCGCATTCCTGAGACTATGGACGCTGACCGCTTTGCAGACGTTGGCGGTAAAACGCAACAGTCCGCGCCTGAAGCCACGCCTGAGATATTGCCGCAATACGACGCCATTATTGTCGGCACACCTACCCGTTTCGGTAATATGTCCGGTCAGATGCGTACGTTTTGGGATCGCACAGGCGGCCTGTGGGCATCCGGCGCGCTGTACGGCAAAATCGCCAGCGTCTTTGCCTCAACAGGTACAGGCGGCGGCCAGGAGCAAACCATTACCTCCGTCTGGACCACCCTCGCCCATCACGGCATGGTTATCGTTCCGATCGGCTACGGCACGAAAGAGATGTTTGACATTTCTCAGGTGCGGGGCGGCACGCCTTATGGCGCAACCACGCTGGCAGGAGGAGATGGCTCACGTCAGCCTACGGAAGAAGAATTGATCATCGCCCGTTTTCAGGGTGAACACGTTGCCGGACTGGCAGCAAAACTTAAGGATTAAACGCCCGGAAGGAGATCGTTATGTCGAATAGTCAGGCAAAAGCCCACCATGTTGGCGAATGGGCCAGCTTACGTCACACCTCACCTGAAATTGCCGAGGCCATTTTCGAAGTCGCCAATTATGACGAACGCCTTGCTGAAGAAATCTGGCGGCAACAGGGCAGTGACGACGTATTAATCCGTGCATTTGAAAAAACCAACCAGGATGTCCTTACCTGGGACGACAAAACGGTAGAACGAAAGAACGTTTAGCAGCATGGCGGGCTATCCCGCCATGCTTTTTTTATCGCTGACCAAGGAGCACTCTATGTCTTCCTATCAAAGCATCAACCCTGCAAACAACCAGTTAATGAAAAGCTGGCCTTCCCACGACAGCGCGGCGGTAAGTCATGCGCTGGAAACGGCCGACCGCCTCTATCATTCAGACTGGAGTAAAGGCGACATCCAGCCACGCCTCCAGGTGCTGAAAAAACTGGCTGATCTGATTGATGACCGTGCGGAAGAACTGGCTGCCATTGCCAGTAAAGAAATGGGCAAGCTAATAGGCCAAAGCCGCGGTGAAGTGCAGATCTGTTCCCAGATTGCGCGGTACTATGCCGAGCATGCGGAGCGCATTCTTAAGCCACAACCTTATGACAGTGAACTGGGCGAAGCCTGGGTTGAATATCATCCTATCGGTGTGCTGGTGGCGGTTGAGCCCTGGAACTTCCCGTATTATCAGCTAATGCGCGTGCTGGCACCCAACCTGGCGCTGGGAAACCCTGTACTGGCCAAGCATGCCAACATTGTCCCGCATTGTGCTGACGTATTCGAGAAGTTGGTCAGGGAAGCCGGCGCACCCGAAGGGGCCTGGACTAACCTGTTCATTTCTACCGATCAGGTGGCGGAACTGATTGCCGACGATCGCGTTCAGGGCGTGGCACTGACCGGCTCCGAACGTGCCGGAAGTGCTGTCGCAGAACAGGCTGGTAAGCATCTGAAAAAATCGACGCTGGAACTGGGCGGCAACGATGTCTTCGTGGTAACTGAGGACGCCGACCTGGATGAAGCCGTACGCCAGGGCGTGCAGGCGCGTCTGAGCAACTGCGGTCAGGTTTGTACGGCCGCTAAGCGCTTTATCCTGAATGAGAAAATTGCGGATACCTTTATCGATAAGTTCAGCGCGGCAATGAATGCCGCAACGTTGGGCGATCCGCTGGATGAAAAAACCACGCTCGGTCCCCTTTCCTCCGCCGACGCACGCGATCGTCTGGTAAAACAGGTTGATGAGGCAGTGGCGAAAGGTGCCCGTCTGATCACCGGCGGTAAAGCCGTGGCAGGCGTGGGCTGCTTCTATCAGCCCACGGTCCTGACCCACATCACGCGCGACAATCCTGCTTACTTTGAGGAGTTCTTTGGCCCCGTCGCGCAAATGTACGTGGTGGCTAACGACGCAGAAGCGGTGGCGCTGGCCAATGATTCGCATTATGGGCTAGGCGGTTCGGTGTGGACACAGGACATTGCGCGTGGCCGCAAGCTGGCATCGGCGATCGAAACCGGCATGGTCTTTATTAACTCGCAAAGCGATACCTCGGCTGAGCTGCCGTTTGGCGGCGTTAAACGTTCGGGCTATGGACGTGAACTGTCCGATCTCGGCATTAAAGAGTTTGCTAACCAGAAGCTGGTGGTCGTTGCAGGCCAGGCCGATTGATTCCGGCACTAAAAAAACCCCGTCTCGACGGGGTTTTTTCTTTTCAGGTACTGTGCAGGATCAGTTGGCGGTAGCGGGTTGCTTCGCCTCACCGGTTTCAGCTTTGGTCTGCGCATTACTGCCAGGCGCATTGCTGCTGCCAGCCGGGGCCGCGCTGCTGTCGGCCTTAGCCTTCTCATCAGCCGCTTTTTGCGCGGCAGCCTTATCTGCTTTGGCCTTTTCGTCTGCGGCTTTCTGCGCAGCCGCCTTGTCAGCATTAGCCTTTTCTTCAGCCGCTTTATCCGCTTTGGCCTTCTCATCAGCCGCTTTCTGCGCGGCGGCTTTGTCGGCGGCCGCCTTATCAGCATCCGCCTTTTGCGCCGCATCGCCCGCCGTGGCCGCTTTCGCATCCTCAGGTTTCGCCGCAGTCGCAGGCTGTGCCGGCTGGGCTTCCGCAGCAGGTTGCAGCGCCGTACCCTGTAGTGCGCTGTTCAGCACCTGGGCAAACTGATCCCAGCTGCAGTATCCGTTAGCGTCTGTCGGGCAACCCGCCAGTTGAAGCGTAACGCGCTTAGGCGGCTTCTTAAGGCTCAGAACCTCTGCATCGCGCAGTTGATCGGCGGTCTGATAAACGTATTCAATTTTAAGCAGATCTTTGTTGTTTTTCGCATCGTGCCAGCGTTCAAACACCACCTGACCGCCGATTGGCGTTTTTTCGTAGGTCTCAGGTAAGTCATAAGGCTTAACCTGTAACGCACTCAGCAGTGACGCAATGTTGGAGTCATGCCCGACCATCAGCGTAACTTTAGGTGAGTCGGACTTTTCCTGATCGATCAGCTGGCTGCGAATGTAGTCCACCAGTGGCGCGGCAACATCGCGTGCAACCTCAGGCGTGGTAAACAGCGTGTCCTGATAGCCATTTTTAATGGCGGATAGTGCCTGCCACTGTTCAGGGGTTTTGATTTGTCCCCAGGCGACCTGGTCCAGCGGGAAGCCTTCATAATATTGCAGCGTAAAGGCATCCATTAGCGAATTGCCCACTTTTAGTGGCCCGTTCACGCCGGGTTCTTTACCGTTTTCAACGATAAAGGTGTTCTGGCCATTGCTCAGATCGCACTGCTTTTTGTTATTACAGGCAGGAGAGGATTTGTAGTCAACAATCTTCTCGAGCCGCTGAAAAGCGGGTTTCAGTGACAGCTTTTCGTTGGCAGCGGTCATTCCGGCCAGCGCTTTCTTGATGAATTCTTCGTTCCCGTCTGTAATAACCGGATTAAATACCGGATCCATGCTGCCCATTTCATCCTGGTGAGTCACAGCAATGTCACAGCCCGGGAAGGCACCATTTACGAAGAACTGAGCCGTTGCCACGGTACGCTGCAGGCTGTTGGCGTAGACAAAGACGCTGTTGCTGTCCGGACAAACGCCATTTTTTACCAGCCCCTGCTGAGCAAGCCACTGACGGGTATAGTTACCCATGTACACTTCCAGCACGCCGCCTTTAGTGGTCAGCTGTCCACCCGGCACATCCCACTCCGGCCAGGTTTTTTTGGTGGATTGCGCCAGCACGCTGCCGTTATCCGCAAGCGGTGCACGCAGGTTATGGCGGCTGAACATTAACACCTGCTGTAACTGCATATCGTTGTCAGCGGCCTGTGCCAGCGTTCCAATCGGTAATGCAGCAAGTACCGACAATGCGCAAAGACTCAGTTTCTTGATCATTGTGCCTATTCCATTCATTCAGTAAAAAAACACTCTGGCTATCAACCGATTAGCTCGCATCAGAGCGACGTGGCGAATAGTGTAACTCAGCTTGCCCCTGAAAAGCGCCAGGCAACAGCAAAAACAATTAATGGACTATAGCAGAGATGCCAGACGCCGTTCAAAACCGCGCAGTCCGCTGAAAAGCAGGAAGAATTTTAAACGGGCGTGAGAAGAGAAAACAAAACGAAACAGGCCAGCACACTGTGCTGGCCTGTAAAATGTGGCGGAGGAAGAGAGATTCGAACTCTCGGATGGTTTCCCATCGGCGGTTTTCAAGACCGCTGCCTTAAGCCGCTCGGCCATCCCTCCGGGTTGTAACACTACTGCAAAGGCAAGATGATATTATCCTGTCTTGCCTCTTCATGCCTGGTGGCAATGAAGTGGCGGAGGAGGAGAGATTCGAACTCTCGGATGGTTTCCCATCGGCGGTTTTCAAGACCGCTGCCTTAAGCCGCTCGGCCACCCCTCCGCAATGACGCGCACTATAAACATCCCCTCTGGAGATGTAAAGCCTGCGATAATCCGTTCGCGTGAAAAACAGCCAAATTCGCGTTATTCGTTGGCTAAATCGCCATTCTGCTCAAAGAATTAACACCTTAACGCGTAAAGAAGGGTAAAACGGCTTTTCCCTCTTTATAGGGCTGCGTATTCTCAGAGCATATTTGGTGTTCTGCCTTACAGGAGCGCAACATGGACAGAATAGTTTCTTCATCATCGCGACAGTCATTACTCAGCACGCACAAAGTGCTGCGTAACACCTATTTTCTGCTGGGCCTGACGCTCGCCTTCTCAGCGGTGACCGCCACGGCAAGTACACTTCTGGCATTACCGGCACCCGGTTTAATTTTGATGCTGGTGGGCTTCTACGGTCTGATGTTTCTGACCTATCGCCTGGCTGACAGCCCAATGGGGATTTTAGCCGCCTTCGCCTTTACGGGCTTTTTGGGTTACTGCCTGGGGCCAATCTTAAGTTCTTTCCTGACGGCAGGAATGGGCGATGTGATCGCGCTGGCGTTAGGCGGTACAGCGCTGGTGTTCTTCTGCTGCTCCGCCTATGTGCTGACAACAGGTCGTGACATGTCATTCCTGGGCGGCATGATGATGGCGGGCTTCGTAGTGTTACTGGTGGCCGTTGTGGCTAACCTGTTCCTGCAGTTGCCTGCTCTTCACCTGGCGATTAGCGCCCTGTTTATCCTGTTCTCTGCTGGCGCCATTCTGTGGGAAACCAGCAACATTATTCATGGCGGCGAAACTAACTATATTCGCGCCACGGTAAGCCTGTATGTTTCCCTGTATAACATCTTTGTTAGCCTGTTAAGCATCCTGGGTTTTTCTCGCAGCAATTAATCGACGCCGCTGGCGCGATACGAACCCCGCTCAGGCGGGGTTTTTGCTTTTTCTGCGGTGCCATTTTGCTAAACTGCAGCCCGAATGATAATGAGGACGCGTTATGAACTATAAGGGTGACGAAATAGCTGTGGATGCCGAAGGCTATTTGAAAAACCACCAGGACTGGAGCGAGGAGCTGGCACAGCAGATTGCTGACAACGAGGCCATCGTAATGACGGAAGCCCACTGGGAAGTCGTGCGCTTTGTCCGTGACTTTTACCTGGAATTTAATACTTCTCCCGCCGTACGTATGCTGGTGAAGGCGATGGCGAAAAAGTATGGCGAAGAGAAAGGTAACAGCCGCTACCTGTTTCGGCTGTTTCCTGAAGGGCCCGCCAAACAGGCGACAAAAATTGCTGGCCTGCCCAAGCCTGCCAAATGCCTTTGATTAACCGGTGGTGAAACTGCGGGGGAAGTCGCCGGGCTGATGCGGCTCCAGCAGCACCTTTTCCACATGGGCCGTGCGCGGCCCACCGGCTTTTAACCATGCGATTAACGCCTCGACCTGCTCTGCCTCACCGCAGGCGAGCACCTCAACCCGGCCATCATCAAGATTACGCGCATAACCCTGCACACCGAGCGCGTTGGCTTTCGCCTGTGTGCTGTAGCGAAAACCCACGCCCTGCACGGTGCCCTGCACCCAGGCTTTGTAACACATGCTCGTCATGGTTCTCTCCCGCTGTTCGTTGCAATTTGCCGTTATCCACTGGACAATAGCGCCTCATTTTTTCAGGTAAGCATAGCAAACTATGACAGTTCGATTGATTCTCGCCAAGGGACGTGAAAAGTCCCTGCTCCGTCGTCATCCCTGGGTTTTCTCTGGGGCCGTCGCCCGCCTTGAAGGGAAAGCCCAACAAGGGGAAACCATTGATGTTTGTGACAGCAACGGTAAATGGCTGGCGCGTGCCGCTTATTCACCTCAGTCACAAATTCGCGCTCGCGTCTGGAGCTGGCAGCAGGACGAATCTGTCGATATCGCTTTTTTTGTCCGCCGTTTTCAGCAGGCACAAATCTGGCGCGACTGGCTGGCTGCACGCGACGGCCTGGACAGCTATCGTCTGATTGCCGGAGAGTCAGACGGCCTGCCAGGCGTGACTATCGATCGCTTTGGTCAGTTTCTGGTGCTGCAACTGCTGTCTGCTGGCGCGGAGTATCAGCGCCCCGCCATTATCTCCGCCTTGCAGCAGTGTTTTCCGGATTGCGCTATCTACGATCGCTCAGATGTCGCAGTACGTAAAAAAGAAGGTCTGGAACTGACCCAGGGAACCGTAACCGGTGAACAGCCTCCCGCGCTATTGCCGATCACAGAGCACGATATGAAGCTGCTGGTAGATATCCAGGGCGGACATAAAACGGGCTACTACCTTGATCAGCGAGACAGCCGCTATGCCACACGCCGCTATGCCAAAGACGCGCGCGTGCTGAACTGCTTTTCTTATACCGGAGGCTTTGCCGTTTCGGCATTGATCGGCGGCTGTAAAGAAGTGATTAGCGTTGATACGTCGCAGGATGCCCTGGATGTGGCACGTCAAAACGTCGAACTGAACGGTTTAGATCTGTCCCGTGCCCGGTTCCAGCGCGATGACGTCTTTAAGCTACTCCGCCGCTACCGCGATGAGGGTGAGAAATTCGATCTGATCATAATGGATCCGCCCAAATTTGTTGAGAACAAAAGCCAGCTGATGGGCGCCTGCCGTGGCTATAAAGACATTAACATGCTGGCCATTCAGTTGCTGAATCCAGGCGGGATGTTACTGACCTTCTCCTGTTCAGGCTTGATGGCAACAGACCTGTTCCAGAAAATTATTGCGGATGCCGCGCTGGATGCAGGCCGTGACGTCCAGTTCGTTGAGCAATTCCGCCAGGCTGCCGATCATCCTGTGATCGCCACCTACCCCGAAGGTCTTTACCTGAAAGGTTTTGCCTGTCGCGTCATGTAACTTGAAAAAACTGTCTTTGCCCCCATCTCTTATGCAGGACAGTTTTTTCGGAGGTCATCATGATTGCCAGTAAATTTGGTATTGGTCAGCAGGTTCGTCATCGGTTATCCGGCGTGCTGGGTGTGATTGTCGATGTCGATCCTGAATATGCGTTAGATGAGCCACAGCTGGACGAGATCGGGGCAACTGACACGTTGCGCAGCGCGCCCTGGTATCACGTGGTCATGGAAGATGAAGAAGGCAGTCAGGTCCATACCTACGTCGCCGAAATTCAACTTGCCGGTGAAACCAGCCCTGAACATCCAGAGCAACCCTCTATGGATGAACTGGCCGCATCGGTACGTCAGCAGCTCCAGGCACCGCATTTGCGTCACTAACAGTGGGCGGCAATCTGTTTGCCGCCGCTATTGTTATTGCCCCATTCCCAGTCGCGGGATTTCAATTTTCGGGCAGCGATCCATCACGACCGTCATGCCCGCATCCTGCGCCAGCACGGCAGCCTGCTCATTAATCACGCCCAACTGTAACCAGAGCGTATCCGCACCGACCGCAATGGCTTCCTGCGCGACGCCCCATGCCGCTTCCGAATTGCGGAACACATCGACCATGTCAATTTTTCCGGGGACTTCTGCCAGCGAACCATACGCGGTTTGTCCCAGCAGAGTCTGACCTGCAAGCTTAGGACTGACCGGAATCACTTCATAACCCTGATCGAGCAAATACTTCATTACCCCATAGCTGGGGCGTTCGGGGCGATCGCTGGCGCCTACCAACGCAATACGTTTTGTGCGGGTCAATACGTCGCGAATAGTCTGATCATTCATGGGCTTCTCCTTTCTGTCTGCTCTTCATTGTAGTTGAGCCTTTACACACTCGCGGGGCGTTGCAAATACATATTGTGCCGCTTCGCTGGAATAAATATGTATAATTGTAAACTTAATGCCATAATGTAAGAATTTGCTACATCCATTCATTTTTAACCGGAGTCGAAATGAAGCTGTCAATGGCTGTAACGGGGTTCATTGCTCTCCTCGTTTCGGCATCCTGCTCTGCTATTACCCTGAAGCTTGATCCTCAAATCACGTTGCTGGTTTTGGACGGTCGCAAGATCTCCGGCTCACTGCTGAAAGGGGCTGACAGTTTAGAGCTGGAGCGGGGTCAACATCAGTTCCTGTTTCGGGTGGAACAATCGCCTGGTGACAGCAAAACCCCTTCTCAGTACTATCAGTCTGTGCCGATGATCGTGACATTCACCGCCGAAGCCAGGAGCATCGCTATCCGCCTGCCTCCGCTCAGCAATTCACGAGAAAGACATAACTTTGACCGTTCACTGGCGTTCAGGCTGGTTGATGAAAAGGGTAAAGAGGTTTTTAGCGTGCGCGATCGCCTGCCGGTTACGGCTGGTGCGGATGTTGAAAAAGCGATGGTCAGTTACAATCGTATGGGCTTAGCGGCTTCGGTGCCTCAGTTCGCCAATCTCACCACCCCTTCCCCATCAGCACAACTTACTGCCGATCTTGCCTGGTCGGTTGAAACTACTACGCCGTCAATTCAGCACTGGTTTCAGCGTTTCGATGAGGCCACTCGTCAACAGTTCATCAATCTGGTCAAAATGCTGCGGGCAAGTTGATAGTGTGAAATGGCGCAGGGTAAACTGCTGCAACGGGCGTTTTTGCTCCTTTGTATCAGGATGCTGTTATGGAATACACCTTACGTACGCTTGGAAAACAAAAACATATCGCGCTGGTCGCTCATGACCACTGCAAAGACTCTCTGCTGGATTGGGTGACGCGTAATCAACCCGCTCTGGAATCTCATATTCTTTATGCGACAGGCACGACAGGCAATCTCATCAATCGTCACACCGGCCTGAACGTAAATGCAATGCTGAGTGGCCCAATGGGCGGAGACCAACAGGTTGGTGCCTTTATCGCCGAAGGCAAAATTGATGCGCTAATCTTTTTTTGGGATCCGCTAAATGCGGTTCCTCATGATCCTGACGTCAAAGCGCTGCTTCGTCTGGCGACGGTCTGGAATATCCCGGTCGCCACCAACCGGGCGACCGCCGATTTTATCATTCAGTCGCCGCTGTTTGATCAGCCTGTCGATGTCCGTATTCCGGATTATGCACGTTATCTTGCCGATCGCCTGAAATAACTCAGGCTTTACGCAGCACCGGCACGTCCAGCTCGCGGAAGGTCTCGACAAAGACCGAAGGTTGCTGCTTATCAAACAGCAACCAGACCTGCTGGCGCGCGCGAGTTAACGCAACATAGGCCAGTCGCCGCTCTTCCGCATCCGGAAACGCTTCGGGCTGAGGCAGCAAGCCTTCCTCAATGATGGACTCGCGCTGCGCCGCCGGAAAGCCTTCTTTACCTTGCTGAAGCCCCAGCAGAATGACGTAATCTGCCTGCTGGCCCTTACTGGCATGAATGGTCAGAAAATCGATGTTTAATTTTGGCCAGCGGGTTTTGGCTTTATCCAGCACGTCAGGACGCAAATAGTGGTAACGTGCCAGTATCAGCACCCGCTCGTGGGGTTTTGCGTAGCCACTCAGCTTATTCAGCAACGGCTCCAACTGATCCTGCGGTAACAGGGCAATGGATTTTTTATTGCCCTTAACCAGGCTGTTTAAGGGTTTGCGCAGCTGATGCGGATTCTGCTGGATGAAGCGATTTGCGACTTCACCAATCCGATCGTTAAAGCGATAGGTCGTGTCCAGCACGCAGCGATCGCCCTCACCAAAATAGTGATGAAATGCCGTTGTGAGGCTCATTTCAGCCCCGCTGAAGCGGTAGATCGCCTGCCAGTCATCGCCAACAGCAAACAGCGTAGTGCGCTTGTTTTGCTGGCGCAGGGCGCTGAGCAAGGCTGCACGCTGGGGCGAAATATCCTGAAATTCATCGACCAGAATATGCTTCCATGGGCTGATAAAACGCCCCTTTTCCAGGATCGCTA
>Ga0308159_1005628_pt1 | contig 10465 bp, 7 predicted proteins | sample PhyCR1_FD_201040 | JGI IMG/M metagenome (GOLD analysis project Ga0308159, IMG submission 201040) | Phyllosphere microbial communities from UC Gill Tract Community Farm, Albany, California, United States - DLSLC.R1 | ecosystem: Host-associated > Plants > Phyllosphere > Unclassified | place: USA...
GATATCCTGCACGTGACCGTGCCGGGCGCGCTGGAAATCCCGCTGGCACTGCAGAAGATGGCCGAGACCGAACAGTTCGACGCCCTGATCGCGCTGGGCGCGGTCATCCGCGGCGAGACCTATCACTTCGAACTGGTCTCCAATGAATCCGGCGCCGGCATCACCCGCATCGGCCTGGACTTCGGTCTGCCCATCGCCAATGCCGTGCTCACCACCGAGAACGACGAACAGGCCGAGGTCCGCATGGCCGAGAAGGGCGCCGATGCCGCGCGCGTCGCGGTGGAAATGGCCAACCTGTCCATCGTCCTGGAAGAACTCGGCCAGGCCACCGAAGAAGAATAAGTCCCTCCCGCCGTGCCGCTTGCAGCGCAGGCGGCACGGCAGTGCCGCAGCCTGTCATGGGGCGGCACTCGCATTCATCAGTTTCAGTCATTCAAGGCCTCGGCCGCATTCATCATGTCGAACAAATCTCAACACGCCAATTCGAACAAGAACCGCACTCCGCGTCACCGCGCCCGCGAGTTCGCGTTGCAGGGCTTGTACCAGTGGCTGCTCAACCACGAGCATGCGGGCGCCATCGAAGCCCACATCCGCGAAGCCCACGGTTTCGACAAGGCCGACGCCGAGCATTTCGATGCGCTCCTCACCGGTGCCATCCGCGATGCCGAGAAGCTGCGTGCCGGCCTCTCGCCGCTGATCGACCGTCCCATCAAGGAACTGTCGCCGGTGGAACACGCAGCCCTGCTGATCGGCGCCTACGAGCTGCAGAACCACATCGAGATTCCCTACAAGGTGGTCATCAACGAAGCGGTCGAGCTGACCAAGTCCTTCGGCGGCATCGATGGTCACAAGTACGTCAACGGTGTGCTGGACCGTTTTGCGGCCCAGACGCGTGCCACTGAAGTGGAAGCCGCCGGCCGTCGCTGAGCCGGATGGGGCTCGCCTTTGTGGTGAGCCTGCGGGCCGGCGTTGATCGTCCCGCGTTTGCTCCTGTTTTGCCCCCGTTTTGTCACTGTTGTGTGTTCGTTGTCGGGAATTAGTGCATGAACCTGAATCAACTGGCTGCACGTCTGCAGCACATCGCCCCCTTCCATGTGATGGAATTGTCCAAGAAGGCGGCCGTCCTGGAGCAGCAGGGACGTCACCTGATCCACATGGGCATCGGCGAGCCGGATTTCACGGCTCCGCCTGCCGTCGTGGAGGCGGCAACCCGCGCCATGGCCGAGGGCAAGATGCAGTACACCTCGGCGACCGGCCTGCCGGCCTTGCGCACGGCGATCTCGCAGCACTATCGCCAGGTCTATGGCCTGGACATCGCGCCGGAGCGCATCGTCATCACCGCGGGTGCCTCTGCGGCGCTGTTGCTGGCCTGTGCGGCGCTGGTGGACCGTGGCAGCGAAGTGCTGATGCCGGACCCCAGCTATCCCTGCAATCGCCATTTCGTGGCCGCCTTCGAAGGCCAGGCCCGGCTCATTGCCAGCGGCCCGGAACACCGTTTCCAGTTGTCGGCCCAGATGGTGCGCGAGCACTGGAGCGAGGCTACCCGGGGCGTGCTGCTGGCGTCGCCATCCAACCCCACCGGGACCTCGATTCTTCCCGATGAACTACGTGCCATCGTCGGCGAAGTCCGGCAGCGTGGGGGCTTTACCATCGTCGATGAAATCTACCAGGGCCTGTCCTACGAGGGCGAGCCGTTCTCGGCGCTGTCGCTGGGCGATGACGTGGTGGTCATCAACAGTTTCTCCAAGTATTTCAACATGACCGGCTGGCGCCTGGGGTGGCTGGTATTGCCGCCGGCGCTGGTGCCGCAGATCGAGAAGCTGGCGCAGAACCTGTTGATCTGTGCTTCCTCGATCGCGCAGCATGCGGCGGTGGCCTGCTTCACACCGGAAACCATCGCGATCTATGAAGAGCGCAAGGCCGAATTCAAGCGTCGTCGCGACTACATCGTGCCGGCACTGGAAAGCCTGGGATTCACTGTGCCGGTGGTGCCAGACGGGGCCTTCTATGTCTATGCCGACTGTAGCGCGCTGTCTGATGATGCCGACCAGTTGAGCCTGGAGATGCTCAACGAAGCCGGCGTGGTGCTGGTGCCTGGCCTGGATTTCGGTCCCTTCACGGCGCGTCGTTATATCCGCCTGTCCTATGCCACGTCGATGGAAAACCTGCAGGAGGCGGTAGCGCGTCTGCGCGTATTCTTCGCGCAGCGTCAGAAGGAAAAGGCCGCCTGAGCCGGGAGCCTGGCAGCGGCCATAAAAAAAAGAGCCCGAGGGCTCCTTTTTTGCGTTCTGAATACCGGTAATATCCAAATCGCAACGCACTGGCCCTTATAGGGCAGCGAGTTGTTCTTCCGCCTTCGGCTTGGCAGCCGATGCCACGTTGTTGTTGGCCGGCTTGGGCTGCTCGGCGCTGGCCGCCACACCCGAGGCCGGCGGCAGCTTGACGGTTGCCGTGGTGTAGATGGAGATGTTCTTGCCCATCGCGACCTGCTTCAGGTTCTGGTACTCGGACAATACCTTGATGCCATAACCACCGTCGTTGGACATGTCGGCCGCGCCGACGTAGCTCTTCAGACCTGCCTCCACAGAGCCGCCACGGGTGACATATTCCTTCAGGATCTGCGAACCGACGCGAATGTTGGCGACCGGATTGAGGGCTGCCTTGATGCCACCCAGCTCCTGGAACTTGTCGTGGTGCACCTTGGCCATCACCTGCATCAGTCCTTGCGCGCCCATCGGGCTCTCGGCGAAGGGGTTGAAGCGCGATTCGATGGCGATCACCGACAGGATCAGCAGCGGATCGAGCTTGATGTCACGGGCCGTCAGGTAGGCGGCAGACACCAGCATGTCGGCAGCGTCACTGGCCACGCGATAGCGCTTGGCCAGCCAGTTGGTGACCAGCTTCTGCTGACGCGGATTGCCCAGCAGCTGGCGATCTTCGGCCGACAGGTTCTGCGCTGCCAGCGGGGTGATCGGCGCAGGCTGCACCGTATCGGCCACCATCACGCCTGCTAGGGCGGTGGTCGGAGCCACGGGTGCCGTGGGCGACATCAGTTCGGCCAGACCCGGGGTGGCCGGGGCGTCGGCTTGCTGGACTTCTTCCGTGGCATCGGAGAAGGGGGACATGCTGATCAGCTTGTCGGCCAGGTCCGGATTGAAGAACATCAGGCCCAGCACGAACAGCGCGGCAATGCCGAGTATCGTCAGAACACGATGGGCGATGCCGAAAAATTGAGCAATGCGCGAGTTGCCGGAGAGATTCCGGAAATTCACGCGGCGAAGCACCTGCGGGGCGCCTGATAAAGGCGCCTCGGAAGCTTGGTTGGACATTGAACCTCCTGCATTATTGCGGCAAAAACAGGGCGCGCCTGGCCAAGAAGTGAAGACCAAACGGCTGAACTGTCGTCGCGGCAATCTATTACGTTACCGTCGCAAGGCGTTACGGCAAGGCCATCCGCGAGGCCTGCTGGCCCTGCCGTCGGATGGCATGTTTCGGGGGGTAGGGCTGACGCCCTGGACACACTTCTTGAGTTGCTGGGACCCCGGATCCCTGGATACCTTGCTTGGCTTGACTGTTTTGTTTCAAGCCTCTACGAGCCCACGGCTCACCTCTTCGGTTTAGAGTGGGCGAATTGTAGAAGCCACTTTATATCGAGTCAATACTATGAAATTAGTTCTTTATAACTTTTGTGTATCATATTCAACGTGGCCTTCCTTCAAAAATCAATAGAATCAAGCGTTTGCCGGGGATAGTTGAGCCGGCTGTGATGCAAAAAGAAATTTGTTAAAAAGTATGAAATACACTGATTTGCGTGATTTTATTTCCCAATTGCAACAAAAAGGGGAGCTCAAACGGGTCGCGCACCCGGTTTCCTCGCATCTGGAGATGACCGAAATCGCCGATCGCACCCTGCGAGCCGAAGGTCCGGCGCTCCTTTTTGAGCAGGTTGACCAGAAAAATATCCCCGTTTTAGCGAATCTTTTCGGTACTCCTCATCGTGTCGCACTCGGTATGGGGGCCGAAAGCATCAGTGAATTGCGCCGCATCGGCCATCTGCTGGCACGTCTGAAGGAGCCGGAGCCACCCAAGGGCATCAAGGATGTGCTGGATCTGGGCACGCTGGTGAAGTCGTTGTGGGACATGGCGCCCAAGGAGCGCGGCTCGGCACCGTGCCAGGATGTGGTGTGGGAAGGCAAGGACGTGGACCTGTCGCGCCTGCCCATCCAGCACTGCTGGCCTGGCGATATTGCGCCGCTCATCACCTGGGGGCTGGTCATTACCAAGGGGCCGCACAAGAAGCGTCAGAACCTGGGCATCTATCGCCAGCAGGTGCTGGGTCCGAACAAGGTCATCATGCGCTGGCTGGCCCATCGCGGTGGTGCGTTGGATTTCCGCGAACACTGCATCGCGCATCCCGGAAAACCCTATCCGGTGGCCGTTGCCCTGGGGGCCGACCCGGCTACTATATTAGGAGCAGTCACACCGGTGCCGGATAACCTCTCGGAGTACCAGTTCGCCGGTCTCCTGCGCGGCAGTCGCACCGAGCTGGTCAAGGCCATGGGCAGCGAGTTGCGCGTGCCGGCCTCGGCCGAGATCGTGCTGGAAGGGCATATCTATCCGGACGAAAAACATGCTTCCGGATTCGAACACGCGCTGGAAGGACCGTACGGCGATCACACCGGTTACTACAATGAGCAGGACTGGTTCCCGGTCTTCACCATCGACCGCATCACCATGCGACGCGATGCCATCTATCACTCCACCTATACCGGCAAGCCGCCTGACGAGCCGGCCGTGCTCGGCGTGGCCTTGAATGAAGTGTTCGTGCCGCTGCTGCAGAAGCAGTTCGCCGAGATCACCGATTTCTACCTGCCACCGGAAGGGTGCAGCTACCGCATGGCGGTGGTGCAGATGAAGAAGTCCTATGCCGGTCACGCCAAGCGGGTGATGTTCGGGGTGTGGAGTTTCCTGCGCCAGTTCATGTACACCAAGTTCATCGTGGTGGTGGATGAGGATGTGGACATCCGCGACTGGAAGGAAGTGATCTGGGCCATCACCACGCGTGTGGACCCGGTACGCGATACCGTCCTTGTCGATAACACGCCGATCGATTACCTGGACTTCGCCTCGCCCATCAGCGGGCTGGGCAGCAAGATGGGCATCGATGCGACCAACAAGTGGCCCGGCGAAACCAATCGCGAATGGGGAACGCCGATCGTGATGAGCGATGAGGTGAAGAAACGCGTCGATACCATCTGGAAGGATCTCGGCATCTGATGTGCCGGCGCCACTGAAGCAGTGGATCAGCATCCGGAGGCCGCGCACATTGTTGACGCACTTGCGCGGCCTTGCCCTTTCTGATGCGGTGCAATGAATTAGCTGGCCGGGGTGATGTAAATTGGGATACAATTCACCCCGGCGGGCCCCTGCGCATTGTGGCATGGTCAACCTGGTCAGGTCGGGAACGAAGCAGCCACAGCTATTTCCCACAAGTGCCGCAGACAAGGCTCGCCTCTTGATTTCATCTCAGCCGTTATGTTCGTCATGACGGCGTTCTGCAAGTCCCCCCTTCCGAAGAAACTACACCGCCGCTCCATGTGCGGCGGCCGGCATGTTGGATACGCGCTATCGGCGGGCGTCCAGGCGATCTGCCAGGATGGCCGACACGCCCGTGAAAGCCGGATACTCCGCCGTGATCACATAGGTCGGAATGGCCTGGGTCAGGACCGACATGCGCCCCTTGTTCTCGAAGCGCGCCCGGAAGGGTGAGTGGGCGAAATAATCCCCCAGGTGTGGAACCACGCCGCCACCGATATAGATGCCGCCGAGCGCACCCAGCGTCAGCGCCAGATCGGCTGCCACCGTACCCAGCATGCTGCAGAACAGGTCCACCGTTTCGCGGCAGATGGCATCGCCTTGCTGGAGCGCGCCTTCCACGATGTCAGCCGCCTTCAACTCCGCAGCGGGACGGCCGTCGATGGCCAGCAGGGCGCGATGGATGAACTCCAGACCCGGGCCGGACACCAGGCGCTCCGCCGATACGTGCTTATGGAATTGCCAGGCATAGGCCAGCACCGCCGCTTCACGCGGATTGGCCGGGGCGAAGGCCACATGCCCGCCTTCGCTGGCCAGTGGCAACCAGTGGCCGTCACCGCGGACCAGACCGCCCACACCCAGCCCGGTGCCAGCGCCGACCAGGCCGATCGGCTGACCACTCTTGGGCGCACCGCCACCGATCTGCTGCCGCTCGTCGGTGCGCAATTGCGGGACCGCCATTGAAAGCGCGGTGAAGTCATTGACCACCAGCAGCAGGTCCAGCCCCAGCAATTGCCGTGCAGCCTCGATGGAAAAGGCCCAGTCGTGGTTGGTCATCTTGATCTGGTCGCCTTGTACCGGATTGGCGATGGCCACCACGGCGTGCCGGACTGGTGGCTGGCCTGCCAGCTGGAGATAGGCCTGTACGGCATCGGTGAATTCCGGATAGTCGGCACCGCGCAGCACCTGCACCTGTTCGATGCGGCCGGGTGCCGTTTCCAGCGCGAAGCGGGCATTGGTGCCACCGATATCGGCCAGCAGGCGCGGCCCGTCGGCCTGCGTCTTGGAAGTAGAAGGAGAGGGGGCTCCGGTTTGCATAGGGTTGTCCTTGTTGTCTTCGTTCCGTAGGGGCGGCAGCACGCAGGGCGTCGCCGCCGGTCGGAATGCATCGGGTCATTGAGGCCTGCCTGAAGGGTATGAGGCAGACCGGCGCGCCAGGTTCCGACGGATGGTCGTCCATCCGCGACGGCGCGCATGGTATCAGTGTTGGGTCAGGCGTTGTTGGAGTGCTGAGCGGACCTGGGCAATGACCTCGTTCCAGTCGTCCGTCTGGGTCTGGCGGAAGATCGTGAAGGAGGGATACCAGGGGGTGTCGCTACGGTCCAGCTGCCAGCGCCAGCAGGTATTGACGCGATTGAGCAGCCACACCGGCTTGCCCAAGGCGCCGGCCAAGTGGCATACCGAGGTGTCGACACTGATCAGCAGGTCCAGATGGGCGAGCAGCCCCGAGGTGTCGGCGAAGTCACGCAGTGCTCCAGAGCAATCCTTGACGTGGCTGGCCAGCGGATGGCTGTGCAACTGGGCCAGCGCCGTGTCGCCGACCTGCACCGAATAGAATTCCAGCTGAGCGTGCTCGCGTGCCAGTTCCACCACCGGTGCCAGCGCATCGAAGGGGAGCGATCGTTGACCGTCGATGCGCACGGCGTCCGGATGGGTTTGTGCCGAACTGCCGGCCCAGACCAGTCCCACACGCAGGGCGCGGTTGTGCGGCAGGCGTTGCGCCCAGTCGTTCCAGGCACTGGCCTCAGGCAACAGATAGGGCGCGCGCGGAATGTCTGCTTCGCTGAATGACTGGCACGCCAGCGGCAAGCTCATCAATGGGCAGTGCACATCGAAGGCCGGGCGCATGAAGCGCTGGCTGCTGATGACCTCCGCCGCCCCGGGGACATTGCCCAGCAGCTTGACCAGGGCAGGTTGCACTTCCAGGATCACGCGCGCACCCATGGCCGCCACCAGCGGCACGTACCGTACGAATTGCAGGGTGTCGCCAAAGCCCTGTTCGGCGTGCAGAAGGATGGTCTTGCCCTCCAGCGAAAAATCGCCCAGCCAGAGCGGCTCGGTGAAGTGGCGCAACTGACCTTGCATCTGTTCGGTGTACCAGCGCGCCTCGTAGGCGCGCCAGCCATTCTGGTAGTCCCCTTGCAGCAATTGCATGAGGGCGTCGTTCCACGGCGCGGAGGAGGCGTCTGGATTCAGTTGGCGGGCGCGATCGTAGGAGGCGGTGGCCTCGTCGAAGCGACGCAGGGTTTCCAGGGTCGAGCCCCGATTGAACCACAGGTCGGCCGAGCTATCGTCCAGCGCCAGGGCTTGGTCATAGGCTTGCAGCGCTTCCAGCGGGCGTTGCAGCTGTACCAGGACATAGCCCCGGTTGGACAGCGCCTGGTAGAAATCAGGCTTTACCGTGAGTGCGCGGTCGTAGGCGGCCAGGGCTTCTTCCAGCAGGTAGCTGTCCTTGCAGGTATTGCCGAGGTTGAACCAGGCTTCGATGAAATCCGGGCGCAGGGTCAGGGCCGAGCTATACGACTGGCGTGCATCGGCGTAGGCAAACAGGTCGTGCTGCGCATTGCCTTGCTGGAACCAGGCATCGGGATTGTCCGGGTTCATCTTCAGCGTCCGCGCGAAGTCTTCCAGGGCTTCGGCGGAACGTCCGAGACGCCGCAAGGCTGTACCACGCCGCAGCAAGGCGTCGGGAAAATCAGGTTTGGCGGCGATCAGGTGGTCGTAGCGGGCGACGGCTTCCTCGTCCCGGCCCAGTTGTTCGAGCGCCCCTGCGTGGTCGAAGTAGGTATCCAGGTGGCCGGGATTGAGGTCGATGGCCTTGGCCAGTTGCGCCTCGGCAGCGGCCCAGTCTTCCTGATGCAGCTTGAGCATGCCATACAGGTAATTGGCTTCGAAATGCCGGGGCAGCTTGAGCAGGACTTTCTTGTACAGCTCCTCGGCCGGCGCCAGATCGCCTTTTTGATGCAGCGCGAGGGCTTTTTGCAGCAGGATGAGAGAAGGATTGGCTTGCTGACGCATGGACTGGTTCGGGAGAGAAAAGGGGGCAGGCGGCGTGGCCGGCCTGAGCGTGCAGCAAGTGTCCCAAATTCACTCCGATTTATCCAGCGGATTACAGGTGGAATTGCCGCCTATATCTTCCTTGCGGCTGCTTGGGTCGCCGCAAGCGGCAATGTGGCTTTTCTTTTACACTAGGACGACGTCAGACAACTGACGGTCGACGCAAGCCGGCATCGACCGCTTATCTTCATTTGTGCTCATGCAGGTATTGCGCCACAACGATCACGCCACTACGGAGTCTTCCCGATGAGTTTCGCCATCCCCGCACCCGCCCAGACCACGATCCCCGTGGTGGGTGGTGCTCCATTCCCGGTCCGCCGCATCTATTGCGTCGGTCGCAACTATGCCGCCCACGCCCGCGAAATGGGCCATGACCCGGACCGTGAGCCGCCATTCTTCTTCATGAAGCCGGCTGATGCGATCGTGCCGACCGACTCCGTGCTGCCCTATCCGGCCGCTACCGCCGATTACCATCACGAGATCGAGATGGTGGTGGCGCTGGCCAAGGGTGGTCGCGATATCCCGGTGGAACAGGCGCTGGATCTGGTCTACGGCTATGCCGTCGGCCTGGATATGACCCGCCGTGACATCCAGGCGCAGGCCAAGAAGCTGGGCCGCCCCTGGGACATGGCCAAGGGATTCGACCAGTCCGCACCCTGCGCACCGATCGTGCCGGTGGCCCAGTCCGGCCATCCAGAGCGCGGCGCGGTGTGGCTCAAGGTCAACGGCGAAGTGCGCCAGCAAGGCGACCTGTCGGACCTAATCTGGAGCGTGGCCGAGACCATTTCCTACCTGTCGGGTCTTGTTGAGCTGTTCCCGGGAGACATCATCTTCTCCGGGACGCCGGAAGGCGTGGGGGCGGTGGTCAAGGGCGATCGCCTGCAGGGACATGTCGACGGCTTGCCCGATATCAACATCACCATCGGCTAAGCCTTCGCACAGCCGCGCCAGCCGGTTCTTGCGGGCGGCTGTTTGACCTGGTTTCCGGCCTGCCGGCCCCGGCTGGCCGGGGGCGGAAACCAAACTGTCATGAAGCGATTGGCGATGCGGCGTATAATAGGGAGTTCCGGGCGTGGCAGGTCGTCGTCCCGGTCAGCATCTTTTGCATCATCCGAAGCGCCCGGCCGCTCAGGTTTGGCCGGTTCGCCCGTAACACATCAACACAGAAAGCAATCAGAACCCGTGCGCATGCACCCCATGCACCGGAGCCGCCTGGCGGCTGCCGCGGCGCTGTCGCACCGTTCGCAATAAACCATGTCCGACACCACGTCCGCGTCCGCAGCACCGGCTGCACCCGCCGTCCGCTTCGAAGATTTCGGCCTCTCGCCCGATATCCTGAAAGCCCTGGCCGAGCAAGGCTATGTCCATCCCACCCCGATCCAGGCCCAGGCCATTCCTGTGGTGCTGCAAGGCCGGGACGTGATGGGTGCTGCCCAGACCGGTACCGGCAAGACCGCCGGCTTCTCGCTACCCATCATCCAGCGCCTGCTGCAACACGCCAGCCACAGCGCCTCGCCGGCCCGCCACCCGGTGCGCGCCCTGATCCTGACGCCCACCCGCGAGCTGGCTGACCAGGTGGCCGACAACGTGGCCGCCTATTGCCGCTTCACCCCGCTGCGTTCCACCGTGGTCTTCGGCGGCGTGGACATGTCGCCGCAGACCGCCATCCTGCGCGCCGGCGTGGAAATCGTCATCGCCACTCCGGGCCGCCTGCTGGACCACGTGCAGCAGAAGACGGTGAACCTGTCTCAGACCCAGATCCTGGTGATGGACGAGGCCGACCGCATGCTGGACATGGGCTTCCTGCCGGACC
>Ga0308159_1005629_pt1 | contig 10465 bp, 10 predicted proteins | sample PhyCR1_FD_201040 | JGI IMG/M metagenome (GOLD analysis project Ga0308159, IMG submission 201040) | Phyllosphere microbial communities from UC Gill Tract Community Farm, Albany, California, United States - DLSLC.R1 | ecosystem: Host-associated > Plants > Phyllosphere > Unclassified | place: USA...
CATCCAGGTCTGGCAGACCGACGGGACCCTGAACCGGATCCTCGACGCCGTCGGCCTCGGTGCCGTCTCCCAGGGCTGGCTGGGCCAGTCCGCCACGTCCCTGCTGGTGATCATCGTCGTCGGCTGCTGGGGCTCGGTCGGGTTCGGCTTCATCCTCTATTACGCCGGCATGGCGCAGATCGACCCCGAGATGCTCGAGGCCGCGCGGATCGACGGCGGCGGGAACCTCCGCATCCTCTTCTCGATCGTGCTGCCGAACCTGCGCTCGATCACGGTGTCGCTGGCGGTGCTGAACTTCATCACCGCGCTCAAGCTCTTCGACAACGTCTGGCTGCTCACCCAGGGCGGTCCGGCGCACTCGTCCGAGTTCCTCGGGACGATGATCTACGCCGAGACCGCCGGGTCCTCGCGGAACCTCGGCTACGCCGCGGCCCTCTCGGTGATCCTGCTGGTCATCGCGGTCGGCACGTCGGTGATCATCCAGGTCCGCGGACGCGAGCGCGTGCCGGTCGTGCCGGTGACGAAGGAGGCCCCCCGTGTTTGAGACCCGCTCGGTGCGCGCCCGGCTGCTGCTGCAGCTCGTGGTGACGATCGCGATCATCCCGTTCGCGATCCCCATCTACGCGATGGTCACGCGCTCGTTCGCCGGCGCCGGCTGGGGCAACTACGCCGCCGTCCTCGCAGTGCCCGGGTTCGCGCGCTTCTTCCTCAACTCCGCGATCGTCGCGGGCGGGTCGATCGTCATCATCTACCTGGCGACGATGATGGCGTCGTTCGGCTTCTCGAAGCTCCGCATCCGGCGCAAGGAGGTCTTCTTCTGGATGATGATGGCCGCGCTGACGCTGCCCGAGGTCGTGCTCATCGCCCCGCTCTACGCCACCGCGGTGCAGCTCGACCTGCTCGGCACCTTCTGGTCGGTGATCCTGCCGATCGCCGCGCTGCAGATCCCGTTCACGGTGCTGATCACCCGCGGCTACGTCGACGGGATCCCGGACACGCTCTTCGAGGCCGCGCGCCTGGACGGGGCGGGGACGTGGCGGATGTTCTGGTCGATCCTCCTGCCGCTCGCGAAGCCCATGGCCGTCGCGCTGATCGTGCTCGTGCTGATCAACGCCTGGAACGCCTACCTGCTGCCCAAGGTGTTCCTGATCAACGAGGACATGGGCGTCGTCACCCTGCTGCCGGAGTTCTTCCGGCGGCAGTACAACGACGACACCCCCAAGATCCTCGCCGCCGCCGTCGTGACGGCGATCCCCACGATCGTCGCCTACATCGCCCTGCAGAAGCAGTTCGAGCGCGGCATGGCGGCCGGTGCGATCAAGTAGGAGCGCGTCGTCGGCCGGCCGCACGCGACCCGGCCGGCCGATGATGCGGGCAAGATGAACGAGTACCGGACGGAAGGAGGAGAGATGAGCGCAGTAGGACTCGCCGTTCCCGCGAGCAGCATCGACGACCACTTCGTCGCAGCACTCGTGCACGCCCTCGCCGATCCCCTCCTCCAGGCCGGTCGAGGCCTCGTGACCCGCGTCGTCGAGGATCGCGACGCGGAGGAGCGGGCCTACCGCCACTGGGCCCAGGTGGGCGGGATCGACGCGGTCGCCCTGCTCGACGTCCACCGCGAGGACGGCCGGGTGGAGCTCCTCCGCTCCCTCGGCTTCCCCCTGGCGGGCGTGGTCCACTCCTCGCTCACGGTCGACTTCCCCGCGGTGTCCGTCGACTTCGACGCCTCGCTCTCGGTGCTGCGCGCGTTCCTCGCCACCCGGTCGCACGACACGGCCGTGTACATCACCGGTCCTGACGACGGAGGCATCGGCTCGGCCCGGTCGGCGGCGGTGGAGACCGCGGGCGGCGACGACCTGTTCCACGTGGTGCGGGTCGAGCGCGGGGTCGACTCCGCCGTCTCCGCCGCGATCGCCGCCGTCCAGGCGGGTCCGGTGACCCTCGTCTTCGACAGCGACGTGCACGCCGCCGCGGCCCTCGGCGCCCTCCGGGAGCGCGGGTCGCGGATCCCGGAGGACGTCGCGATCGTCTCGTGGACCAACTCCGCCCTCTGCCAGAGCGCCAGTCCCTCGATCACCGCGCTCGACCGCCGCGGCACCGAGATCGGCGCCCTGCTGGGCGAGCGGATCCTCCACGCGATCGACGGCGCCGACCGCTCCTCCGCCCGGGCCCCCGAGCCCTTCGTCGTGGTCGGGGAGACGACGTGAGCCTCACGCGGCGCATCGGCCCCTCCTCCGAGAACACCCGCAGCGCGATCCTCGACATGGTCCGCTCCAGCGGCACCGTCAGCCGGATCGAGCTGGCCGAGATGTCGGGGCTCACCGCCACGTCGATCACGCGCATCGTGAAGTCCCTGATCGAGGACCGCCTGGTGATCGAGACGGGCTTCAGCGATTCCACGGGGGGCAAGCGGCGCAGCCTGCTCGAGCTCAACCCCCGAGCGCGCTACGCCGTGGGCGTCTCGCTCGACGACGAGCGCCTCACCTACGTCGTCGTGGATCTGGGCGGCTCCGTCGTGGGGCAGCTGGTCTCGGCCGGCATCGGCAAGTCGGCCCCCGCCGACGTGGTGCCCCGCGTCGCCGAGGAGCTGGAGCAGCTGTTCCGCCAGCTCGACATCCCCCCGGAGGACGTCGTGGGCGTGGGGGTCGCGGGAGCGGGTCTCGACCTGGACACCGGGGCCGGCCGCCTCTCGCTCACCGCCGACGAGTGGGACTCCTTCGCGGTGCGCGAGGCGCTCGAGACCCGGATCGGCCTGCCGGTGGTCCGCGACAACGACGCCGCCTGCGCGGCGCTGGGCCAGTTCTGGGTGGGCCGGATCCCCGCCACCGAGGACTTCGCCACGCTCTACATGTCCAACGGCTTCGGCCTCGGGCTCATGGTCGGCGGGAGCGTCAGCCGCGGCGCGTCGTCGAACGTGGGCGAGATCGGCCACATGGTGGTCGACCTCGACGGCCCCGACTGCTGGTGCGGAGCGCAGGGCTGCCTCGAGATGGTCGCCGCCCCGCGGGCCGTCGTGGCGCGCGCCCTCGAGGACGCCGCGCTCGCCGCCGAGCTCGACCTGTCGGGCGACGACGATCGCCTCCGGCACGACTTCAACGCCGTCGCCCGTGCCGCGGCGAGCGGGGAGGCCCGCTGCCGCGCCCTGATCGAGCGCTCGGCCTCGGCGGTCGCGGCCGCCGTGCTGTCGACCGTGAACCTCCTGGACCTGGACCGGCTCTTCCTGGCCGGTCCCGGTTTCGCGGATGCGGGAGCGGTCTACGTGCGTTCCGTGCGCGACCGGGTCACCCGGCTCGCCCGCGCCCGCGCCGTGCACAGCGTGCAGGTGGAGCTCTCGGATCCCGGCCTCGATGCGGCGGCGATCGGAGCGGCGACCCTCGCGCTCCAGCACGTGCTGCTGCCGCACACCCGGATCGAGCGCCTGCGCGCCGACCCGGACACCCGCCGCCGGGCGTGACGCCGACCATCGCGGCCCCTGCTTCTTCTCTCGTCCGAACTTACTATCAAAAGGTTATATAGTTTCTTTCGTCGACATCGTCGCCGACCCCGGGCTCCGGCCCCCTCTCCAGAAAGGACTGGCCCGTGGCCATTCGCTCCGTCCTCCTGCACGTGACCGACGTCTCCCGCTCGGTCGACTTCTACACGCGGTTCCTCGGAGTGGAGGTGGTCGAGCAGTCCGAGGACTCCGCCGTGCTCGACGCCGTCACCGCCGTGATCCGCCTCGCCCGCCTCGAGAGCGCGGAGCCGTCGAGCTTCGAGCCCGACGACCTCCAGGCGGGCTTCCGCCACATCGGCTTCAAGGTCGCCGATCTCGACCAGCGCGTCGCCGCTCTGCACGAGGCCGAGGTGCCCTTCCAGCTCGAGCCGATCCACGCAGAGGGCGACGTGCGCATCACCTTCTTCTACGACCCCGACGGCACCCTGCTCGAACTGGTCGAGGGGCCACTCCAGTACCACGAGGTCTACGACCGCGAGGCCGTGGACCGCGACTGGGGACTGGGCAGCCCCGACCGCCCGCGCTTCGACCACGTCGCCGAGACCGTCGAGGACCTGGCCGCCACCGAGGAGTACTTCGGAGCCCTGGGCTTCACGCGCATGGCGGGCATCCACCAGGCGCACGACCCGCGCGGCTTCGAGATCGACTTCCTCCGCGACGGCGACACCTCGCTCGAGATCTTCACCTACTCCCGGGTCGAGAAGTCGCACCGGGCCGCGCAGCTGGCCTCGACCGGTTTCGTGGCCGCCGAGTTCGAGGGCACTCCGCCCGCCGGCGCCGTCCCCGTCGGCTCCGCCGCCGGCCTCGATCTGTACACGGATCCCGACGGCCTCGTGCACGCGGCCACCGGAGCCTGATCCGTGGGCTGGGAGCTCGCCCCGCTCGGCTCGACCGGACTGCGCGTCAGCCCGGTGACCCTCGGCGGCGCTCCGCTGGGCAGCATGCCCGAGAACTTCGGGTACTCCGTCGCCGAGCGCGACGCGATCGACGTCGTGCTCGCGGTCCTCGACAGCGAGATCCGCACGATCGACACCGCCAACGGCTACTCCGGTGGCCGGAGCGAGGAGCGGATCGGACGGGCCGTCGCCGAGTACGGCGGGCTGCCCGAGGACGCCCTCGTCCTGACGAAGGTGGACCCGCTCGACGGCGACTACAGCGGCGACCGCATCCGCGCCTCGCTCGAGGAGAGCCGGGAGCGGCTCGGCATCGACCCGCTCCCGGTCGTGCAGCTGCACGACCCCGAGTTCCACTCCTTCGAGCGGATGACCGGGCCGGGCGGTGCCGTCGAGGCGCTCGTCGCCGCCCGCGACCGCGGCGAGATCGGGCACCTCGGCCTCGCCGGCGGGGACGTGCGCGTGATGTCGCGCTACCTCGACCTCGGCGTGTTCGACGTGCTGCTCGTGCACAACCGCTGGACGCTCGTCGACCGCAGCGCGGGCCCCCTGATCGAGCGCGCCGCGGCGGACGGGCTCGCGGTGCTCAACGCCGCGGTGCTCGGAGGCGGGATCCTCGCCGACGACTCGGGGTCCCGGACGCAGTACGGCTACCGGCCCGCCCGCCCGGCGACCCTCTCGGCGATCGCGGCGATGCGGGAGGTGTGCCGCGACCACGGCACCGATCTCGCGACCGCCGCGCTCCGCTTCTCCACCCGCGACGCGCGCATCTCGTCGACCGTGGTCGGCATCAGCCGGCCCGAGCGCATCGCCACCACCGTGAGCGCGGCCACCGCCGAGCTCCCCGAGGAGTTCTGGGACCGGATGGAGCAGCTGCTCCCGCCTCCCGAGAACTGGCTCGACTCCTCCGACTCCGCACCCCTCACAGAAACCGAGTGACCATGCCTCTCGTCCGCATCGACATGCACGACCACCTGGCCGACCTCCGGCCCGCCATGAGCGAGGCCGTGCACAGCGCGCTCGTCGAGGGCTGGGAGATGCCCGCCGACGATCTCTTCCAGATCTTCCGCCTGCACGAGCAGGGCGACCTCTTCTACAGCCGGACGTTCCCGGACGCCGACCGCAGCGACATCGTCTTCGTGCAGATCCTCGTGTACACCGGCTACAGCCCCGAGGTGAAGCAGCGCGGCGCCGCGCTCGTCGTCGAGAAACTCGCCACGCTCGGGATCAAGCGCGACGACATCCTCATCGCGCTCAGCGAGAACGGCGACGGCGACTGGCTCGCCCCCTCGAAGGAGGCGTGACGTGGTGCAGCGCTCCGACCTGCCGTCCGACTTCGTCTGGGGCGCCGCGACCGCCTCGTACCAGATCGAGGGCGCCGTCGCCGAGGACGGCAAGGGCCCGAGCATCTGGGACGCCTTCGTGCAGCGCCCCGGAGCGATCGCCGACGGCCGCACCGGCGAGCCGGCCGACGACCACTACCACCGCGTCGACGAGGACGTCGCCCTGATGGCCGACCTGGGCCTCGACGCCTACCGGTTCTCGATCGCCTGGCCGCGCATCCAGCCCGACGGCACGGGGCGCGCCCTGGCCGCCGGGCTCGGCTTCTACCGCAGACTGGCCGAGAAGCTGCTCGCCCGCGGCATCACGCCCTGGGCGACGCTCTACCACTGGGACCTGCCCCAGGCCCTGGAGGAGCGGGGCGGCTGGCTCGAGCGCGACACGGCGCTCCGCTTCGCCGACTACTCCGAGCTCGTCGCTCAGGAGCTCGGCGACGTGGTGTCGCACTGGATCACGCTGAACGAGCCGTGGTGCTCGTCGTTCCTGGGATACGCGAGCGGGCACCACGCCCCCGGTCGCACCGAGGGCGCCCGCGCCGCGCGCGCCGCCCACCACCTGCTGCTCGGCCACGGTCTCGCCGTGCCGCGCCTGCGCGCCGCGGCTCCCGAGGCCGAGGTCGGCATCACGCTGAACCTCTACTCGGTGCGCCCGGCGAGCGGCAGCGCTGCCGACGCCGACGCCGCCCGCCGGATCGACGGGCTGGGCAACCGCCTCTTCCTCGACCCGGTGCTGCGCGGCGCGTACCCCGCCGACGTCCTCGACGATCTGGGCCAGGCGGAGTGGTTCGCCGAGAACGCGCCCGCGGAGGACCTCGCCGCGATCGCGGCTCCGATCGACTTCCTCGGCATCAACTACTACAGCCGGCACACGGTCGCCGCGGCCGACGCGGCCGTCGTCGATCGGGACGCACCGCCCTCGGCCTACCCCGGCAGCGAGAGCGTCGTCTTCGCCGGCACCGACGCGCCCCGCACCCAGATGGGCTGGGAGATCCACCCCGACGGTCTGCAGGACGTCCTCGCGATGGCGCACGAGCTCGCTCCGGAGCTGCCGCTCTTCATCACCGAGAACGGCTCGGCCTATCCCGACACCGTCGACGAGGACGGGACCGTGCACGATGCGGAGCGCACCGACTACCTGCGCGCCCACCTCGAGGCGTGCGCGGGCGCCGTGGCCGACGGCCTGCCCCTGCGCGGCTACTTCGTCTGGTCGCTGATGGACAACTTCGAGTGGGCGTGGGGGTACAGCCGCCGCTTCGGGATCGTGCACGTCGACTACGAGACGCAGCAGCGCACGGTGAAGTCGAGCGGCCGGTGGTTCTCGGAGTTCCTGCGGGAGGGGGCGGAGTAGCGTCCCGCAGTCGAGGGGGCTCGCGCTAGTCCCGCTCCCCCGCGCCGTGCGCCAGCAGCACCACGATCCGGCGCAGGTGCAGCGCGACGAGCACTCCCGGCCCGAGTGCGCTGCCCGCCGCCACCGCCCGCTCGTCCACCGCCTGCACCAGCAGGCGCACCGAGCGGGTCGCCTCGGCGAGCAGCCGGTGCGCCTCGGCCGTCCCCGCGCCGTGGCGGTCGACGGCGGCGGCGACCGTCCGCAATGCGTCGCCGAGCGGGCGGCGCAGCTCCTCGTCGAAGCGCAGCGCCCCCGGCCGGTCCCACAGGGTGTCGGCGAGGGCGCTCGTCGCGTCGCGCACATGGAAGAGGACCGTGTCGAGCACGGCCAGCCGGTCGTGATCGGAGCGGGAGTCGCGGCGGTGCAGCAGCGCCCGCGGATTGCCCTTGCGGCTCTCGTCGGCCTCGACCAGCGTGCGCCGCACGTCCTCCGAGGTCGCCGCGAGCTCCTCCCCCGTGCTCGCCCACGAGTCGTGCTCGGGCGGCCACGGCTCGTCGAGGGCGGCGGCCGTGTCGCGCAGCACGCCCGCCAGACGCTCCTGGAACTCGTCGACCCGGGCCGCCGCCGCCTCGCTGGTCAGCCCGGGCACCACGATCAGATTCACGAGGAGTCCCACGACCACTCCGACCGCCATCTGCACGAGGTAGCCGAGCGAGTAGTCCTCGGCGTCCGCTCCTCCGATGATCAGCACGAACAGCGCCGCCATCGGCACGTACTCCTTGCCCGCCCCGAACCATCCGGTGCCCGAGACGAGCACGCCGAGCCCGACGATGATCGGGATCGTCCACCACGTCGGCCCGACCGTCACGACGACGAGAGTCGCGAGCGCGATCCCCGCTGCGAGCCCGGCGAGCGTCTGAAGGCCCGTGCGCGCAGAGCCCATCAGGGTCGGGTACATGCTCACCAGCGCGCCGAGCGGCGCGTAGTAGGGGTACTCCTCCGCGACGCCGGGCACGTGCGGCGCGAGGGTCCAGGCGATCCCGACCGCGAGCGCGGTCTTCGCGGCGAGGAGGAGGCGCGGCGCGGCCGTCGCCGCTCGCCAGGCTCGGGCTGCTCGGGTGCTGGTCACCAGGGGACCCTACGCGAGGGCCGCGGCGAGGTGGGAAGCGAGTATCCGGATGCTTGCGCGGCCGGATCCGAGGGGCGGGGTCAGGCGGACGGCGGGGTGACGCCGCCGCCGCCGCCCATCCCGGTCGAGGCCTGCTGCTCGACACTGCCCGCGTAGTCGGCCGTCGGGTCGCGGTAGATGGTGTGCACGTGTCCCCAGCCCGAGGTGCTCACTCCGTCGACATCCGCGCCCGCGGATCCGTTCTGCGCCTGGAACCCGACGTAGACGTTCGGGCCGGAGATGGAGAAGCTGATGCCGTCGCCCGTGCTCATGTCGTACGTGGTCTCTCCGGACCAGGCGATCACGGTGGTGTCGAGGGTCGCCTCGATCTCGGCGCGGGTGGTCGCGGCGCTCTGCTCGTCGGCCATGCCCGACCAGTTCGCGATCAGGTCGAGCAGCAGCTCGCGCTGCTCGTCGGTGAGGTCGGCGCCGGTGAGGCCCGATCCGGTCGCGAACTCGCAGGTGTCGCCGGGGGCGCACATGGTGACGTCGCCCGAGGTGAGCGTCGCCTGCTGCTCGGCGGTCAGCGAGTCGACGAACGCGAAGGCGTCGGTGTAGATCCCGTCGAAGGCCTGCACCTCGGTGCCGTCGGCGGCGATCCAGTCGGCGGGCTGCACGCCGAGGTGCGTCGGGGCGAAGGTGATCGCGTCGGCCGCTCCGTCGAGGGTGGCGTTGATGCCGAGGTGGTGGCCGCCGAACTGCACCTCGTAGGCGCTCGTGTCGGAGGCGTCGCCGAAGAGCGCGAGGTAGTACTGCCCGAGCGAGTCCTCCGTGGTGCTGCTGTTCTCGACGAGGTACTGGTCGCCCGCGATGATGCTCGCGACCGTCGCGTACGCCTCGTCGCTGAGCAGCGCCTCCACCACCTGGAGGGCGGCGACCTGCTGCTCCGGAGTGAGGTCGGCGAGGTTCAGACCCGCTCGCTCAACGAACGTGACGGGGAAGTTCGACCACGACGTGGTCTTCGTCTCGTCGTCGTAGTCGTACGTGACCGCTTCACGCTGCTCGTCCGAGAGCGTCGCGAGGAACGCCTCGACCGCGGCGGTCGCGTCCGCGATCGTCTCGGCGGTGGTCGTGGCGGTCGAGCTCGTGACCTGCGTCGCCGAGTCGGCCACGGTGGTAGCGGCCGCGGTGGAAGCAGAGGAAGAAGAAGAGGAGGAGGAGGAGGAGGAGTCGCTCGCGCTCTGCGTCGCGCAGCCGGCCAGGAGGAGCCCGCTCACGAGGAGCATGCTCGTCCCCAGCAGGAGTCTCGATCGTCGCGGGCGCGGGGTGGGGTCCGTGGTCATCATGGGACGACCGTAGGCAGCCCGCTTCTCACGACCCTTTCGGACTCCTATGAGCCCCCGATGAGCGTCCGCGCCGCCGCCGCGAGCGCCGCCCGCTGGATCCGCGACCGCACCAGCCGTTGCAGCAGCACCGGGTAGAGCTGCACGAGGACGGTCGAGGCGAGCAGCCATCCCGCTCCCGCCGGTGCACCGGCGACCAGCGCGGCGAGGGCCAGCGCGACTCCGATCGCCGTGCAGGCCAGATGCACCGCCTCGGAGCGGCGGGTGTGCTGGTCGAGGGCGGGCAGCCCGCGCCGGGTCGAGTCGTAGGCGCGCACCCGGGTGATCACGCGGTTCCAGCCGACGACGTCGAGCAGCCGCCCGAAGCGTCCGACCCCGAGGGCGCGCAGCAGTGCCGGCTCGCGAGGTCCGACGGCGAACCAGGGCTGCTCGAGCGGCCGGGTGCGGGTTCCGAAGGTCAGCGCCGCCCAGCTCGTGAGCACCAGCTGTGCGACCACGGCGTAGGCGGGATGCGCGGGCCCGATCGCCTGCCAGCCGGCCAGGAGCAGTGCGGCCGCGAGCAGCGTGGACACGAGCGTCCGCATCACACCCTCTCTCCGGCGCCCCGTCCGGAACCCGGCCCCAGTCCAGCAGACGACCCCGCCTGCGGGAGCCACCGCCGCACGCCGTAGCCTTCCAGGATGCGCTCCTGGCTCCTGCACGCCCGCGAATCCTTCTGGTTCCTGCCGGCGCTCTTCGGGCTCGGGGCGATCGTGCTCGCTCTCGGACTCGTGGAGGTCGATCGGCTCCTCGTCGTCCGCGGGATCGACGACATCCCGCTGATCGAGGACCTCTCGGCGACCGGAGGGCGGGCGATCCTCTCGGCCATCGGCGGCACGATGCTCGGCGTCGCCGCCACCTCCTTCTCGATCACCATCTCGGTCCTGGCGACGACCTCGTCGTCCTACGGCCCGCGGCTGGT
>Ga0308159_1005632_pt1 | contig 10458 bp, 8 predicted proteins | sample PhyCR1_FD_201040 | JGI IMG/M metagenome (GOLD analysis project Ga0308159, IMG submission 201040) | Phyllosphere microbial communities from UC Gill Tract Community Farm, Albany, California, United States - DLSLC.R1 | ecosystem: Host-associated > Plants > Phyllosphere > Unclassified | place: USA...
GACGATCTTGGCGCCCGGGAAGTCCCGCTCGAAACGCAGGATGTTGTCCACCTCGGCTCCCCGCCAGCCATAGATGGACTGGTCGTCGTCGCCGACGCAGCAGACATTGCCCGTCGAGGACGTCAGGAGCCGCAGCCACAGATACTGGGCGACATTGGTGTCCTGATATTCGTCGACCAGGATGTAGCGGAAGCGATTGCGATACTCTGTCGCGATATCAGCATGTTCCGACAGGATCGTGAGATTGTGCAGCAACAGATCGCCGAAGTCGCACGCGTTCAGCGTCGCCAGCCGGGACTGGTAGGCGGCGTACAGGATCTGGCCCTTGCCGTTCGCGAAATCCTCGGTCGAGGGCAGCTTGGCCGGCGTCCAGCCACGGTTCTTCCAGTGGTCGATCAGGCCGGCCAGGGACTTGGGCGTCCATCGCTTGGTGTCGATGTTGGCCGCTTCCAGTAACTGCTTCAGCAGCCGCTCCTGATCGTCGGTGTCCAGGATGGTGAAGCTGGACTTCAGCCCGACCAGCTCGGCGTGCCGCCTCAGGATCTGGGCCGCCACCGAGTGGAAGGTGCCCAGCCACCTCAGCCCCTCGGCCGAGGGGCCGATCAGGTGGGTGATCCTCTCGCGCATCTCGCGCGCGGCCTTGTTGGTGAAGGTGACGACCAGCAACTCCCAGGGTCGGGCCCTGCCGGTCTGCAGGATGTGGGCCAGCCGGGTGGTCAGGACCCGGGTCTTGCCCGTCCCGGCGCCGGCCAGGACCAGCACGGGCCCCTCGGTCGTCTCGACCGCCTCACGCTGCTCCGGGTTCAGGCCGGCCAGATAGTCAGGGCGTTCCGCCACCCCGCCGGGGCCTCGCGAGCGGGCGAGGTCTGAGATGCGCGGGGCGGGCAGGGGATCGGTCAAGGTCGGCAACGCTCACGGGCCGGCGGGCGCCAGCGGAATCGGGAGAACATATGTAGCACAAAGCCGTGACGCCAGAGCCTCACCGTCTAGAGGTCGCCCCACTTGCGCAGAAGATTGTGATAGAAGTCGGTCAGGCGAATGACCTCCGGGTCGCGCCCGCCATGGCGAACCGTCAGGGCCGGGATGACGCCGTCCAGTTCGGACAGCAGGCGGTCCATCCCGGACGCCAAACGACCGCACGCGCCGAAATGCGATCCTGTCCCCAAAGGTCGCGTTGCCCGCTTCGTGGTGGTGAATCGGCCCCACGTGTCGGATGGCTCCCGGAAACGAGCCCGTGCGCAGACGTCGCTATGGCTTCGCTGGCGAGAGATTCCTAACGCGCGAAGCTGGCTCCGGCTTGCTGCTTCGGGACCGTCGTCCTGATTGACGGGGCGCGCAGTTGGCGGTTTCGAGCCCTGATCCGCCACTCTTCGGCTCGGCAACGTGGTGGGGTCGAGATGGAACATCTTCGCCAACGGCAACCCGTTCCTTTTCGGCGTGACCGAGGTCGGCATCCAGCAGCGCCCCAGATCTCTGACCGAATCAATCAGCCGGCGGTTTTAGGCGGCGTCGCCCTCGACAGAGCCCCGGTCTCGCTGCGATGCGGACCCACGTCATGGCGGCGTTAGCAGGCTGAAGACGATCGCATAAACCACCAGGCCGAAGGCCAGCGGAAGTACAGCGATCTCCAGCGTCACCACCACACAGTTAAGGTGCGAAACGAAGCGGCCCCTTGGTTCCCAGTGGCGCGCCCGGCAGGGTGATGATGCGGGTCGTCCAGCGCGCCCTGAGGGTCGCGATCACCCAGACCCGGGCCGCCTGAAGCACAATGAAAACCGCCAGCAGCGCCAAATTGATCGTGCTGTGCCACGTAAGCGCCGACAGCCCGAGCAACCACGCGCCGTGCAGCAGCACGATGAACACATACTGGCCCTCGCCCGTCTCGCGCGCGCCCTGCGCGGGCAGACGCCGCGTATGTGTTCAGCCTGGACCACCTCTCCGATCCGCTGCGCCGTGACCAGGCCAAGGACGACGAGTGAGAGTATCATGCTGCCGTCCTCAGCGTCACCGTGCTCAGGGTTAACCCCGGCCCGAGCGCCGTGACGACCGGACGATCAGGCGGGCCTGCGCGTCTCGCCCGGTCCACACCATAGAGCGCCGTCGGCACGGACATGTTGCGTGGTCGGCGAGGACCACGCGATCGTGGTCCAGACTGTCCTGTTCGAGGGACAGGGATCCTTCGAGCGCGTCGATGACCTGAGCCGCATCGGCAAACTTCGCCACCGTGACATCCAGATAAGCTAGTCGGTTCCGACCCAGTGCGCGGCTTGAGATACCAGTGCAGCGGCATGGCGGTCTGCCGACTGCGGATGCGGGCCGTATCAAGGACGGGCACCATCCTGTCGAAGCCGGGAGAGCGATCGCTGAAAAGGGTTCTGGCGACCTCGACTATGTCAGACTACGTCATGAGGTTTGGGGTGTTGGCTATCGCGATAGAAACCAGTCGCGCGGGGGTGGGCATGAAGCTGCTCCGGCCGCACAAGGGGCGTGCCCCGTTGACCAACTCGGACGAGAGCCCGTAGCCGGCCGCTGGTGGAGCCCGGCTTCCACGCCGAAGTCGGACCTTCGTCCTATGTCGTGCTGCGGACGACCGCAGGCCGCGAATATTACGTTCGACTCGGGGTGGGCCGTTCTACGTTGGGCTCGGCAAGACGGTGACGCTGCAGCTGGATATAAGGGGCGTGGTCCAGGTCCTGTCGGGCATGCTTAACGCGGCCTCGGTCGGGGATAGGAATTTCAGTCTGACTATCGACTCGCGAGCGAGGTTCTCCGCCCGCGATTGTCGTGTCCGCGATGTTCAAGGAATGGCAGACTTGTCGGACTCTTCCGGAACACGGACGGCCTCGCCCAACCCGTCAGGGCGCGCGCAAGACCGGCGCAGGGCGCTGCGAAAGGGCGTGCATGGCGGCCAGGCCCCCGCCTGCGGCTGCGATCCCCGTTGCGCCCGTCAGAAGCAGGACCACCCCGGCCCAGTCTACGCTCCAGGCCGCCTTGAACACCAGGGTCACGACCGGCCAGGCGGCGGCGGTTCCGAGGGCCACGCCTGCGAACCCGGCGATCGCGCCGACAAGACCGTATTCGATCAGATAGGCGGTCAGAATCTGGAGGTGGGAGCCGCCGAGCACCTTCAAGATCGCGGCCTCTCGCGCCCGCGCGCTGACGCCCGCTGCGATGGCGCCGATCAGAACGAGCAGACCGGCGAGGCCCGCGACTGCCGCAGCGCCCCGGATGGCCAGCGCCAACCGGTCGAACAGGGTCGCCGCCGCTTCGAGTTGCTCGCGCACGCTGATGACGTTCACTTCGCTGAAGTCGTCGCCGAGCGCGCGGGTCAGGGCCTGTTCCTCGGCCGGGGTTGCCCGGGCGATGGCGACGCTGCGGGGGTTTGCGCCCTCGATCGCACGGGCGTCGAGGATCAGCGCGAAGTTGGAGCCGAAACCCCCGACCTCGACCTTGCGCAGGACCGCGATCTGGGCGTCGAGCTCGCGACCCAAGACCTGGATGGTGATCGTATCGCCGACCTCGAGACCGGCGGCCTTGGCGACATCGACGGCCATTGCGACCTGGGGCGACCCCATGTCGCCGGCGCGCCACCAGCGACCCTCCACGATGTTGGCGTCGTCGGGCGCGCTGGGTAGGGCCGACATGAGAATGTCCTTGTCGAACGCCCAGCGCTCGCCGTCCTTGATCTGGTCAATGACTACGGGCTGGCCGTTCAACCGCGTGATGCGACCAGTGATCAAGGGCGCGCGGCGATAGCGGTCCTTGCCCGGATGGGCCATTACCCGGGCGATCACAGCGTCGAATGCGGGCCCGCGTTCGCCCGGAATCTCGGTGAAGACCATGGAGGGCGCGGTACGCGGAGCGACTTGGGTGATCTGGGCCAGCAGGCTGGACTGGATCAGGACCACGACGGCCAGCAGGGCGACGCCGAGACCGATCGCCGGCGAAGCTGTCCGCGCCGCCGAGCGCGGCCCCGACAGATTGGCCAGACCCAGGCGAACCGGTCCTCGAGCCAGCCCGCGAAGTCGGCCTGCGAGCCATGCGGCTGCAAGGCCCAGGAGCCAGAGCAGGCCGAAGGCGACGACCGTCCCGCCGATCAGGCCGGCCGCAGCGATCTTCGTCGGGGCTGTGAGCACCGCGAGTGTCGCCAGACCGACTCCGGCGACTCCGGCGCCGATGACTTCGGGGCCGAAGCGCAGCCGGCCTGACAACTCGCTGCGAAACAGAGCCGACGGCGGCGTCGAGCGCGCCCGGGCGAGAGGAGCCAGGGAGAAGGCGGCGGCGGCGAGCAGGCCGAATTCACCGGCCTTGATAAGTGGCTCCGGATACACGGCGAACAGGGCCGGAATGGGCAACTGATCTTTGGCAATGAGGCCGATCACCAGCGGCGCCACGGCGCCGATGGCCAGACCGATGCCGACGCCGAGCAGGGCGAGGACGCCAATCTGGATCAGATAGATATTCCGGACCAGCGGCCCCTCCGCGCCGAGGGCCTTGAGCGTGGCGATCGAGCGTTTGCGACCCTCCAGATAGGCGGAGACCGCGCCCCCAACACCCAGTCCGCCGGCCACGAGCGAGGCCAGGCCGATGAAGCCAAGGAAATATTCGAGTTGGTCGATCAGCCCGGCCGCCCCGGCCGCCGCTTGCGAGCGGTCGCGGGCCTCAAACGTCGCGTGGGGAAAGGCCGCACGAAGCTGGCGAATGACGGTCTTGGGGTCCGCGCCGGCGGGCAGTACGATCCGCACCGCCTCTCCGAACAGACCGCCCGTTTGGAGCAGGCCTGCACTATCTACGACTTCCGTTTCGGTCAGGACGCGTGGGCCGAGGGCGAAGCCGCGGCCAAGCCGGTCGGGTTCCGACACCAGGACAGCCTGCGCGATCAGGGACGTTCCGCCGACGATGAAGCGATCGCCGAGGCGAAGATCCAGGCGGTCCAGCAGGGTCTGTTCGACGGCGGCGCCCGCGACGCCGTTGCTCGCCCGGAACGCCGTCTCTAGATCCGGGGCGCCAACCAGCTCGACCTTGCCGACCAGCGGGTAGCCAGGTCCGACGCCGCGCACATCCACCAGCCGCCGCGCGCCGGACGCGGTTTCGGCCATGCCGTTGGCTCGGACCGAATACGCATGAGGTCCGAGTTCGCTCAGCCAGCCCCGCTCTTCAGGCGTGAACCGCCGTTGATCGATACTGACCACCAGGTCTCCGCCGAGGATTTCCCGCGCCTGACTGGCTAGGCCCTGCCGGAACGCCTCTGCCGTCGAGCCCGACGCGGCGATGGCGGCGACGCCGAGCGCGAGACAGGCAAGGAAGATGCGGAAGCCAGCGATGCCGGAGCGGAGCTCTCGCCAGGCGAAGCGAAAAGCAAGGCTCACGTCGCGCTCTCCGCGGCGTCGATCCGGCCGTCCTTCATTCGGACGGTGCGATCTGCCCTTTCGGCCAGCCGGACGTCGTGGGTGACGAGAACGAGCGCCGCGCCCGTCTCACTAACCAGGTCGAACAGAAGGTCCGCCACCAGAGCGCCATTGGCGCCGTCGAGATTGCCGGTGGGTTCGTCTGCGAACAGGAGCTCGGGCCGGACCGCCAGTGCGCGGGCCAAGGCCACGCGCTGCTGCTCTCCGCCGGACAACTGGTGCGGATAGTGGGTGCGGCGGCTGCTGAGACCGACGCGGTCGAGCCAGGCGCGGGCTTCGGTCGTCGCGTCCTTGCGATGAGCGAGTTCGAGCGGCGCGGCGACGTTCTCCTCGGCGGTCATGTTCGGCAGCAGATGAAAGCTCTGGAACACCAGGGCCGCGCGTCCGCGTCGCAATCGAGCCCGCCCATCCTCGCCCAGTCCGGCGAGGTTGGTATCGAACAGAATAGCCTTTCCGCTGGTGGGGGTCTCCAGCCCGGCTGCTATGGAAAGCAGGGACGACTTGCCCGATCCGGACGGACCGATAATGGCGACCGTCTCGCCGGAGGCGACGGTCAGATCGACGCCGCGCAGGATCTCTACCGGCCCGGCCGTGGACGGCAGGGTCAGGCAAACGGCCTCAAGGACGAGGGGCGTGGATGAAGCGATTGGAATTCCGACACGATGTCTTGGGAGGAAGCGGTCTCTCCCCATATAGGCGCTCAACGCCATGACATCAGATCAGACCCATCTTCCGCGTCGTTTCGTCCTTGCCGGCGGATCTGCGCTCGCGCTCGCCGGATGCGGGCGGCAGGACGACGCCCCGGGTTCGTCGCCCAAGACGGCCGTTGCCCAGCCCAAGCCGGCAGCATCCCCTCTATCTCCAGCCGGCGGGATGCGCATCATCACGATGCTCGGCGACTCGATCACGGCCGGATACGGTCTGGCCGCCGCCGATGCCCTCCCGGCACAGCTCGAGATCGCCCTGCAGTCGCTTGGCCTTTCGGTTCGGGTCCGGTCTGCGGGTGTGTCGGGCGACACGACGGCAGGAGGTCTGGCCAGGGTCGATTTCAGCGTCCAGGACGACACCGATCTCTGCATCGTCGCGCTCGGCGGCAACGACATGCTTCAGGGCGTCGATTCGTCGGCGACACGGCGCAACCTCGACCAGATCATCAAAAGACTGAAGGCCCGTCATATTCCGGTTCTGATCGCGGGCATGCGCGCCCCGCCACAGTACGGCGCCTATGCCCGGGACTTCGACAAGGTGTTTGTCGATCTGGCCCGCGATAATAACGTAGCCGCCTATCCGTTCCTGTTGAATGGGGTCGCGCTAGATCGTCGCTACAACCAGGCCGACGGCATTCACCCCAACGCGGCCGGCGTGAAGATCATCGCCGCCGCCTTGGCGCCAGTTGTAGCGGACGCGTTGGAGCGCACAGCAGAGCCCGCACGGACCTGATACTCGGCTCGTTCGCCGCATCCACGGGGTTGCAACGGATCATCGGGCTGCATTAGGCACCTGAAGCTGCCTTAAACCGGCTGGGGCGCGGTACAGCAACTAAACGCACCTTGGGAGCACTCGTCAGCTGACCGCCCCTAGGGGCATGACTTGAAAGGAGACCTCGAGGGACCCAAGGCCCGCGAATCACGGTTTGGAAACGGCCAACGCCCGGCGGATCGGGAACCGCTCAAGCAAACGAAAGCCCGCCGGCGGTGTCCGGCTGGTTCAGCATGAACGGCGCTCGTTTCGCTGCTCAATGGGGCTGGGCTGATCCTAACAAAGTGGCGGATTGCTCTCTCGAGGTTGGCCCAAGGCTGATCTTCAGTCTAAGGCGAACGACTCGCACCAATGATGTTCGACGATTCTCAGGAAATTCGATGTTTGCCCTCTTCCTGCTACCCTTTGCGATCAGGAACGAGCCACTCTTCTATGAGTGGGTGTTCTATCGCGCACTTGATCAACTGCAGGAGCTCAAGTTTCTAGGCCCGGCGGATTACGTGAGCAGCTTCGAGACCCGGTGCGCCGCCGGCGCTTTCGCCACCCTGCCGGAAGCGCAGTCTCTTTGCGGGTATAAGCTGCCTTCGGCCGATACGGTCGCGTCCGTGCACGTCACGCCCATCGAGGCAGACGTTCTGCAGGAGGTGACGGCGAGATTTCTGGGCCCAAACCAGATCTGGTCCACCACCATCCTCGAAAGGATTCCTTCTCTCGAGCAGGCCATTTCGGAAGCTCTGAGCTCTGATTCATTTAAGCCAGAAGCCCTTCTTCTCTGGGTCAACTGCCCTTCGGCCAAGGCCGCTGCCGGGGCTCTCGGAATCCCGACCATCCACAACGAGCTTGGTCCGCTGCGAGAACCTGATTTTCGCGCTACGGCCTATTTCGATTTCGAGGGCGTCAACGGCGGGAGTTCCGCCTCCGCTCGCTGGCGAGCCTTCCGAGCCGAGAAAGCCGACGTTCCCGTGCTTTCCAGAACCGATCTGCTGGCGATGTTCGAGCTGCGTCCTCCAGAGCCGCAGAACTATCCTCGGTACATCGGCGGCGTCGCTCTTCAGGTAGGTTCGGACTCGAATCTCATCGCCTTCGGCAGGGGCTTCACCAATCTGGAAGCGATCTACACCGCTCGCCGTTTCTGGGAGAAAATCCTGGTGCGATCACACCCTGCGATGACGGAACGCTATGAGCAGGCTGGCGTAGAATGGGACGTGGCCCCCACCGCTGGCGCCTTTCTCTCCCGGATCGACCACCTCCTAACGATCAACTCCAGCTTGGCCCTGGAAGCGATGCTCAGAGGAGTGCCCGTCTCCATTCTGGGGGACTCACCGTTTGCCATGGGCACCGTGGATCTACGCACAGGCGTTCCCATCCTGGGCGACGACGACTGGATCAAATGGCTGAACTGGATGCTGTTCGGATATCTGATACCCTACGCGCGGCTGTTTGATCGTGACTATTATCGATGGCGCCTCCAGTACCCGTCGGAAGCCGATATCTATCGCGACAACTATGCATTCTGGCGCAACGCCAATCCGTCCTAGGAGCCGAGGTCATTTGGCCCAGATCATAGCGGCGACGGTGCAGAGTTCGGCGAGGTAGTTTTTGCGGTCTTGTCGCAGCGTGTGGCGACGGAGCTGGCGGCAGCGCGGAACAGGCTCCAAGCGACATTGGCAGGAAGTCGGCGCGCGTCTCAGCTTTGCGATCGGAGAGCGTGGGCGCTTTTCGGCAATCGGTCGGCCGGGACAATGGGCGTGGGCTGTTCTGGGGCTTTAGCCTGGCCATCGGTCTGGGCTGCTGCGGATCGTGATCATGCGGGCCCTGGCCTCAGGCAAGCGCGCCCGCCCCATGCCGGCGGTCGACGGCGCGCCTGCAGCGCGTATCGACGTGATGGTCGCGGCCTATAACGAAGTCACGGTGATCGGTCGGACCCTCGATAGCCTGCTGGCCAGCCGATCAGTCGATGTCCGCATTATCGTCGTCGATGACGGCTCGACCGACGGGACCCATCAGGCGGTTGCGGCGGGGTTCGGCGGCGACCCGCGCGTCATGCTGCGGCGAAAGATCAATGGCGGCAAGGCCTCGGCCCTGAATATGGCGCTTGAGCTGGTCACGGCCGAGATTGTCGTTGGGGTGGACGCTGACACCCAGCTATCGCCTGATGCTCTGTCCAAGCTGGCGGCGTGGTTCGTCGATCCGCGCGTGGGCGCCGTCGCCGGCAACGTCAAGGTTGGCAACCGGCGCGGCGTAGTCACGCGGTTGTAGGCGCTGGAGTACGTCACCAGCCAGAACGTGGATCGCAGGGCGCTGGCCCGACTGAACGCCCTGACCGTGGTTCCCGGGGCGATTGGCGGCTGGCGTTCCGACCTGCTCAAGTCGGTCGGCGGCTATCGCTCTGACACCCTCGCCGAGGACATGAACCTGACCTGGCGCGTGCGTGAGGCGGGCTGGGTGATCGCCAACGAGCCCGACGTGGCGTACACCGAGGCCCCGTCGAGCTTGGGCGGGCTGTTGAAGCAGCGCTTCCGCTGGAGCTTCGGGACACTGCAGTGCCTGTGGAAGCACCGTCGCTCGCTCTTCAAGCACGGTTGGTTCGGCGGCTTTGCCCTGCCCAGCCGGTGGCTGTTCCAGATCGCGGGACAGGTGCTGGCGCCACTGATCGACCTGCAACTGCTGACTGCCTTATTGACGTGGCTGTTGTCATCGCTGGCGGCGATGCAGCACGCCGACATCAGCGTCAGTCCGAACTCGACGCTTTGGCTGACGCTGATCATCTATGTGTTGTTTACGGTGCTGGAGCTGGCAGCGGGCTGGATCGCATACGGTTTCGACCGTGAGGACCGACGCGACCTGTGGCTGATGCCGACCCAACGACTGGTCTACCGCCAGATCATGTATGTCGTGGTTTGGCGGGCGCTGGAGCGGGCTCTGACTGGCCTGGGTCAAGCCTGGGGCAAGTTACGCCGAACGGGAGACGTTGTGGTGGATGAGGCTTCATAGATTCGGAGAGATCGCGCCCTTTTCAATAAGGGAAAACTTATCCGCCGTGCTGATGGCGGGCGACCGCTGAATGACCGGTGAGCAGAATCTCCAAATGTCGCTCTAGGGTAGTGAGCGGACGCCGTTCAGGAGATGGGACGTACCGAGACCTGCGGCAATGACTGCGCTATGCAGGCTGTGGTCTCGGCGAGAGATTTGGTGGCGGTGAAGTCGAATCTTGCCGCCCCAGCGGTCATCGCAACATACAAAATCGAGCGTCCTCCGCAGGACCGTATTGCTTCGGAGATCGCCCGTCGTCCACCTGGGACGTAGTTAGAAGCCTTTTCATACGTCGGATGCAAAGGCAGGTATTCAGTGAGCCCGAAAGTCGCCTGAAATCAGTTGATCGACGCTTGAGAAGTCGCGCAGCCGCTTGTGACCAGACAGGCAAGAACGAATAGATGATACCTCATGCGCCAATCGTGGACGCCACTCGCAATGTCTGTAACGGGTCGAACGCGGTCGCAGCCCTCCAGGCGGAAAGCGGAGATCCGATCTGATGCCGGGAAGGGGACCGTCTCCAAGTCCGCTATGGGTG
>Ga0308159_1005635_pt1 | contig 10453 bp, 8 predicted proteins | sample PhyCR1_FD_201040 | JGI IMG/M metagenome (GOLD analysis project Ga0308159, IMG submission 201040) | Phyllosphere microbial communities from UC Gill Tract Community Farm, Albany, California, United States - DLSLC.R1 | ecosystem: Host-associated > Plants > Phyllosphere > Unclassified | place: USA...
GGCCGCTCATGGAAGCCGATGGAGTGGTTGGAGCTGGCGAACAGCACCCGCGCACCCTCCCGCCGGGCGGCCTCATAGACATGGTACATGCCGCGCAGGTTGGGGCCGAGCACCACCTCGAACGGCAAGTCCACCGAGGCGCCGCCGAAATGCAGGATGGAGTGGCAGCCTTCCGCCAGTTGCAGGATGGTGACGCCGTCGTTCAGATCCGCCTTGGTGAAGGTGGCGCCGGGCGGCAGGTCATCCGGGAAGGGGGTCAGGTCGGTCAGGCGCAGGGTGTAGCCCTGGGCCGCCAGCTCCCGCGCCAGGACGCGGCCCAGATTGCCGGAGGCGCCGGTGAGCAGGATGGGCTTCTGTTGCGGGGTGGTCATGGGCGGGCGTTCCCTCGGTCTCGTCGGTGGGGCGGGTGGCTTGCGGGCCGCCGCTGGTGGGGCCCATGCGGCCGCCCGGGTGGAGCGGCGCCGTCACCGGGCCGGACGGCACCATGCCGAGGCAGCGGCTGGCGGACAAGACCACCCGCGGCGGTTGGGTGGCCCATGGGCGGTAATTCATCGGATGTCATGTCGTCGTATGACGATGCGGGCTGCGGTGCCCCCCCTTGCCGGAAGGGCCGGCTGCCCGCAGCATCGGCCGCGCTTCGCAGCCAAGAGGTCTTCGCCATCATGTCCCAGCCCGCCCCGCAGCCCCGTTCCCTCGCCGAAGCCGCCGATTTGCTGGCCAGCGGCGGCACCACCGCCGTCGCCCTGGCCGAGGCGGCGCTGGCGCGCATCGCCGACCCGGCTGGCGAGGGTGCGCGGGCCTTCGTGGCGGTGCAGGCGGAGCAAGCGCTGGCAGCCGCCCGCAGCATGGATGCGCTGCGCGCCGCCGGGCGGGCGCCCAGCCGCTGGGCCGGCATCCCGATCTCGGTGAAGGACCTGTTCGACCAGGAAGGGGTACCGACCCGCGCTGGTTCCGTGGCGCTGAAGGATGCGCCGCCCGCCACCGCCACCGCGCCCGTGGTGGCGCGGCTGGAGAAGGCCGGCTTCGTCGTGCTGGGGCGCACCAACATGGTGGAGTTCGCCTATACCGGGCTGGGCGTGAACCCGCATTTCGGCACCCCGCGCTCGCCGTGGGACCGGGCGACGGGGCGGCTGCCGGGTGGCTCCTCCTCCGGCGCCGGCGTCGCGGTGGCGGACGGCATGGGGCTGGGCGCACTAGGCTCGGACACCGGTGGCTCCTGCCGCATCCCGGCGGCGCTGTGCGGCGTGGTGGGCTATAAGCCGACCGCGCGGCGCGTGCCGCTGGAGGGCGTGCTGCCGCTCTCCCCCAGCCTGGACAGCATCGGGCCGCTGGCCAACACAGCCGCCTGCTGCGCCGTGCTGCACGCGCTGATGGCCGGGGCGGAGACCGCCACCCCGCCGGCTGTCCGCAGCGTCGCCGGCCTTCGCTTCGGCGTGCCGGAGGCGAGCTTCCTGTTCGAAGGGCTGGAGCCCGCCGTGGCCGCGGCCTTCGAGCGTGCGTTGGCCCGGCTGGCTGCTGCCGGCGCCTTCATCGAGCGCTTCGCCATGCCGGAGCTTGCGGAGATCCCGCGCGCGAATGCCACCGGCGGGCTGGTGGCGCCCGAGGCCTATACCTGGCACCGCACGCTGATGGAGACGGCCGGCAGCGCCTACGACCCCCGCGTGATCACCCGCATCCAGCGTGGCGCCAGCATGACGGCGGCGGACTACGTGACCGTGACGCGGGAGCGCGCGCGGATCATTGCCGCCGCCGAACCGCGCACCGCGCCCTACGACGCCGTGCTCTGCCCCACCGTGGCGCTGACGCCGCCGGCGATCGCCGAGGTGGAGGACGAGGCGGAATACGCCCGCATCAACCTGCTGCTGCTACGCAACACCGCCGCCTTCAACTTCCTGGACCGGTGCAGCATCAGCCTGCCCTGCCATGCCGAGGGCGAGGCGCCGGTGGGCCTGATGCTGAGCGGCGCGCATGACGGCGATGCCGCCCTGCTGGCCACCGCCACCGCCGTGGAGGCCGCGCTGCGCGCCGCATAGTTTTGCCGGAAGGGCCTGCGGTGGGGGCTTCCCCCCCGCCGCCTGACGGGTTAAAGGGGAGCCCTGGCGTGGACCCGTAGCTCAGCTGGATAGAGCGCTGCCCTCCGAAGGCAGAGGTCGAAGGTTCGAATCCTTTCGGGTCCGCCAGTTTCTCCTGCCAGCCTGACCTCATCCTGCCCGCCCTCCGATGCTTTCACGAAGCAGGCAGCTTGCTGTCTTGACCTCAGCATAGCGGGCCGCGCCGAGCGGCAATTGCCCCCTGTCTTCCAAGCTTCCGGCTGGTGACGCGTATGAGGATCATGGCCTCCGCACGTCGGCATGTCCGCAGCAGGCCTTGGGCCCTACACTCCTCCATATCGCCCGAGAGGCAGTCATCCGCGAAGACGGATGGTCCGTGGCGCTCTGACAAGGAAGGAACAGCCGGTGTTACTTGGCCAGGCGCTTGACTACATCGCCCAGCATCGGACGGGCGTCATCATCATGGTGGCGGTCCTGTTCGTGACCCTATGGTACCGGAACCGGCGCTAGCACGGACCGGGCCACGACTGCACGGCCAGACAACCGGAGGATGGACATGGAGCGACAGCACCCCGCGCACACCGCATCGGAGCAGGCCGACACCCTGCCGGCCGTCCCGGCGCATCCGGAAGAGATGAATGCCAGGGTCGCCCTCACCCTGAGCGGCGGCAGTTCCTTCGTGGCGACGGCGCGAACGACGCCGGCCGGATTGGTGGCGGTCGGGGTGCTGGTATCCGCTATCCTGCTCTCCACCGCCGCGCTGGTGAGGGCGGCGAAGCGGCAGGCCTGATGCGGGCCAGGCGCTTCCCAAGGCAGGGCGGGTGAGGAACACCCTGCGCTGCCTGGTCATCCTGGGCCTCGTTGCCCAGGGCGTCCTGGCCTACGGCTATCGCCAGGACCTTGCCTGGATCGTCCGTGGCCAAGCCGGGCCGCCATCGCCGGCTGCGATCCTGATGTTCCTGGCGCCTGCCATCCTGGGGCTTGGCGGTGCTGCCGTGGCCCGGGTGCTGGATCGGCGCCGCTCCGGGTGGGCCTGGGTGGCTGCCGTGGTGCCGCTGGTGGTTCTGGCCATCGGCTGCGGCGGATCGCTGTACTTCACCCTGTATCCGCCGCCGATGCCTGGCGGCAGCCAGGGGCTACCTCTGTAAGCCACGGGGCGCTGCGGAAGCACGCTGGACGCCGCTGAACCCGTTGGGATGGCTTCGTGCGGAGCCGAGGGCGATGGCGCCGTCCTGGCGCCGCATCGCCATGGCTCATCCGAATCCGATCGGCTCCGTTAACAGATTTTTCTTGTTCTTGTTTTGTTCACAGTAGTAGAACGGGTGAGCCATGACCCGACCCTCCCCCTCCATCATCCAAATCGCACGGTCCGGCTCCCTGCTCTCCACCCCCCTGGAGCAGCTTGTCGGCCTCAGCGTGGTCGCCCATTGCGGCGACCCGGACTGCCCTGCACCCCGGCCCATACCGGTGGCCGAGGTGCTGGCGAACCATCGCGGCTCCTGCGTCGAAGACGTGGCGGGGTCGTTCTACTGCACGGCGTGCAGCAGGACCGCCCAGGCCGTCTCCCTCCGACAAGAATGTCGGGGTGGCGGCTGGATCCTGCAACCGGTGATGACCCCCGCCCAGATGCCAGGGCTGCAATAGGCTTTATTGTCGATAGGAGCAGGCGGGTTCCTCATCACATGGTCCACGCCTCGTCATACCTTACGGCCAACACCACAGCGCAGACGGCCCAACGCCGTAAGCGTCGCAGGTTGGAAGCACCGGAACTGGACAACACCAAAGCCTACCAGCCGCATCCAATTGCAACAGATACGCGCTGCGCCATCGCAGTCTGCTAAAGACCCAACGCCAGACTCGCAGAAAAAAGATGGGGTCCGGGGAATTCCTTCCCCGGCCTTTCTTCATGAACCGTCAGCTCAGCCGACGGGCTGGCTCCCCACGCAACCGCCCGGCGCCGGTGAAGACCTCGTAGCGGTTGCCGCGCACACCGGCGATCAGGGTCAGGCCGCATTCCTCGGCCAGGCGGATCGCCGTGGCGGTGGGGGCGGAGACGGCCAGCAGGATGGCGGTACCCAGCGCCGCCGTCTTCTGCACCATCTCTACCGAAACGCGGCTGGTCAGCACCACCGCGCCAGCCTCCGGGGCCAGGGCCATGCGCGTCACCGACCCTGCCAATTTGTCGAGTGCGTTGTGGCGGCCGACATCTTCCCGCACCGCCAGCATGCCGGCATCGCGGTGCCAGAAGCCGGCCGCGTGGGCGCAGTGCGTGGCGCGGTGCAGGGTCTGGCTGGCCTCCATCGCGGTCATGGCCCTGGCGATGTCCGGCACGGCGATGCTGGCATCGGACACTACGGGCCGTACGCTGCGCATCGCGGCATCCAGGCTCTCGATACCGCAGAGCCCGCAACCGACCGGCCCGGCCAGGCGCCGGCGGCGCTTCTGCAATGCCTCCAACCGGTGTTCGGCCAGGTCCATCCGCAGTTCCACGCCATTGGGGTGCGGGACGATGCTGAGATCCTCGATCTCGCGCGGGTGGCTGATGATGCCTTCGGTCAGGCTGAAGCCATAGGCGAAATCTTCCAGCGCCGCCGGTGTCGCCATCATCACCGCGTAGGTGGCATGGTTGTAGACGAAGGCGACGGGAACTTCCTCGGCCACCGCACGCATGTCGTGGCCAGGCTGCGCGCCGCCTTGCAGCAGCGGCACCAGCTGGGCCGTATCCGTCAACGCGTGCAGCATCTCCGCCTCCTCGCCATGGCGATGCAGGGAGGACGCGGCAGGAAACGTTTGGTTGCAGAGCTGCGCCAGGGCGGCCCGCAACCCTTCCAGCCGCAGTTCTGTTTGGTCTTCACGAGGCGGCCGCATGGCCGAACCCCCGATGGAGGAGCGTGACCATGACCGATGATGTCGAACATGTGCCGTATGACGGGCCTTCGGGTGGCTGGGGTTCGGTCAAGTCGCTCAAGACCATCCTGCGGCGGGAAGGCCATTCGGTCAGCACCGGCTTGGCGCTCCGCAAGCAGAACAAGGATGACGGCTTCCAGTGCGTCTCCTGCGCCTGGGCCAAGCCCAACCCGCCGCACCTGTTCGAGTTCTGCGAGAACGGCGCCAAGGCCACCGCCTGGGACCTGACGAGTGAGCGGCTGGAGCCCGAGTTCTTCGCCAGGCACACCGTCACCGAGTTGGAAAGCTGGAGCGACCACCAGCTGGAACAGGGTGGCCGCCTGACCGAGCCGATGAAGTGGGATGCGGAGACGGACCGCTACATACCCCTTCCCTGGGATCAGGCCTTCACGGAGATCGGCACGGCGCTGCGCGGCATGAAGCCGGATGAGGCGGTGTTCTACGCCTCCGGCCGCGCCGGCAACGAAGCGTCCTACATGTACCAGTTGCTGGCACGCATGTACGGCACCAACAACCTGCCGGACTCGTCCAACATGTGCCACGAGAGCACCTCGGTGGCACTGCCGAAGACCATCGGCGTGCCGGTCGGGACCGTGACGCTGGATGATTTCGAACATACCGACCTGATCATGATCTTCGGCCAGAACACGGCCACGAACAGCCCGCGCATGCTGCACCAGCTGGATGACGCCAGCCGGCGCGGCGTGCCGATCATCACCATCAACCCGCTACGCGAGAAGGGGCTGGACCGCTTCATCAACCCGCAGAACCCGGTGCAGATGTTGCTGTCGCCCTCGACGCAGATCACCGCGCGATACTTCCAGCTGCGCCCGGGCGGCGACCTCGCTCTGCTCACCGGCCTGTGCAAGAGCCTGATCGAGGCGGAGGACAACGGCGCCACGGTGCTGGACCGTGCCTTCATCGAGCAGCACACCCATGGCTTCGAGGATTTCGCCCGCACCATGCGGGGCCATGACTGGAAGGAGATCGAGCGGCATTCCGGCATGACCCAGGCGCAGGTCGAGGAGATCGCCGCCATCTACACGCGGGCGAGCAAGGTGCTGGGCATCTACGGCATGGGCCTGACCCAGCATCGCGCCGGGGTCGAGAACGTGCAGATGATGTCGGCCCTGCTGTTCCTGCGCGGCAATATCGGCAAGCAGGGTGCCGGCATCTGCCCGGTGCGCGGCCACTCCAATGTCCAAGGCCAGCGGGCCGTCTGGATCACCGAGAAGCCGGAACTCGCCCCGCTGGACAAGCTGCAGGAGATGTTTGGCTTCAGCCCGCCACGTCACAAGGGCACCGACGTGGTCGATGCCGCCGGCAGGGTCATCAACGGCACGGCGAAGGCAGTGATCCAGCTTGGCGGGAACCTGGTCCGCTCCCTGCCCGAGCACCGCTTGCTCGAACCGGCTTGGCGCAAGCTGCCGCTGACGGTGATGATCACCACCAAGCTCAACCGCAGCCACCTGATCCATGGCCGCGCCGCCTACCTGCTGCCCTGCCTCAGCCGCATCGAAATCGACCGCCAGGCGACCGGGCCGCAGATCGTCTCGGTGGAGGACAGCACCTCCTACATCCACCCCTCGCACGGGTTGCGGGAGCCGGCCAGCGAACACCTGCTGTCGGAGCCCGCCATCATCGCCGGTATCGCCAAGGCCACCCTGCCACCCAACCCGAAGCCGGACTGGGATGCATGGGTCGGCAACTACGTGCTGGTGCGGGAAGCGATCGCCGAGACCTTCCCCAAATGGTACAAGGACTACAACCAGCGCATGCGCCAGCCCGGCGGCTTCCATCGCGCCAACCCGGCGCGCGAACGCGTGTGGGAAACCAAGAACGGCAAGGCCAACTTCCTGCCGCCCAAGAGCCTGGACGCCAATAGCGACACGCCGGTCGAAGGCTTCGGCACCTTCGCTCTGATGACCATCCGCAGCAACGACCAGTTCAACACCACCATCTACGGCTATGACGACCGCTTCCGCGGCATCAGCGGCAGCCGCGAGGTGGTGATGATGAACGAGCGGGACATGGCACGCCTTGCCCTGGCGCCGGAGCAGCGCGTCTCCCTGATCACCGTGGCCGATGATGGCGTGCACCGCGAAGTCGAGAACCTCCAGGTCGTGCCGTTCGACATTCCGGAAGGTGCGCTGGCGGCCTACTACCCGGAATGCAACCCACTACTGCCGCTCTGGCATCATGCGAAGGAAAGCCACGTGCCGGCGGCCAAGACCATTCCGGTCAAGGTCCGTCGCATGTCGCCGGCCGTACCTTAGGTTTGGGTTGGGGGAAGGCCGGGGAAGGAATTCCCCGGGCCCCTTCCTTTTTTCGAGTTTTTGCCGTTGTGGCTGTCGATGGGTCGGGCCTTTGAGACGGCTGGGTGCGCTGGAGGTTCTGGACCTCCGGCGACTGACGGTTCAGCCCCTGTGCCCCATTTATAAAATCATCAAGCAGCGCCCGCCCTCAGTCCTGAAGCGCAACGCCAAACTCGCAGAAAAAAAGACGGGGTCTGGGGAATTCTTTCCCCAGCCTTCCTCACCCTTCCCGTCGAACCACCTCCGACGCGCAATTAGGGGGAGCCTGGGCTTGGAAGTGGGGTATGCTTTGCCCACATCCGGCCTGCCCAAGGCCACGCTCAGGAAGGCGTATGCTCCTCTTGTCTCGTTCACGCTTCTCGTATTCGGCTGGCACCTGCTGATGGCGCCTCGCCTCTGGTCCCTTGGCGTGTTCCTGGTTGCCATCGGCATCGCTGCACATCTGGTGGGGTGGGAGACCCTGTTGTGGATTCCCCGCACCGTGATGGATTGGCTGGCCTGGATTCCGGCCGAGATCATCGGTGCCGTCCGCGCTTCCCCGGCGACGACAGGGCTGATCCTGCTGGGTATCGTGCTGATGGTGGTCGCGCGCGTGATGATGCGGCGGCGCGGCTAGCGCGGGACCGCAGCAGGTTGAGAAGGGCGGAGGGCGGTGGGTAAGGAAGGAAAGGCCGGGGAAAGAATTCCCCGGGCCCCTCTTTTCTTTCTGCGCATTTTTCGAGCGGGGCTGTTGAAGCCGTGCGCTTGAGAGACGGCTGGCGCGCCGGAGGTCCTAGACCTCCGGTAACTGAGGGGTCAGCCCGCGTAGCCCATTACTAAAATCCAATAGCGTCGGCCCTCGGTCCTGAAGCGCCAACGCCAAACGCGCAGAAAAAAGATGGGGTCCGGGGAATTCTTTCCCCGGCCCTCTCCCCGCCACCCCCACAGGCACGCAGCTTGCAAATCGATCTTGTATGCAAGCCTGCCACCCCATCCCGCCGGAGACGACGCGCCCGATGTCCGTGGACATCGACCAGCGCATCATGGATGCCGTGCTGGCGGGCCGGCTGTTGCCGGGCAGCCGCCTGGGCGAGCAGCAACTGGCCAGCCTGTTCGAGGTCTCGCGCACCCTGGTGCGGGAAGCGCTGATCCGGCTGGCGGTGCGGCGTATCGTGCGGGTCAGCGCCCGGCGTGGCTGGTTCGTCGCAGAGCCATCCCTGGCCGAGGCGCGGGAGACGCTGGAAGCCCGGTGCGCGCTGGAATACGGCATGCTGGCGGTGGCCAAGCCGCCCGGCACGGTGGGTATGGCGCGGCTGCGCGGGCATTTGCGGCATGAGCAGCTTCTGCTGGCGGCGGGCAGCGCGGCGGAGCGCAGTGTCCAGCTCGGCAACTTTCATGTGCATCTCGCCGAAGTTCTGGGCAACGCGGTGGCAGCCGAGATGCTGCGCGACCTCACGGCCCGCACCATGCTGATCGCCGCCCTGTACCAGACGCCGCGCGATGCCGCGGCCTCGGCGCAGGAACATGTGCAGATCGTGGAGGCGCTGGCGGCGGGGCGGATGCTGCAGGCGGCGGCGATCATGCGGGATCACCTGCGCCACGTCGCCCTCATGCTGCAGCCTGTGCCGGCGCCGGACCCGCTGGCGGCGCTGCGCCACGCCCTGGCCCCGGGCGGCACCCCTTCCTTCCCCGCGCCACGCCCTGGCGCCGGCCGAAACCACATGTCCTTCACCGAGCAGGAGTAGACCGTCATGCACCGCCGCAGTCTCCTGGCCAGTGCCCTGGCCGCGCCTTTCGTGCCCAAGCTCGCCGCCGCGCAGACAGCCGCGCCCAGCAGGCGGGAAACGCTGCTGCTGGTGCAGGAATACGGCCCCAACAGCTTGGACATGCAGGGCATCGGCTCCGCCCAGCCGGTCAACGGCGTCTCGGTCAATTGCTACGACCGGCTGCTGCGCTTCAAGCCGGTGCCGCTGCCGGGCGGCGATGGCAGCACCTTCAAGATCGACCAGTTAGAAGGCGAGCTGGCGGAAAGCTGGCAGCTGGCCAGCGATGGCATGAGCGCCACCTTCCGCCTGCGGGAAGCCAAGTTCCACAGCGGCCGCGCGGTGAGTGCCAAGGACGTGAAGTGGTCGCTCGACCGCGCCGTCAGCATCGGCGGCTTCGCGACGACGCAGATGGCGGCCGGATCGCTGGAGAAGGCCGAGCAGTTCGTCGCGGTGGATGACCGCACCTTCCGCATCGACTTCCTGCGCAAGGACAAGATGACGCTGCCGAACCTGGCCGTCACCATCCCCTTCGTGTTCGACAGCGAGCTGGCGCAGCGCAACGGCGGCGGCGACCCCTGGGCGAAGGAGTGGCTGAAGAACAACGTTGCCGGCTCCGGCGCCTTCCGGGTGGAAAGCTGGAAGCCGGGCGTCGAGACCATCTACACCCGCAATGACGACTGGACCTCCGGCACGCTGCCGACGCTGCGCCGGGTGATCACGCGCGACATCCCTTCCCCCAGCACGCGGCGCGCGTTGATCGAGCGCGGGGATGCCGACATCTCCTACGGCCTGCCGCCGAAAGATTTCAAAGACCTGATCGAGGCCGGCAAGGTCAAGGTTGTCGGCGTGCCGGTGCCGAACGCGCTCTGGACCGTGGCGCTGAATGCCGCGACCGGGCCCTTCACCGATGTGCGGCTGCGCCAGGCGGTGGCCTGGGCGATGCCGTATGAGAAGATCATGCAGGCTTCCCTGTTCGGCCGCGGCGTGCCGATGTGGGGCGCGACCGGCGAGGCCACCACCGCTTGGCCGCAGCCCTACCCCTACAACACCGACATCGCCCGCGCCCGCGCGCTGGTGCAGCAGGCGGCCCCGGGCGGCGTGACCACCACGCTGATCTTCGACGCCGGTGCCGCCACCATCGCGGAGCCGATGGCCGTGCTGATCAAGGAGGCGCTGGCGCCGATCGGCATCAATGTCGAGCTGCAGAAGATTCCCGGCGCCAATTTCCGCGGCGAGCTGAACAAGAAGACGGCGCCGATGGCCATCAACCGCTTCGGCGGCTGGCTGGATTACCCGGATTACTACTTCTTCTGGAACTATCACGGCAACAACTCGATCTTTAACATCTCCTCCTACCAGAACCCGGAGATGGACAAGCTGATCGACGCCGCCCGCTTCACCGCCGACCCGGCGGCGTACAAGCGGGACGTGGAGG
>Ga0308159_1005636_pt1 | contig 10453 bp, 3 predicted proteins | sample PhyCR1_FD_201040 | JGI IMG/M metagenome (GOLD analysis project Ga0308159, IMG submission 201040) | Phyllosphere microbial communities from UC Gill Tract Community Farm, Albany, California, United States - DLSLC.R1 | ecosystem: Host-associated > Plants > Phyllosphere > Unclassified | place: USA...
GTGACCGGGCACGCGGCGAGCGAGCCTTGCGAACCATCGCCAGCGATGCCGTCCTCGCTTCTCAAAAACCCAGCTAGCCATGAATTTGAGAACGCCGCGCGATTCCCGATCGACCATCGAGTAAGGAGAATCGGTCGATCTTCTCAAAAGACATATTCGGAAGGCAATAAGAAAGCGGCTTTCCGATTTTGCCCAACAGTATGGGCGGATCGGTGCCGAGACTATCGACAGAATTTACCAAGTGCCATGACGGAAAAGGCGGGCCGATGCTCGACGTACAACTGACCGCCCCTTTCGTATCAGAACTGCTTCCGGACCTGCACCCCGGTGGTTGCGGCGCGTTCGCCGTTGGCGACCCGGACGCCGAGGTCGATCCCGAGGTCCCAGCCCGATGGCAGGGTCAGGCCGATGCCCGGTGCGAACAGAAGTTGTTCGCGCGACCATCCCGATGCGATCAGGCTGTAGTAGGACGGCCCGGTCACATCGGCATAGTCCAGCCCCTGGCGGGTACCATCGGTGAACTCATGCAGCCATTCGGTCCGCAGCCGCCCGGTCAGCACCCCGAACGGTAGCTGGCGCTGCCACCCCAGACGGACGCCGAGCGCACCGGTCACGGATTCCAGGGTGCGATCGTCGAAGCGCAGATTGTAGATCCCCGCGCCTTCTTCGACGTAGCGGCCAAGACGTCCGTTCAGATACTCTGCACGGCCATAGAGCGACCAGCGCAGTTCGCCGGTGGTACGATCGATCCCCGACGACAAGGCGCCGGTGGTGAACGTCCCAGTCCGGTCGGCGGTGGCCAGCGCTCCGGCTCCCGCATCGAGGCGACGCAGCGAATAGTCCAGCCAACCGCGTGCGAGCATGCCGTCGACGAACAGTCCCTGGACCGGGGCCACGCTGCCATAGACGGCCAGCACCTGGCTGTCGCTGTTCACCTGACCGGCCCCGCCCGCGATCGTGCTGCGGTCGTGACCAAGTCCCCCGCCGACACCAAGGGTCACACCCTTGGCGACGTGCAGGTCGACACCGGCACTGACGCCCGAGGTCGTGGCACTTACCTTCGAACGGCCGGTGATCGCATCGCGCGTACCGATGTCGATGGTACCACCCGTCCAGACGCCGACCTTGCCGCCGCACCCGGTCGGCGCTTCGACCGGTGCTTCGTCCCGTGCCGCCGCTTCGGTGGTACGCGAAGTCCGTCGATTGCCATCCGGTGCGCTACCTTCGATCGGCTGCCCCGGCATGTGCCGTTGATACGCCAGGTCGGTCGAACCCAGGCGCAGGTTGTTCGTCGACCGGGCGCAATCGGCCCCGTGCAGCGTCTCGGCATGGTTCATGAAGTTACCGACCTGCGTCCGAGAGAAGCGACGTGCCGCTTCTGCCTGTGCATCGCTCATCGCCCGGACGTTTGCGTCCTGAGCCGGGTTCGGACGCGCGGTGACGGTTACCGTCACGATGGCGGGTGTCGAGGTACCAAAGGCGTTGGCAAGGGTATAGCCGACCGTGATCGTCCCGCTGAAACGCGCCTTCGGCGTCATCTGCAGACGGAAGGTCCGGGCATCGGCAGTTCCCCCGGCAACGATCGTGGCGGTCGCCTGATCGGCAGGCGATACGCTGGTGACCGTTGCGGCAGTGAACGGTCCGCCGCTGGCCGCAGCGGTCAGGTCAATCGAGACGGGCTGACCATCGATCGCCGATGCGGTGATCGCCTGTGCCGCGGGTGCCGTGCCGACCACCTGGATGGTGGCGGTAGCCGGTGTCGACGTGCCACCTGGTCCAACCGCGACATATTGGAAGGTGTCGGTGCCGTGATAGCCCGCTTCCGGGGTATAGACCGCGATGACCTGACTCGGGACCGACACCGACGACATCGCCAGCGCTGCGGCCATCAGCGGTGAGCCACCAAAGCCGCGCATGGCGAGCGTCCGCGAGATCGTGACCGTGCCATGGGCGGGCTGGGTAACGATGCGGATGTCGTCGAACTGACCGGTGACCAGGCTCGACAGGTTCAGGCTGACGCTCTGCCCCGCCTCGGTCTTGGTGTTGGCCGCGACCGAGGTCGTCACCGGATTCGCCGCAACTGGCGGGGGCGGCGCGCTGACAGCGAGCGTGTAGCTGGCCGTACCGGCGGCACCATTGGCGTCAGTGACGGAAACCGTGATGCTGTAGGTGCCGGCGGTGGTCGGCGTACCCGACAGGGTGCCGTCGCTTGCCAGCGTGACACCGGCGGGCAACCCCGTGGCGGTGTAGCTGTACGGCGCGGTGCCACCGGTGCTGGTCAGCGTGGTGGTGTAGGCGGTGCCGACGGTAGCCGCAGGCAGCGGACCCGACGCCGGCGCGACGACCAGCGTCGGTGCGGTCACCGTGATGGTGACGGTTGCGGGCGTGCTGGTGCCGGAGGCATTGGTCGCGGTGTAGGTGAAGCTGTCGCTGCCCGAATAGCCGGCGGTCGGGGTGTAGCTGATGCCGGTGCCCGAGGCGGTGGCGGTGCCGTGTGCCGGTGCGGTGGCGACGGCGACCGACGTCGCCGCGCCGCCCGACAGGGCGAGCGTAACGGCATTGGCGGTACTGTTGGCGGCAACAGTCGTGCTGACCGCACCGGCCACTGGTGCCTGGACGCTGACGGCGAGGCTGTAGGTCGCGGTGCCGGTGGCTCCATGCGCATCGGTGGTGGTGACGGTGACGGTGTAGTTGCCCGCAGTGGTCGGCGTACCCGACAGGGTGCCGTCCGCGGCCAGCGTGAGGCCGGCGGGCAGACCCGTGGCGGTGTAGCCATAAGGCGCGGTGCCGCCAGAACTGGTGAGCGTGCTGCTATAGGCGCTGCCGACCGTAGCCGCAGGCAGCGGCCCCGAGGCCGGTGCAACGACCAGCGTCGGGGCGGTCACCGTGATGGTGACGGTCGCAGGACTGCTGGTGCCCGAGGCATTGGTCGCGGTGTAGGTGAAGCTGTCACTGCCCGAGAAGCCGGTTGCCGGCGTGTAGCTGATGCCGGTGCCTGAGGCCGTGGCCGTGCCGTGGCTGGCCTGGGTCACGACTGCGACCGAGGTCGCGGCCCCGCCCGACAGGGCGAGCGTCACCGCCTTGGCGGTGCTGTTGGCGGCGACGGTGGCGCTGGCAGCGCCTGCGACCGGTGCCTGGGCTGCAACGGTGATGGTGTAGCTGCGCGCGGTGGTGAAGCTCTGCGCGTCGGTCGCGGTGACGGTGAGGTTGAACGTGCCCGCTGCGGTCGGCGTGCCGGCGAGCGTACCGGTGCTCGACAGGATCAGCCCGCCCGGCAGTGCGCCGGCGGTGACGGCATAGCTGTAGGGCGCGGTGCCGCCCGAGGTGGCGAGCGCCTGGCTGTAGGCGGCGCCGACGGTCGTGCCTGGCAGCGTTGCCGGCGTCAGGGCTAGCGTCGGTGCGATGACCGTGACGGTGACGGTCGCGGGCGCGCTGGTGCCGGACGCATTGGTGGCGGTGTAGGTAAAGCTGTCGCTGCCCGAGTATCCGGCGGTCGGCGTATAGCTGATGCCGGTACCCGAGGCGGTGGCGGTGCCATGGCTGGCCTGCGTATCGACAGCCACCGATGTCGCGGTCCCGCCCGACAGGGCGAGCGTCACCGTGTTGGCGGTGCTGTTGGCGGCGACGGTCTTGCTGACCGCACCTGCCACCGGTGCCTGGATGCTGACGGCGAGCGTGTAGGTCGCAGTGCCGGTGGCGCCGTTGGCGTCGGTGGTGGTGACGGTGACCGTGTAGTTGCCGGCGGTTGTCGGCGTACCCGAGATCGTGCCGTCCGCAGCCAGCGTGACGCCGGCGGGCAGACCCGTGGCGGTGAAGCCGTACGGCGCGGTGCCGCCCGAGGTGGCGAGCGCTTGGCTATAAGCGGTGCCGACGGTGGCTGCAGGCAGCGGACCCGAGGCTGGTGCTACGACCAGCGTCGGCGCGGTGACCGTGACGGTGACGGTTGCGGCCGCGCTGGTGCCGGAGGCGTTGGTCGCGGTGTAGTTGAAGCTGTCACTGCCCGAGTATCCGGCGTTCGGGGTGTAGCTGATGCCGGTGCCCGAGGCGGTGGCGGTGCCGTGTGCCGGTGCGGTGGCGACGGCGACCGACGTCGCCGCGCCGCCCGACAGGGCGAGCGTAACGGCGTTGGCGGTGCTGTTGGCGGCAACGGTTTTGCTGACCGCGCTGGCGACAGGTGCCTGGACGGCAACAGCGAGCCTGTAGGTCGCGGCGCCGGTGGCGCCGTTGGCATCGGTGGTGGTGACGGTGACGGTGTAGTTGCCCGCAGTGGTCGGCGTACCCGACAGGGTGCCGTCCGCGGCCAGCGTGAGGCCGGCGGGCAGACCCGTGGCGGTGTAGCCATAAGGCGCGGTGCCGCCAGAACTGGTGAGCGTGCTGCTATAGGCGCTGCCGACCGTAGCCGCAGGCAGCGGCCCCGAGGCCGGTGCAACGACCAGCGTCGGGGCGGTCACCGTGATGGTGACGGTCGCAGGACTGCTGGTGCCCGAGGCATTGGTCGCGGTGTAGGTGAAGCTGTCGCTGCCCGAATAGCCGGCGGTCGGGGTGTAGCTGATGCCGGTACCCGATGCGGCAGCGGTGCCGTGGCTCGGTGCGCTGGCGACGGCGACCGAGGTCGCAGCCCCACCCGACAAAGCGACCGTCACCGCATTGGCGGTGCTGTTGGCGGCGACGGTCGTGCTGAGCGCACCCGCCATTGGTGCCTGGCCGGCAACGGTAATGGTATAGGCGCGCGTGACGGTGAAGTTCTGGGCGTCCGTCGCGGTGATCGTAAAATTGAACGCCCCCGATGTGGCGGGCGTGCCCGACAGCATGCCGGTGCTCGACAGGGTGAGGCCGTTCGGTAACGCGCCAGCGGTCACCGCATAGTTGTACGGCGCGGTGCCGCCCGAAGTGCTGAGCGCTTGGCTGTACGCAGTCCCCGCAGTCCCGCTCAGCAGCGTTGCCGGCGCCAGCGTTAGCGTCGGTGCACTCACCGTCACGGTGACGGTCGCGGCCGCGCTGGTGCCCGAGGCGTTGGTCACAGTGTAGGTAAAGCTGTCGCTGCCCGAATAGCCGGCGTTCGGCGTGTAGCTGATACCGGTACCCGAGGCGGTGGCAGTGCCATGCGCTGGCGCGGTGGCGACGGCGACCGAGGTCGCAGCCCCGCCCGACGAGACGAGCGTCACCGCATTGGCAGTGCTGTTGGCAGCGACGGTCGTGCTGACCGCGCCGGCCACCGGTGCTTGGACGGCGACGGTGAGGGTAAAGGCACGAATAGCCGTGAAGTTCTGCGCGTCGGTCGCAGTGACGGTAACGTTGAACGTGCCCGCAGCAGTTGGCGTGCCGGACAGTGTGCCGGTGCTCGACAGGGTGAGCCCGGCCGGCAACGCCCCTGCAGTGAGGGCATAATTGTACGGTGCGGTCCCGCCCGAGGTGCTGAGCGCCTGGCTGTACGCAGTCCCCGCAGTCGCACCCGGCAATGTTGCCGGTGCCAATGCCAGCGTCGGCGGGGTTACAGAAATGGTGACAGTCGCAGGCGCGCTAGTGCCCGAGGAATTGGTCGCAGTGTAGGTGAAGCTGTCGCTACCCGAGTATCCGGCGCTCGGCGTGTAGGTGATGCTGGTGCCATTGGCCGTTGCTGTGCCATGAGTTGGCAAACTTGAGACGGCCACCGAAGAAGCCGAGCCGGAAATCGAAAGGGCTACGGCGTTGCTCGAACTGTTGGCCACCACTGTTGCGGCAACATTGTTGGCAATCGGTGCAGCTTCGGCTCTCGTCACGGTGACGGAATAAGATTTAGTAGTTAGGCCATCGGCCGCCCTGACGATGATCGTCAGCGAGTTCGAACCGACTGCGAGGTTTATTGGCCCTGAGGTATTGCCCGACGCAACTGAGGAGCCATTGACATTAATGGTGCTTCCGCTGTCCGTGGCGGTGGGCATAACCGTCAGCGATGTCGTCGCGTTGCCGACGAGGGAACTGTAATTGGTTGTGCCGCTGGAAAAGACTGGTGATAGACTGCCCGTGGAAAGCGACAGCCCCGAAAGAGTCGCGTCCGTGGAAGCGGCCGAACGACTAGTGCAGGTGAACACTAGGTTGCTGATCTGACCACGAGAGGTGCTCGCTCTTATGCTAGCCCCATAAGCCTCGAGACTGCCAGCCGGAACAGTAATTGTAACGTTTTTCGTGGTATTGCTGGTAGAATTCGTGGCGTTGTATGCTTGGGTATTTGAAAGGTCGTAACGCGCTATGGCTACGCTGTCCGTATTCCTAGGGTCCAGCCCCTTGCCAGCGCCGCTATCTGTGAACCGTAGCGTCAAGGAGTCACCAGTCGCAAACTCTGACGCGCTGTATCTATTGCTGCCGTAGGAAAGAGACGAAGAACCGGAGAGCGCGTTGATAGCGCTGCAGCCATTCGACATTGCTAGAGCCGGATTGATGTTCACAAACATCAATAATGAAAGCAAGGCGGTAGGGAGCAATGACCGTTTGATTGCGCCACAAGCTCTGGCAGGATGTTTTCTGCCCAATAGGGGTGAGGATGGCAAGTCGGTTGTGCCGACAGCCATCGCTCCTGTGATCAGCCTCAGAGTGCGCCAATCCCTTTTTTGGCTCATATGGAACGTCATATCGATCAACATGGCTGTGATTTTCATCAAATTTTCTCGATGCATTCGCCACGGCATTCAATATTCGCCTTGTAGTACGGCGACTTACGAATTCGTCGCCGAGGGTAATCACGTATGTCTAAATATCTAGGAGCAAGCCCAGTGGCTGCATAATTCCAGCCATATGTAGAGCGAAGATTATTGGGAAACGGTAAATATTCGTTTAAATGCGAATTAGTGTGGATGCATTACCGTTTTGATCTTGGTACTGTTATGTCGCTTTCATCGAATTCAGCCATGTGTGGCCCGGTGGCGGCTTTGAGCCCTGTTCGAAGGCGGGGGGGGGGGGCGGGAGCATCTCGAACTGCGGTGCGAGCGCTCGGCGAGGAGGTCGATTGCATCTTCGTCCATGAAGTCGGCGACCTTGCCCCCCTCAACACGCAGATACTAAGTGGCGAGGCGACATCACGATGGCCACCGCGACCGATGCCCTCATCGTCAAGCGGAATGGTGCGACAGCAGAGTTCTTCCCTTTGCGTACGGCGTAGGGCCTCGCGCAGCCTGCGACGCGCCCCATCGATTGACGGCAAGTGACGGCAGCCGACCAAGGTGCTTTCTCGATCGCGATCGAGAAACGGGAATAGCGTTGCTCGATCAAGCCGGCAGCGTTGACGATCGCAACCCCACCAATCAGGGTAGAGCCATGCCCAGACCGCCTGACGCCAAAGCATCGCGTCGCAGCCTAATTCTGCGGACCATCTACGCGCTGTGCTTGCTGGGTGCTACCTACAACCATTGGTATGCGATTTATCACCACGGGTTGCATTGGGATTACGGTGGATTTCCGAAGGGGAGTGCCACCTTCTGGACGGCGCTGGCCTTTTTCGATCCTGCCGCTGTTATCCTCTTATTCGCGCGTCCTAACGTCGGAGTCGGGCTGACGGTTTGCATCATTGTAATGGATGTGATTCATAACGTCTGGATTCAGGCCCACTACTTCCCACCGCTTCTGCAAGCTCTAGCTCAGGCTCCGATGGTGATCGAGCAGATCATCTTCATGCTTTTTGTTCTGTTGAGCAGCCCATTCGCATGGACAATGAAGCGACAGACAGCGGCGTAAGCGTCTTTCCCAAAGAGGAACGGCCAGCGAGACGGCGTTGGCCGTCTCGCTGGGGATAGTAAAACGGGAATCTCCCGGCGCAGCCAGCCCAAACTTGAACCTCAAGGGCTTTCTTGCTAATGCGAGCCTATAGCAAGGGGGAACGAAATGGGTTTTGGTGCGCGCGCGCCGGCTTTCCGTCGCCGGGTTGTGTTTGGCCTTCTTCTGGCTGGCGTCGCGGTGCCGTCGATTGCTGCGGCCCAGTCGGCGCCGACGCAGAACGGAGAACAAACGACCAGCCCGCCCGCCGACGATCAGTCGAAGGAGCGGGAAGATATCACCGTCATCGGCCGCTACACCACCAACGACCGTCTCGACTCCGCCACCGGGCTTGGTCTCACGATCCAGGAAACTCCGCAGTCTGTCACCGTCGTGACCGAACAACGGCTCTACGACCAGCAACTGCGCAGCCTCAGCGACGCGATCAACAATGCGGCCGGTGTTTCCTCGAAGAACTATGACAGCTCGCGCAACGGCTATTCGGCACGTGGCTTCATCATCGACAACTATCTCGTCGATGGTGTGCCTGTGCAATATGATCCGGGATACAGTGCCGGTGAAAGCGAACTCGACCTCTCCATCTACGATCGGGTCGAGATCGTGCGTGGCGCGACGGGACTGCTGAGCGGTGCCGGTAATCCTTCGGCGTCGATCAATCTCGTTCGTAAGCACGCGACCAGCGATCATGTCACCGGTTCACTTGTCGCGTCGGCCGGTCGCTGGAACGATTATCTCGTGCAAGGCGATATCAGCGCGCCCGTCACGTCGGACGGATCGGTCCGGGTCCGTGGCGTTGCGCGCTATCAGGACAGCGATTCCTATGTGGACCTGCTCGGCAATCGCAAGCTCGTCCTCTATGGCGTCGTTGACGCCGATTTGACCCCCTCCACCCGATTGAGCGCGGGCGCGAGCTACCAGGATAACGATCCGCGCGCGACAACCTGGGGCGGCCTGTCGCCGTGGTATGCCGACGGCTCGCGGACGGACTGGCCGCGTTCCAAGACGATCGGCGCGAACTGGACGCGGTGGGCCACCAAGCAGCGGGCGGCGTTCGTCAATCTAGAGCAGGACCTGGGCGCAGACTGGACGCTGCGGCTTTACGGGAACTACACCCGCAACACGGGCGATCTTCATCTGCTGTTCCTCTATGGTCAGCCGGACCGGACCACCGGCATCGGGCTGGGCGCATCCCCGGCGCGATACGACAGCATCCGCGATCAATGGGACACGATGGCGAGGTTGACCGGCACCTACACGCTGTTCGGTCGTCGGCATGAACTCATCGTCGGGGCCAGTTACGCCAAGCAGAAGCTCGACTTCTTCAGCTATGCCACCAATTACGCGAACCTCGCTCCGGTCGGCGATTTCAACGCATGGGACGGCTCCTACCCGGAACCCGTGTGGACCGATCGGTCGCTCGCGCTGAGCTGGAACACGAAGCAATGGGGCTATTACGCCGCAACCCGCCTGTCACTCGCGGACTCGTTGAAGGTGATCCTCGGCGGTCGCCTCGGCTCGTGGACGCGCGACGGCATGGCGTGGGGCACACCCACCAACTTTGGCAAGAAGAACCGTTTGGTGCCTTATGCGGGCGTGCTGTATGACTTGACCCCCAATCATACCATCTATGCGAGCTACACCGACATCTTCCAGCCGCAGGACTATCAGGATCGTAATGGTGACTTTCTGGCTCCGGTGAAGGGGAGCAACTATGAGGCGGGCCTGAAGAGCAGCTTCTTCGGGGGCAGGCTGAAGACCGCACTATCCGTCTTCCGGGTCCAGCAGGACAATCTCGGGCAGGAGGATCAAGGCTACTTCATCCCCGGCACGATCAATCCTGCCTACCGCGCCGTCAGCGGCGCAAAGAGCACCGGTTTCGAGGTCGAAGCCAACGGCGAGGTCACTCCGGGCTGGGCGATCAGCATGAACTACACCCAGTTCAACGCCAAGGATCGCAATGGCGGCCGGGTAAACACCCTTTACCCGCAGAAGCTGTTGCGCCTGTTCACCACATACGAGGTGCGGTCGGGCACGCTGAACGGTCTCACGCTTGGCGGCGGCGTGAACTGGGAAGGTAGCAGCTACACGGATACGACAAACCCCGTCACCAACGTGCCGGAGCGTTTGCAGGTCAACGGCTACGCCATCGCCAACGTCATGGTTCGCTATCCGATCAGCGAACGACTTTCGCTTCAGGTCAACGCCGACAATATATTCGACAAGAAGTATTACTCACAGATCGGCTTCTATAATCAGTTGGCCTATGGCCGCCCGGCCGATGTAAAGGCGACGCTACGTTACGCCTTCTAAGGATGCCTGCTGCCATCAGGCAGCTGCGATCAGCGGCATGATGGCACCGACCTTCCCGTAAACGAACGGCGATCGAGACGGCCGGGGCTTTCCCAAAAGGATGGTGAACTGGGAATGTAGGCGCATTCTCATAATGCCACCGGGCGGCGGCAATCGGGAAGCAGTCAGAGCCACCAGTGATAGCTGACATTTGGGACAAAGTTGGCCGGCGCGGTGGAACGCGACGATCAAGCCGACATGATCGACAGCACCATTGTCCGGGCACATCATTGTGCCGTGGACATAAAAAAAGGATTGGCGAGGCCGAGGCGCCCTTCGACTTCGCTCAGGAGCGCCTTGGCCGATCGCGCGGCGGCTTAACCGCCAAACTCCACGCCCGCTGCGATGTTAGAGGTCG
>Ga0308159_1005637_pt1 | contig 10449 bp, 12 predicted proteins | sample PhyCR1_FD_201040 | JGI IMG/M metagenome (GOLD analysis project Ga0308159, IMG submission 201040) | Phyllosphere microbial communities from UC Gill Tract Community Farm, Albany, California, United States - DLSLC.R1 | ecosystem: Host-associated > Plants > Phyllosphere > Unclassified | place: USA...
CCTATTTCAGGGATGGTATTGTTTTCGATCCCCGAGATGGTGGCGCGACTCATGCCGTGCCGCTGTGCTAGCTGACTTTGCGAAAGGCCTGCGGACTTTCGCAGGGTTTTGATCAGAATTCCTAGATTCTCCATCTATATCGCATCCTATACAATGCAAAACCTCATAAATTACAATTTTGCATAATATACAATGCATTTTGTATTGAACAGCTTCCTTGATGTACAGAGGATGAGTTCTTCTAACCTACTCGCCTAACATGCAAAAACCCCGGCACATGGCCGGGGTTCTGTTATTCAGTCCTCACCTGCTATCGCAGGATCATTCCCACTCTATTATAAATTGACTCAAAAAAACCTTATAAAACAATATATTAAGACATTCAATAATCCAATAACCATGAAAAATGCCATGCACAGTAAAAATTTTCAAGAAGTCGGATCAACCTCTCCCGTGGCAAAGGCTACCAATAGCTGCCTCTCTAAAATGGCCAACTCATCCACGCTACCATCCCGAACAACCTCGGCCAGCAGCTCCGCCGCATAAGAGGGATCGGCCTGGAAACGCTCTACCATTGCCTCGTCGTGACTACGATCTTTCATCGATCGCCCCTATTCGTAGATGCCCTCAAACCTCAAGAGTAGCCTGCTCAGGTCACTAGATGAACGTCGGATTCTGGCCGGTACTGCCTCTCATCGCTGCAGTCAGCGGCCAAAAGCAGCCATTTGGCTTCGAATTACAGGGCAGACCTTCCCCTCACCGGCTTGCATAGGGAGTTCACGGCCTATGCTGCTCGCTGTTAACCAGGCCGTCCGACCGCAGCGGCCAGGCGAAACTCTTGAGCGCGAAAGGTGTATAGAATCACGCTGACATTCCGGTGTTCATCGGTGCTGTCCATCTCACGCTCCCGGCCCGCATGCGAAACGACTGCGACCCCAACTCGGCCGAGGCCGAGTGTTGCGCGGGTTTCCGGCCGCCCCCAATGCTAGCTGTACCTCGCAGTTGGTGCACATCCCCCTGATCACGCTTCACCGCCAAGAAATATGTACAATCCTATGTCTTCTTTATCGTCAGAGTTTCTAATGCACCTTTTAAACACTTATGACACCAGGGATGACGCAGACGATGCGGCTTCAGCTCTGAAAGGGTTGCTACGCATAGCAAGCGAAAGGGATGACACCACCACTATTTACAATTTATTTGGTGAAGCCACATGGGCCAACCTATATAGGTTGAAGATGTATAATCTAGTGGAGCTGAAAGATTTGCTCGCACGTAGATCGCAGTGGACAGACTCTGACCTGGCGCAGCATAGTCATATTCTCCAAGGCGTGGAAAGGGTCGCCAATAAATACCAACTGACTATTCCGTCACACTGGAAGTAAACTTCACGAGGAAATCCCTACCATCGCGATTATGTTTTGCTTGAAGTCCTCATAGACTGCTCCTTTCCTTAACTGAAGAGCCTTTAGAGCATAGAAGACGTTGGTGGTCGGTGACTCTAGCTTTGCTTTATCAATGTCCAACTTTGAGACATTTACGACAGTCCAACACTCACGATAGCCGTCTTTTTTGGCCTTCTGGTGGCTTTTCTCAGCTTCGCCAATTCGGTTATGAATGTTGGACACATCCGTACCACTCTTCACTTCAATTGCTAAGATTCTTCGTGAAGATTTGTCCGGCATTACTTCACGAATGACGATATCCGGATCGGCTGCAAACTCCACCCACACATCCCGGCCGCTCATGTTTTTTATTTCAATTGCCCCACGTGTGGCGTTGATAATTGCAGGCCTGAGAATCTCTTCAATGACGTCAAAGACGTCCACGATGCCTTGCTGGCCAAGTTTATTGTTCACTCCTCCCCGCATCTGCGGTCCAACAGTTAGCAAGGTCAGGTCATCCAGGAGTCCAATGCTCAGGTCTTTTGCTTTTAAGTTACCCACAAGATGCGAGGCCGCGTTACAAAGAGCGACGCAGAGCTCCTCCATTTTCACCACAGAGCGCGGATTCAGGCGACCACTAACCTCCATACATTTCATGGAAGCCACGCCAAACTCCGAGCCATAAAACTCTTTCTGGCTATAGCCGAGGAGAAGGCGGTAGTAGCCGAGCAGATGCGGGTTCGCGTGCAGAATTGCTGGCACTGCGAAGACAAGTTCTCCTCTTAATCCCCTAGCGGCGAGCGCTTTGAGGTCTTTTGCCGGAACGTATTTGGACAGCTCTGCATCAATGATTGGAACGGCTAACTCGGATACCGTTTCCAAGAGAGCGTCCTGAAGCCAGACGTTTCTAAATTCCTGAAGCTTCAGAGAGAACGAGACCTGAAGCTCAGGTAATGGGAAAGCGAGGTCCTTCTTCATGCAGCCGATATCCTTACTACGTTATGGAAAATTCCTCCAAGCCGCTCTACCGCAAGGTCTACGTATGAAGGGTTGAGCTCAACACCAGCATACTTCCTGCCTTCTTCATTGCAGACCAAACCAACTGTACCCGCGCCGAAGAAAGGGTCTAGCACGAAATCACCCGGTTCGGTTGAGGCCTTGACGCAAGGCCGTACCAGCTCAGGAGGGAATGTCGCGAAGTGAGCGCCTGCGTATGGCTTAGTGTTCACATTCCAGACAGTTCTTAAATTGCGCAAGCCGCCGCCATCAGCAACCTGTTTAACTGCATCTGAATTGTAAAAATACTTTTCCGACTTGCTGAACATGAAAAGGAACTCGTGCGAACGGGTCGGCCGGTCTTTTACACTTTCAGGCATGGCATTCGGCTTGTTCCAAATAATGTCGGTTCGTAGATACCAACCATCATCCTGAAGAGCGAAAGCCAAGCGCCAAGGGATGCCCATCAGATCTTTAGGTTTGAGGCCTTCGGGAGTGTCTGGCCTAACAGCCATTGCCCTTGCCGGATTTTTTTTATCCGCCGCACGATAGCCGCGATTTCCGCTTGTATAGCCATCACCGATGTTGATCCACAGCGTTCCGTCATCAGTAAGCACGCGTCTTACTTCAGAAAATACTGCAACTAGTTTCTGGATGAATTGAGGCATAGTCAGTTCGAGACCGATTTGATCGTCGATACCATAGTCTCGAAGCCCCCAATATGGAGGGGAAGTTACAACGCAGCGCACGCTATTGCTTGGCAAGCGTCTTAATACTGTGACCGCGTCACCTTCAAAAATTGTGGAGGCATCTAGGTTTAATTGCGCTTCGCGAGTAACTTTTTCAACAATTGGGTTATTCATACTTGCCTCTGGCCTGCGTGCGCGACGATTGTACACTATTTTCAAATTCTTTGCATTTGTTTTCGGCCCCAATACCAATAGTTTCAACAAGAGATATCAGCAAAAAATTGATATCTAATTTCTCGTAAAAAGTCATAAATGTATATGAACTCGAATTAATGTTATCCACAGTTTGAGTTCATTCTGAACCACCGGCAGCTTCGGATAAGACGAAATCTTTCACGAAGGGCAGCTTTTGGCCGGTTGGCCACTCCTCTGAGCGACTAAAAAAGCAGTAGATCACGACAGCGGGTGCGCGGTGATAATTTTCGATTGCTACCGCCCTCCCAAGCTGGTGTATTGGTCTATGCTGAGACGGCAAAAGGCCACTGCCTGATTTGGATTTTAGGACGACGTGCGCCAAATATAAGGCCGCCTTGGCCTGCTCCTACCTTCCCCTCTCCACGGATGCGAGACATGATTGAATCGATCACCCTCTCCGGCATAGCGACCTACAGCCCCGTAACCCCTGAAGCGATTCAAAACCTGAAGGCTTTGAACTACTTCTACGGTGCAAACGGAGCAGGTAAGACAACGATCAGTAGGCTGATAAACAACCCAGCACTATCAACTGCCTCCAAGGTCACTTGGGTGAAGGACAATCCGATTCCGGCACTGGTCTATAACAACGATTTCATCGCGGCGAATTTCACTGATTCTAAGCAGTTCAAAGGTGTGTTCACGCTGGGGCAGGCCGAGCAGGCGCAACTTGATCACCTGGAAGAGCTCAAGAAGGAAAGAGACCGCCACGCGCTTTTCAAAACCAAAGCTCAAGAAAACCTGAATGGCCCGGACGGCAAGAGCGGGAGGATTGCCGAAAAAAATGCCCTGGAAGAGAAGCTAGTAGGACGGTGCTGGGAGCAAAAGCAGAAGCACGACGATGAGTTTCAGGGGGCTTTCAAAGGTCTAAGAAATAACCGGGAGGCCTTCAAAAATAGGGTCTTACAGGAGAGCAAGAATAACACCTCCCAGCTAGTTGATATCGAAGACCTGCACAAACGTGCAGATGTACTTTATGGTGACGCACCATTACCCATGAATGCTGTCTCCAATCTCGACCTGTCCCGTTTGGTCGCGCTTGAGCAAAACCATGCCCTGAGCAAGAAAGTGGTCGGTAAAGAAGATGTCAATGTATCTGCGATGATCCAGCACTTGGGAAATAGTGACTGGATAAGGCAAGGTATGAAGTACTTGGGCCATACCGACGATGACTGTCCTTTCTGTCAACAGAAATTACCGCATGAATTCGAAAAAAGCCTCGAAGATTACTTCGACGAAACATTCGAAGCTGATACTCGAGCCCTTTCGATGTTTCGGGATACCTATAACGAATTAGCAGATACTCTGTTAGCCCAGGCTCAAACAGTCCTGACCACGAATTGCTCGCATCTAGATAAAGACAAACTTGATCTTGAGTTGCAGACCCTAAATGCAATCATATTGGTGAACAGGCAACGCATTGACCACAAGGTGGCTAGCCCTAGTACTGAAGTGACGCTAGAAGGTCTGGCAGAAATTTCGCTTAAAATTTCTGAGCTAATCGAGGCGGCCAACCTCAAGGTATCTGAACATAATCGTCTTATTTCGGGATTCTCCGTCGAGCAAAACAAGTTAACAGATGCGGTGTGGCGATATCTAATTGATGTTGAGCTTAAAGACACTCTTGCTGATTATACTAAAGATATTGACCGTATCGGCAAAGCAATTGATGGCATAACTGCGAGCATGGATAGGGCAACAGTAGACATATCCACAGCTGACGCAGAAATTGCAAAGATTGAAAATTCGCTGACAAGTGTGAGACCTACTGTCGTTGCGATCAACAAAATTCTGAAAGACTTTGGATTCCGAAGCTTCTCGCTAGATCCTACATGTGCCGACAATTCATATCGCCTGATCAGAAGCGATGGAACTGATGCTAAAGCAACGCTCAGCGAAGGCGAAAAAACCTTCGTTACTTTCCTGTACTTCTATCATTTGCTTCGGGGAAGCATCTCGACCTCAGGCATCAGCACTGATCGAATAGTCGTCATCGACGACCCGGTTTCAAGCTTGGATAGCGATGTGCTGTTCATCGTGAGTAGCTTGATCAAGAAGCTTTTTCACGAAGTTCGGCAGAAGGGGAATAACCTAAAACAGATTTTTGTTCTGACCCATAACGTGCACTTTCATAAAGAAATCACCTTTAATCCCCAGAGAACTGGAGACGCGTCTATTAAGGATGAGACGTTTTGGATAGTACGCAAGCCCGATCATTTCTCGAAAATTGAAGGTTTTGAAAGTAATCCCATCAAGACGTCCTATCAGTTGCTGTGGGCAGAATTGACAAAAAAACCATTGCCGACGCTCACCATTCAAAACACCATGCGTAGGATTTTGGAGAATTACTTTAAAATCCTAGGGAATATAGATACGCATAGCATCATCGACAAGTTCGAAGGGCAGGAAAAGGTTCAATGCCAATCATTGATTAGTTGGGTTAATGACGGATCCCACTATTCGCCAGATGACCTTTACGTAGCAATAAGCGATAGCATGGCACACAGCTATATAAAAATCTTCTTCAAGGTCTTTAAAGCTATGGAACATATGCCTCATTACAAAATGATGATGGGCCGAGACTTTATCGATTTAGATCCTGTTGAGGAAGAAAAAGAAGACGAGGATCTTTTCGGAGATGATGGCGGCACTGCAGTAGGGGGAGATGCACTTATCGTTGTTTCAGGAGCGCCTGTTGATGTGGACGCTGTCGAGCCATTGCGCACTGCTGCGTCGTTGGTAATCCCAATTGTAGCTTCTAAGCCATTCTCAGCTGAGGCAGATGGTTCGGACCAGGATATCCCATTCTGAGTCGCTTTATGCTCGCGGGTGAGGTCCTACGCTCTAGGTGATCTCCGTCATCGGAAGTATGGTTTCGGTTCGATATAAAGATTAGGTCCCTGCTGGGCCTTTTTTTCATGGGGTAGGGGAATGTGGGACTTTTTGAAGGACAAATCGGAAAGGATGCTCTGTGCTTGGGCAGTTGGGGCTCTACTATGCCTGTGCGCGATCAAGGTGAAATTTCCGACTACGGATTACATGCTTGCCGAGTGGCCCAGAGCAGTACTGATCCTCCAATCAAAAGCGTTTGAGGACATCGTCGGAGACCTCCTGACGGGGCTGATCGCAGCGTATTTTTTCTACGTGGTGATTGAGGTCATCCCACGACTCAGGAAGGAAAAGCAGACCATGGACGTCTTGAATCGCCTAGCTGCTTCAGTAGTTGATTCCTACGCCAAGACCCACTGGTTTGGTCACACGATGGCGATCAATCAGGTGAATTTAGACCTCCTGACACTCGATAGTCTCAACAGGATGATCGAAGAGGTGAAGCAGAATAGTCCGAACCTCGGCAAACTCAAATGCGCGCTCTTCACTGCTCATTCGAGGTACTCGGACTTTTGCTCGACCTTGAACCTTGCGACCTCAATGGGCTCTGAGCGCGCTCTGCAATGGCTCGTCCTGACTGACAAGATTCGTCTGCTCGTAGACAACTACGAAGCTCACCCGGCAAGCGAGGACTATGATGCGAGCCACGTGTACGGCAGCGGACGATCTGAAATCGACGACACCTCAGTGGATTTCCTTGAATATGAGTCAGCCTTAAATAGCTTTATGGGCAGCCTACAATTCGGCGTTTTAGAGTATTTGGAACAAGTCAGAAACTGGATCAGCCCTGTCCCGGCTGACGATATTTCTAACGCACCGATCAATCTGAGCGCCGATGGCAAATCAACCGATCACTGACTAGGCCGTGCCCGCAGTATGACGTCAGTTTAAATACCAAGGGGCCCTAAAGGCCCCTGAATAAACGGACATTTTCGTGACAAGCAATGAGGTTTGAAAGCGTCGTTCGCGACGATTGCTATCGAGCCATGACAGTAGGAAATGCACCACCCCAAGAACCGCAAGAACCGCAAGAACTGAATTGGATTGCACAATCCACTGAGTTCCAGGTTCAGCCCTCACGCTTTCGAGAATAAACGACAGCGCTCATTTTTTCCCGAATACCGGCTTGCAACTCACGAAACTCGATCATCAACCGCTCCACCTCGACCGAGCTTGCTCCCTGGCCATTTTTCTCCGCAAGCCACAGCTTCAACAAGCCCGCGACACGTCCCAAGTCGCCATTAATCTTGCCTAGATCAGCCACTGCTTTCAGGTCGACAACTGAGCGGATTGGATGGTTTAGGGCTGCCGCCCGAAGTAAAGCCGATAGGGAAAGCCCAGCGTTCCGGGCGCGCCCCTCTATCTCACCTTCTTCAACAGCATTGACGCGGAACCGAAGTGTACGGTCGCGATTCAATGTTTCCCCTTTGGTGTCGCTTTGTCTTGGCATGGTTTCTCCTTTGCTAGATCGCGGCAGCGATTGTGGCCTCGCAGAGCAAGATACGTTGAGCCACAGGCGAATAAGTGGCGGTGGTTGGAGTTACGCGGCGAAGTCGTGTAGCTACAAACACATATCTTGCCGTCTGCCTGAGTGCAATTCAAAGAAATTTAGTGCTAATAGCCGTTTCAGTAAAGTGAGTTTCCTTAAATTTCCTTGAGTTGCGTTAACTCTCCCTAAGCTGCCTAGAATTGCATTAATTTAGGCAAGGAATTGCCTAAAATTGCCTTGAGTTAACTCAATCGACTAAATTTAAATGAATGGATCAAACAGAGCGGAGAAAGTATGAGTGCCGGCCAACTTGCCGTGGCCACGCTTAGCTCGTAGCGATGCCGTTCCTGATATGGTTAACAACTCCAGCGGTCGTTAGAATCTCCGCCACCCACAATAGATCAAGGCCGAAATGGCACCAAAAAGGAGCATGAAAAATGGCTAGAAAAACCCTTTCTGAGCGTCGAGCTGACGCCTGTTCTGAACTAGAGATGGCTAAGACAAGGCTTGCAAAACTAGACAATGAGGCAGCAGAAAGAATTGCAAAAATTGCAATAAAATCAGGATTAGTTAATCTTGATCTCGCGGACGATCACATCCGGGAAGAATTCGACAGAATCGTGGAAAAGATAAGCAAGAGGAATTGATTATGAAGACAGCTCACCGCATCAGCGCTTTGGCCACTCAACTCAATGAACTGCAAGCCTGCCTCGGCCGAGCCAGTGGGGAATCTAGTAAGCGCATTGCGGAGGCCCAGCGCATCGCGGCCGAGCTAGCTTCTTCACTCGAAGAGTGGCACCTTGAGACGCTGCACATCCCTGAAACTGAACGTTGCCTCTATCGCACTCATAATCCTTATTACGCAGCCCACTGACGCCGCGCACCAACTTATAAAAAGCTCACTTCAGTGGGCTTTTTTCGTACGCAAAACGCATCAAACCGGACAGCCAATTCTCTTCCTTATAAAAGAAAAACCCTAGACAAGCCAGAGAGTTGCCATCATTAAAAGGGTTGATTACCGGACAGTTTCCGGACGCAACTCATTGCAACCTATGCGGATAGACTATTATCCGCATATTCAAAACAACGCCATATCGGAGAATAATCAAACCTCAAGCTAATACAAAATGAGGTATTCGGTATGGAAATAGAATCGCAGAAAACGTCAGTTTATGTCGCTCGGATATTCGGCCGAGGTGCGGCGCTAGCTGTGGCAATGGCAACCACAAGCCTTGGTGTAGTTCTCTACATGACGCCTGCGCCGGCTTACGCCATCTACTGCTCTAATTGCTCGACGTTCTATCAACAGATGTTCGAGTACGCCGAGCAGGTCAACACGGCGCTGAACACCGCCGAGCAACTGCAAACGCAAATTCAGCAGTACCAAAACATGGTCACGCAGGGCACGGGCTTACCCGATTCGAAGTTCGGCAGCATCGCGGCTGACTTGAAAAGCGTGGTCAACATCTACAACCGCTCGCAGGTCTTGGGCCGCCAAATCCAGAACATGGATTCGCAATTCAACACAGTTTTCCCCGGATTCGAGTACTACCTGAATCAAGCAGCGAACTCGGCAGAGGTCCCGGCGCAGGATCGCTATCAAAAGTGGTCACAGCAGGGCCGCGACAACGTGAAAACGGCGATGAAAGCAGCGGATTTAAATACAGGAGCCTTCGAGTCTGAAGACGCTCAGCTAGCGCGCATGGTTTCACGTTCACAGTCAGCCGTGGGCCGAATGCAGGCGATTCAGGCAGGCAACGAAATCGCCTCACAAAATGTCCAGCAGTTGCAGAAGCTGCGCGATCTGGTCGCTACGCAAATCAACATGCAGGGCAACTATCTGGCTCAGCAGGGTGACCGTGCAGCAGCCAGCGAAGGTACCGAACAGCAGTTTGAAGCGCGCAAAAACACACGCGGCGGCGTGAAGGGGTACTGAGAATGACTGTTTCGAAATGGCTCATCGCGTTGATCTGCTCCGGCTCTGCACTAATCGGTTCTATGGTCACCGTGGCCGTTCAAAGCGACAGCGAATGTATATCGGTGACTGAGCACCAACGGCAAGAGCGTGACGCTGATTTCTCGTTTGAAGAGCGCCCGAACACTCGCGGCGGCGTTAAGGGGTACTAGCTATGGACACTCGCCTACTATTGTTCCTCGTCTTGGCGAGTTCATTCGTGAGCGGAGATGCTATGGCCGCGACCGACCTTTCCCACGCCGACACGTCGGTGCAGGGCCTACTCGACCTCGTTTTGCAGCAGTCGCACCAGTGGTCAGGAAAGCTGTATGACTATGCGATCAGATTATTCTGGCTGTTGGCCTCCATTCAATTCATTTGGACGTTCATACCTCTGATCATGAAGCAAGCCGACTTCGGCGAGATTGTCGGCGAGCTGCTGCGCTTCGTCCTGGTGGTCGGCTTCTTCCTTGCTGTGATGAAGTACTCGGTGGAGTGGTCATCTGCCATTGTCGATAGTTTCCGCGATGCGGCTGCGTCTGCGAGCGGCCTCGGGCGTGCATTAGAACCCGGCGATATGCTGGCGGTTGCACTGGATTTTGGCCGCACTATGGTAAAGGGCATATCAGTGTTTTCTCCGGCCAAAGGACTTCTGATCGCAGTATGCGCAATCCTTGTATTGGCGTGTTTCGCCTTCATCGCTGCATTCATGTTCGTAACGCTCGTAGAGTCTTACGTCATCATCAATGCTTCGGTGCTGTTCTTTGGCTTTGGCGGCTCACAATGGACGCGTGA
>Ga0308159_1005638_pt1 | contig 10447 bp, 13 predicted proteins | sample PhyCR1_FD_201040 | JGI IMG/M metagenome (GOLD analysis project Ga0308159, IMG submission 201040) | Phyllosphere microbial communities from UC Gill Tract Community Farm, Albany, California, United States - DLSLC.R1 | ecosystem: Host-associated > Plants > Phyllosphere > Unclassified | place: USA...
GCCGACGACGTCGCGGCCCTGCAGCAGCACGGGGATCGTGGCCGCCTGGATCGCGGACGGGGTCTCGTAGCCCACGTCCTTCAGGGCCTTGAGCACAGCGGCATCCAGTCCCAGATCGGCGAAGGTCAGCTTCTCAGGAGTGGTCTCGGCTTCAGCGGAGTCGACGGGGGTTTCGGATGCCATGACTCCACGGTAGTCTCCTCCGCGCTCTTACGCGGGCCGGGGTCTAACCTGAACGCGCGCGCCGACGACGGCGCGGCTGCCTCCCCGGCCGTACCGGGCGTTCACCGAAGGACCCTAGCGTGACCGACATGTCCTCCCCCGGAACCACCGCAGTCTCCGCCAGCCCTCGTCGTCCGGTCCTCGCGTGGGCGCTGTGGGACTGGGGTTCGGCGGCGTTCAACGCCGTCGTCACGACGTTCGTCTTCAGCACCTACCTGGCGAGCCAGCTGTTCGTCGACCCGGCGATCGTGGCCGCGGCGAACGGCGACGACAAAGACCCGGCCCTCGTGCGGGCCCTGGCCGACAACGCGACCCTCGTGGGCGTCGCGCTGATGATCGCGGGGATCGTCGTGGCGCTCGTCGCCCCGGTCCTCGGCCAGAGATCCGACGGCACCGGTCGCCGCAAGCTCTGGCTCGGCATCAACACCGGGCTCGTCGTCGTGGCTATGGCGGCGATGATGTTCGTCGAGGGAACCCCGGGGTACCTGGTGCTGGGCGCGACGCTCCTCGCGGTGGGCAACGTCTTCTTCGAGTTCGCGAGCGTCAACTACTACGCGATGCTGACGCAGGTCTCGACCCGCGAGAACATCGGCCGCGTCTCCGGCTTCGGGTGGGGCATGGGCTATGTCGGGGGCATCGTGCTGCTGCTTCTGCTGCTGGTGCTCTTCATCCAGAGCTTCAGCGATCCCGAGGCCGGCGGGATCCTCGCCGTGACCAAGGAGGGCGGGTGGAACATCCGCCTGGCGGTGTTGGCATCCGCCGTGTGGTACGCCGTGTTCGCCATTCCCGTCCTGCTGCGCGTACCGGAGATCCCGGCTCGAGAGCGTCGCGTATCGGTCAGCTTCTTCCGCTCCTATGTTCTTCTCTGGGGAACACTGCGCTCGCTGTGGCGCGACAGTCGGCAGGTGCTGGTGTTCCTCATCGCGAGCGCGGTGTTCCGCGACGGGCTCACGGGTGTCTTCACCTTCGGCGCGATCATCGCCGCGCAAGTTTTCGGCTTCAGCTCGACCCAGGTGCTGTACTTCGCGGTCGCCGCGAATGTCGTTGCCGGGATCAGCACCTTCGCGGCGGGCCGCTGGGATGACCGATTCGGCCCGAAGCGGGTCATCGTCGTCTCGCTGATCGGGCTCATCGTGCTCGGCGGGGCGGTGCTGTTCATCGGAACGTCGCAGACCGCGTTCTGGATCACCGGCCTCGGCCTGTGCGCCTTCGTCGGCCCCGTGCAGTCGGCGAGCCGATCGTTCCTGGCCCGCGTCGCTCCCGAGGGGCGCGAGGGTGAGATCTTCGGCCTCTACGCCACGACCGGCCGCGCCGTGTCGTTCCTCGCCCCCGGCCTGTTCGCCCTCTTCGTCGGCCTCACGGGCGACACGCGCCTCGGCATCCTGGGCCTCGTGCTGATTCTGGGGGTGGGCTTGCTGCTGCTCATCCCCGTGAAGGCGGAGCCGGCCGTCATCGCCTGATCCGCGCGTCTGAGCACCGGGCCCGCGACCTCAGTCCCGCGGCCAGGCGTCGGCGAATTTCACCAAGAGGCGCGCGAACTCCACCCGCTCGGCGTCGGTGAACGACTCGAGCGCGGAGCGCACGGCATCCCGTCGCCTGCCACGGAAGCCCGACACGAGCCCCTCCCCCTCGGGGGTGAGACGCACGCGCGTGCGGCGGGCGTCGTCGGGGTCGGGCTCGCGCGCGACGAGTCCCATCTGCGCCGCCTGCTGGACGAGGCGCGAGGCGCGGGGCTGATCGACGCCGACCGCTTCGGCGATCTCGCTGACCGAGAGCGACCCTTCTGCCGCGATCAGCGCGTCGAGCATGCGCAGGCGCGCCGGTCCTCCGAAGCGCCCGTGCGCGGGATCGGCGACCCAGGGCGGGGCGCCGCGACCCCACGGACCTCCGTGACCCGCGCGTTCGCCATGCGGGTGGTGGTGGGCGTCGCCCGGGAAGGGCGGTCGCGGTCGACGTCCGCGCAGGCGCCCGAGGGCGGCGGCGATCTCGTCGGCGGGGTCGGTGGCCATATCCGAATTTTACATGTCGCTTGACAAGCATCGGAAATACATGTCAGAGTACATTCGTTGTCAGATGACATGCAATGGCGGATCGACCGCCGACGAAAGGACCCCCATGAACACCCCCTCACCCTCAGATCCCCGCAGCCTCGCCCATCGCCTCACGACGGTCGGCCACGCGCTGCACCACCGCCTGTTCGCGCAGCTGCGCGACAGCAACCTGCACCCGAAGACCGTCCTGGTCCTCTCCGTGATCGACGGGCGCCTCGACGCCCCGAGGATCAGCGACCGCATCGCCCGCGGCGGCAAGCGCATCAGCGCTCTCGCCGACCGGGGATGGATCGCCCCCGCCGGCGACGGCTGGACGCTCACCGACGAGGGTCGTCAGATCCTCGATCGAGTGGATGCCGACCGCCAGGCGCTTCTCGCCCAGGTCCCGGCCGACGAGATCGAGCGGTTGACCGCGGCTCTCGACGCGATCTCCGAAGCCCTCGGGCTCGAGGACGACGCCGAGGAGGACGGCGGTCGCGGTCGCGGACCCCGCGGCTTCGGCTTCGGCCCCGGTCCGTTCGGGCCCGGATCCGGCCGCGGTTTCGGCCCCGGCATGCGCGGCGGCCCCCGTTTCGGCGGCGGCGAGCGCGATCACCGACGCGACGGTGGCGGCAACGCCCACCACGGCTTCGGGCCCCGCCACGGCGGACACACCGACGGGTATCGACCCGACGGCGGCGGCGCCGCGTCCGACGGCTCCACCCACGACAGGGGGCACCGCCACGGTGACCACGGCCACCGTGACCACGGCCACCGGCACGAGCGCGGACACCGCGCGGCGGAGCGCGCCTACGAGCGCGGGTTCGACGCCGGATTCATCCGTGGGCGCGAGTCCGCGGCATCCGAGTGATCATCGAGAACACGACGCGGCGGGACCCCCCTGGGGAGCCCGCCGCGTCGTCGTTTCGTCAGCGTCCGGCGGAACCCGCGTCGGTGGAGCCGACGTCGGTGCGGTGGAAGTTCAGCGCCGAGCGCGAGGCCGTCGGGCCGCGCTGCCCCTGGTACCGGTTGCCATAGGGGCCGGAGCCGTAGGGGTTCTCGGCCGGCGACGTGAGCCGGAAGTAGCAGACCTGTCCGATCTTCATGCCGGGCCACAGCGTGATGGGCAGCGTCGCGACGTTCGACAGCTCCAGGGTCACGTGGCCCGAGAAGCCCGGGTCGATGAAGCCCGCGGTCGAGTGCGTGAGCAGCCCCAGGCGCCCGAGCGACGACTTGCCCTCGAGGCGAGCCGCGATGTCGTCGGGAAGGGTCACGCGCTCGAAGGTCGACCCCAGCGCGAATTCACCCGGGTGAAGAATGAACGGCTCGTCGGGAGCGACCTCGATGAGGCGCGTGAGCTCGGGTTGATCCTCGGCGGGATCGATGAAGGGGTACTTGTGATTGTCGAAGAGCCGGAAGTATCGGTCGAGGCGCACGTCGACGCTCGAGGGCTGGACCATGGCCCGGTCGAAGGGCTCGAGGCCGAGGCGCTTCGCGTCGAGTTCGGCCCGGATGTCGCGATCGGAGAGCAGCACGGCCCCAAGCCTAGGGGCGGGCGCCGGGCGCGCGCAGCCGGGTTTCTGCGCGGGCCGTGGGGACTCGGGCGTCGAGATCACCCGCGTTCCCCGAAGGACTCGGGATGCCACCGCTCGGCACCGGGCGGGCGTGGCCCCACGCTGAAGCCGCACTCGTTTGTCGAGACCGCACGCGATGGGCGACGAAGGCGTGCGTCCTCGCCAATCTCCTGCGGTTTCGACGGCACCGACGCCTTCGCGCGGGTCGCGTGATCATCGCGGATGCCACGGGATGCCACGCAGACGCTGTTATGCTGGCCGGGCTGCCGCAAGGCGCACGGGGCTGTAGTTCAATGGCAGAACTTCTGCTTCCCAAGCAGACAGCGCGGGTTCGATTCCCGTCAGCCCCTCCACAGCCCTCACGGGCGGCCCCTGGCCGTTCGGGAGGGCTTTCGTGTTGCGGCGGGGATTCGAGACCGCCGGTGGGCCTCTGCCGCCGCCGGGGGCTCTTCCGACGCGGAACGGCACCGACAGGCGCGATGTGGCGACTCCCGTCGGCCCCCGCACCCTCACGGCCCGCGGCGAACGCGGGCCGGGGATCGCGGCATCCCGAGCCGGATTGTCCACAGGGCTGCTGATCGTTCGTGCGGAGCGCCGCCCCGGAATTACGCCGGTGTAGTTTCGAACACGCTAACGAATCCACGCCTTATCCACACCGATTTGCACAGGCGGCACGGGTTTCCGCACACGCTCTCCACAAAGTTATCCACAGCTGTGGAGACTGCCGTTCGCCGGTGCTGACGACTGTTCGAGAAATCCTCGGGCGCCCGCACATCGTCGGGATCCGCGCCCGGGAAAGGCAGCGTCAGCTCACACGGCCGCCGCCGAGCGTCCGGGCGGCACCGCGAAACGGCGGGCCACCCGAACTGTCCGGGGCTCACACATCGAGGCGATGAACCGGTCGCGTCCGATGCGGAGCACCCACGCTACGTCGGAGCGCGAGAGCGGGAGTGGGCTTGACGAGCTCCTCCGCGAGGTGCGGGGGCTGATGGGCCGGACGGATCGGTGACGCTCAGGCGCCAGCCGCTTACGCGCGGGTGAAGCCGTCGAGGTCAGGGTCCCAGAACGCGTCGGGGTTGGCGTCTTCGCTCGGTTGCTCGATGGCGATAGCCGGCGCCTGCGGGAAGCGCTTGTGCTGGCGCAGCTCTTCTGCGGCCCACGAGAAGTCCGGCTCCTCACCCCCCCATTCCGCCGGAGCGCTGAGCACGTCGTTACCCACGCCGATGACCAGCTCGGCTTCTTCTTCGCGGCCGTCCGTGACGATCGGAATGCTCACGGCCTCCGCCTGCCCCTCGGCGGCGATGGACGCGGTGAGCTGCACCAAGGCCTCCGCCACGTCGTCGGTCGTGGTCACGGTCTCACCGGCATAGGTCACGCTGCGCATCCTGCGATGATCTCGTCCCGACGGCCCCGGCGGGGGCCGCTTGCCCCGAGGACCGCGCTCCGATAGGGGCCGGTGTCGGAGGCTCGCGCTAAGGTCCGGGGAGCGCACGAGAGGACGACGACCATGGCCGAGATCCCCGAGCTGACCGTCCACGACGCCGCCCGGTGGCGGTCGTGGCTCGACGCCCACGAGGACTCCAGCGACGGGGTGTGGCTCGTGCTCGCGAAGAAGGGCACGACCTCGCCCACCTCTCTCACCTACGCCCAGGCCCTCGACGAGGCCCTCTGCAGCGGGTGGATCGACGGGCGGAAGCAGTCTCGGGATGCCGATACCTTCCGGCAGCACTTCACTCCCCGCCGCTCCCGCTCGATGTGGTCGAAACGCAACGTGGATCATGTCGCCCGTCTCGCCGACGACGGACGCATGCGCCCCCGCGGGATGGAGGAGATCGCCCGCGCCCAGGCCGACGGACGCTGGGAGCGCGCGTACGAGGGCTCGGCGGCGATCGAGGTTCCGGCCGACCTCCGCGAGGCGCTGGACGCCGTGCCCGCGGCGGCGCGCGCCTTCGACACCCTGACGAAGGCCGAGCGCTACTCCGTGCTGCATCCCGTCGTCACCGCGACCACGCCGGCCACCCGCGCGACGAGGATCGCGCGTCACGTCGCACGTCTCGCCGCCGAACCGGCTCCTCCGACCCCGGGGGTCTGATCGCCACCGAGAATGGGCTCATGCGTGCGCCACGACTCCTCGGCCTGGTCGCGGCGGCATCCCTCGTCTGCGGGATGTCCGCCTGCGCGTCGCCGGCTGCCGAGCCGACCCCCTCCGCCACCGGGCCCGTCGTGTCGTTCTATGGCGACTCCTATACGCGCGGCACGGGCGCGAGCTCGCCCGACAGACGCTGGTCGACGATCATCTCGTCCGAGCGCGGCTGGCACGAGGTCAACCGCAGCGAGAACGGCCTCGGCTTCGTCAACCGCCGCGCCTCGATGGGCCCGGGTCTCGACGACATCCCCGCCCAGATCATCGCCGACGACCCCGACCTCGTGTTCGTGACCATGGGCCTGAACGACACCTTCAGCTACGACCGCGCGGCCGACCGCATCCGAGAGACGATCGACAGCGATCTGCAACGCCTGCGCGACGGTCTGCCCGAGGCCCGCATCGTCGTCGTCGAGCCCTTCTGGTACACCGCTGATCGCCCGCCCTCTATCGACGTCATCGCGGGCTGGGTCGAAGACGCCGCCGCGCGGATCGGCGCCGACCACATCGAGGGAGCCAGCCACTGGCTCGACGGGCACGACGCCGACTCCGCCGACAGCTGGATGGCCGGCGACGGGCTGCACCCGAACGACACGGGGTACGCGTACCTGGCGGAGCGGATGGATGCCGCGCTCCGCGCCCTCGACCCGCCCCTATGACGGCAGCGCTCGCGACGCCCCCCGTCGGCCCAGCGCCCACACCGCCGTGGCGGCGAGGAGCAGGAGCGCGAGGATGCCGACCACGTGCAGCACGAGGGACGCGAGACCGCGCTCGGGAAGCAGGAAGCCGTAGGGCACCCACCCGTCGGTGGCCCCGCGCACGAGGACGACGGCGATCCAGAGCAGCGGATACGGCAGGACCCACCAGAGGTGGCGCCACGCCAGCCGGGGACGGTCGGGCGCGGTGACGATGTCGACGACAACGAGCGCGGGGAACGCGAGGTGCAGAACAGCGCTCACCCACGGCGGGGCCGACCCCGTGCCCGGCACCAGCGCGTTGTAGACGACGGCGACCACGATGAGGCACGCCGCGCCGATCGCCCAGGCCAGTGCGAGGCCGCGCGGTAGGGGACGACCGCCGAGACCGCGCGCGCCGACGGTGATGAGCACGAGGGCGGTCAGGCTACTCGTCTGGTTGGTGAAGTACCCGAAGTAGTCGAAGGGATTCGGGTCGTCCGCCGCGATTCGCAGAGCGTAGGCGAAGAGCACCACCCCGATGACGACCGTGCCGGCGACGACGCGAGCGACGGAGCGGGCGCGGAAGCGGCGCACGGACGCGGAGCGGCGGGAGGTCACCCGGCGACGCTACCGCGGTCGGCGCCGCGAGACCTCGCCGTCAGTCGGAACCCGCCGTCCGCGCCCGGAACCACACGGTCAGCTCGCGGACCGCGCGAATGCTCGCGTCTTCGTCGTCGGCCTCGAGGTCGTCGAACGTGTCGCGGAAGCCCTCGGGGGCGGGGGCGGTGGGCACACCGATCGGCTCGTACCCCATGGTCCACTCGGTGAACCGCCGCTCGCCGATCCCCTCCGACAGCAGCACACGCACGCCCGTGTGCCGCGGGTCACGACGGATCTTGTCCATCAGCTCGTCCACGGCATGCTGCGGCCCCTCGAGCACCTGGAAGAAACGTCCGCGGCGATACAGCAACATGCCGGTGAGATCGTGACCGTGGTTCGAACGTCGGCTCTGCGCGAGGAGGTCGTGCAGGCGGTCGTCATCGAAGGGCTCGGATGCCGCACTGACGTACGAGACGGAGACCAGGCCGGCGCTCATAGGGCCTTCTCGCCGTCGATCGATCGCGGCGCGGGGACGCGAACCTCGCGCAGGGCGATCTCGGCGTCGTGCGGGGGCTGGTCGTTCGTGACGGCGGCCATGGCAGCGGTCAGCGCTTCGAAGCGCCCGACCAGTCGCGATCGTCCGTCGTAGGCGAGGAACGCTCCGCCGGGCTGACGGTCGATGTAGCCGAGGAACACACCCTTCCTGCTGCCGACGTGGAAGCCGTCTTCGACGCGAGCCCAGACGACTCCGGCGCCGGGGCGGTCGTGAGACACCATGGTCGCCCCCTCTTTCTGCCCGGGATGGAAACGGGCGAGAGCGACCGTACCCGGCCCCTCCGACCTGAGGTCGCCCTTGACAGATCGCTCAACAGGAGGGACTTGGGGCGGGCGATCCGCACGAAACCACCCCCGCTCAGGGCAGAGCGGAGCGGATCTGCACAGCATCGTCGGTGCCGCTGGCCTCGACGATCCGACCGCCCTCGACCCGATACATCGCGAACGAGGCGATGCTCACGCGCGTGCGGGTGGGGGCCCGGTGGGCGAAGGGACCCGTGTGCGTGCCTCCACCGCGCAGATGCACCGCGAGGCGGTCGTCTTCGACGAGCAACTGGATGCGCTTCCACTGCCAGTCGGGGAACCCGTGGAGCAGGTCGGCGTAGTCGCCGATCCACGCGTCGGCTCCGGCCGGCAGGTGCGCGCGGCGCACCGCCGGGTCGAGGAAGCGGCGCAGTTCGTCGAGGTCGTGACGGTTGAGAGCGTCGAGGTAGTCGGCGAACCATTCGCGCATCTCCCAGGCCTCCACTCCCTCATTATCGGCGGGATGCCACGAGCACGGCCCGTTCGCGCACAGTCGTGGGCGATGTCGGTGGCCGGCGGTAGCGTGAGGCGTCGATACGGGCGCCGGGAACCGGCATCCGGGGCGGAGGAGAGACGATGACGTCACGAACGGCGCTGATCGTACGCGGCGGGTGGGAGGGCCACCATCCCGTGGAGACGACCGAGATGTTCCTGCCGTTCCTGCGGCGCAACGGCTTCGCGGTGCGGATCGAGGAGTCGCCGCGCGTGTACGCCGATGCCGACGCGATGAGCGGCATCGACCTCGTGGTGCAGGCGATGACCATGACCGAGGCCGACGACGAGAGCGTCGCGGGGCTGAGCCGGGCGGTCGCTGCGGGCGCCGGGCTCGCCGGGTGGCACGGCGGCATCGTCGACTCGTACCGGCAGAGCTCCGCGTACCTCCACCTCGTCGGCGGGCAGTTCGTCGCGCACCCGCGGAAAGATCCGGACGAACGCACCGACCCGGCGACCGACGCCTTCGTCGAGCACCGCATCGAGATCACCGACCTCGGTCGCGCGCACGAGATCACCAGCGGCATCGACGCCTTCCCCCTCGTCACCGAGCAGTACTGGGTGCTTCACGACGACCTGAACGATGTGCTCGCGACCACCACGCACCCCCCGCGCATCGACGAGCCATGGCACCGGCCGGTCGTCGCCCCGGCCGTGTGGACGAGGCGGTGGGGACAGGGTCGCGTGTTCGTCGCGACGCCCGGACACGACCCGCACGTGCTGGCCGACCCGCACGTGCGCACGATCGTCGAGAGGGGACTGCTGTGGGCGAGCCGACGCGCATCGGCCTGATCGGCCTCGGGGTCATCAGCGACCAGTACCTGCGCACCCTGCGAGACCATCCCGCCGTCCGCATCGTCGCGGTCGCCGACCTGCGCGCCGACCGTGCGATCGAGGTCGCGCGCTCCCTGCCCGGAGCCCGGGCGCTCGGCGTCGACGAACTCCTGGCGGCCGACGACGTCGAGGTCGTCGTCAACCTCACCGTCCCCGCCGCGCACGCCGATATCGCCCGCGCAGCGATCGCCGCGGGAAAACGGGTGTTCGGCGAGAAGCCGCTCGCCACGACCCTCGCCGACGCGGAGCGGATCATGGCGGATGCCACGGCTTCCGGGGTCGCGGTGGGCAGCGCGCCCGACACGGTGCTCGGCACCGGCATTCAGACGGCCCGGGCGGCGATCGAGAGCGGCCTCATCGGCAGGCCGACGGCGGCCATCGCGACGTGGGTCTCGCCGGGGCACGAGCACTGGCATCCGAATCCCGACTTCTATTACCGCGAGGGCGGCGGGCCGCTCTTCGACATGGGGCCGTACTACCTGACCTCCCTCGTGCACCTGCTCGGACCGGTGACGTCGGTGAGCGGGGAGGTTTCGCGCGGGCGCGACGAACGTGTCATCGGCTCGGGACCACGCGCGGGAGAGCGCATCGCGGTCGACGTCGACACGCACGTGACCGGAACCCTCCGTCACACGAGCGGCGCCCTGTCGAGCGTGACCTTCAGCTTCGACGCGGGGGGATCGACCGCTGCGCCGATCGAGGTGCACGGCGAGACGGGTTCGCTGTCGGTCCCCGACCCCAACGACTTCGCCGGAGAGGTCCAGCACCGCGCCGTGGGCTCGGAGGAGTGGGTCGTTCTGCCGGCGACCGCGGGCTACGCGGGTGCGGGTCGCGGTATCGGGCTCATCGACATGGTACGCGGCGAGGGCCGCGCGAGCGGAGCGATGGCCCTGCACGTGACCGAGATCATGACGGCGTTGCCTCGGGCGGCGCGCGAAGGGCGGCGGGTCGAGCTGCGGACGTCCGCGACGCTGCCCTCTCTCGTGCCGTTGTCGCCGGCAGCGGAGCAGTCCCCCG
>Ga0308159_1005639_pt1 | contig 10447 bp, 10 predicted proteins | sample PhyCR1_FD_201040 | JGI IMG/M metagenome (GOLD analysis project Ga0308159, IMG submission 201040) | Phyllosphere microbial communities from UC Gill Tract Community Farm, Albany, California, United States - DLSLC.R1 | ecosystem: Host-associated > Plants > Phyllosphere > Unclassified | place: USA...
CTCGGATGAAGGCCGAGCGCGACATCCTAAAAAAAGCGGCGGCCTACTTCGCCAGGGACTCGATATGAGGTTCGAGTTTATCGCGAAGCACCGGGGGATGAGGAGGATCAGACGATGATCCGGGGGATCATCGACCCGACGAATGCCGGTATCGTGGATCTGCGAAGCGCTCGGTGTTTCGCGTAGCGGCTTTCACGCCTGGCTGGTTCGTGCGCCCAGTGCCCGCGCCCGCAGCGACGAGGAATTCGGCACCAGGGTCCGGGCCAGTTTCATCTCCAGCTATCGGACGTACGGTGCGCGCCGCGTCTGGCACGACCTTCTGGCCGAAGGCCTGTCATGCGGCTTGCATCGCGTCGAACGGGTGATGCGTGTCCACGGTCTGAAGGCGCGCCCGCGCCGTCGTGGCCTGCCAAAAGACGACGGCCTGCGGTCGGTCATCGCCGACAACATCCTCGATCGCCAGTTTACGGCCGAGGCGCCCAACCAGAGGTGGATCGCGGACTTCACATACATCTGGACCGCCGAGGGCTGGCTGTACGTCGCCGTGGTCATCGACCTGTTCTCGCGCCGCGCGGTTGGCTGGTCGATGAGTGACACCATGACCGCCCAGCTCGTGACCGATGCGTTGATGATGGCGATCTGGCGACGTGGCAAACCCGATGCCCTGCTGCATCACTCGGACCAGGGCAGCCAATACACCAGCGAGCAGTTCCAGCGGCTGATGACGGACAATGGCGTCACCTGCTCCATGAGCCGGTCGGGCAACGTCTGGGATAACGCGGCAATGGAGAGCTTCTTCTCGTCGATGAAGACCGAACGTATCGGCCGGAAGACATATCGAACGCGCAATCAAGCGAAGGCCGACGTGTTCGATTACATCGAACGCTTCTACAATCCGACGCGACGCCACTCGACGCTGGGCTCTCTCAGCCCCATGGACTTCGAGCGGCAAGCGCAGGTAGCTTAACTTCGTGTCCGCGAAACCGGCAGAAGCTCATGATCCGCGGCAAAAAGGTCATGGTCGGCGCGATCGACGTTGCGACTGACACGGTCGAAACACCGCAGCAGGTCGCCGACACACTACGCAACGCGCTGCAATACGTGGACGCCGACAAACTATATCCCGCAACGAATTGCGGCATGGCGCCGCTTTCGCGCGATGTAGCGAAGGGCAAGCTACAAGCCTTGGTGCTAGGCGCGGAAATCGTTCGCAAGGAACTAGGCTCAGGACCTATTGCGTAGCTTGCTTGGTCGAGGTGGGCTTGATTCATTGGCGGCGAAGGAGCCGCCGATGTGTGACATGTTCTGGCTGACGGACAAGCAGATGCAGCGCATCGAGCCACATTTCCCGTAGTCGCACAGAGTACCACGCATGGATGATCGGCGGATCGTGAACGGCATCATCGTAGTGATCCGCAACGGCCTGCGTTTTGTCTTCTATGCGGAAGTCGAGAAGCGGCCGGACGCTGACGGCCCCCCTTGGTCGAACGAAAACCAGCGGACTGTCGGAAAAGAGCGTCCTGCGTCAGCCCGTCCCGACGGGTCGGAGAACGTAAAAGGCTCTCGCAGCAGAAGTTCATCTAGTTTCGCCCAACTGGTCCGATCCGGCCCACCATGCGAGCTTGTTCACCGCTCCGCAGCATCCGTGCGATTGTCACGACGCCCTCGATCGACCAGGTGCGCCGGGTCACTTCGAGACAGGGTATCGTGCCATCGACGGCGAGAAGCGCACACTCCTCACTCGAACCCAAAATCGCCCGGACCGTCTCGCTTCCTTCGCGATAGGGGCGCACCAGCATCAAATAGGAGAACAATGTCCGGTGGGACAGGTCGATCGCCATCGCGTCGGGCAGGAAGCGTGGAGCGATCAGGCGATCTTCAAGCTCCACGGGGCGGTCATCTTCGAAATGGAGGATGACCGCGTGGAACACGTCGTTCCCGTCAGCCGTCCCAAACTGGGCGCATTCGTTCACGGTCATCGGTCGTATTTCACGGCGCAAGACCTGGGCGCGGTAGCTGCCCCCGCGACTGACGACCTCACTGAGGATGTCGAGATGGTCGTACACGGCAACATAGGCGCTCGGCTCCGCGACGAAGGTGCCCGAGCCACTACGCCTGACGAGAAAACCACGCGTGGTCAGGTCGCGCAGAGCATGATGCACGGTCATGCGGCTGACGCCGAATTGTTCGGAGAGGGCGTGCTCCGACGGAATACGATCGCCGGTCGCCCATCGACCCGAGGTTATGTTCGCTATCACATGCTCGGCGATCTGGTCGCGGCGGGTGACGGCAGCAGCATTACTGGTCATGCCCATTCCATAGCACAGAGCGGGGTGAATAGACAGGTGGCAAGAATCTGTATATACAGCTTGCCATGCAGTTCGTACCCGAAGATCAATCCGCTGCGCTCATCACGTTCGAGATCGCCTTTGCCGCAGCGCGTGAAGCACTGATTGCGGCAACTGACGACGGGACCACCGTATTCCCGGCGGTACTGGCCCATGGCTCATCACCGTTGAACCGGTTTTCGATCAAGTCGGGCAGTTCTGCCGACCTTGCGGGTCTGAAAGTGGGTTCCTACTGGCCTGGCAACACCGAGATCGGGCTGCCCCGCCACAATTCCCTGATCCTGCTCATCGACCAGCATGTCGGACGGGTCGAATGGGTGATCGAGGCGGGCCGAGTGAACGCCTATCGTACGGCCGCAGCGGATGCGGTGGCCGCCGATGCTCTGGCCCGCACCGATGCCAGCGTACTCGCGATCTTCGGCACTGGTCACCAAGCCCTTTACGAATGCCGCGCCATCACGCGCATCCGTCATATTAGCGAGGTGCTGGTGATCGCGCGCGACAGCGCGAAAGGCGAGAGCTTTGCCGCCAGCGCGGCCGCCCACGGGATGGCCGCCCGTATCGTAGATGGACGCACCGCGTGCGAGCAGGCCGACATCATCGTCACGGCCACGGGAGCGCGAGCACCGCTGTTTGATGCCGCCTGGGTCCAGCCGGGTACGCATATCGCCAGCATGGGATCGGACGCCGTTGGCAAGCAGGAGTTACCGCCAGCCTTGTTCGACCGGGCGGCGCTGTTTTGCGATCAGCCGGCGCAGTCGGTCGTGATCGGAGACCTCCAGCACTTCGCCGGCGACCGCAGCCGCATCGTCGCGATCGGTGACGTACTGTCGGGCCGCTGCTCAGGCCGTCGCGCTGATGATGACATCACTGTCTTCGACAGTTCGGGCATTGCCCTCCAGGACCTCTACATTGCCCGTCACCTCATCGCCGCTCTCGACCGCTGAGAGCATGTCTTCAAACAGCGCCGCTACTTTGAGGAAAAGCCGTTGACCGATTTTGCTATCTCTGCTGCCGATGTCCACGACGCCGCGCGTCGCATCGAACGGGCTGCCGTTCGCACACCACTCCTGGAGTACGCATCGCTGAACGAGCGTGTCGGGCACCGCGTGCTGGTCAAGTTCGAGGCCGCACAGCACACCGGCTCATTCAAATTCCGCGGCGCTTACAACCGTTTGTCGCGTATTTCGGAAGGCCAGAAGAGGCACGGGGTCGTTGCCTGGTCGTCGGGCAACCACGCCCAGGGCGTCGCGGCGGCGGCGCGCTTGCTCCGTATCCCCGCGACGATCGTGATGCCGGCCGACGCGCCCACGATCAAGGTCTCAAATACCCGGTCGCTCGGTGCCGAGGTCGTTCCCTATGACCGCAATACCCAATCGCGAGAGGAGATCGCCACGGCGATATCCGTCGAAAGCGGTGCGGTGCTCGTGCCGTCTTTCGACGATCCTTACATCATCGCGGGCCAGGGGACTGCGGGACTGGAAATCCTCGACCAAGCGGCCGATGCCGGGGCATCGATCGGCCGCGTCCTCGTCTGTTGCGGCGGTGGCGGACTTGTCGCGGGGATCGCCACCGCCATCAAGGATCGGGCACCCGATATTGCGATCTACAGTGTTGAACCGCAGGCCTTTGACGACACGGCCCGCTCGCTGGTGAGCGGCACACGCGAAACCGTACCTGCCGACGCGCGCTCGATCTGCGATGCGCTGATGGCCTCCAGCCCTGGCGCGCTCACCTTTCCGATCAATCAGGCGCTTCTCTCAGGTGGCCTCACCGTCACCGACGATCAGGTGCGCGCGGCCATGCGTTTCGCGTTCCAGTCCATGAAGCTCGTGGTCGAGCCAGGGGGCGCAGTGGCGCTCGCTGCGGCGCTGGAAGGACTGGCACCGCCTGCGGAGGGCGCCACGGTGGTGGTGATCTCGGGTGGCAATGTCGATCCCGACGCCTATGCCGCAATCCTCCAGGGCTGATGACCTGCGAGCCTCGTTTCTGCGAGGCCAATTGCGCTTGAGTCTCCCCTCATCTCTGGTCCCGTCTTTATGAGGAAACCAACTCTCCTTCCCTCAGCATAGGTGTGCCTGCCCTGAGGGATATCGCGCTCCACCGGGGTTTGGTTGCCGAGGGAGCTATGGGGACGGTGCTCGTTATAATCGCGCTTCCGTGCCTCATATTTTACCCGTGTATCGCCCTTGCGAAGAGATGCTCGGCCATGAAATCCACGAAGACGCGGATCTTCGGGGCGAGCTGTCGGCTGGAGGGCCAGAGGATGCGGAAGGTGCCGGAATGGGCGAGCACGCCGTCCATGACGCTGACCAGCGTCCCCGCCTCGATCTTGTCGTGAACAGCGAAATCCGGCAGGCAGGCGATGCCGAGGCCACGCTCGACCATGTATAGCAGCGGTTCGATGGTGCTTGAGGTGGCTGCGGTCGGTACATCGATCGCAGGAAGGTGACGTCCGCCCGCAAACAGCCAGTCCTCGAGTTTACCATTGGTCGGGTAACGATGTCGCAGGCAGCGATGGGCGGCGAGATCGGCGGGCTTTTGCGGCACACCATGCTCCGCGAAATAGGCCGGCGCACCGACCAGCTGCAGAGAATAGCTACCGAGCACCCGCGTCATCAGCCGAGAGTCGCTTGCCTCACCGGTTCGGATCACCGCATCAAACCCCTCGTCGATCACATCCACCAGCCTGTCGGTGAAATCGAGATCGAGTTCGATCTCCGGCCAGGCCCGCATGAAGGCGGAAAGCGTCGGCATCATCAACATCCCGACCAGCGGCAGGCTGACACGCAGCTTGCCACGCGGCGCGCTTCGCGTCTGGGCCAATTCCATCTCGGCCTGCTCTATCTCGCAAAAGATGCGCCGGCAGCGCTCGAGAAAAAGCGCACCTTCCGGCGTCAGGGTCACGATGCGTGTGGAGCGATGGAACAGGCGCACGCCCAACCGGTCTTCGAGACGGGCGATGGCCTTGCCAATCGCCGAGGGCGAGACGCCAAGTTGCTTGCTCGCCGCGGTAAAGCTGCGGGCCTCCGCCGCTTGGACGAAGGCATTGAGTGAACCAAGATTGTCCATCTACCGAACCTATTGCGGACATCAATGTCGCATATGTTCGGAATTATAGCCCAATTATCGCCGGGTGCCAGCCGAGGTAAGTTTGCCGCCAGACCTTCGGCCGGCGACAGGAACATGTGCCGTCGCGGCCATATCCGTTCATCGCCCGAACAAGACAAGGCGCTCCTATGACGACAACAACGACATCCTCATCGTTAGACGGCAACGATAATGCCGTCTCAGACCATTTTCCGCTTGCGGGCCTGCTGGCGCTCGCCATGGCAGGTTTCATCACCATCCTGACCGAGGCATTGCCTGCGGGTCTGCTGCCGCAAATCGGCGATGGGCTTGGCGTGTCAGAGGCTTTTGTCGGGCAACTCGTCACTATCTATGCGATCGGCTCGCTCGCCGCGGCCATTCCGCTGACGGCAGCGACTCAAGGGATGAGGCGAAAGCCGCTGTTACTGCTCGCGATTGTCGGCTTCGCGATTGCCAACACGGCAACCGCACTCTCGGGCGACTTCCGGTTAACCCTGATCGCGCGCCTGATAGCCGGCGTTTCGGCCGGTCTCCTATGGGCAATGTTGGCGGGTTATGCTGCGCGGATGGTGCCGGGGGATCGACAGGGTCGCGCGATCGCCGTCGCGATGGTCGGCACGCCGCTGGCGCTATCGCTTGGCATTCCCGCTGGCACCTTCCTCGGCACGGCGATCGGCTGGCGCGCCTGCTTCTGGCTGATGAGCGGCCTGACAGGTATCCTGATCGTCTGGGTCACAATAAAGGTGCCGGACTTTCCTGGACAGACGGCGGATAGCCGACATTCCTTGCGTAGCGTCTTCAACATGGCCGGCGTGCGCCCCGTGCTCTTCGTCACCCTCGCCTTCGTCCTCGCACACAACATCCTCTACACCTATATCGCGCCGTTCCTTGCCGCCGCCGGCATGGCTGAGCGCACGGACCTCATTCTTCTCGTCTTCGGCTTGACATCCCTCATCGCGATCTGGGGCGTGGGGAGCCTCATTGATCGTCGGCTGCGCGAATTGACGCTGACCAGCATCGCGCTGTTCGGCCTTGTCTCCGTTGCGCTTTGTCTCCGACCCCATGATCCGGCCGTAATCTATGGGACAATTGCGCTCTGGGGACTTGCCTACGGCGGTGTCGCAACACTGTTCTCGACAGCGCTGACGCGGACATGCGGGGAGGCCACGGATGTCGGATTGTCCATGCTCGTCACGGCCTGGAACATGGCGATCGCCGGCGGTGGCGTCATCGGCGGCCTCCTACTGGAAAAGATCGGCGTCGCGGCTTTCGCCCCTGCTTTGCTCTGCCTTCTCGTGCCGACCCTGATCGTGGCCTGGACGGCACGCCGGCACGGCTTTCCTGCCGCCGACACCTCCCACTGACTCACCCTGACACTTAGGAGCCTTCCATGTCCCTGACCTCGGGCGACCGACCTTCCTCCTCTCCAGCCGCACAGATGAAAGACCTGAGCGATCGCATCGATGCCGTGATCGACACAGCCCTTGCCCAACAGCGCGTCGTGGGTGCCGTCGTCCTCGTCGCGAAGAACGGCGAGACCGTCTACTCCCGCGCAGCCGGCTTTGCCGATCGCGAGGCAAACCAGCCGATGACGCCGGAGACACTGTTCCGCCTGTCCTCTGTGTCAAAGGTCTATGCCTCGGTGGCGGCGATGGCGCTGGTGGGACAAGGCCGGCTCGCGCTCGATGCGCCCGTCACCAATTGGCTGCCCGATTTCAGGCCGACGTCGCCGGACGGCAGTGTATCCGACATCACCGTTCGCCATCTGCTCAGTCATATGGCGGACTTGAATTACGGCTTCCTCGAACCGGCGGATGGTCCCTACCACCGTGCGGGTGTCTCTGACGGTATGGACATCGCCAACGTGACGCTGGAGGAGAATGTCCGCCGCATCGCCACCGTGCCGCTGCTGTTCGCGCCGGGAATGTCGTGGAATTACTCGCTGGCGACCGACGTACTCGGGCTGCTCATCGAGCGCGCCACCGGGCTTCCACTCGCCGACGCCGTCCGCACACTGGTCATGGAGCCGCTCGGATTGACCGACACGGGCTTCACCATTGCCGACCCCAACCGGCTGGCGACCGGTTATGTCGATGACGGCGGCACGCCACGCCGCATGGCCGATCTCGAATTCATCCCGCTGCCCTTCATCGAGGGTTCGGAGGGACTGCGCATGTCGCTGGCACGCGCATTCGATGAGAACGCTTATCCCTCCGGCGGCGCGGGCATGATTGGCTCGGCCGGTGATCTGCTTGCCGTGCTCGAAGCCCTGCGCAAGGGCGGCGCGCCGCTGCTCTCCACCTCGCAGTTGGAGGCGATGGTGACGGACCAGACGCCGGGCATGGATCTTCTGCCCTGGCCCGGACGCGGCTTCGGTCTCGGCTTCACCGTGTTGCGCGATCCCGTCGCGGCCAATTCGCCGGAGGCGGTGGGTGCATGGCGCATGGGCGGCGCCTATGGCCACTCCTGGTTCGTCGACCCGGCCAACGGGCTGACGGTCGTTGCCTTTACCAATGCCGGGCTGGAAGGCCAGTCGCCCGGAGGCAGGTTCCCCGACGAACTGACGCGGGCGATCTATGGATGAGTGCCTCGAGACAACCAGGCGACAACGCTCACATCGATGGGTCCTGAGCCTAATCCCTTGAGGCCGCGCCACGAGCCGATGTCGGCTGAATTAACTGACACCAAGGCGCTCGATGGCTTTGATCACGATGTTCGATGGGCGAATGTGCGCGGTAAAGGATGCCAATTGCCGTACAACGTTACGCACCTTGGCGGTCGCCAATAGGACGGAAGATCGGCAGCGGCGCTTCGACCAGCGTGTCGGGCTGCACGTCGTTTCGCAGCCACACGTTGCCACCGATCCGCGATCGGGCGCCGATAGCCACCCGGCCGACGATGGCGGCGTTGGCGAAGATCACGACGTCGTCGCCCACGATGGGGTGGCGCGGCGTACCCGGCGGCGCGTCGAACAGATCAGGATCGCCGCCCAGCGTCACGCCTTGGTATAGCCGCACTCGATCGCCGAGCACGGCTGTTTCTCCAATCACGACGCCGGTGCCATGATCTATGAAGAAGCCCTGGCCGATCTGTGCCGCGGGATGGATGTCGATCCCGGTCTGATCGTGCGCCAGTTCGGCAATGATGCGAGCGACCAGCGGAACGCCCAGGCGATGCAGCAGGTGCGCCAAACGATGGTGGATGACGGCGGTCAGCGAGGGATAGGCCGCCAGTACTTCGTCCACGCTGCGTGCAGCAGGATCACTGGCGTAGGCGGCCTCCACATCACGGTCGAGCAGCCGACGCAGCGCAGGGAGATTGGCGGCGACGCTGCCGATCAGTCTCTCCGATGTTGCGGCGATGGCCTCGCCGTCCGCCGTCTCCGGCGCGGCATAGCGCAATTCTATATCGATCTGTGCTTGCAACTGCGCCAGCAACGGCTCGAGGGACGCGGCGACGAAGGCATTCTCGTTGGACGCCGTGATCTCCGCCGGACCAAGCCGCAACGGGAACAGCGCGGTGCCGAGCTCGCGCGTGATGCGCTTGAGCGCCTGGCGCGAGGGAAATTGCGCGCCTTGCTCAGCATGGGCTGGGTGCGCCGTGCGCCAATCCTCCCGGGCGACACGCAACCGGTCGATGACGAGATCGATTTGCCCGGGAAAATCGATGGACCGGTCGGGATCGACCTGCATGCCCTCAATATCCGTCACGCTGCGCGACCCATCGCTCATGCGGGTTGCCTGACCGTCCGCAGATAGGGCTTTACCTCGGTCCAGCCGTTCGGAAACAGTGCTCTGGCCGCGTCATCGTCGACCGACGGCACGATGATGACATCGTCACCCTGCTGCCAGTTCGCCGGTGTCGCCACCTTGTGCGTATCGGTCAGCTGCAAGCTGTCGATCGTCCGGAGGATCTCGGCGAAATTGCGCCCAGTGGACGCCGGATAGGTGAGCGATAGGCGCAGCTTGCGCGCGGGATCGATCACCAGAACGGTGCGCACCGTCGTGGTGTCGGACGCGGCGGGGTGAATGAGATCGAGCAGCGTCGCGACGTGGCGGTCGTCGTCCGCGATCAGCGGGAAGTTGAGCGCGTGTCCTTGGGTTTCGGCGATGTCGGACGCCCAGCGCTGGTGGCTGTCGAGCGTGTCGACGGACAGGCCTAGCACCGCCACGTTGCGCCGGGCGAACTCGGGCACGAGTCCCGCGACCGCGCCCAGTTCGGTGGTGCAGACCGGCGTGAAATCCTTGGGATGCGAAAACAGTACGACCCAGCGATCGCCTGCCCATTCATAGAGGTTGAGCGGACCCTGGGTCGATGCCTGGGTAAAGTTGGGAACGATATCTCCGAGCTTGAGCGACATCATCGATCTCCTTAGAAGGCTTATAATCTATCAAATCGATGGGAATATAAGCGGGCAATTCTTGCACCCCGGAAAGTTTCGGTTTTCGATGGCGACGGGGGTGCGGACTTCGTGGGGGCGGACGGACTGTCGCGGGAGATCCGGCGGCTGGGAGCTACCGACCCGGCAACAAACCGGGCATGAAGGTCTCGATGAACCCAGTCTACGCCAACGCAGTCACCACGATCTTTGAGGAGACCTCGCGCCGTGCGCGCGCATGCGGGGCGATCAACCTGGGCCAGGGGTTCCCCGATACGATCGGCCCACCGGACCTGTTGGAGGCCGCGGCAAGGGCAGTGATGACCGGGCCTAATCAATATCCGCCGTCACTGGGTTTGCCCGCACTTCGTGGCGCGGTGGCAGAGCATTACCGGCGCTTCCAGTCGCTCGACCTCTCCCCCGACGACGTGATCGTTACCTCCGGTGCGACCGAAGCTATCGCCGCGGCGCTCCTCGCGATCATTTCGCCCGGCGACGAGGTGGTGGTGTTCGAGCCGATGTACGACGCCTATCGTCCGTTGATCGAACGGGCGGGTGGGATCCCGCGGCCGGTAACGCTCCATCCGCCGGCGTGGCGCATCGTCGAGGACGATCTGGCGGCCGCCATCGG
>Ga0308159_1005640_pt1 | contig 10446 bp, 10 predicted proteins | sample PhyCR1_FD_201040 | JGI IMG/M metagenome (GOLD analysis project Ga0308159, IMG submission 201040) | Phyllosphere microbial communities from UC Gill Tract Community Farm, Albany, California, United States - DLSLC.R1 | ecosystem: Host-associated > Plants > Phyllosphere > Unclassified | place: USA...
CGATCGCGGCCTTCTGTTTTTCCGGGCTCAGTCCTCATCGGTGACGGCGCCGGTCGGCTCGGCGTCCTCGACGATGTGCTGAGAACCGAGCTCATCCGCGACGGCCCGCCCTTGATCGATGGCTTCCTCTCGGCTGGAGAAACTCGCCGAGAGCTCGGGGCGGCCCTCGACCGCGTTCTCCCACTGGCCTCGGTTCGATCGGGTGGTCACGTCGTTCTGGCTCATGGCATCCATGTCACACCCGGTCCGCGCCCCTGGCCCCCGTCTTGACAGGCGTTGTCAAGACCATCATGGGGTTCCGAGGATTGCTGAGATGCTGGGAGCACCTAGGAAAGGGGTCCCGTCATGAGTGTCGGAGCCGGCATCGCACTGTTCGTCATCGGTGCCATCCTCGCCTTCGCGGTCAACATCCCCAACGAGTTCGTCGACCTGACCACGATCGGCTACATCATGATGGGCGCGGGCGTCGTCGTCTTCCTCATCGGTGTCGTGCTTCTCGTGCGCCGTCGCCAGACCGATACGGTGACCCGCACCGAGGGAGCCGGGGGAGCGCAGGTCACGCGCTCGACGACGCGCTCCTCGAACGACGACCTCGTCTGAGTCGCTCGGGGCCGCGCCCCGGAGAACGAGAATGACCGAACCCACCCCCACCGTCGCCTTCGACCCGGCCGTCGATGACCTGTTCGACGGGCGCTACCGCCTCGGCCGTATCCTCGGCCAGGGGGGATATGCGCGCGTCTACGAAGCCGTCGACACCGCCCTCGAGCGAACCCTCGCCCTCAAGGTGATCGACGGCGATGGCGCCGACCCGTCCGACGTCGCCCGCGTGCGCTCCGAGATCCGGTTGCTCGCCTCGCTCTCGCACCCCTCGCTCGTCACGCTGTACGACGCCAAGCTCGACGCGCAGCCGGCCTACCTGGCCATGGAGCTCATCGCGGGCCCGACCCTCACCGATCGCATTGCACGAGGGCCGCTGCCCGGACCCGAGGTCGCCCGCATCGGTCGCGAGATCGCCGAGGCGTTCGCCGTCATCCACGGTCGCGGCATCGTGCACCGCGACGTCAAGCCGTCGAACATCCTCATCCGCCCTGCCGCCCACACCGGCGAGACCCCCCGAGCGACCCTCGCCGACTTCGGCATCGCCTCTCTCGTGGGGGCGACCCGGGTGACCCGCGCCGACACGGTGATCGGCACGGCGGCCTACCTCAGCCCCGAGCAAGCGCGGGGCATGCCCGCCGGTCCGGCGAGCGACGTCTACGCGCTCGGACTGGTGCTGCTCGAGGCGCTGACCGGCTCGCGGCCCTTCGGGTCGCGCACTCCGCACGAAGCCCTCGCGGCGCGGCTCGTCGCTCCTCCCGAGATCCCCGCGCAGATCCCGCCCGCGTGGCGCGAGGTGCTCGAACGGATGACCTCGATCGAGCCGAGCGAGAGACCGGATGCCACCGGTCTCATCGCCGCGCTCAGAACCCTGTCGGGGGTCACGGTGCCCCCGCCCGCCCCGACGAGGCCGGCCTCGCCTCTGACGACGGCCGCTCTTCCCGGCAGCACCGCTCCCACCCGTGTCTTCGAGTCGCCCGCGAACCCGGCTCGGCGTCCGGAGAGGAGGACGCTTTCGCGTCGCGCGCTCGTCATCGGTGCCGTCGTCGCGGTCCTGCTGGCCGCGGGTGGTATCGGCATCGCTTCGGCCGTCGGTGCCGGGGGAGAGGCGACCGAGCCCGCTTTGCCCTCTCTTCCGCAGCCCCTCGACCAGCACGTGGACGACCTGTGGAAAGAGGTGGGTCCGTGATCCGTCGTATCGCCCCCACGGCAGGATTCCTCCTCGCCGCAACCCTCGCACTCGCCGCGTGCACCCCGCCGGCTGCCACGCCCACGGCGTGGCAGCAGAGCGTGCAGACCGTGGCCGATCAGGCCTCGGGGGGCGATTACACCTCCGCTCTCGCGAGCCTCGCGACCTTGGAGGCCGACGTGGTCGCCCGCCGCGACGCCGGTGAGGTCACGGCCGACGAGGCCGCCGGCATCCTGAGTCGGATCGCCACCGTCCGCGCCGACCTGACCTCTCTCGTCCCGACCCCGACGCCCACCCCCACGACGGAGCCCACGCCCGAACCGTCGCAGGAGACAGTGACTGACGACGACGGCGGCGACGAGCCCGCCCAGCCGGCTCCCGACGACAAAGGATCGGGCGGGAAAGACGACAAGGGGCCGGGCAACGGCAACGGCAACGGAAAAGGCCCGGGCAAGAAAGACGGTTGAGCCGTTTCGTCCGGGGCGCGCCGAGGGGCTCGGAACGCGTGCGAGGATTGGCCGGTGCCGCGCCGCGTGACCGCTGAACTCGACCTCGATCTCGGGGCCTCCGTCGACCTCATCTTCCAGATCACCGCGGCGCACGGGGCGCCCCTCTCGGGCGAGAATCTGACGTTCGCGCAGGGTGATCGTCTCTACACTCCGACCGAACTCGTCGATCAGGCAGGCAGCCGACTCCACCGGCTCACCGCCGACCAGGGGCCCCTCTCGGTCCGTTACGAAGCGGTCGTCACGGGCCCCGCGCAGAGCCCCCGCACGAGCGATCTCGACACCATCGGGTACCTGCGACCGAGCCGGTACTGCCAGTCCGACGAGGTGTTCGCCCAAGCGCGGCGCCAGTTCCGGGGCCTGTCGGGGCGCGAGCTCCTGGACGCGGTGTCGGGCTTCGTGGCATCCACCGTCACCTACACGCCCGGCCTCAGCCTGGGCACCGACAGCGCTGTGACGACCCTCTCGACCGGTCAAGGCGTATGCCGCGACTACGCGCACCTCGTGATCGCCCTCCTACGTGCGATGGACATGCCCGCTCGCTACACCGCCTGCTTCGCCCCCGGGCTCGTGCCGATGGACTTCCACGCCGTCGCCGAGGCATACCTCGACGGGGCCTGGTACGTCATCGACGCCACGCGCCTCGCCGACCGGCGCTCGCTCGTGCGGATCGCCACGGGGCGCGACGCGGCCGATTGCGCCTTCCTCAGCTTCCACGGCGGGTACGTCGGGCTCGAGCGGATGCGCGTGGATGCCGTGCTCGAAGACGCCTCCGCGGCGGAGCCCGACGATCACGAGGCCCTGGTCCGGATCGCCTGACGCGTCCTCCCCGGCACCGCGCCCTAGACTTGACGGGTTATGGATCCCGCAGCCCTCTCCGCCGCCCTGCTCGCCGTCATCGCCCCGCTCGCCGAGGCGCGACGAGAGGGTTCCTCGGCTGGGATCACGGCCGCCGACCTTCCGCTCGAGCGCCCCAAGAACCGCGACCACGGCGACTGGGCGTCCAATGCCGCTCTGAAACTCTCAAAGATCGTCGGGGTGAACCCCCGCGAGTTCGCGGCCGAGATCGCCGCGGGCCTCGAGGCCGTCGACGGCATCGCGAGCGTCGAGGTCGCCGGCCCGGGCTTCATCAACATCCGCCTCGATGCCGCCGCAGCCGGTGCCCTGGCCCGTACGATCGTCGAGCAGGGAGCCGCGTTCGGCACGAACGACACCCGCGCCGACGAGGTCATCAACCTCGAGTTCGTCAGCGCCAACCCCACCGGCCCCATCCACCTCGGCGGAACCCGTTGGGCCGCCGCGGGCGACTCCCTCGCGCGCATCCTGTCGTCGCAGGGCGCGAAGGTGACGCGGGAGTACTACTTCAACGACCACGGTGCTCAGATCGATCGCTTCGCCCGCAGCCTCGTCGCGGCGCACCAGGGCGATCCGACGCCCGAAGACGGCTACGGCGGCGCATACATCGGCGACATCGCCCAGCGGGTTGCCGCGGCCTACGACGGCGACATCGACGCCCTCGACTCGGATGCCAAGCAGGAGGCCTTCCGCGAGCTCGGCGTGAACCTCATGTTCGGCGAGATCAAGCAGTCGCTGCACGAGTTCGGCGTCGACTTCGACGTGTACTTCCACGAGAACGACCTCCACGATTCGGGTGCGGTCGAGCGGGCCGTCGCTCGTCTGCGCGAGCTCGGCCACATCTTCGAGGCCGACGGGGCGACCTGGCTGCGCTCGACGGAGTTTGGTGACGACAAAGACCGCGTCATCATCAAGTCAGACGGCAACCCCGCCTACATCTCGGGTGACCTCGCGTACTACCTCGACAAGCGCGAGCGCGGCTTCAACCGCTGCATCATCATGCTCGGCGCCGATCATCACGGGTACGTGCAGCGCCTGATGGCGATGTGCGCGGCCTTCGGCGACGAGCCGAACGTCAATCTCCAGGTGCTCATCGGTCAGATGGTCAACCTGGTGCGCGACGGTCAGCCCGTGCGCATGTCGAAGCGTAACGGAACGGTCGTCACCCTCGAAGACCTGGTCGAGATCGTCGGAGTGGATGCCGCTCGCTACGCCCTCACGCGCAGCTCCGCCGATTCGAACCTCGACATCGACCTCGATGTGCTGCAGAAGCGCACCAACGACAATCCGGTCTTCTACGTGCAGTACGCCCACGCGCGCACGCACAACGTCGCGCGCAACGCCGCCGACTCGGGCGTCGACCGCTCCGAGTTCGCCCCCGAGCTGCTCGACCACGAGACCGAGTCGGCCCTCCTCGGCGCGCTGCAGGAGTACCCGCGCATCGTCGCCTACGCCGCCGAGGTGCGCGAGCCGCACCGCGTCGCGCGCTACCTCGAAGAGCTCGCGGGCCTGTATCACCGCTGGTACGACAACTGCCGCGTCACCCCCCTCGGCGATGCCCCCGTCGAGTCCGTGCACCGCACGCGCCTGTGGCTCAACGACGCCACCGGTCAGGTGCTGCGCAACGGCCTCGATCTGCTCGGTGTCAGCGCCCCGGAGCGGATGTAGAGCATGACGGATGCCACGGCCCCCCGCCGCCGGACCGGTCGCTGGATCGCCGTCCTCGTGGTCGTCGTCGTCCTGCTCGCCGGGGCGCTCGTGGCCGCGGAGTTCATCGCTCGCTCGGTCGTGACCAGCACGGTGCGCTCGCTCGTGGTGAAGAACGTCGGCCTGCCCGACGATCAGAACGTCGATGTGTCGGTGGCGGGGCTCGTCCTGCCCCAGCTTGTCGGCGGACGCCTCGACGAGGTCGCCGTCTCGTCGAACGACGTGACACTCGGGCCCATCACGGGCGACGTGCGCGTCGACCTGCGCGGAGTCCCCGTCTCGGGCGATGCGGCGGCGGACGGCGGGGTGGCCTCGGTGCGCCTCGACCAGAACGAGCTCAAGGCGTTGCTCGCCGAGGTCCCCGACCTTCCCGCCAGCACCGTCACCGTCGCGGCACCCGACGTGAAGCTCGAGACCTCGCTCTCGCTCTTTGGTATCTCCATTCCGGTCGGCGTCGGGGTCACCCCCGGTGCCGAGGCGGGAGATCTGACGCTGACCCCCTCGTCGTTCCAGGTGGGCGGCAACGCGATCGACGCCGACACCCTGCGCGGCCAGTTCGGCGGTGTGGCCGACGCGGTACTCAAGACGACGAGTCTCTGCATCGCCGACCGCCTTCCCCGGGGGCTCACCCTGACCTCGGCCACCGTCCAGGGGCAGGACCTCGTCGCGACGTTCGACGTGGCCGGCGGCATCGTGAACGATCCCTCCCTCCAGAGCGACGGCACCTGCGACTGACCGATGGGAAGGGGGCGGCATATGTCGTGCCCTAGACTGCTAGGACTGCCCGCCGCGTGACTCTCCGCGCGGGTGGGAGCCGTGATCCGCGGCCGTCGCGTCGCCGCAAAACCCGATTGGTCCCCCTGTGTCCGCCTCGCACTCCGCGCTCGTGCCCGCCTGGCTCGCCGCCCCGGCCGAAGCGAACGAGCTCGTCGCCTCCATCTGGCCCGCCTCGGCGCACCGCGTCGACGACGGCTCCGTCGAGGTCGGCGGGGTCTCGGTCTTCGACCTCCGCGACCGTTTCGGCACGCCGCTCTACGTCCTCGACGAGGACGAGGTGCGTGCCCACGCCCGTCGCGCCCGGTCCGCCTTCGACGCCGCGGCGGCGCGCCACGGCATCCGGGCCCGGGTCTACTACGCCGGCAAGGCGTTCCTCTCGACCGAGGTCGTGCGCTGGGTCGTCGCCGAGGGTCTTTCCGTCGACGTCTGCACGCGCGGCGAGCTCGAGGTCGCACTCGCCGGGGGTGCCGACCCCGCGCGCCTGGGCTTCCACGGCAACAACAAGAGCGTGGGCGAGCTCGAGCGCGCCGTCGAGGTCGGCATCGGTTCGGTCGTCGTCGACAGCCCGATCGAGATCGAGCGCCTCGCAGCGATCGCCGAGCGGCGCGGTGCCATGCAATCGGTGCTCGTGCGCGTGCGCACGGGTGTGCACGCCGAGACCCACGCGTTCTTGGCCACGGCCCACGAGGACCAGAAGTTCGGCTTCTCGATGGAGGGTGCGGCCGAGGCCGTCGCCCGTATCCGCGAGCTGTCGAGCCTGCGTTTCGTCGGCCTGCACGCCCACATCGGTTCGCAGATCTTCGACTCCTCGGGCTTCCGCGAGTCGGCCGCGCGACTGGTCGACCTGCACGCGGACCTGCTGGCCGGGGGAGAGATCCCCCTCCTCAACGTCGGCGGCGGCTTCGGCATCTCGTACACCTCGGTCGACGACCCGAAGCCGATCGAAGAGATCGCCGACGGCATCGTCGACGCCATCGCCGACGAGTGCGCGGTGCGCGGCATCCCGATGCCCGACGTCGCCACCGAACCGGGCCGTGTCATCGTCGGCCAGGCCGGCATCACGCTCTACGAAGTCGGCACGGTCAAGACCGTCACCGCGGGCGAGGGCCTCGACCGCACCTATGTCAGCGTCGACGGCGGCATGAGCGACAACGCCCGCCCGGCACTGTACGGCGCCGACTTCTCGGCGCGCCTCGTCTCGCGCACGAGCTCCGAGACCCCGGCCCTCTCGCGCGTCGTCGGCCACCACTGCGAGTCGGGCGACATCGTGGTGGATGCCGAATACCTCCCGGCCGACGTGACTCCGGGCGATCTGCTCGCGGTGCCCGCCACGGGCGCGTACTGCTTCTCGCTGGCGAGCAATTACAACTACACGCCGCGTCCGCCGGTCGTCGCCGTGCGCGACGGTCACGCCCGTGTGATCGTTCGCGGCGAAACCGTCGACGATCTGCTGGCCCGCGACGTCGGCATCCCGGCATCCGCCCCGACCGCAACACCCCACGGAGACACCGAATGACCGACTACCGCACGCTCCGCGTGGCGCTCCTCGGCGCCGGCGCCGTCGGCTCGCAGGTCGCCGACCTGCTGCTCAAGCACGGCGACGAGCTCGCCGACCGCGCGGGCGCGAAGCTCGAACTCGCCGGTATCGCCGTGCGCAACCTCGACGCCAAGCGCGACGTCGACCTCCCGCAGGAGCTCTTCACCACCGACGCCGACACCCTCATCGTCGGAAGCGACATCGTCATCGAGCTGATGGGCGGTATCGAGCCCGCCCGCACGCAGGTGCTGCACGCGATCGCCTCGGGCGCCGACGTCGTCACCGCCAACAAGGCGCTGCTCGCCACGCACGGCTCCGAGGTCTTCGAGGCGGCCGACCAGGTCGGCGCCGAGGTGTACTACGAGGCCGCCGCCGCGGGCGCCATCCCGATCATCCGTCCGCTGCGCGACTCGCTCGCCGGTGACCGCGTCGTGCGCATCATGGGCATCGTCAACGGCACGACGAACTACATCCTCGACCGCATGGACACCGAGGGCGCCGACTTCGCCGACGTCCTCGCCCAGGCGCAGGCGCTCGGCTACGCCGAGGCCGACCCCACCGCCGACGTCGAGGGCTACGACGCCGCGCAGAAGGCCGCGATCCTCGCGAGCCTCGCCTTCCACACGACCGTTCCGCTGGACGCGGTCCACCGAGAGGGCATCACCTCGGTCGACGCCGCGATGATCGAGTCGGCGCGTCACGCCGGGTACGTCATCAAGCTGCTCGCCGTGTGCGAGCGCCTCGCGGCCGACGAGGGCGGCACCGAATCGATCTCGGTGCGCGTGTACCCCGCGCTCGTCGAGCGCACCCACCCCCTCGCGAGCGTCCACGGGGCGAACAACGCCGTCTTCGTGCAGGCCGAGGCCGCGGGCGACCTGATGTTCTACGGCGCGGGCGCCGGCGGCGTGCAGACCGCCTCGGCCGTGCTCGGCGACGTCGTGTCGGCCGCGCGCCGCCACATCGCGGGGGGTGTCGGCGTCGGCGAGTCGACCCGCGCGAACCTCCCCGCCGTGCCGATCGGCCACGTCATCACGCGCTACCAGATCACGCTCGAGGTCGACGATCAGCCGGGCGTGCTGGCGACGGTCGCCGGAATCCTCAGCGAGGGGCGCGTGTCCATCGCGACCGTCGAGCAGACCGTCATCGAGGCGGACCAGACCACTCAGACCGGCGGCTCCGCCCGTCTGGTCATCGGAACACACAAGGCCCGCGAGCAGGACCTGAGCGAGACCGTCGAGCGTCTCGCCGCGAGCGGCGTCGTCGAGCGCGTGGTCTCCGTGCTGCGTGTGGAAGGGAACTGACATGGCACACCTCTGGGGCGGAGTCCTCCGCGAATACGCCGACCGTCTGGGTGTCACCGACGCCTCCACCGTCGTCACCCTCGGCGAGGGCGGTACTCCGCTGCTGCCGGCCCCCGCGCTGTCGCGCCGCACCGGCGCCGACGTGTGGGTCAAGTACGAGGGCATGAACCCCACCGGGTCGTTCAAGGATCGCGGCATGACCGTGGCGCTCTCTCGCGCCGTCGAGCACGGCGCCAAGGCCGTCATCTGCGCCTCGACCGGTAACACCTCGGCATCGGCCGCGGCGTACGCCGCGCACGCCGGGATCACCGCCGCGGTGCTCGTGCCCGAGGGCAAGATCGCCATGGGCAAGCTCAGCCAGGCCGTGGCCCACAACGGCCGGCTCATCCAGATCCGCGGCAACTTCGACGACTGCCTCGAGATCGCGCGCGAGCTCGCCGACCACTACCCGGTCCACCTCGTCAACTCGGTCAACCCCGACCGCATCGAGGGCCAGAAGACCGCGGCGTACGAGGTCGTCGAGGTGCTGGGCGACGCTCCCGACTTCCACTTCATTCCCGTCGGCAACGCCGGAAACTACACCGCGTACTCGCGCGGATACCGCGAAGAAGCCGCCCGCGGCGTCGCCACCCGCGTACCCCGCATGTTCGGCTTCCAGGCCGCCGGTTCCGCGCCCCTCGTGCGCGGCGAGGTCGTTCGCCAGCCCGAGACGATCGCCAGCGCGATCCGCATCGGCAACCCCGCATCCTGGGAGCTGGCTCTCGAGGCGCGCGACGCCACCGACGGCTACTTCGGCGCGATCGACGACGCCGGGATCCTCGAGGCGCAGAAGATCCTCGCCGGCGAGGTGGGCATCTTCGTCGAGCCCGCCTCCGCCATCAGCGTCGCGGGACTGCTCGAGCGCGCCGAGGCCGGGATCGTCCCCGCCGGTGCCAAGGTCGTCCTCACCGTCACCGGCCACGGCCTGAAGGACCCCCAGTGGGCTCTGCGTCGTGCGGACGGCACCGACGTCTCGCCGACGGTCGTCGACGCCGCCACCTCGGAGGTCGCCTCCGTGCTCGACCTGCAGCCGGTGACCGCGTGAGCTCAGGCCCCGGTCGTCGGGTCGCCGTCCGCGTTCCCGCCACCAGCGCGAACCTCGGTCCCGGCTTCGACACCCTCGGCCTCGCGCTGAGCGTGTACGACGAGCTCGTCGTCGAGCAGCTCGACGGCGACCGCCTCGAGATCGAGGTCGAGGGGGAGGGGACCGCCGACGTCCCCCGCGACGCCTCGCACCTCGTCGTGCGCGCGATGGCGCACACGTACGCGTCGGTCGGACGCACCCTTCCGGGGCTCCGGCTGACGGCGCACAACGTCATCCCGCACGGGCGCGGCATGGGGTCGTCCGGGGCCGCCGTGGTCGCCGGCATCCTGGCGGCGAGAGGGCTGCTCGAGGGAGAGGTCGCCTTCAGCGACGTCGACCTGCTGCGCCTGGCGACCGAGATGGAGGGGCACCCCGACAACGTGGCGCCGGGTCTGTTCGGCGGACTCACGATCGCCTGGATGGATGCCGCGGGCCCCCAGCACAAGCAGCTCATCGTGCACCGCGGTGTGTCGCCGCTGGTCTTCGTGCCGAGCTTCACGATGTCGACCGCCGTGGCACGGAGCCTGCAGCCGCTGCAGGTGCCCCGCGAGGACGCGGTGTTCAACGTCTCGCGCTCGGCCCTGCTCATCGCGGCGATGACGCAGAGCCCCGAGTTGCTCATGGCGGCCACCGAAGACAAGCTGCACCAGAACTACCGCGCGCAGGCCATGCCCGAGACCGATCGTCTCGTGCGGGCGCTGCGGGCAGAGGGGTATGCGGCCGTCGTCTCGGGTGCCGGGCCCAGCGTGCTCGTGCTCGCCGACGGACCGGGGCAGCGACTTGCCGCCGCAGATCTTATGGCATCCGTCGTCGACACCCCGTGGCAGGCGCTCATGCTCGCCGTCGACGTCAAG